>CAJDUU010000004.1_pt1 | contig 33056 bp, 37 predicted proteins | sample 7391041 | NCBI WGS metagenome assembly CAJDUU01 (sample SAMEA7055689, study PRJEB34461) | soil metagenome | biome: terrestrial ecosystem; feature: Peninsula; material: soil | place: Antarctica | collected 2016 | reverse complement strand
CTGCTGCTGAGGTTGTGCGGACTGCTGAGGCTGTGCGGACTGCTGCGACTGCCCGGACTGCTGTGACTGCGCGGCCGGAGCCTCCGGCCGCTGACGCGAGCGGGAGACCGCTGGGGTGCGGGTCACCGGAGCGCTCCTCACGACTGGAGGCGGGGGCGGCGGGGGCGGGGTTGCCGAGGACCCACTGGCAGCGCTGACGAATGACCACTTCACGTCCTTCTCGACCGTTACCGTCGAGCCACCAGCGATGGTGTCGCTGGCGGGGGCGGTGCGTCCGGTCGGAAGTTTCGACGCCTCGGGTACCGTGTTGGTCGGGGAGGCGATGCTCCCCGCCGCGGTCATCGTAAAGATGATCCCGGTACTGGCGGCTGCGGCAGCGGCGCGGCGGCCGATGGGGCCAGTGACGTATTCGCCTAGCGTCGTCAACGGCGTCACGGGTCGGCGGTCTGCGCGGTACCTACCGCCGGGGTTGCGTTGTGACAAGAATTTACCTCTCCTATATATCGCCTACGAAGTGAGCTGTCGGGTTCAAGTGGGAGATCACTTCGTCTCGTATCGAGACTTCACCCCTAGACCCTTGCGGGCCGGAAGGTGGTTCCTCCGCCCTCACCATTCGGGATCGTGGTCGCGTTCTTTGAATGGTGAGGCTTGGCGTTCAAGAACACGGTCCGATTGCTCCTTAGCGCTACCGAACTGTGCCAACACTACCCCGACTTTTCAGCAATTGTCACGTTCTGATCACGAGAGTTCCTCGGTCTAGGTTCCCCCGCCGGCGCGCGGCGCCTGCAGAGGGGCCAAGCCCTCGCGAGTTTTGGCGTCATTGCAACGAAAAGTTGGGGTACGGGGGATGGACGCGACGCGGTTATCAACACCTGTGAATCGGCTCACAAGCCCGTCGAATCCGGTTCGCGGACGAACAAATGCCTGCCCAAGTCCATCGGCAGCTGCACTTCCCCATGGGCGTCGTCGGCGCTCAGATACATGGCTTCGCCTTCTACTCTCACCCGGATCGGGGTGGGCGGGGCGATGGTCGCATCGAGAAATTGTTGGAGCAGAAAGGTGTCTACTTGGAGCGGCTCGCCAATACGCTCTAGCCTGACTTCGATCTCCCGGCCATCGGAAACACTTTCCCCCTCCAGCAGTCGCTCCAGAGGTACCACGTGGACTTCGGCAGGCTCCGTCACTCCGAGCTGCCCGAGCCCGGGGATCGGATTGCCGTACGGGTCGTGCTGGGGTTCGCCAAGGAGGGTGACCAGCCGACGTTCCACTTGGTCGCTCATCACGTGTTCCCACCGGCACGCTTCCTCGTGCACGAAGGGCCATTCCAGGCCAATCACATCGGTGAGTAGGCGCTCGGCGATCCTATGTTTGCGCATCACCCGGGTGGCGCGTGCCATTCCTTCACTGGTGAGGCGAAGGTGCCGGTCGCTGGTGACGACCATCAGGCCATCCCGTTCCAAGCGCGCAACAGTTTGCGAGACGGTGGGCCCAGAGTGCCCGAGGCGTTCGGCGATCCGAGCACGCATCGGCGGGATGCCCTCCTCAATCAGTTCGAACACCGTCTTGAGATACATCTCCGTGGTGTCGATGAGATCGCTCACGAACCCTCCCTAGCGTTTTCCGCTACTGTACTGGTTTCTTTCTGATGACGGGCGCCCCTACCCGCCATACGCAGGTTCAACCCCGATCGAGGACCGATCTACACTTGAGAACATGTCAGCACACGATCAGGGTTCTCTCCCAGTAGAGCCCTTTGGCATCCACTTCTACCGCGCGGTCGGGGTAGAAGAGGCGATCCTGCAGTGGAACTTCGAGTCAGTCTGGGCACTGTTGGTCGATGGGAAAAAAGACTCCCCCCTCCCTCCCGCTGAGGACTTCCCCTTGCCGATCCACACCGGCGACCAGCGGGTGGACATGCAGGCCGCCCTCGCCGGACTCGCCCCGGTGTGGGGATTCACCTCCCTTGATACGACCACCCCTGCGCAAGCCCGCAAAGCGCTCTCCAGGGCGTCGGTCACCGCGCTCTCCTTCGTCGCCCAGTCCGCCCGCGGCTCCGAGGTGCCCGCGGTGCAGGCATGGGTTGTTGATCAGGTTCGCGGTACTGCCCGCCGATTCCTCACCCGTTGGCACGGCGAAGTGGACGAGAGGTTCGCGCGAGCGATCGACGCCGGGTGGATCGCCGTTGCCGCAGATCCTAACTGCCCCTCGATGGCCGTCGTTGCCCGGACGGCGGCGACGGGAGCAGATATCGCCGCGTGTCTGTCGGCAGGGGTCGCCGCGAGTTCGGGTCCCATGGTCGCCGGGGGCGCAGCGCGTATCGCCGATTTCCTTCGGCTCTCTCCGAATCAGGCGACTACAGAAGAATTCCGCCACGAGTGGGGCCTGAAGCTCCGGAATGACCCCTTCGAAAGCCCTCGGGTTCGCGCGCTGGAGCAAGTTGCGAGAGAGGTGGGCAGCGACTACGAGGGAGTTGCGACCCACGCAGCGAATCTCGCCCGCTACACCCACCCACGACTTTCCACCGAACAGTTGCTCACCACGTTGTGGGTCACCCATCTTTTCACCTTCGCAGGCGTACCCGAACGAATGCTCACCGCGATGTTCGCCTGCGGCAAGACGGCCGGGTGGAGCTCAAAAATTGTGACCGAACACGCACGCCTTCTGGAGAAGATCAACCAATGAAGCTCACCATTCCGACCCACCTGCTCCCCTCCGATGGTCGTTTCGGCTCCGGGCCGAGTCGTGTGCGGGGCGCCCAAGTGGATTCACTCACCGCGGCGAACCCGGGGGTGCTGGGCACCTCCCACCGCCAGGCGCCTGTGAAGGACATCGTCGGAGACATTCGCCGTATGCTCCTAGATCTGTACGCCGCGCCGGAGGGGTACGAGGTGATACTGGGCAACGGAGGGGCAACCGCGTTCTGGGACAGCGCTACATTCCATCTCATCCACCGCCACTCCCAGTTCGCCGAATCCGGGGAGTTCGGAGCGAAATTCGCTGCCGCCGCGAAGCAGGCGCCCTGGCTGGAACAGCCCGAGATCATTTCCGGTGCTCCGGGTACCTCCGCAGTGCCCACACCGAGCACGTTGGTGGACACCTACGCCTGGGTCCACAACGAAACGTCGACCGGGGTACTCAACCCCGTCTCCAGGGTTGCTGCGGGCGATCCTGATTCACTCATGGTTGTCGACGGCACCTCGGCCGCCGGCGGAATCCGGCTCGACCTCTCGGAGGTGGACGCCTATTATTTCTCCCCACAGAAAGCTTTCGGCTCCGAGGGAGGGCTGTGGCTGTGCTTCGTCTCCCCCGCCGCGATCGCGCGGATCGAGGAACTCTCAAGCCGGTGGACCCCGGCATCCCTCTCGCTTTCCTTGGCGCTGGCGAACTCGCGGCAGAACCAGACCCTCAACACTCCCTCGGTATCCACGCTGGTACTCATGCGCGAACAACTCGCATGGGTGGCTGACAACGGCGGGCTGGATTTCGCTGCGGGCCGTTCTGCCGAAAGTTCAAGCGTCGTGTATTCATGGGCAGAAGATTCCACTTACGCCACCCCCTGGGTGGAACCCGAGTTCCGCTCACCCGTGGTCGCCACGATCGACTTCGCGGATTCAGTCGACGCCGCTGCGCTCGCCGCCGTATTGAGGGAGAACGGGGTCGTCGACGTCGAGCCCTACCGTAAACTCGGACGCAACCAGATCCGGGTCGGCACCTTCCCGTCGGTTGCACCCGACGATGTCAGGGCGCTAGTTCAGTGCATCGACTACGTCGTCGAACGTCTCTAACACCTAGACGCCCCGGTCGGTACTCTGCTGGGCAGCCACCTCGAGTTGCGCCTGCTCCCGGGCCGCTCTCTCCTCAGGGTGGGTGAGAATGACATGAGGCCTGTTCTGCAACGAGTAGGTGACCTCGACGCCCCAGTGCCGCTTCACCCACACGGAAGTAATCGTAGCGACCAGGATCGCGGCGATAGCACCCACTCCGATGGACCACCGAGCTCCCCACGTCTCAGCTATCCATCCGATAACGGGCGCGCCCGCGGGGTTGGAGCCGAAAAACACCATGAGGTAAAGACTCATCACCCGACCTCGGACGGTGGGGTCCGTACTCAGCTGAATCGTGGTGTTCGCGGCCGTGATCATCGTAAGTGCGAAGAAGCCCACCAGAATCGACATAGCCGAGAAGGTCCAGAAGCTTGGCATGATCGCCATCAACCCGGAGGTCACCCCAAACCCGAAGGGCCGCAAGCGCGCCGGCGAGCGAACCGATCGCCATGATGGAGCCCATGATCCCGTACTCGCCGGCACCGCGCTGGAACACCTCCCGTGCCATCACTGCGGAGGTGAGTTGGAAATTCATCCCCAGTGCCGACACGACGAATACGGTGACCATGATGACGACGATGTCACTGCGGTGGCGGACGTAGGCGATCCCTTCGCGCAGTTGCCCCTTCCTTCGCAGCGCGGGTTTGGGTGTGCGCAGGTCAGCGACGCGCATCGCCCACATCGCGAGGATGGTCGCCGCGAAACTCGCAGCGTTGACGATGAAGATCCAGCCCGTACCCACCGCGGCGATCCCGAGCCCCGCGATGCCCGGGCCGATCAGCCGGGCGGCGTTGAAAGAGGCGCTGTTGAGCCCCACCGCGTTCGCGAGTCGGTTCGCGGGAACCAGCTCGGAGACGAACACCTGCCTCGCGGGGGCATCGAGTGCCGAGACCACCCCGAGGAGCAACGCGAACACATACACGTGCCAGAGCACTGCCACTCCCGCGAGCACCATCGCACCGAGCGAGGCCGCGAGAAGTCCGAGTGCGGTCTGGGTGAGGATGAGGATCTTGCGGCGATTGAACCTGTCGGTGAGCACCCCAGCGAGGGGTGTGAGCAGCACCGCTGGGATGAACTGCAAAGCGGTGACGATACCCACGGCGAACCCGGAGTTATCGGTGAGCTCAGTGAGCACCAACCAGTCTTGGGCGATGCGTTGCATCCAGGTACCGATATTGGCCACCAACGCACCTATGAACCACATCCGGTAGTTGTAAATACTCAGAGATGAGAACGTGCGGTTCATCCGCTCACCACCTTCTGCAAGATCTGTTCCGCCTGGGAAAGCACCTGACGCTCATCGCGCGTTAGCGCCGCCAAGCGCCGTTGGAGCCACTGGTCACGTCGGCGCCGGGTTTCACGGATGCATTCCTCCCCCGCATCCGAGAGCTCCACCCGCACACTGCGCCGGTCGGAAGGGTCTGCCGTTCTCACGATGAAGCCTTCATTCTCCAACCACTGGAGCGTGCGAGTCATCGAGGGGGGTCGTACGTGCTCACGATCAGCGAGCTCCCCCGCACTGAGCGCGCCATGCGCGAACAGCAGAGAGAGTACGGAGAGCTGGCCCTCAGTCAGCGGCCCAGCACCTTCCACTCGGAGCTTGCGACCAACGCGCAGGAGAGTCATCCTAAGCCTGGTGGCCAATTGAGGTTCGCGGCGGACGGGGGCGGGAGCGTGCTGGGAAGATCTCATACGCACACCATTATAGTTACTTAGTTACGCTAAGTAAATGTTTTCTGCCTCACATCCCGCCGCACGATGGCGTTCTCGGCTAGAGTGGGCGCGTGCCCGACCAAACCCTCCTCCTACCCGCCGTCATCAATGCCAAGATGGTTTTCCGCATCGGCATCATTATGTGGGCGATGTCGCTGATCGGACTCGCAGTGGCACACTTCGCCGGGGTCGAAATCCCCAGTCGATACCCCGTGATCTCTGGCGTGGGGATCGTGCTGGGTGTACTCGGATACTGGTGGGCTCATCACAACCATCTGATCAACGATGAGGGTTTCTCGCAGCAGCAAATCACCATCCCCGAGGAGTGAGACTCCACTCTCCGAACCTCGCGGGATAGAGCTCGCTAAGGTGGATGTGTGAAGATTCTCGTTCCCACAGTCATTCCGATCGAGTTCACCGCCCCTGCCGGCGTGCTCGACATTCGTTACGATGTGCGCCAGCCGATCCCCCGAGAACACCGCGACGCCGAAGCGATCGTGCTATGGCTCAACCCACCCGACCTGCTCAACGATCTACCCGGGCAGCTACCACACCTGAAGTGGATCCAAGGTCTGATGGCCGGCACCGATGCGGTACAGGCGGCGGGCTTCGCCCCGCACGTACAAATCTGTGCCGGAATCGGCCTCCACGACAGTCCCGTCGCCGAACACACCGTCGCCCTCATCCTCGCCGCAGCCCGCCGCCTCGACCTCACCGCTCGCGCGCAAGCAGAGTCACGTTGGGCGCGGGAACTCTCCGGGAACCAAACCGTGAAGCGTACCGGCTTCACCACCTTGGACGGCGCAAACGTGCTGATCTGGGGTTTCGGTTCGATCGGCCAGCACCTCGCCCCCATTCTCTCAGCCTTCGGCGCCCACGTCACCGGTGTGGCCAACTCCGCTGGATCACGGGCGGGCTACCCCGTCATCGCTCCCGGGGATCTTGCAGACCATCTCCCCGGCGCGGACGTCCTGGTATCAATTCTGCCCGGCACCGAATCAACGGCGGGGATCGTGGACGCCGAGGTTTTCTCCGCATTGCCCGAGCACGCGTGGTTCATCAACGTGGGGCGAGGCACCGTCGTCAACGATGAAGACCTCCTCACCGCCCTCGATAGTGGCGCGATCGCTGGCGCCGCCCTGGACGTGTTCGTGGAGGAGCCGCTGCCCCCCACCAGCCCCCTATGGCAGGCGCCGAACATGATCATCACCCCGCACACCGCCGGTGGCCGGCCCCAAAACCCTGGGCGCCGGATCGAAGAGAACCTCCGCCGGTATTTGGCCGGGGAAGAACTCATCGGCGTGCGCGCGGAGTGAGTGAGCTCAACCCACCCAGTCGTCGGAAGCGAGCCAGTTGCTGATCTCCTCGAGCAGTTCAACTTCCCGCTCCTTGGGTAACACCGAGGAGAGCACTGAGTTACGCGCCAACTGCGCAAGCTGACCGCGGGTGAGCCCCAGACCCTCGGTCACGGCGCGGAAGTTATCATCCACGTAGCCGCCGAAATAGGGTGGATCGTCCGAGTTCACGCACACGTTTAGACCTGCTTCGAGCATTTCTTTCAACGGGTGCTCCTCGATGCTCGCGACCGCCTTCAGCCTCACGTTCGACAGCGGGCAGACCGTCAGCGGGATCGCCTCCTTGACCAGGCGTGCCACGAGGTCAGGATCTTCCATCGCGCGAATACCGTGGTCGACGCGGAAGACATCCAGCAGGTCGAGGGAGTCCCTCACGTACTCGGCCGGCCCCTCTTCCCCCGCGTGAGCAACTCGCATGAGCCCGTTCGCTTTCGCGAGTGCGAACAGCTCAGTGAACTTCGAGGGAGGGTTGCCCACCTCGACGGAGTCGAGCCCGATAGCGAAGATCGGGGCATCCAGCTCCAGCAGTTCGTGTAGTACCGAGATCGCTTCCGCCTCCGGCCGGTCCCGGAGGAAAGCAGCGATCAGACGGGTGCTCATCCCCAGATCTGCGGCCGTGTTCGCAAGCGCCGAGGCGATCCCATCGAGAGCAGTCTGAACCGGGATTCCCCGTAAGGTGTGCGCTTGAGGGTCGAACATGATCTCCGCATGGCGCACTCCCCCTGCATGGGCCCGCCGCAGATAAGCGCTTGTCAGGTCGGCGAAGTCCTCTGCGGTTCGCAACACGTTCATGTTGGCGTAATACAGATCAAGGAAAGACTGTAGATCAGCGAACTCGTACTGCGCCGTGAGCTCACTCGCACTGGTGTATGGCAGGTCGATCTCGTTACGATCCGCGAGAGTCAACACCATTTCCGGTTCTAATGTGCCTTCGATGTGCAGGTGCAGTTCGGCGCACGGCGGGGTCGTTGAAACTACATCGTTCGTCATCCAACCAGAGTGCCAGAGGTCGGCGACGGGAGCCAAACCGGCATGCCGCCAAACTAGGGGTTGTGCACTGCCACGCGGACGGTAGTGCTTCGCCCCAAGATCTCTTGGAGCAGCTTGAACCGGGGGTCGGGGATGTCATGGAACTCGCGGCGGGGCAGATGGCGTAGGCGCTCCAGGCGCGGATCTGCGAGCAGCTCGTGGGTGAGGAACTCATCCCCACCCAGAACCAACCCGGAGGAGGGCCCGCCGTCGATCATGATCGGGCCGAGGATCCTAACGGCATGGTCGGCCGCCACCCGCACGAGTTCTTCTGCTTGGTTCTCTCGGCGCCGGGCGAAGCGTTGTTGGGACCACCCGCCTGCGGAGGTGCGCGACTGCACGTAGCGAGTTCCGGTTTTGTGATCCCGCAACTTCCCGCCGCCTGCGTCGGCGACATCCGTAGCGTAACCGATCGAGTATCCCCCTCTTCGAAGAAGGATCAACCCGAGCTGCCTAGGCATTTCGAGAAGCCGAGCGCGGGGATCCTCCCCCGGCGAGACGGGGTACCAACCGGTGAAGCGAGCGATGGAACCATCGACTGAAATCAGCTCCACTCCCCCCTGGGCCGTGCGCACTTCGACGCCCGGGTGGTCGGCGAAGAACTTCTCCCACCATCGTTGGAACCGCTGAGGGGTCAATTCGAGTCTCCGACTGCTCATGTGATCCCCGCTTCTCTGCGGGTGCGCGCGTTAGCGTGGACGGACCACTTGGGGACCCAAACGCCCAGGGCTGCTACGGAAAGTACACTCAGAGCGCCGATCGCCGCGATCCCTGCGGACAGTGAGAACGCGGCCGCCCCGCCAGCGACGATAAGGGGCCCACCCGCGCCCCCCGAGTCGGCGAAAAGGCGCCAAATACCGAGGAACTGACTGCGCCCACCCGCGGGAGCGGCGTCCGCGGCGAGGGTCATTAAGATTCCCGAACCGATTCCGTTTCCGAACCCTAGCACCATTGCCACCACTGCCACGGAAGTGAATGTCGCCGTGAACGGCAGCGCAAGCATGGCTGCTCCCATGATCAGCATCGACGGGATCGCTACCCACAGGCGACCGCGGGAGTCCATCACTTTACCTGCGGGGTAGAACAGCAACATGTCGATCGCCCCGGAGATCCCGAAGATCAGTGCCGTCGAGGCGGCATCAAAACCGAGGTGCTCCGTCCACAACGGCAACGCGCCTTGGCGCGCGCCCCGCACCGCACCGATCCCGATGACGGCGAATCCGAGGGTGGCATAGATCTTGCGGTTGGATTTCAGCACTTGCCACATACTCATCCGGTGAGCAGCAGGCACAGTGGTCTCCCCCGGGAGCACCGGGGTGAGTAGGACTACGGCGGCAGCGCCCAAGGAGGCAATGGCCGCGACCCAGAAGCCGCCTACGGCCCCTGCCCAGGGGGCGACGACAGCCGCGACGAAGGGGCCGAGGAACAGGCCGATCCGGTGCACGCCTCCCAGAGTCGACATCGCTCGAGCACGCCACAAGGGGTGCACCACTCCGGTGAGGTAGGACTGGCGCGCCAGCTGGTAGACGGCGTCAGTCATCCCCAGGGCCAAGACCCCGACCGCGAACAATGCGATCGAACGGGCCGATGCTGCCGTCGCGGCTGCCACGATCGCAATAGCCGAGGCGAGGATCATCGTGCGTCGGTCCCCGATCCTCGCGGCGATTGCTCCGGCGGGAACATCCGCAATGATCTTTCCGATCGGCAGCAGCGCGGTAAGGAAACCCGCCAGCGCAATACTCGCGCCGAGATCCCCCGCTCGGACCACCACCATCGGGATCGTCGCGCCGATCCCGATTTCAAACAGAAGTGAGGGGAGAAAAACGCTCGGGAAAAGTGGCCTGAGGGAGGTGACCGTCACTTATCGTGTTCCAGAACCTCAAGTTCTGTTTCATCGAGCACCGGTTCGGACTGTATCCATTCGCTGGGTTGATCCACGACGTCTGTTTCTGAGTGGGCCCCGCACCCGTAGTCAAACGCGACGACCTTGCCATCACTGGGAGACCACTCGTTCACGCACACCCCGAACAGGTTGCCCAGATGCCCCGAGAGCGGGAGGAGGAAAGCGCAGGTGCGGCAGTCCGCATCCGCCGCGCGGGCACCGGTAGCGTTCGGGCCGTGATCTCCTTGGTACCACCGCTCGGCGGCGGCATCGAGGGTTTCACGAGTGGCCACCCGTTCACGGTCGAGCCCGAGTTCTACGATCGCGACATGGTCAGTGGCCGCTTCACCCGTCGGGGTGAAGCCCGGTTCCAACCGTGAATCGGCACTGCTGTACGGGAGGCGGTCAGTGGGACTCACATCCTCGGGAGAGAGTCGTTCGGCCCACGGCACCCACTCCTGCGCGAGCAGTGCAGATGGCCCCGGCAGGAGTCCACTTTCGCAAACAGTAGCCGTTCTCGAACGAGGAATCCGGGTCATCGTGACAGTCCAGTACCACCCCCGGTAGCCGGGGTTGGTGCACTCGAAGTAGTGGGTACCCAGCCGCGTATCGTCGAGAACGAAACCGAGGTGTTCACCCACGAACTCCCCGCCTTCTTCTATCGCGGCCTCGCGGGCGCGCTCAAGTGCTCCGGCAAGAACAGGGTCTTTACCGGATTTCGTGGGGCGAGGAAGTTCTGCAGATGAAGTCATGCGTCAAATTCGTTTGCTACGGCCCGCAGTACAGCGGCGATCTTTTTCCCCTCAGCGCGTTCAGGGTAGCGGCCGACTTGGAGCCGGTTGCCCGCCTGATCGAGGAGCTTGATGAGGTCTTCTACGATAACCACCATATCCCCTGCCGGCTTGCGCTGGGAACGGGCGAGGGATGGGGTGCGTTCCAGAATCGTCACCGAGAGGGCCTGTGGGCCTTTGCGACCGTCAGCCACCGAGAATTCCACTCGAGTTCCTGGCCGGGGACTCCCCGCACCCTCGGGTAGTGCAGAGGCGTGCAGAAAGACGTCACGGCCGTCCTCGTCGGTGATGAACCCGAAGCCGCGATCTTCGTCGAAGAACCTAACCTTGCCAGTGGGCACGTTCCTTTTCCTTGTGTGAGGGAATAGTTACCGCAGTCTAGATTAGCCCCGTTGCGCCGTAAGGGGGCATTGTGTGACCGTGGCTACTGTTTCGTTCTAGCGGGCCATCGCCGCCTTCAGAGTATCGAGCCCGAGGCCACCCATGTTGAGCACTCGCATGTGGTAGCTCTTGAAGTCGAACCCCGGCCTTGATTGCGCCTCGTCGCGAAGCTCCTCGAAGATTCGCTGCCCGATCTTGTACGACGGCGCCTGGCCGGGCCAGCCGAAGTAACGGTTCACCTCGAAACGCACGAACGCATCGTCCATGTTGACGTTGTCGCGCATGAACTCCAGGGCGAACTCATAATCCCACGCCCCCTGATGATTACCGGGAAGAACCCCTGCAGGCTTGGGCTTACCGAGGTGGACCCCGATGTCGAGAACCACCCGAGCCGCGCGCATCCGTTGCCCGTCTAGGAGGCCCAGCATGTCCCCTGGGTCGTCCATGTAACCAAGCTCGGCCATGAGCCGTTCCGCGTAGAGCGCCCAGCCTTCGGCATGCCCTGAGGTGCCGGCGGCGCGGCGCCAAAGGTTAAGTTCGTCGCGGTTGTAGATCGCCTGCGCCAGCTGCAGGTGATGACCCGGAACCCCCTCGTGGTAAACCGTGGTCTTCTCCCGCCAGGTATTGAATTCCGTCACGCCTTCGGGAACGGACCACCACATCTGCCCCGGACGGGAGAAATCGTCGGTGGGCGGAGTGTAGTAGATCTCGCCCGACGTGGTGGGAGCGATCATGCATTGGAGGTTCTTCAGCGGCTCGGCGATCTCGAAGTACTCCCGGCCGAGATCGTGGATCGCCTGGTCGGAGGTTTCCTGCATCCACTCGCGCAGGCGTTCTGCGCCGATAAGTTTTCGAGCCGGATCAGCGTCGAGGTGGGCGATCGCTTCAGCTACGCTGGCCCCGGGCAGGATGGTCTGGGCGATCGTTTCCTGCTCGGTTCGCATCCGCGCCAACTCGGCCAAGCCCCATTCGTAGGTCTCATCCAGATCTACCTCCGCGCCGAGGAAGCGCCGGGAGTGCAGCGAGTACAGATCCCTTCCGACGGCGTCCGTCTCGGTTGCCGCAGGAAGAAGCTCCATCGTCAAGAACTCCGAGAAGTAACCATACGCCGCGGTGGCCCGCTCGGCGGCCTTGTCGAGCTCGCTGCGAAGGGAATCGGAAACGACCGCCCGATCGGCGCTGGAGACGAGCCGGCGGAAGTAACCGTCGTCCTCCAGGTAGTCGTCTAGCGTCTCGGTGACGATCTGCGCCTGCCGCCGCGCCGGGGTGTTTGCCGCGTCGATCCCTTCGCGCAGGGTTTCGATGTACCCGTCTATCGCCGCAGGCACGTTTGCCAGCCGGCCCGCCACCGTTTCCCAGTCTTCGCCGGTGCTCTTGGGAAGCATGTCGAAGCTCATGCGGATGTTCTGCGAAGGGCTCGCGAGGTTGTTGAGATCGCGCTGGGAGGCCCTGGCATCGAGGAAGTCGATTTCGAGGTCGAGTTCGCGCAGGAGGTCGGTCTTCGTCACCCAGTCCACATCGTCTGCGGGTTGGAGCGAGTTCAACTGCGCTCGTGTCCGGGTTAGCAGTTCCCGTTCGGCCTCGCGCCCAGCGGGTGAGAGATCGGCGAACTTCGTCTTGTCCCCTTCCAAGCCGAGGTAGATCGCTACGTCCGGGTCGAGTACGGCGCCTTCGACGACGTACTCCTCGGCGACTTCGTCGATTGGCGTAGGCGTGCGGTGAGACATTGCAGAACCTCTATTGCGGGGAAAGGGTAAGTTCGTTGTAAATGCTACAGGTCACGCCTCGCAGGGCGCGATGGACCGAGGCCCGGTTGCCTCCGCCCGGGAACTACCCGATCGCGAACCCCTTCGCGATCGCTCCGGCGAGACCCTCTAACAGCGCGCGGCTCTCCTGCCACTGCGATTCAGCTGCTGCCGGATCCACTCCCTCTTCGCGGTGCAGCCACTCGCCATAGGTCGGAGCGTCGACCTCCGGGTGGAACTGCACCCCGAGGGCGCTGCCCACGCGGAACGCCTGGTAAGGGTATTGCCTGGAGGACGCCAGCCACACGGCCTTTTCCGGCAGCTCTGTCACGGCGTCGTCGTGCATACTCACTGCCCTGAACTCACGGCCGTACTCGTCCACCACCCCGGCAAATACCGGGTCGTCCTCCGCCCCTGGCCGGGTTCGCACGGTGATGATTCCCCTCTCGGGCCCTGCCGGTGCGTCCACTTCGACCCGGCCACCGTGGGAGGTCGCAAGCAGCTGGGCGCCGAGGCAGATCCCGAGTGTGGGCACTCCTGCGGCGGTCGCCTCCCGCAGCAGCTCCCCCACGGGCGCGAGGCCGGGATCGTAGGCGTTCTGCCGACCCCCGAGAATCACGAGGCCTGAGAGCTCCGCGGCCGCCGGAAGCGGGTCGCCGTCGTGGAAACGGATGAGGTGCGCAGCCGGTAAGAGATCACTGAACTGCCCGGCCGGAACGCGAGGGTCGAGTTGAACAATCGAGATAGGCACCTGCGTAGGATACGCCAGTAACCTGAAAGTGCCCGAAACGGCTGACTCCGCCGCCTTGGCGCACTACTGTTGAGGCATGGTCCGCCCCACATACGTATTGGTCGACGGCGAGAACATCGACGCCACGCTCGGCTTGAGTGTGCTCGGGCACCGGCCCAGCCCGGACGAGCGCCCCCGATGGGATCGCATCACTGAGTTCGCCGCTCGCCTGTGGAATCAGGACGTGCGGGCGCTGTTCTTCCTCAACGCCTCCACCGGGCAGATGCCGATGTCGTTCGTGCAGGCGCTGCTGGCGCTGGATTACCACCCGATTCCCCTCTCGGGTCCGCGCGACGTCTCTGTGGTCGACGTGGGGATACAACGCACGTTGGAGGCTCTCGACGGCAAACCCGGAGATATCCTCCTGGCCTCTCACGACGGCGATTTCGTGGAACAGGTGGAGGCGTTGCTGGGCACCGACCGGCGGGTGGGAGTGCTGTGTTTCCGTGAGTTCGTCTCCGCTAAGCTTTCCGACCTCACGGAGAAGGGCCTGCGAATGTACGACCTGGAGGACGACGTGCGGGCCTTCAATACCCCACTGCCCCGGGTGCGCATCATTGATCTGGACTCCTTCGATCCCACGATTTACCTTTAAGACGTTCACGCAACGTTCAGGAAGCTTTCAGCATTGAGGCGCACACTAGAGGCATGAGTGAGGCAAAACTTCTGGTAGTGGACGACGAGCCGAACATCCGCGAGCTCCTCGCTGCGTCGCTGAGGTTCAACGGGTTCGAGGTGGAAACCGTTGCCGATGGGCAGAGTGCGCTGCGCCGTGCACTGGAAACCAGCCCCGACCTGATCGTGCTCGATGTGATGCTTCCCGACCTCGACGGGTTCAGCGTGACCCGGAGGCTGCGCGAGCAGGGTAAACACATCCCGGTGTTGTTCCTCACCGCCCGAGATGACACCGCGGATAAGATCGCCGGTCTCACGGTGGGTGGTGACGACTACGTGACCAAGCCGTTCAGCCTGGACGAGGTGATCGCCCGAATCCGGGCGGTGTTACGGCGCGCGCACGGCGGGGTGGAGGAAGACGGCATCCTGCAGATCGCCGACCTCACCCTCGACGACGACGCGCACGAGGTCCACCGCGGGGGTGAGCTTATTGACCTCTCACCCACCGAATTCGCGCTTCTGCGCTACCTGATGCTCAATGCTGGGCGGGTAGTTTCCAAGGCCCAGATCCTCGACCACGTCTGGGATTACGACTGGGGCGGCGATAGCGCGATCGTCGAGTCGTACATCTCCTACCTGCGGCGCAAAGTGGATGCGCCGTTCGCCCCGGAGGCTCCCAGACTCATTCACACTCGACGTGGCGTGGGATACGTACTGCGGGAACCATGATCTCCTCCTGGCCGCTGCGCAGAAAGCTCACCGTGATCACCGGTGTGCTTCTAATCGCGGCGCTACTCACTTCCTCGGTTGCGGCGGTGATGCTCCTGCGGGGATCGCTGGTGATGGACCTGGACCGCCAGATAGCCGATGCGGCCGGGCCGATTACCACCTCTGCCCTCACCCCCTGGGAGGAGTTCCAACCCTCCCAGGTGCGCCCCACCGATTACTACTTCTCGATCTGGGACCGCGACGAGGGCGTAGTGACGGCCTCGACTGCCACCACGGTGGGAAACTCTATGCCCGACCTTCCCACCTTCGAGGGGATCCGTGAACTCGCGGAAGGTGAGCGGTTCGACTCATTCGCCTCCACCGGAGAACCCGTCGGCCGGTGGCGCGTGGGTGCGTTCCCCATCCACGAGGCGGGCTCCTCGGAGACCTTGGGCTATGCCGTGATCGCCCTGCCGATGACGACGGTGGAACGAACCGTGCAAACGATGACCAAGGCGCTCATCCTCGTCGGGGTGAGCGTGGTGCTCCTCGCCAGCATCATGGGCGGACTCGCCGTCGACCGGTCGCTCCGGGACCTGCGCGGAGTTCAACGCGCCGCACGCGCCGTCGCTACGGGCGACCTCGCCCAACGCGTTCCGGTACGATCCACCCGCACCGAGGTGGGCGCGCTCGGGGAGTCCTTCAACTCGATGGTCGCCTCGCTGGAGGAGGCGTTCGCGGAACGCGAGGCCTCCGGGGAACGAATGCGCAGGTTCGTTTCTGACGCATCCCACGAACTACGCACCCCCCTCGCGTCGATTCGCGGGTATGGGGAGCTTTACCGGATGGGCGCTGTAGCGGACGAAGACGTACCCGCCACGATGGCCCGGATCGAATCCGAGGCTCGCAGGATGGGCATACTCGTCTCCGACCTGCTTGCCCTGGCCCGGTTGGATGAGCGGCTGCCGATCGAAAAGACGCAAGTCGACCTGCGCGCCCTCGCCACGGACGCCCTGGCCGATCTCGGAGCTCTGGATCCGACTAGGCCCACGGCACTCATCGCACCGCACCCGGTTTGGGCGTGGGCGGATCGGAACCAGATCCGCCAAGTATTAATGAACCTCATCGGGAACGCCGTACAGCACACGCCGGAGGGGACCCCAGTGGAGATCGAGGTTAGTGCCGACGATTCCGGGTCGGTGCTGATGATCCGTGACCACGGCCCGGGCGTGTCACCTGAGGAGGCGGAACGCATCTTCGAACGCTTCTACCGCCCTGACTCATCACGTGCACGTTCCTCGGGGGGCACCGGACTGGGCCTAGCAATCGTTTCTGGAATCATGAATGCCCACGGCGGAAGCGCCCGTCACGAACACACCCCCGGGGGAGGCACGACTATCGTCCTGACGCTGCCGCGGGAAACGGCGAGGTGATCCGCACCTGATCCCCGGGCATAAGCCCCTTCGCAGTTTCCAGATCGGACGATACCGTGACGAGGCGCCCACCCACCTCGGCCCTGATATGCGCTCGGCTGCCGGACGCATCGATTAGCGCGACCGTTCCCGTCCAAGCACGGTCACTCTCCGCGCTCTCATCGCGACCCTCCAAGATTTCCAATTCATCATCACGCAGGTACAGCAACTCTCCGCTGGGCGGATCCGGTAGCACGTTCACGCCCATCAACGCGGCACCGAACGCTGAAGTCGGACGGGCAAGGAACTGCCCCACCGGTTGATCTTCCGCCACCTTCCCGCCATCAAGCACCACTACCCGATCAGCAAGTCCAGCGACGTCGAGTACATCGTGGGTCACAATGACCGTGGTGACACGGGTGCGGGCGATCTGCTGGCCCAGGGTCCACCTGATCGCCGGTGCTGCCGAGACGTCCATCGCGGCAAGTGGTTCATCCAGCAACAGCACCGCGGGATCAGTGGCGAGCGCTCGCGCCAGGGCCACTCGCTGCTGCTGGCCACCCGAAAGGGATGCGGGCTTCTTCCGTTCACTTCCCCCCATTCCTACCTGGGCAAGGATGGCCCGCGCCTGGCTCCGCGCCTCAGCGCGGCGCACCCCCCTGCTCAGGGGGCCGAAGGTGACATTCTCCAAGACGCTCAAGTGGGGAAACAGCAGCGGTTGTTGGTTGAGCACGCCCACGTTACGGTAGCGCGGTGGCGTCACCTTTCTCGGGGTGGATACCACCGCAGAGCCCATCGTCACCTCACCCGAATGGGGACGGAGATTCCCGGCAATCAGATTGAGAAGCGTGGTCTTACCGGCCGCGTTGGAACCCACCAGCGCTACCACCTCACCCGGCGCGATCGAAAGATTGGTGTGTAATTCGAACCCTCTGCGGCGGAATATAGCGTTAACCCCCAGCTCACGGCCGCGCGCCTGACCACCGAGGCGCGCGGGTGTAGCGTCCGCTACGGTGAGCGGGTTTTGCACCGGGACGCCGCTGCTGGCGTTCGCCTCCCGGGTTCCGCGCACAGCGGCCTGCGAACTACCGCGTGCGACGGGAAAGAGCAACAACACCGCGAGCGCCGCCGCGATCAATAGGACCGAAAGAGCCAGTGCGGCCTGTCTTGATGCACCCACTCCGTTGAAAGCGGTGTAGATCGCCATCGGGATCGTTTGGGTCACACCCGGTTTATTGCCCGCGAGCAGTGCCGTCGCCCCGAACTCCCCTACACTCCGGGCGAAAGCGAGAACAACCCCGGCGAGTAGCCCCGGCATGATCAGTGGGAGAGTTATCCGTGTAAGGATCCTGCCCCTCCTGGCCCCCAGACCCGCTGCCACTTGTTCGTACTCGGTTCCGGCGGATCGCAGCGCCCCCTCTACGGCGATCACGAGAAATGGCATCGCTACGAATGTCTGCGCAACAACCACCGCAGCCGGAGTAAACGGCACGGAAATCCCGATTCGTTCCAACCCTGGGCCGATAATCCCGGTTCGCCCTAGGACCGCCAGCAGCGCCACTCCCCCCACCAGCGGGGGCAGCACTAGCGGCAGGGTGACTATCGTGCGTAGAACTACTGCTGGGCGCCTAGGCGCACGTGCGATTACAAGCGCGAGCGGGACCCCTAGGAGCACACACACCAGTACGGCGATCCCGGCGGATTTCGCGGATAGCACCAGCGCGGCCGCCGTCGACGGCTCCGTAATGTCGCGGGCGAAGGTCGACCATTGCACTTTCGGCAGCAGCGCGAGTAGCGGCACCACCACTACGCCCAAGCCCACCAGGGCAGGCCCGTAGACCCATCTCGGCACGTGGTGGCGCGGGCTCATGGTTGCCCGAATCCGTAGGAGGCCAACGTCGCACTCCCCTGCTCGGAAAGCACGAACTCCACGAATTGCCTGCCCGCACTCGCCTCCGACGTCGTAGCGATCGGGTAGTGGTTGACGATCTGTGCCACCTGCGGGGGGATTCCGGTGAGCTCTGGACGGGCAACAACATCGGTGCTGTAGACGAAGCCGGCGTCGACGTCTCCCGCCGACACCCGATTCGCCACCGAGGTGACGTTGCGTTCCTCGCTGACGGGGTCAGGGCTCACACCTGCTGCTTCAAATAGCTGTGCGGTCGCTTCACCACACGGCACCTGGACGGCGCAGATCGCGTAGTCCAATTGGAGCACGTCATCAAAACCCTCGACCCGGTGCGGATTAGCTTCGGGTACGGCAATCACCAAGTCGTTCGAGGCGAATAGCTTCGGCGCACTCACCGTCACACCCGCGGCGAGCGCATCCTCCATCGTGGGTTCGTTCGCGGTGGCAAGAACGTCCGCCGTCGCCCCTTCCTGCAATTGGGTGACCAGGGTGGAGGAGCCCTCGTAAACCCCCGGAGCGACCTCCACGTCCGGGTGCGCCGCCGCGAACTGTTCGAGCAGGTCGTCGAACGCCTCCTGCAGCGAGGCTGCCGCGAATACCGTCAGACTCTCTTGGTCGTCCTGGCCGCTATCCGCTGCGCAGGCTCCCAGGGCAAGAAGGAGGGCCACCCCAGCAACCCCCGCCGAAATGTACCGCCTCACTGCGCCTCCACGATCACGTTGGTCGACTTGACCACAGCACTCGCCACCGACCCGACCGCGAGCCCAAGATCCTCCACCGCTTCGGTAGACATCAATGAGACTATTCGGAACGGGCCGCACTGCAGGGTCACCTGGGACATCACTGGGTCGCTGCGCACCTCGGTCACCAAGCCCGTCAACCTGTTACGGGCACTCGTGAAGCGAGGTCCGGACGGGGAGCTCGCGAGCTCTTGCGCCCAGGCCGCCAACTCCGACCCCTCGACCGCCATCCTCCCGCTGGCATCCTTGCCCTGTGTGAGGCGGCCCTGGTCGATCCAACGGCGTACCGTATCCGAGGAGACCCCGAGCAACGCCGCAGCGTCACCAATTCTCAATTGCGCCATAAATGCGAATATAGCATCGAACTTACGGCTCAATACCCGATCTTTCGTCGAATCCTCGCCAATCAACACCCTCCCGCTATTTGCTGGGAATCAAAGTAGGCTACCGGTTATGGACGCAACACCAGTAGCAGTGATCACCGGCGGCGGCTCGGGGCTCGGGGAGGCGACCGCGAGGAGACTCCACCGACGTGGCTTCCACCCCGTGATCGTCGACCTGCCCACCTCTGGGGGTAGCGAGCTCGCGGAAGAACTCGGGGGCACCTTTCACGCTGCCGACGTGCGCGACGGCGAACAACTCCGCGAAGCGTTCGACTCCGCCACTTCGCATGGACCCCTGCGCGCACTCGTCACCTGCGCAGGTGTGGCGACACCGGGGCGTCTCCTCCCACGTGAGGGGCAGGCAGACATCGCTGCGTTCGCCGCGGTGATCGAGGTGAACCTTCTGGGAACGATCAACTCGCTTCGGCTCGCAGCCGAGAGAATGGCAACCAACGAGCCGGTCAACGGCGACCGCGGCGTCGTCATCATGACAGCTTCGGTGGCCGCTTTCGACGGGCAGATCGGGCAGGTGGCGTACTCCGCCAGCAAGGGAGGAGTCGCAGCGCTCACACTTCCTGCGGCACGCGAACTCGCCCGCCCGGGGATCAGGGTGATGACGATCGCCCCTGGAACCTTCGCCACCCCGATGCTGGCAGGCCTGAAACCTGAGACCCAACGCGCCCTGGCGGCACAGATCCCGCACCCTGCCCGGCTGGGCGATCCCGACGAGTTTGCACAACTGGTCGAACACATCTTGGAGAACCTCATGCTCAACGGCGAGGTGATCCGACTCGATGGCGCACTGAGGATGCCTCCGAGGTAGCCCCGCCCCATCGTAAACTGCAATCATGACCGCCCTCCCACCGCTCGTCGAGCCGGCCGAGCCGCTTACCGGACCGGAGTTCGCCCGCTACTCCCGCCACGTTCTCCTCCCCGAGGTCGGCGAAATCGGGCAGCGCAGGCTCAAGGCGGCCAAAGTTCTCGTCATTGGCGCGGGCGGCCTTGGAGCCCCGGCGCTGCACTATCTCGCCGCAGCGGGAGTCGGAACCATCGGGGTGATCGATGACGACGTGGTGGAGGAATCCAATCTGCAGCGCCAGGTGATTCACGGCACCAGTGACATCGGGCGCCACAAGGTCGATTCCGCGGTCGAGGCAATCGCGGAACTCAACCCACTCGTCACGGCCGTCCCGCACAGGTTCAGGCTCACGGGGGAGAACGCCCCGGCGCTCTTCGCGGATTACGATCTCGTACTCGACGGGGCGGATAACTTTCCTACCCGGTACCTCACCTCTGACGCGGCAGCGCAGGTGAACGTTCCGGTTCTGTGGGGCTCGGTGCTCGGGTTCGATGCCCAGGTGAGCCTGTTCTGGTTCCGACCGCCCGCAGGGGCGGGGATCACTTTGCGTGACGTGTTCCCCACCCCGCCGTCCCCTGGGTCTGTGCCCTCCTGCTCCCAGGCCGGGGTCGTGGGCGCGATGGTGGGTCAGATCGGATCCCTGATGGGCGCAGAAGCAGTAAAACTGATCATCGGTGCGGGAAAGTCACTTCTGGGCCGAGTGATCGTGTTCAACCAGTTGCGCACCGCGTGGTCAGAAATCCCGATCAGGCCCCGCGCCTCTGGCCCGCCCCCCGCTTCCCACGCCCCACCCGCGCCCAGGCAACCCGACCTCGCCTACGTCAACGAGCCTGCGGAGCGGGCAACCCTCGTCGACGTGCGGGAGGCAGACGAGGTAGCCGGTGGGATGATCCCCGGGGCGATCCACATCCCCCTCGCCCTCGTACTTACCGAGCGTGGGCGTGAGAGCCTCGATCCCGCTGATCCCGTGGTGATCTACTGCGCGCACAGCCCGCGAGCGGAACGCGCCGCCCGTGATCTCTCCGCGCACGGCTTCACCGTTGAAGTACTCACCGGCGGCTACACCGCCTGGAGCGCGCGCCAACAGACCCTGGAGAAAGACGAATGAAAAACGTTGACGAATACCTCGCAGAGCTCCTAGCAGCCCAACGGCCCCTGCCCCCGGTCCGACTGCCACTATCCCAGTCGCTAGGGGCGGTCACGGCTGCGCCGGTGCGCGCAGAACACCCAATCCCACTATTCGACAACTCCTCGATGGACGGGTACGCGGTGCACGCCTTAGACGTCGCGGGAGCCAGCAGCCAGAGCCCGGTGACCCTGCCGGTCATCGGAGACATTCCTGCTGGGGCGACGGAGCGGATCGACGTCCCCCCGGGCACCACCGCCCGGATCATGACGGGCGCCCCCACCCCCACCGGGGCCGACTGGATCGTGCCGGTCGAGCAAACCGACGGTGGGCAAAAGTCTGCCCGCTTCATCGGAGAAGGGGGCGATTTCATCCGCCCTGCCGGCGGTGACGTGAGCGCCGGCACCGTCGTGATCGACTCTGGGGTTCGCCTCGGCGCTCGACACATCGCCTCGGCTGCATCCGCGGGGCACGGAACCCTCCTGGTTCGCCCCAAGCCACGGGTTGCGGTGATCGCGACCGGTTCGGAATTGAAGGCTCCCGGAGAGCCGCTAGAGTTCGGGCAGATTCCGAACTCTAACTCCGCGCTCATCGCCGCCTCCCTCGCTGGCGAGGCGGACGCAACCGACCTGGGGATGGTGCCCGACGACCCCGACGCGCTGAAACGCTTACTCGACGAGGTGCAGGCCGACGCGGTGATCCTCACCGGCGGCGTAAGCGTGGGGGCGTACGACGTCGTCAAGGAGCTCCTTGCGATGGAACCAGGGATGTGGTTCGGGCCGGTGGCGATGCAACCAGGTAAACCCCAGGGTTTCGGCTCGTACCGCGGCATGAGCGTGTTCACCCTCCCCGGCAACCCCGTCAGCGTGTACGTCTCGCTGCACATGTTGGTTCGGCCCGCACTGGCGCGGATGGCCGGGGTCGAGGACGCCGCGCCACGTTTCCTTCCCGCGCGAGCGGCCGCCGGTTGGAACTGCCCTCCTAACCGAGTGCAGTTCATCCCTGCGCGGATCAGTGGGGCGACTGACGGGGTGGTGGCGGTGGAGCCCGCGAGTTCGGGAGGGTCCGGATCCCACCTCATCGGCACCCTTGCCCGCGCCGAGGGGCTCGCCCGCGTCCCCGCGGAGGTCGACGCGGTGCGAAAAGGGGACCTCGTAATGTTCTGGGAGGAACGATGAATTTCACACACTTGGACTCCTCCGGCAACGCCCGCATGGTCGATGTGACGGAGAAGACTCCGACGATTCGGTCAGCAACGGCCTCGGCGCACGTCGCCTGCTCACCGGAGATCGTCAGCGCCCTGCGGGATCAATCGGTTCCCAAGGGTGATGTGCTCGCGGTATCGCGGATTGCTGGGATCGCCGGGGCGAAACACACCGCGACCCTGCTTCCACTGGCGCACGTGATCGGGGTACACGGCGCGACTGTTGACCTTGAAGTGGTTGACAGTGGCGTCGACATTGTTGCCACCGTGCGCACCGCCGACCGCACTGGGGTGGAGATGGAGGCACTCACCGCCGCCTCCATCTGCGCACTTAGTGTCGTCGATATGGTCAAGGGCCTGGACAAGGCCACCGAGATCACCCACGTTCGGATCGAGAAGAAGACGGGCGGGAAGTCCGGCGACTGGGTGCGTCCCGACTGACGGCGCGCTAGCCCCCCATTGTTCTTAATTCACCGGCGATGTTCCACCGCGCCCTGGCTTCCCAGTTCTCCTGCGCCCACGCGGTGCTGAATATGTGATCCCGTTCGAGCAGCTGCGCCAAAACACGGTAGCGGCCTTCCTGCCATTGCTGATCGGTGTACCGCCTGAATTCGCTGCGCACACCCTGGACATACCGCCCGTACTCCTGGGGCGCGGAAGCCAGGATTCGCAAATCCGCGTCGAGGAGCAATGACCCGATCGTATCCTCGGGGTCTGTTCTGTGCGCCTTGGTGAGAAGCACCAACCGCGCCACCTCATCTGCCAGCGGGGAAGTGAGGGAGACCCGCGCGAGCTGTGCCGAACGTTCTTCGTCATCACCGGACGCAGCGGCGTAGACCGCGTCGTGGAACCATACGGCGAGTTCCAACTCGGGAGGAACGGACGCGAGGTTTTCCGCGGCTGCAAGGAGGCGCACGCTCTCGAGGCAATCAAGAAGGTGCGCTGGGCCGTGGTATCCCCGATGCGGTTCAGACCATCGCCGGATGAGCTCTGCGCCCAACCCTGTTCTGCCTGGCATGAGCAGCCGCCAATGCTCCGCCAGCGCGTTGCGCCGAGGCTCGGGCCGCTCCCGCGAGGGAACTCTCAACCCCGACCGGCGCAGTATGCGGATCAGTTCCCTTCCGCTCACCGGCACCGCACCGGCAGCAACTGCTTCGGTGTACTTCGTTTCCGGAACGTCGTAGTGGTCCAGTTCGAAAGCACGCGGTGGCAGGTTCAAGCTACTGGCGAACTGGTGCAGCTCCTCCAGAGAGGTGTCGGAGACCAGGTGCGAGAAGGTAGTTCCGTGAGCGGGCCACTTCGGGGGGTCAATATAAACAACCATGGCAAACCAATTTTCTGTGGAACTGCACCCTCTACAACTCCTTGGACGATACCTACGACGATGCGAAATCGCCAACGAGCCCCGCGCCGCCGATCACCTGAACATACGGGCGTTGACGCTCTCCACCTCGGCGTACTGCTGCGCCGCTGTATCCAGTGCGTTCGCTAACGCAGCGAGCGCACTTTCGACCTGTTGCTGGGTCACCCGCCACTGCCCCAGGGCCGACTGGAATGCTGCCGCCGCACCCCCGCGCCAGGTTCCCTCCATCTGGCTGAGCAGCGCAGTCATCGCTTGAACCTCACCCCTAATCGCTTCCCCATGACGGCGAGCAGCGAGCGCTCCCTGCGCCACCTGGGCACTATCTACATTGAACTGAACCATGATCTCTCCTTTCCAGTGCGACCCTAGGCAACAAGGCCCTACTCCAGGGCGCTCCTTTCTCCCAATGTGAATCGGCTGCGGTTTGGGGATAAGCCCCACTACGCTCCTGTCGCGATCCTTCTTCACCGCAGAGATTCCGGTAAAGGTTTACCCTAGGGATATGTCTTCGTTCCAGGTTCGAGCAGTCGTGATTACTGTCTCCAACCGCGCCTCGGCGGAAACCGCCCCAGACGTTTCCGGTCCGATCGCGGCATCTGAGCTCGCTAAGCTCGGTTACGCCGTCTCCCGGGAGGTGATCCCTGACGGGGTCACAGCCGTGTCCGACGCGATCACCGAAGCCGTCGACAGCGGCGCGCGGATCGTCATCACCACGGGCGGAACCGGAGTGACCCCGTTAGATCTCACCCCGGAGGGCACCGCTGCTGTTCTAGACCGGCAACTCCCCGGAATTCAAGAGGCTATCCGCGCCAAAGGGGCGGAGAAGGTCTCAACTGCGGTGCTCAGCCGCGGGCTTGCTGGCACAATAGGAGAAAGTTTTATCTGCAACCTTCCTGGCTCACCGGGCGGGGTGAAGGACGGCATGGACGTCATCTCTCCGCTGCTCGCGCACATCCTTGACCAACTCATCGGGGGCAACCATGGTTAATGCACATTTCGGCATCTTCGCTGGGGTGAGTGAGGAGCCTCTGGACGTCGCTTCGCACATCGAGGCAGTCAGTGCAGATGACGTCGGGGGAATTTCAACGTTCACCGGTACCGTGCGTAATCACAGCCCAGAGGTGGAGGGGGAGGTTATTGAACTCCAGTACCTCGCCCACCCTTCCGCGGACCGGGTGGTGAAGGAGCTGGTGGAAGAGATCAATCGACGATACCCGCAGGTTCGACTTGCGGCCACGCATCGTATTGGCACCCTCGCGATCGGGGAACTTGCCATTGTGGTTGCGGCCGGCTCCGCTCACAGAGCCGAAGCATTCGATGCCTGCCGTCTGCTTGTGGAGGAGATCAAAGCGAGACTGCCCGTTTGGAAAAAACAGGTGCTCGCTGATGGAAGCTACACTTGGGTAGGAGCAGCATGAGCGCCAACGTATCCCCCTCCCTTCGCAAACCTCTGGTGGATTCTTATGGGCGAGTTCACCAGGATCTGCGCATTTCTCTCACTGACGTATGCAACCTTCGGTGCACGTACTGCATGCCCGCCGAGGGTGTGGAATGGATGGCGCGAGCAAACATCCTCACAACTGACGAACTCGTGCGCACGACCGAGGTTGCCGCGGCTGTCGGCATCATTGAGGTGCGCCTCACCGGGGGCGAACCGCTGCTGCGCCCTGACGCCGTTGACGTCGTCGAGCGGATCTCCAAGATTGACGGTGAGAACGGGCCGCTCGAGGTCTCCATGACCACCAACGCCCTGCGTTTGCCCAAGCTCGCTCCTCGCCTCAAAGAGGCCGGGCTCGCTCGCGTCAACATCTCCCTTGACACACTCAAGTCCGACACCTTCTCCTCACTCACCCGACGCGACCGCATGCAGGCAACGTTCGCTGGCATAGACGCGGCCGTGGAGGCAGGGTTCCGCCCGCTGAAGTTCAATGCCGTAGCGATGCGAGGCGTGAACGAGGACGAACTTGTTGATCTGGTGAGGTTCGCTCTCTCCGTTGACGGCGAAATGCGTTTCATCGAGCAGATGCCACTCGACGCGGGACACATCTGGTCACGCGAGTCGATGGTCACCGGGGAAGAGATCCTTGAGCGTCTTTCTGAGGCCTTCGAGCTCACTGAGGCGCCCGGACGCGGGGCCGCACCTGCAGAGAAGTTCCTCATCGACGGGGGTCCCGCAACTGTTGGTGTGATCAGATCCGTGACGCGCCCCTTCTGTGGTGCGTGCGACAGAGTGCGGCTCACCGCTGACGGGCAGATCCGCAACTGCCTGTTCGCTCGCACGGAGTCTGACCTGCTCAGCATCCTGAGATCGGGGGGAACCGACGATGACATCGCTGAACTTCTCCACAAATCGATCGCCGGCAAGCTCCCGGGGCACGGAATCAACGATCCTGGCTTTCTCCAACCGGATCGCCCCATGTCCGCGATCGGTGGTTGACCCGGGAGGAAGTGTCATCGCCGGACTTTTGCGCTAGGTTCGAAGCGTGGATACTCAGGATGTACTAGAACTGATGAAACACGCCGCTGATACCGCGATTCTTCCCCGGTGGCGTGCGCTGGCGGACGGTGAGGTAAAGGAGAAGGAGCCGGGCGATCTCGTCACGGTCGCCGACACTGACGCCGAGAAGATCATCACCGGTGAACTGCGCAAGGCCTTCCCCAATGCGATCGTTCTGGGGGAGGAAGCGAGTTCTGCGCAGCCTGAGCTGTTCCAGCGATTCTTGGCTGCGGAACACTCGTTCACCGTCGACCCCGTCGATGGAACAAGCAACTTCGTGAACGGATCCCAGGACTTCGCCGTCATGGTCGCCGAAATCCAACGCGGCGAAACTGTTCGCTCGTGGATCTGGCAACCGGGCCATGGAGTCGCCTTTACGGCTGAGAAAGGCTCTGGCGCCTACAGGAACAGCACCCGACTCAAAACCCGCACCTATGACGAAGACGAATCCTCCTGGCGCGGGGTCACGAGCCGGAAAGCTCTGAAGAAGGAGAAGTTCAAACCACTCTCCCGCTTACACTCGTCATGGTGGTGCTGTGGAGTGGATTACCCCAATATCGCGATGGGTCGTGCAGACTTCATTATCTACAAGAACGTACTGCCCTGGGATCACGCCCCCGGTAGCCTCATCCTATCCGAGGTCGGGGGTCAGACCATTCGCAAGAATGGCAAGGAGTACGCCCCTGCCAAACCCACCAAACCCTGGCTCATCGCCGGTTCCTCAGACATCCCTCGGAAGGTTCTTCCCTTCGTCTCCCATTCCCTCCAGGACAACGGCTCGAGAGCCGAACCGGAAGACTCCCTTGAACTCTAAGGGTCCTGCGGCGTCGTTTTAGGACTCTTACCCGCCGGCGAAGGGCGGGAGCACATCGACCCGCACTACGCCCTCGGCCGGGATGGCCGTGTCGGCCTGCGCCGCTTGGCCCTCTAGCAGGAAACTGCAGAGCGCGAGAACCCGCGCCATTTCTGGGCCATGGCGCTCGCCGAGCTGCGTGCGGAGATCTTCAATCGTCGCACCCGCGCCCACGGTTAGCTCTTCGACGTCGCGCCCGGCCGCGTCTGCCGCTGCAGCGAAAAAACGCAAACTCACTACCTGTGCCATATCCACCTATCATGCCAGATCAGATCCCGCGCAGGCAGCGCCCGTTCGGAGTTGGCGCTTGCCGCCAACTCGTTCAGTCGCACGCCGCGCGTGGAAAGCAGTTTCCTACCCCGAACGTGTTTGCGCCCGGCTGGATAGACCAGCCGGGCGCAAAAGGTGTTACCCCATGGGTGGGTGGGTCAGAAGCCCATACCGCCCATGTCAGGCTCGCCGCCGCCCATCGCGTGGCCAGCTGGTTCGGGCTTGTCCGCCACGATCGCTTCCGTGGTGAGGAACAGACCCGCGATCGACGCTGCGTTCTGCAGCGCGGAACGGGTGACCTTCACGGGGTCGTTGACACCGGCGGCGAGGAGGTCCTCGTACTCACCGGTTGCCGCGTTGAGGCCGTGGTTGACGTCGAGGTGGCGCACCTTCTCCGCCACGACTCCGCCTTCCAGCCCAGCGTTCTCCGCGATCTGCTTGAGCGGGGCATCGACGGCGACACGTACGATCCGTGCACCGGTCGCTTCGTCGCCCTCGAGTTCAAGGGTCTCGAAGACTTCCTTGGCAGCCTGGAGGAGTGCAACTCCACCACCTGCAACGATGCCTTCTTCGACGGCAGCCTTCGCGTTCCGGACGGCGTCCTCGATGCGGTGCTTGCGTTCCCTGAGCTCTACCTCGGTAGCGGCACCCGCCTTGATCACTGCGACACCACCGGCGAGCTTGGCCAGGCGTTCCTGGAGCTTCTCGCGGTCGTAATCGGAGTCGGAGTTCTCGATCTCGGCGCGGATCTGCGCCACGCGGCCGTCGATCTGCTCGCGGTCGCCCGCACCCTCAACAATGGTGGTCTCATCCTTGGTGATAACGACCTTGCGGGCGGTACCAAGCATGGAGATGTCGGCGGTCTCGAGGCTGAGACCGACGGTCTCGGAGATGACCTGACCACCGGTGAGGATGGCCATGTCCTGCAGCATCGCCTTGCGGCGGTCGCCGAAGCCCGGTGCCTTGACGGCTACGGACTTGAACAGGCCACGGATCTTGTTCACCACGAGAGTCGCGAGGGCTTCGCCTTCGACGTCTTCTGCGATGATGACCAGCGGCTTGCCGGACTGCATGACCTTCTCGAGCAGGGGCAGCAGGTCCTTGACGTTGGAGATCTTCGATTCCACGAGGAGCACGTAGGCGTCTTCGAGGACAGCCTCCTGGCGCTCGGCGTCGGTAACGAAGTAGGCCGAGAGGTAGCCCTTGTCGAAGCGCATACCTTCGGTGAGTTCGAGTTCAAGGCCGAGGGCGTTGGACTCCTCGACGGTGACCACACCTTCCTTGCCTACCTTGTCGAGCGCTTCGGCGATGAGTTCACCGATCTGCTCATCCCCAGCGGAGATAGCCGCAGTCGCGGCGATCTGCTCGCGAGTCTCGACCTCCGTGGCGGCGTCGAGGAGTTTCTCGGTGATCGCAGCAACAGCCTTCTCGATGCCTCGCTTGAGAGCGATCGGGTTGGCGCCAGCGGCGACGTTCCGCAGACCTTCGCGCACGAGGGCCTGGGCCAGAACGGTGGCGGTAGTGGTACCGTCACCTGCGACGTCGTCGGTCTTCTTGGCAACTTCCTTGACCAGCTCGGCGCCGATCTTCTCGAAGGGCTCCTCCAGTTCGATCTCCTTGGCGATGGATACACCATCGTTGGTGATCGTGGGGGCGCCCCACTTCTTCTCCAGAACAACGTTGCGGCCTCTGGGGCCAAGGGTCACCTTTACGGTGTCGGCGAGCTGGTTCAGCCCGCGCTCCATTCCCCGGCGAGCCTCTTCATCAAAGGCAATCATTTTAGCCATGTCGGGTTTTTATCCTCCGGTACTGGCGTGGACTATTCGCATGGTGCCCGCGACGGACGGCCGCAGAGAAGATGCGGTCACGTCCCGCAGCCTCCACGGCCTCACCCTACGAATCTGATTATCACTCTCGGTGCGAGAGTGCTAATTACCATTATTGGCACTCTCACCCCTGGAGTGCAAGCGAGTGCGCCACCAGCGCAGTGTTGAACTCATCACTTAGGGGCAATCACAGCGGTGCCAGAGCGAGTGACCAGGGCGGCGGAGCATTGAGCCTATCCCGTGACAACGGGCATCACCCCTCTGCATCACGCCGTGGGTACGGCGGCGGTCAGGCTCACTCGGGTAATGAGAAGTCCGCCCGAAGCACGATGACGATGCCGTCGGAGGCAGCGCCAGCATCCTCCACCAGCGAGTCGATACCCAACCGCTGAGCCACCTCCCGCGCCTCCGACGCATAGTCTTCGGAGGTGTAGTAGAGCGTGGTCACCGTCGGTGCAGCGTACTGGTAGTTATCAGCTTGAGTGCGCAGCCAGCCGTCCTGGGAGAGCGCGGTCGAGACCTGGCCTGCCATGCCTTGAACCCTGGCGCCGTTGAGAACAAGGACCCGGGTGCTGTAATCCAGCTCCTCGTCCTCTTCCTCGCCATTCGCTTGCGAATCCGGGTTCTCCTCCTCTGATTCCGCGGCGGCCTCTTCAGAGGTTGCTTCAGCGCCGTCGGCGGACTCGCCCTCTTCGGGCTCTTCCGTCGCCGCGTCGTCCTGCTCCGCCGCGTCATCCGTGGGGGTGGCGGATTCCTGGACCGTTGGCTCGGGAGCGGAGTCGGTGCTACCCGCGAAATACCTCACCACACCGAACGTGAGTAGTGGCACGAGGATGAGCACAAGCAAATACGGCAACCATTGGCGCCACTTCGGCGTAGGTTCCCGATGCACCCCTTGCGGCACCCTGTCAGCACCGAGGGAGTCGAATTCATCATCGGGGTACGGGTATTCCTCTTTACTCACGACAGAAGCGTATCCCGTTCAGGTGGATTCGTGGTGGACCCGCTCCGGATGTGTGACACATTCCTGGGTGGGCGTCACTCTGCGCCGGCCCGTAGACGCCGGAGTCGGCCCACCACCGCGGGCTCCGCTTCCATCGCTGCGGGATTATCGATCAGCCTGTTCAGCAGTTGATAGTAACGGGTGGTCGAGAGCTGAAACTGGCGCCTGATTGCCGACTCTTTCGCGCCTGCCTGTTTCCACCATTGGTTCTCGAATGCGAGAATCGCACGTTCGAGCTCACTCAACTCCTCAACTGGTGCCGACTCTCTGGCGGACGGTTCACACTCCATGACCCAACTGTCCCGTCATGCGAGCGCCGAGGAGTCCGTCGTGGCACGATGGATGGATGATCGAGAAAATCTCCCGCTATATCGCAGTAGGCGACTCGTTCACTGAAGGCCTTTGGGACCCCTACGACGACTCGGACCCTAAGGGCCTCCAACGGGGTTGGGCGGACCGGCTCGCCGAGAGCCTCTCGGCCCACCGCGCCCGCTTGGGTCTGCCTCCGGTGGAATACGCGAATCATGCGATCCGCGGCAAGCTCCTGGCGAGTATCGTCTCCGACCAATTGCCTCGCGCGCTCGAGCAGAAGCCAGACCTGCTCTCGATCGTGGGCGGCGGCAATGATATTCTCCGCCCGGGAACCGACCCGGACGTGCTCGCTAAAACGCTCGAGTCCGCCGTAGTGCAGGCTCGCGAAGCGGGGGCGCGGGTTCTCCTGGGAACGGGAATGGACCCGACCGGCCTTCCGTTGGTGCGGCGCACACGCGGAAAGGTCGCCACTTTCAACGCTCACATCTGGTCCATCGCGCGGGCCCAGGGCGCGGGTGTCCTAGACGTCTGGGGCCTTCATGCGCTGAAGCATCCGCACATGTGGGCGGATGACCGGATCCATCTCAGCTCGGAGGGCCACCACCGTGTTGCCCAGGCCGCGCTAGTGGGACTCGGGCTGGCCCCGGACGACCCGCAGTGGCGCGCTCCGCTTGCCCCCGTAGCTATAGGTTCGCTCGAGGCGCTGCGAGAACACGGTTCGTGGTTGGCCACCGACGTCGCCCCGTGGATGACCCGCAGGCTCCGGCGGCTCTCCTCCGGGGATGAGCGCAGGGCGAAGTACCCCGACCCCGCGCCGCGGCACCACGACCCTGAGGGGTAGGCCGGTCCGCCTACTCGCTCCTGCGTAGTTCCTTGGGCAGGCGCACGGGCGGGTTGTTCGCGATCCAGAGGCGGTTGGATGCGTTGATGGTGATGGCGATCCACGAGGCCGCGGAGATTTGCTCGGGCGTGAGAGATTCGCTCAACCGCTGGTAGTCCTCATCCTCGTACCCGAGCTCTCCTACCAGAGTGATGATTTCCGCGAGTTTCAGCACCGCCTCCTCGGTCGAGGTGAAGTACTCGGATTCCTGCCACGCCGGGAGCATTCCGATCCGTTCGGGTACTTCCCCGTGCTCGAGCGCGACCGCGATGTGTGCTTTGAGGCAGGATCCGCACCCGTTGAGCTGCGAGGCGCGCAGGCGGATCAGTTCGATGGTTCGCATATCGAACCCCGCCTCGAGGCCGGCGTCGGTGGCGGCCGCACTCAAATCTTCGAGTTGCTTCGCCATGGGGGAATCGTTCAGACGAACCCTGCGGATCCTAGCCATCACATACTCCTTCGATTCCTGAGTCGTTGTGTCCCTGATAGAAGGGGTTCCTTCTCACACAACAAGGCGGGAATGCGTAACATTATTCCCCTCGCGCGCTCGTGCCTCGCTCCGGCCCGGTAGGAAGGTGCGTCTCCCACCAGCGCAGGATGTGCTCGAACCGGGCGACTCTGTGGGCGGGAGTTCCCGATCGCGAGAGCTCGTGCCCCTCCCCGGGAAAGACGAGGAACTCGGTTGGTATCCCGCGAAGCTTCAGGCCGACGAACCACCGCTGCCCCTGCTCGAGGGGGCAACGCCAATCCTCCTCTGAATGGATCACCAGGGTTGGTGTGCTCACCTGTTCGATGTGGGACATGGGGTTCTGTGCCCGCACCGCCTCCTCATCCTCCCCGAGGTACTCGCGCCCGAAAAACCACCCGATATCGGAGGAGCCTTCGAAGGAGAATGCGTCGAGGAAACCCCGCTCGACGATCGCCCCGGCCCACCTGTCGGTGCGGGTGGTGAGCCACCCGGTCATATACCCGCCGTAGGACCCGCCTTGGACCCCCACCCGGGCGGGGTCGAGATCGTTGCGTTCGGCGAGTACCCCGTCGAGGAACGTGAGGATGTCCTGGGCGTCAAGCGTTCCCCAGCGCCCGGTGATCGCCCTGGCGTGATCCTGCCCGTAGGAGGAGGAGCCCCTGGGGTTGCAGAAAACTACGGCGTACCCCGCCTGGGTGTACACCTGAACCTCATCGAAGAAGGTGGGGGAATACGCGGCGTGGGGTCCGCCGTGGATGAGGAGCAGGACGGGGTGGGGTCCCTTTCCGGCGGGGGTGGTGACCCACCCGTGCACGGGGTACCCATCCCCGCCGGAGATGACCGATTCTTCCGGGTGGAACACCCCGGCCTCGGCCGCGAGGCGGGCAGAGAGATCGGTCAACCGTGTCGCGGCGCCGGCCTCGATGCGGAACACCTCTCCCACGCTCGTCGGCGTGCCCGCGACTGCGAGCGCGCCCCGATCCCCTGTGGGCGCGGCCGCCGTCAAGGTGACGGGGCCCTCCAGTACCGGGTGGAGCTCCCCATCGCGGTAGTGCACGAGTTCGATGGTGCCGCGGCGCTCTCTGGCGATATACACCCCGTCGGCCGCGGCCTCGAA
>CAJDUU010000042.1_pt1 | contig 36386 bp, 27 predicted proteins | sample 7391041 | NCBI WGS metagenome assembly CAJDUU01 (sample SAMEA7055689, study PRJEB34461) | soil metagenome | biome: terrestrial ecosystem; feature: Peninsula; material: soil | place: Antarctica | collected 2016 | reverse complement strand
CTGATCTACCGGGCCGCGGGGAACGATCTGCTGGAGGAGACTCTGGTGCGGCTAGACAATCTCGCCACCCGGATGTGGTGCGTGGTGATCGACCGGCTCCCCAGCATTCACGGGCACATCGTCGAACACACTCGCTTGATCGAAGCGATCCTCGACGGCGAGCAGGCGCTGGCGAAACGGCTCGCCGCCGAGCATGTCAAGAGTTTCAGCACGGCTGTGCGCGCGGTTTTGTGACCTATTCGAGCGCCTCCAGCAGCGCCGGCAGCACCTCGTGCATATCCCCGATCACCGCGTAATCCGCCCTGGTCACCATAGGTGCACCCGGGTCGTTGTTCACCGCGATGATCGTTTTCGCCGAGGAGCACCCCGCCCAGTGCTGGGCCGCTCCGCTGATCCCGAACGCGAGGTAAACCTCGGGGGAGATCCGCGTCCCCGACTGCCCGATCTGCTCGTGGTGGGGGCGCCACCCCATGCTCGTGACCACCCGGGAGACCCCAACCACCCCGCCAAGTCTGGCGGCTAGTTCATCGGCCCGGGCGAATCCGCCCTCCCCGCCCGCGCCTCGGCCCACGCCGATCACTACCCTCGCGCTGGCGAGATCAGCCGAATCCCCGGCCGAGCGCTCCTCCACGCTGGCGACCTGGGCGCGTAGATCGCCCGGGTCGAGGTGGGCACTGAACTCCTCAACCCTGGCCGCTCCCACTGGATCCGCCCGGGAGGCCTCGAAGGCGTGGCCCGCGATCGTCAGCACGGCCGGCAGTTCGGTGAGCCGTGAACGCTCGAGTACGGTTCCGCCCGCAACCTGCCGCTCGACCTCCAGGGGCTCGAGTGAGGTGATATCCACGACGTTGGCCGCCATCGGCACATCGAGCCGGGCAGCCAAGTGAGCGAGCACCTCCATACCACGCGGGGTTCCCCCGGCAATCACCACGGACGGCTGCACCGCGTTCACACGGTTCTCGAGCGCTTTGGCCCACGCGGCGGCGGCGTACCTCGACAGGCCGGGGTCGGAGGCCACGTGCACCAGCGTCACCCCGAAATCGCGCGCGTCGGCGATCACGCCCTCGCTCACCTCCCCGAGAATGAGGGCGTGCAGGTTCTCGCCCAGGGCGCTCGCCACCGTGAGCGCTTCGCGGGAGACCAGGGAGATTCCTTCGCCCTCGACTTCGATCAGCACCAGCACAGCTCCCATCACAGGACTCCCGTTCTGCGCAGCACCTCTACGATCTGCGGGGCGGCCGATGCCCCCTCGCCGAGGATCTTCACCTCACTCGCCACCGCGGGTGGAACCCTCAGGCCGAGGGCGCCTGTGCCTGACGGCGCGAGCGCGGGGCTCCGAGATTCCAACGGGGCCTTTCGCGCGCGCATCCGCCCTCTCAGGCTGGGGTAGCGGGGTTGCACTCCCCCTTCGAGCACGCAGCCCACCGCAGGAAGCGCCACCTCGTATGTCTCGGTTCCCGCGGCGGTGTCCACCATCATTCGGGCCGCCGCGCCGGCCAGTTCCACTCTCTGCACTCCCGTCACCACGGGGCGGTCGAGGGCGTAGGCGAGGCGGATTCCGGTTTGGAAGTTCCCGGCATCGGCGGAATCGTTGCCGACCAAGATGAGGCCGAACACCGTACCCTCGGCCTCCTTTGCACGCACCACGGACGCGATCTCGAGGGCGACCTCGCGCGCCCCGTAGGCACCGGCGTCGGCGGTGATGTGGATTGCGCTGGTAGCGCCGACGGAGAGTGCGTAGCGCAGTTGTTCTGCGGCATCCGCGGCGCCAAGGGTGAGTACCGTGACCGTGCCGCCGGCCTCCCCGGCCAACGTTACGGCGATCTCGAGCGCGGAAAGCTCGTGGCCGCTCATCGTGTACCCGCTATACCGCCCGTCCAAAGCCATCCCGTCCTCGGTTAGGGTGACCTCTCCGGTGATGTCTGCGGAGCGTTTCACGCAGACCAGCACGTCGGTCATGAGTAGATTCCCTTCAACCGGTTGTTCTCGGGGTCGAACAGGGGGGTCGCGTCGATCGCCGCGACCGTGACGGGGTAACGCTCCTCCATATAGGAGACCGCGAGCTCGCTTCCCACATGCGCATGTTGCGGGGGCAGGTACGCCATGAGCAGGTGCTTACCCAGGCTCGGCGCGGAGGCCGCGGAGGTGACGTAGGATCGCTGCCCGTGGCCGTCAACGAGTGGTTCACCATCCCGGGTGAGGATCGGTTCCCCGCCGAGCATGTAGCGTTTGGCACCGCTGGCGGAGGTGTGGTCCTCCACCGTGAGGGTGCACAACACCGCCGCGCGCGAAGAACCCTGCTGCTCCTCGAGCGCCCCCTTGCCGATGAAGTTCGCCTCCTTGTAGCGCCCGCGGCCCATGCCCGCTTCGGCCGGGGTTCGATCCGGGTCAAGGTCCGTGCCGAAAGCGCGGTACCCCTTCTCGATGCGCCCCGACGCCGTGTACAGGCCGATCCCCCCGGGGATCACCCCGTGGGGACTGCCCTCCTCAAGCAGCGCCTGCCACAGGGCTCCGGAGGTCTCCAGGGGCACGTGCAGCTCCCACCCGAACTCCCCCACGTAGGAGATCCGCGAGGCGAGTACCGGCAGGTTTCCGATCTCGATCTGTGCGCAGGTGGCGAACTCCAACCCTCGGGGCGAGACGTCGGCCGAGGTGAGCGCCCCCAGCACCTCCCCCGCTCTCGGACCCCACAGGCCGATAGTCGCGACCGCTGAGGTCACGTCCACGCAAGTGGCGCCACTGGGCATCCGATCGGAGAACCATTTGAGGTCGAGCATCCCATGGGCTCCGCCGGTGACCACCCGGAAGTGGTCGGCACCCAGGCGCATCACGGTGAGGTCGGAACGAAAGCGGCCCCGTTCGTCGACCACCGGGGTGTAGATCACCTTCCCGAGGGCCACGTCTGCCTTCGCGACCACGATTTGCTCGACCGCTTCGAGCGCGGCGGGACCGACGACGTCGAACATCGCGAACGCCGAGAGGTCCACGATCGCCCCGGCCTCGCGCATCTGCAGGTGCTCGGCGTGGATGATGGGCGACCACCAGCGGGCGTCCCATTCGTGCTCCCGGGGCATCACCGCGTCGCCGAACTTCTCCAGCAGGGGGGCGTTCGATTCATACCAGTGGGGGCGCTCCCACCCGGCCGACTCGAAGAGTACGGCCCCGAGCGCTACTTGGGAGGGGTACATCGGGGTGAGGCGGATGCCGCGGGAGGATTCCCACTGTTCACTGGGGTGCACTATCCCGTAGGTCTTGATGAAGCCTTCCCCGCAGCGATCCTTGACGTAACGGCGGGTGCGCTGGTGGGGGTGGAAGCGCGCGATATCGAAGTGGTGCAGATCCACCTCCGGGGTGCCGTGGGTCATCCACTGGGCCATCGCCTTGCCCATGCCGGGTCCGTCCTTCACCCAAATGGCCGCGGCGGACCATAGGCCTCTCACCTCGGGTGTCTCCCCGAGGATGGGCAACCCGTCGGGGGTGAGTGAGAGCAGCCCGTTGATCGCGTAGTGCATCTCCGCGCGTTCGTCAGAGAGCAGATCGGGCATAAGTTCGAGGGCCTGCTCGAGTTGGGGGTCGAAATCCTCCTCGGTGAAGGGCATCTCGGTGGGGGAGAGTTTCGCCTGATCCAGGCTGGGGATCTCCTCGGGCTCGTACAAGATGGCACGGTGGGCGTAGGAACCGATCTGCATGTCCGCCCCGTGCTGGCGTTCGTAGCAGTAGGTGTCCATATCGCGAATGATGGGAAAGCTGATCTCGCCCGGCCGCTCCGCCAGGGGCTCGAGGGGGCCCACGGAGATCATCTGGTGAACCGCGGGGGTGAGCGGGATGTGCGCCCCGGCCATCGCGGCGAGTTTCGGGCTCCACACCCCGGCGGCGATGACCACCGTATCCGCGGTGACGTCACCTTGCGTGGTGCGAACCCCTCGAATCTGACCGTTCTCGACGATCATCCCCGTGACCTCCGCGTTCGCCAGGGTCGTCACGTTCGCCTTCTGCCCGGCGCGTTCACGCATGATCGTGCCGGCCCGCAACGAATCCACCACCCCGACCGATGGGGTGTAGAACCCGCCCACGATGACGGAGGTGTCGAGGAAGGGCACGAGCTCTCCGGCCTCTCGGGGCGTGAGCAACCGGGACTCGACCCCGCTCACTCGGGCGGAGGACATCCGCCGGCGGAGCTCCTCCATCCGCTCCTCGGTACGGGCCACCTCGATCCCGCCCGACTCGATGTGCACCCCCATCTGTTTGTACTGCTCCACCGAATCGAGCACGATTCGGGTGGCTTCGCGCGAGTGATCGACCGGGAAGATGAAGTTGGAGGCGTGCCCCGTGGAACCGCCCGGGTTCGGCAGGGGCCCTTTATCTATCTGGACGATATCGGCCCACCCCAGGTCAGCTAGGTGGTAGGTGAGGGAATTTCCTACGATTCCCGCACCGATAACGACGACGGATGCATTGAGATCAGCCATGCCAAGACTCCTTCGTGGGTCCGGCAGAACCCTGCGCAGTGGGAGAACCGATAGGGCCAAGGCGCGCTCCTGGTGCACGACAGCTGATATATCAGCCCTTCCGGTCAGTGTATGAGTTTCCTCACACCCGCGCAAGGGGCGTCGCTACCGCGCTCGACGCAGGCGCCGGTTCCCATCCGCGCCAAAGACGACCGCGTCGAAGGTGGCTTGGAGTTTCTCCGGGTTGTAGTGCTTCTCCACCCAGTTCCGCGCCGCTTTGGCTTCAGCCGAGGCTGACGGCGCGGGGCCGGCCTGCTCGATCCGCTTAGCGGCGTCCTCCGCTGTGGCAACCACCCACTCCTGCGGGTAGACCGAACCTGCACCGCCCCAACGAAGAAGGTCGGGCCAGTCGCGCACCACCGGAAGCGCACCGGAGGCCACCCCCTGAACGAGCGAGTCGTGCTGGCCCTCTAGGCGGGAGGAGGAAAGGATCACACCCACCCGCGTGAGCGTCTCTGAGAGGTCCTCGGTGAACCCGGTCACCTCGACTGCGTCCTTGAACTTCAGGATCCTGCGGGTGAGTTCCTCGTAGTAGCCGTCGGCGCCGGTGTTCGCGGGGGCGGTCTCCCCGATGAGGAGGAGGCGCCAGGTGGGGTCGGTTTCCCGGAGTTTTTCTAGCACGTCGAAGGCCCATTGCGGGTCCTTGCTCACCTTGTTCCACCCGACCAGCGCGATCGTTCGGGCCGCCTCCGGTCGCTTCGCACGTTGCAGTTCGGGCAAGTCCACTCTCTCAGGAATCACCACGCTCCGGCTCGCCGATACTGCCGGTGAGGTAGCCCGCACCACCTCGCGGATGGTGTCGGCCACGAAAATGGTCCGGCCCACTTCCGGTGTCGAGCAGGCTCGCCCACACCAGTGCGCGGTGGCCCCACTCGACGAATACCGCATCCGCCCACTGCAGATCCGCCGCGATCGCCTGGGGCACGGGGATCCGCATGCCTGAGAGGGAGTAACGCAGGCGTGCGGCGATGAGGGAACGCAGGTCCATCTTCGCCACGAGCTCAGGGATCGAGGAGAGTTCCCGGTAACGCACCTGCCTGCCCGATTCTGCGTACTCGGGGGTTCGGTAATGGGCCACCAGGGGTTGCACCATTTCCAGGCTGTCGAGGGTAAGTACCAGCACCCGGGAGGCCTCATCCTTGCGCGGGCGCGCCGCGACGTCACGGCGGGGCTCGGTCAACGCCTTGACCGCCGCGGAGCGGCGCAAGGGTGCGAGGAAGGATTCTGGTGAGGTGAGCAGTGGTGAGGGTTCGGCGAGCAGGTGGCGGGTGGGGTGGAATGCGATCGCGAGCGCGTCGGTGAGACGGCTGGCGGTCAGTGGCATATCCGAACGCGCGAACGCGGCATCGGCGTCATGCAACGTCGCCCCGAGCACCTCCTCGAGATCCCCCGGGGTCGTGCCTGCCTCGAGCTGGGCCTGAACCCTCGCCGCGCGCAACTCCCGTTTCGCTGCACCCGCCGCGCGCTCTGCCGCTGTCTCGAGCACGTCCGCGGCATCTTCGTGGTGCCCTGCGTCCGAATACAACCCTGCGACCTGGCGGGCGGAAGCGACCCGCACGGAGTCGGAGGCGGGAAGCAGCGAGTGCCCTGCCCACGCGACCTTCCCCGCTGCCCGCACCGCTCGCAGGCGCATTGCCGCAGCGATGAGATCCGCACCTTGCATGAACACTCCTTGAAGTTCGACTACCCATAACTGTAGTGCGGATCGGGGCGGCAACTAGGGCATCGGGGTGAATCTTTGACACAATCACGTTGTGCTTGGTCCATACCGGACGATCTTCGCCTATCCGGGGGCGTTGAAATTCTCGATCGCTGGCGTATTCGCGCGCTTCCCCATCTCGATGGTGACGATCTCCATCATCCTGCTCATCTCTCAGGTCTACGGGGAGTACACGGTGGCCGGGATCACCTCCGCGGTTTACACCATCAGTCAGGCGCTGTGGGCACCGCAGTTGGCCAAGCTTGTTGACCGGTATGGGCAGGCCCGGGTGATGCGCCCCTTCCTCACGCTTGCGATAACCGGGCTCGCTGCGTTGGGATTCGCCGCCGGGATTCAGGCCCACCCGGGGTGGGTGTACCTTGCCGCCGGGGTGGCGGGATCCTGCATGGGCTCCATGGGGGCGATGACACGTTCCCGCTGGAGTTACGTGATCTCCGAACCTGGCCACCTGCACACCGCGTACTCCTGGGAGTCCGTGCTCGATGAGTTCGTATTCGTCGCCGGGCCGGTGCTCGCCACGTTCCTGGCCACCGCGATCAGCCCTCTCATCGGGTTGGGTGCCGCAATTCTCATCGCCGGCGGCGGAGGGTTTGCCTTGCTCGCCCAACGCGCGACGGAACCGCCGTCTCTGGGCCGCGAAGGCGCGTCCAGCCCCGGCACCGTGCTCACCAGCCCGGGCATGATTGTGGTCGTCACGATCTTCTTGTGTCTGGGCACGATCTTCGGTGCCTCGGACGTCTCCTCGATCGGCTACGCCGACGCCCTAGGAAAGAAGGAGTACGCCGGCCTGGTGCTCGCCTCCCTGGCCACCGGGTCCCTGCTTTCGGGGCTGTTTTATGGAAGCAGATCATTCACGATCCCGTTATGGAAGCAGTTCGTATTCGGGATCGTCGCCGTAGCGCTGGGCGCGAGCCTATTCATGGTGATCTCCGGGCTGCCGGTACTCGCCGCGGCGATGTTCGTCACCGGATTCGCCGTTGCCCCGACGATCATCTCCGGGAACAACCTGGTGCAACAGTTCGTGCCCAAGCACCGGCTCACGGAGGGGCTGGCCTGGACGGGAACGTCGATCGGGCTGGGGTTCGCCCTCGGTTCGGCGATCGCTGGGCGGATCATCGACGTCTACGGTGCCCACAGCGGGTTCTACGCCGTCTTCGGTGCCGCGTTTCTCGCCGCGCTCACCGCGCTCGCCAGCGCCCCTTCGCTTCGACGGCGGCACACAGAGACAATCCGGAACGCCGTCGAGGGTCTGGAGTAACCTCGCGTACGCAGTAAAGATTGTTTAGGCTCGGGGCATGACGTGGCGAGAAAGGCTTCACCCCCTCACAGACGGGGTGAAGCAGGCGATAGCAAGAGTGCGTGCGAACGAAGGCGAAGGCCCGCTCGCTGTGGCGCTGGCCGGGGGCGGGGCCCGGGCGAGTTTCCAGATCGGGGCGCTGAGCTACCTTTACGACCACGAGGGCTTGGCCCCCGACTTTTTCACCGGCACATCGGCAGGAGCAATCCTCGCCTCCGTGCTCGCCCAATACCCGGACCCGGAGGATCAAAGAAGCGCTCTCGCGCAGGTCGATGAGATCTGGTCGAGTACGCACTCGAGCTCAGAGATGTTCGAGGAGCGCGAGTGGTTCAGCAAACTCAGGAGCCACCTGCCCACGTGGATGAAGGTGGTCTCCCTGCGGCAGGAATCGCAGCGGAAATCTTTGACGCAGTCGATCCAGGCCACCTTCTCCGATATGTTCGCCAAGAAGGAAGAGGGTGAAGCGGAGGCGGCGAAATCCGCTTCGACCGACGTCAAGGCCAACAATCCGCTCCACACCCTCACCACCCTGTGGGAGGGGGCGCGGGCAACCACAGACCTGCAGCAAATCGTCCGCGGCTTCAGTTCCGAGGCGAGCGCATTCGTCCCTGGCCCGGTGGTGCAACGGCTACTCAGACCCGAGGTCTTCGACCCCCTGCGCCTTGCCGATTCACCCGTCACTCTTCGCATCTCCATCGTCGGCCTGGAATCCGGGAAACTTCGGTACGTAACGGGCCGCGGTGAGCTACGCGACAAGCTTGACCGCCCGGTGGAACTGCCCGCGGCGGATATTGTTGATGCGATCACGGCCTCGTGTGCCATTCCTGGCGTCTTCCCCCCCGTAGATATCAACGGTGAGCACTACGTGGACGGGGGCATCCGGGCGAACCTTCCCACCGATATCGCCTACGCGCTCGATGCGAAGCGGGTGATCGCGATCGTCTCCAGCGCGAGGGGGCCCTCCGCCGCCGAAAGCTTCGCCGAAGGTGACCTGCTGGAGATCGTCATGCGGGCCTCCGCCGGAATCATGCCCGATGAACTGGAAAGCTTGCAGATCCGCCTCGCCCGCGCCCAAGGAGCAACGATTATCGAGCCGGTGATCGACGTGCACGATGCGCTCACCGTCGACCCCGGACTCATCAATATCTCGAAGGAGTACGGGTGGATGCGTGCCCGCGACGTGATGCGCGACGCGCCTCCTGCCAGCCAGCAACTCACCCACGACATCATCGACCTGCGCCGACACCTGTGGGCAATCGAAGATCGCTTATTCGCACCAGAGGCAGCAATCCAGGTGCGAACCGGGCAAACTTCCCGCGGGCAGCGAGAAGTGGTGGCAGACATGGGAGAAACACCCCTACGAGATCCCCGAGCACCCTTCGTGGTGGAGCGAGGAGTCGGCCCCCCTCACACCCTAGAAAGGTGCCGATCGTCCTCCGAGGCGCGGACCAACCGGGCGTAAGCCCCGCCTTCTGAGAGCAGTTCCCCATGTGTGCCTCGCTCCAGGATTTCTCCCCTATCGAGCACCACGATCTGATCGGCCCGGCGCACAGTGGAAAGCCGGTGCGCGATCATCACCGTGGTGCGTCCCCGTGCGAGCTCATCTAGGGCGGTTTGGACGGCGCGTTCCGTCGCGTTGTCTAGGGCGCTCGTCGCCTCATCGAGCACGAGGATCCTCGGGTCGCGCAGAATCGTGCGCGCGATGGCGATCCGCTGCTTCTCCCCGCCGGAGAATCGGTGACCACGGGCGCCCACGATCGTGTCATAACCATCCGGGAGCGCTTCAATGTGATCATGGATCTGGGCGGCCCGCGCCGCTTCGACCAACTCTGCCTCGGTCGCGTTTCCCTTCGCATAGCGGAGGTTCTCGGCAATTGAGGCGTGCAGGAGGTAGGTCTCCTGACTCACCACTCCGACGAGTTCAGCGACGTCGGTGAAGCGCAGATCGCGCAGATCCACCCCGTCGACCTTTAGGCTCCCGGAGTCAGGATCGGCAAGCCGGGATATCAAACCGGCCAGGGTGGATTTACCGGAACCGGTGGCCCCGACTATCGCAAGGGTGGAGCCGGCGGGAACGTCGATCGAAACGTCTCTCAGAGCGGGAACGTGTCCGCCGGGGTAGGTGTAGGAGACGGTGTCGATCTCCAGTCGCCCGGCTCCAGCGGGAATCGCCGCCGGGCGGGTGGGTTCGCGCAGTGTGACGGGCATGTCCAGATACTCGAAAATACGGGAGAACAGAGCCTTCGAGGTAGTGATCTGCACGCCCACGTTGAGCACCCCCATGAGGGGCCGGAACAGTTGCGTCTGCAGGCCCGCGAAGGCGACCAGAGTACCGATGGTCATTCCACCCGAGGTTGCCGGGAGCCCCGCGATCAAATAGATCAGCGCGGGGATCACGGAGAAAATGATTGACAGGGTGGCCATCCGCCACCTGCCCGCCACCTGGGATTCCACCTCTAGTTCGCGAAGCTTCAGTGAGGTCTCGGAGAACTGACTCGAGAGTCGCTCCCCGGATGCCAGCGTCTTCGACAGCGCCACCCCGGAGATCGAGAGCGACTCCTCGATCTGGGTCTGCAGATCCGCGAGCGCCCGTTGGGAGCGGGAGGCGTATCTGCGCCTCATGTTCGCCACCCGCCGGGTGAGGAAGATTGCGGGGGGAAGCACGATCAGGCTGAGCAGGCTCAAGCGCCAGGAAAGCACCAACATCGCAATCGCTGTGCCGATCACGGTAGTGACGTTCGAGGCGATCGAGGTAGCCGAGTTCGTCACCACAGACTGCATCCCGTTAATATCGTTCGTCAGTCTCGATTGCACCTCACCTCCCCGGGTGCGCGTGAAGAAGTCGAGGGGCATGCGCTGTAGGTGGGTGAACACATCGGTGCGCAAACGGTGCATGATCGACTGGCCCACGTCGGTGGCGATCCAGGTCTGCAGGATCCCCAACACGGAGCTGATGATGGTGATCGCGACCATCGCGATCACGATCCATACGAGCAGAGTGACGTCCTGACCAGGAATCGCGTCATCGATCGCACGACGGACGAGAAAGGGTTGAGCAAGCCCCACCAGCGAGGTCACGAATATCAGCACGCTCACCACCGCCACGCGCCACCTGTATGGGCGGAAGAGCGCAACGATACGGCCCGTGGATACCGGGTGTTCGCGCAGCTGCGCGGCGTCGGCGGGATCAGCGGGTACGGCACCGCCGTGGGGGTGCGGAGAAGTTCTTGTAGACATGCGACACCTCCTAACAACTAATGAGGTTACCTCACTATGTGGTAACCGGTCAATGCGCTATCTTGGTGTTCGTGGACACATCCGACGACCTCGCCCGGCTCGTAGTGCAGGCCGCCCGCAGGGTCCGCGGCGCCCGAGCCCAGGCTCTCGCCCCGTACGGCCTCACGCCCCACCAGGCCGCGGCATTCCTCACGATCGCGCGCCACACCCGTCACCAATCCGACGTAGAGCTGCGCCTGTCCGATCTCGCCCGGCGAATGCGCATCGCCCCGCGCTCAGCCACCGAGGTGGTCGACGCCCTGTGCGCACGCGACCTCGTCCGACGGGAGCCCTCGAGTACGGACCGCCGCGCCACCTCTCTCCTGCTCACCCCCACCGGCCGCGACCTGCTCGCCGACGTGAGCACCGCGAACCCCGCGACCGAGGTGTTCACGGCACTTACCAACGCCGAGCGCGAGCGCCTCGCCCAACTACTGACGAAAGTTCTCGAACACGAGACCCTCCCGTGAGCGGCGAGCACGCCGCCAGCCCGCTGAGGCCTCCCCCTCCCCCGGCACGCCGGTATCACCGCAGCCGTCGCCGCCCTGTCGATAGCGGCGGGGATACCCAGCAATATGCGCTCGCGCAAGATCACAGATCGGTAACACAAAGCTTGGGATTTGACCCCTCCTCCCCCCGCGGAACCGGCGGAGCCGGCTCAATCCGTATTAAAATGCGACCCATCACATATTGCCCTCGCCTTGGGCACGAGTAGAGTGGCGTGCGGATACGTATTGCTGCGTGTGCCACATATCGAAAACGAAGGATCAACATGACACATCACTTCCTGCGCCGGCGTGCACTCGGTTTCGCCAGCGCATTAGGCGTGGCCGCACTTGCGCTCAGCGGCTGCGGTTCGACCGGCTCGGACATGCCGGAATCCCAGGAAAGCGTGGACGAGGGGGAGGCTCCCAGCGGCGGCGAAGAAGGCGACCTCGAGGCCATCACCGTGGGCATCAGCCAGTTCGTCCAGCACCCGGCTCTCGACGCCGCCACCGCCGGTTTCAAGGACGCGTTCATCGACGCCGGCTACGTCGAAGGCGAAACTATCACCTTCGACGAACAGAATGCCCAGGCTGACGTGGCCAACACCTCGACCATCGCCCAGAAGTTTGCGAACGACGGCGTCGACCTCGTCCTCGCCGTTGCGACGCCTTCCGCCCAGGCGGCCGCGCAGAACATCACCGACATCCCCGTGTTCTTCACCGCGGTAACCGACCCGCTCGAGGCCGGACTGGTGGACGATAACGACGCACCGGGCGGGAACGTCACCGGGACCTCCGACCTGAACCCGGTAGCCGATCAGATCGAGCTCATCAAGAAGATCGTTCCCGACGCCGCGAAGGTCGGCATCGTGTACTCCTCCGGTGAGGTGAACTCCGAGGTCCAGGTGGAACTCGCCAAAGAGGCCGCAGCCTCCCACGGGATTGAAATCGTCGAGGGCACCGTTGCGAACTCCTCCGAAGTTCAGCAATCCACCGAATCTCTCGGTGACGTCGACGCGATCTACGTCCCCACGGATAACCAGGTGGTTTCCGGGCTCTCCGCACTAATCCAGGTCGCAGAGGCCAAAGGTATCGCCGTCATCGGCGCTGAAGCGGGCACCGTCGAAGGCGGCGCCATCGCCACCATCGGTATCGACTACGAACGTCTCGGGTACCAGACCGGCCAGATGGCGCTGCGCGCCCTGGACGGAGAGGACACGGCATCCATGGGTGTCGAAACCCTCGACGACCTCGAACTCGTGGTCAACCCCGATGCGGCCGAACGCATGGGAATCACCCTTCCCGACGGCTTCGAAGACGAAGCCGACCGCGTGCTCTGACCCGCTAACCAACGGCCAGCCCTCCACGTGAGGGCTGGCCGTTACTGTTCACAACGCTAAGGACTCCGCCATGATCGGCGCACTTGAACTAGGTTTCATCTACGGCATTATGGCCTTGGGGGTATACCTCACCTTCCGAGTGCTGAACTTTCCCGACCTCACGGTCGATGGGTCGTTCACGTCGGGGGCCGCCACCGCCGCAATCCTCATCATCAACGGCCACAGCCCGTGGATCGCCACCATCGCCGGGGGCGGGGTCGGCCTGCTCGCCGGTGTATTCACCGGGATTCTGCACACGAAGGGCAAAATCGACGGTCTCCTCGCAGGGATCCTCACCATGATTGCGCTGTGGTCGGTCAATCTGAGGATAATGGGCAAGGCGAATCTGACCCTTCTGCGCGAGGAGACCTTGATTTCTCCGCTGCGCGAAGCCGACTATCTCGGTAAGACCGCCGTCGGCGTCCTCATCTTCGCGGGGATCGCGTTAGTATTCGTGATCGCCGTCCACTGGTTCCTTCACACCGACTTGGGGCTTTCGATCCAGGCCACTGGGAACAACGACCAGATGATCCGCGCGCTCGGTGTGAATACCGACCGCACCTCTATCCTCACGCTCGCGATCTCGAATATGTTCGTGGGGATGTGTGGCGCGATCATGGCCCAATACCAGGGCTTCGCCGACATCTCGATGGGGATCGGGCTCATCCTGGTCGGGCTCGCCTCGGTGATCCTGGGGCAAGCACTGCTGGGGCAGCGCTCCATTTTCATCGCCGCGCTCGCGGTTGTTATCGGTTCGGTGGTGTACCGGATCATCATCTACTTCGCGCTAGCGGTCGGTCTGGAGACCAACGACATGAAGGCGGTCACCGCAGCCCTCGTCATCGCAGCACTAGTGCTGCCGCGGTGGGGTTTCTTGAAGAAACTCCCTGCCTTTCGGGGAACCAAACTTGTTCCAGCTAGCGCCCAGGCCAGCGGGAAGGAAGCGTAATGCTGCACATCGAGAAAGTCACCAAGACCTTCTTCCCAGGGACGATCAATGAACGTAAGGCGCTGGTCGATCTCAACCTCCACCTCGCGCCGGGGGATTTCGTCACCATCATCGGCTCCAACGGCGCCGGAAAATCCACCCTGTTGAACTCCATCGCGGGGCGGTTGAGCGTCGACCTGGGCACTATCACCATCGCCGGCGAAAAGATGAACAACCTCAAGGAGTACCAACGGGCCAAGTACGTGGGCCGGGTCTTCCAAGATCCCCTCGCGGGCACGGCTCCCGACCTCACCATCGAGGAGAACCTCGCTCTGGCGCTCCGGCGGGGGCAACCTCGGGGGCTGGGCAGGGGCGTGACCAAGGCGCGCCGTGAACGGTTCGTCGAAGAGCTTCGCACCCTCGACCTCGGCCTAGAAGATCGCCTCCGGGCACGCGTGGGGCTCCTCTCAGGTGGGCAGCGCCAGGCGCTCTCCCTGCTCATGGCCGGGTTCACGCACCCGAAAGTCCTCCTCTTGGACGAACACACCGCGGCCCTCGACCCGCAACGCGCGGCCCTGGTGAGTGAGCTGACGAACAAGATGGTCACCAGCGAAGGGCTGACCACGTTGATGGTCACGCACAACATGGATCAAGCGATCGCCCTGGGCAACCGACTCGTTATGATGCACGACGGTCGGATCATCTTCGAAGCCTCTGCGGAGGAGAAGAAGAGACTCACCGTCGCCCAACTCCTCCAAGAGTTCACCAAGACCAAGGGGGCGGCCTTGGACGACCGCACCCTCCTCACCTGAGGGACTGCCGAAGCTCAGTTGAACGCCGCCCCTAGGGCGATATCGATCATCGGCCCGAAGGACTGCTCACGCTCGGCCGAGGTGGTCTCCTCTCCGGTGATGATGTGATCGGAGACCGTGCACACCGTCAGGGCTCGGGCACCGTGCCCGGCGGCGATCGTGTAAAGGGCGCTCGCTTCCATCTCCACCCCGAGCACGCCGAACTCCGCCATCCGCGCAGTAATGTCCGGGCGGGGGGAGTAGAAGGAGTCCGACGAGAACAGCAGGCCCACATGGGAAGTCACCTCGGGCAGTCGTTCCGCCACCTCGACCGCCCCCCGCAGGAGGGAAAAGTCGGCGACGGGAGCGTAATCGTAACCCTCGAAGCGGATCCGGTTCATTGAGGAGTCCGTGCACGCACCGGCAGCGAGGATGACGTCCCTGATCCCGATGTTTTCCTTCAGCGCCCCGCACGAACCCACCCGGATCAGCGTGTCGACGCCGTACTCGCGAATCAGTTCCGTCGCGTAGATCGCTGCTGAGGGTTGGCCCATCCCCGTGCCCTGCACCGATACCCTGTGCCCGTTCCAGGTGCCGGTGAAGCCGTACATTCCACGCACCTCGTTGTAGCACTGTGTGTCCTCGAGAAAGTTCTCCGCAATCCAGCGGGCTCGCAGCGGATCCCCCGGGAGAAGGACGACAGGGGCTATTGCGCCGTCTTCGGCGCCGATGTGTGTACTCATGCCTGCCAGCATAGAGGGATTCCGCAACCGGAAAACGGCCCGTGGCCCCTCAAGGCTGCGCCGCGTCGTTAGACTTGAGGGGAACGCACTTCACTGTAACGATGGGAACTCCCGCGCCAATGGTCACCTCACGCACCGCGTCACGCACCGAACTGATTTCGGCGATTCAATCCGAAGCTCACGAAGAGTTCACGCTCGTGGAGCGAGTGTTCGCGCATGTCGCTACCGAAGACCTCGCCGAACGTGATCCTTCCTATCTCGGCGGAGCGGTGCGCTCCCTCACAGAACTGTCCCGCAGCCGCGATGCCAGCACCGCCGTGAAGGTATTCACCCCCTCATCGGAGACCCACGGGTGGACCTCCCCGCGCACCATCGTGCAACTATGCACCGACGACTCGCCTTTTCTGGTTGATTCCATCACAGAGGCCATTTCCGCCCTCGGGTACCGAGTGCACCTCATTGTGCACCCCATCATGCCCGGGGGAAGCGCCACGGGGGACTCTGATGAGCTCGACGAATCGTGGATGCACATCGAAATCTCCCGGCTCGCCACTGAAGAGGCTCACGACAAGGTACGCGACACCCTGGCCCGGGTGCTGGGGGACGTCGCCGCCGCGGTAGCGGACTGGGAAGCAATGCGCGACGCGTGCCTACGAATGGTCGACGAGATCCAGTCTTCCCCCCCGCCCACTGTTTCTGCCAAAGATGCCGAACTCGCCGTCGAGTTCCTCACCTGGCTCACCCACGACCAGTTCACGTTCCTGGGCTACCGTGAGTACACCCTGGTGCGGAAAGAGGACGGGGAACTCGCACTCGCCTCCGTTCCCGGCACCGGTCTGGGGATCCTCAACGAAGAGACCTCGCGAATCTCCCGCCTGCGCCCCGAGGCCCAAGAAACTGCCGAGGAACCTCGCCTCCTCACGATCACCAAGGCCAACTCACGGGCAACAGTGCACCGCAACGCCTACCTCGACTACATCGGGATTCGCACGTTTGACGCGGCAGGCAAGGTCACCGGAGAGCGGCGCCTGCTCGGGCTCTTCACCTCCTCGACCTACGCCTCCTCGGTGACCAATCTCCCGATCGTCTCGACCAAGGTGGAGGAGATCATCGAACGCTCGGGGCACTCCCCCGATTCGCACTCAGGCAAAGATCTGCACCAGGTATTGGAAACCTATCCCCGCGATGAGCTGTTCCAAGACTCGGTAGAGAACCTCACTCGGATCGCCGAGGAGGTGGTGTACCTTGCGGAGCGCCGCAGATCCAAGATGTTCGTGCGCACCGACGAGTTCGGACGCTTCCTCTCGGTGCTCGTGTACATGCCTCGCGACCGTTACTCCACCGCCGTCCGCCTCAAGATCGAGGCGTTGCTGCGCAGAGCATACGGAACGGATCGGATCGACTTCACCACGAATATCTCAGACTCCCCCCTCGCCCAAGTGCACCTGGTACTGCGCATGCCACTGGGTGAGGACCTGCCGAAGGTCGATGTTGAGACCCTGCAAAAGGATCTCAACAACGCGGTGCGCACCTGGGAGGATCAGCTCATCCAGGCCCTGCGCAAAGCCCACGGGGAGGAGTATGCCTCCAAGATCCTGGCGGAGTACACCGGTGGTTTCAGCGCCGGCTACCAGGACATGATCAGCCCCGCCGCCGGAGTACAGGATCTATCCCTGCTGAGCTCCCTCGCGGGGCCCGAAGATGTGCAGGTCAGACTCGAGCTCAACGGCACCTGGCGGTTCAGGGTGGCCTCCTATGAGGAGTTTCCCCTCACCCAAGTGATGCCCATTCTCACGGCTTTCGGAGTAAGGGTCGTCGACGAACGCCCCTTCCGTGTGCGCCGCACCGATGGCACCTCGCGGCACATCTCGGATTTCGGGTTGGAACTCATCGAGGAGGAGCACGCCAGCAACTTCGAGGAGGGCTTCCGGGCGGTGTGGCTCGGCAATGCGGAGAGCGACCGCCTCAACTCCCTGATCACCAGCGCGGGACTAACCTGGCAACAAGTGCTGATCCTTCGCTCGCTGGGCCGGTATGCCCACCAAATCAGCGCCGCCAACGCATTCTCCTACACCGAAACCGCTCTGGTGCGTAACCCGATCATGGCCGCCGGAATCGCCGATCTCTTCGACACCAGATTCAACCCCGAGCGGGAATCGGATCTAACCGCCCGCACCCGTGAGTGCACGCAAAAAGCGGAAGCCCTCCTCGCGGAACTCGAGAACGTCACCAGCGCCGATGATGACAGGGTGCTGCGGCTATTCATCGGAATTATCCGAGCGACCCAACGCACGAACTTCTACGTGGGGTTGGCCGACGGAAAAATTACACCCGACGCCCCGGTGGTGTTCCCTATTTCGATGAAGTTCGACTGCGCCGCCATTCCGGGTATGCCCAAACCGCACCCGATGGCGGAAATCTGGGTGTACTCCCCCGAGGTGGAAGGCGTCCACCTGCGCTTCGCCCCCGTAGCCCGGGGTGGTCTGCGGTGGTCGGATCGCCGGGAGGACTTCCGCACTGAGGTGCTCGGCCTGGTCAAGGCGCAGATGGTGAAGAACTCCGTCATCGTCCCCGGTGGGTCGAAGGGCGGCTTCGTCGGAAAACAGCTCCCCCCCTCCTCCGATCGCAGCGCCTGGATCGAGGCCGGCAAGGACGCCTACCGTTCATTCATCCGCGGAATGCTCGATATCACCGACAACCGGGACGGGGCAGAGGTGATACCTCCGCAGCACGTGGTGCGTTACGACGGGGACGACCCCTACCTCGTCGTCGCTGCCGATAAGGGCACCGCGGCGTTCTCTGACACCGCGAACGAGATCTCCCGGGAGTACGGTTTCTGGTTGGACGACGCGTTCGCATCTGGCGGCTCCGCCGGGTATGACCACAAGGGCATGGCGATCACCGCTAGGGGTGCCTGGGAGTCCGCCAAACGCCACTTCCGCGAACTCGGGGTCGACATCCAGAACGAAGACTTCACCGTTGTGGGAATCGGCGACATGAGTGGGGATGTGTTCGGCAACGGGATGCGCCGGAGCCGGCACACCAGACTCATCGCGGCGTTCGACCACAGGCACGTGTTCATCGACCCCGACCCAGACCCGGAGAAAAGCTTCGAGGAACGGGAGCGGCTGTACCACCTGCCCGGCTCCAGCTGGTCGGACTACAACCCTGACCTCATCTCGAACGGAGGCGGGGTGTTCCCACGGGGCGCGAAGAGCATTCCTCTCACTCCGGAGATCCGCACGGCACTCGGACTTGAGGAAGAAGTAGCGAAACTCAACCCCACCGACCTCATCAAAGCGGCGCTCCGCGCGCCGGTCGACCTCATCTACAACGGCGGGATCGGCACCTACATCAAGGCAAGCAGCGAGAGTCACTCTGAGATCGGCGACCCTGCCGGCGACTCGGTCCGGGTCGATGCCCGCGACCTGCGCGCACGAGTGATCGTCGAGGGCGGGAATCTCGGAGTGAGCCAACTCGGCCGGATCGAGGCGGCGAAAAACGGCATCTCCGTCAATACCGACGCGATCGACAACTCCGCCGGCGTGACCACCTCGGACAAGGAGGTCAACCTCAAGATCCTGTTCACCGATCTGGTCAAACAGGGGAAACTGAGCCTGGAGGAGCGCAACGAGCTGCTGGAGTCGATGACCGAGGAGGTCGCCGCGCAGGTGCTCACTACCAACTACGCGCAGAACGCACTCCTATCCAACACCCTCCTCACCGCGCCTCGGATGCTGCCAGTGCACCAGCGAGTGATCCACTGGTTGGAGGACCGCGGTGATCTGGTGCGCGCCTTGGAGGACCTCCCGGACGACGCCGATCTGGAAGCACGCCGCGCCCAGGGCAGGGGGCTCACCCAGCCCGAGCTCGCCGTCGTGGTCGCTTACTCCAAGCTTGCGCTCAAGGCCGATCTGGCCGGCTCCACCCTCGCGGACGACCCGTGGTTCTCCTCCACCCTGGCGGAGTACTTCCCCACACCGGTGCGTGAACGCTTCCCGGAGGCGATGGAGACCCACCCGCTGCGCGCGAACCTCATCATCAACGAAGTGGCCAACTCGATGGTCGACCGGGGTGGGATGACATTCGCCTACCGGGCGATGGAAGAGACCGGGGCGGATTTCGAGGCGATTGCTCGCGCCTTCACCGCGAGCCGCGAGATCTTCCGGATCGCCGAATACTCGGATGCTGTGCGCGCGCTCGACTGCCACGTCGCGGCGCACGTGCAAAGCGAGTTGTACATGCTGTTCCGGCGAGTGCTCGACCGGGCGGTCCGGCACTTCCTCATCTACCGGCCCGGGCTCGACCTCACCGGGACGATCGAGAAACTCACCCCTTTGATGACCCGCCTGCTCGAGGGGATGCCCGGCCTGCTCGTCGGTGCCGAACTCGAGCAGTACGACGCGAACAGGCAGGCCTATCGTGAGGCCGGGGTGGGCGAGGAACTGGCGGATTGGGGTGCCGGCCTCCTGCCGCTAGTGCGGATGCTCGACGTGATTCACGTCGCTGATAGAGACCAACTTGACCCCCACGACGTGGCACGGCTGTATTTCCGAGCTGCGGACATGGTGGGGTTCACCTCCCTGATGAGCAAGGTCCGCGGACTCTCCCAAGCCGACCGCTGGGACTCCCTCGCGCGCTCCTCGCTACGTGAAGATCTTTACGCGGTACTCACCGACCTCGTCGGGGTGATCGTGGAGCAGCACGGTTCCGCTGATCTGCCCAACGTCGACCTGGACGCATGGTTCGCGGCCGGTGGTGAAGTGGGCCAACGCGCACTGGACTCACTGCAGGGCGCGCTCGCGGTCGATGAACCCGACCTCGCCGTGCTCTCGGTGGCGGTACGAAAACTCCGCACTGTTGTTGATCGGAGGCGTGGTGCCTGAGAACTCGGATGATTTCCCCGAGGCCATTGCTGTTCCCGCACCGGGAGTAACCGGTCTCGACCCCGAGATAGCGGAGACGGCGGAAGGCGAACCCAACTTCGCCGAGCAATTCTACCCGGCGCGGCCCAGGTCGCTTCGCCCCAAGGCTCGACGCCACGGGACCCTCGCTGCGCTCCAGCCTCCCTTCGAGGCAACGGCAGCGAACCCCGGGTACGTCGATTGGCTCGTCAACCAATCGATGTTGCATGATGCCACGATCGTTTCCCGGCAGCTTGCGGGGCAGTTCGAGATGTGGAGCAACCCATACGCTCAACCCCTTCCCCGCCAAGCCGTGGAAAAGGCATCCGTGTGGTTCACCGCGTACCCGATCTCACTGGTCACCTCCGGGGGAGAATCCTTCCTTGGCGCTCTCGGCTCTGAGGACCTGTGGGAAGTGTTCCGCCGTATCGGCATCCGGGCGGTGCACACCGGACCGGTAAAACTCGCCGGCGGGGTGGACGGTTGGGCGCTCACACCCAGCATCGACGGCCACTTTGATCGACACCTCAGACGAGTTCCGCACGATGAAGCATGTAGCAGAGCGCCACGGCGGGATCATCATCGACGACATCGTCCCCGGCCATACCGGAAAGGGCGCTGATTTCCTCCTCGCCCAGATGAACCACACGGATTACCCGGGGATCTACCACATGGTCTCCATCCCGAAGGAGTCATGGCACCTACTGCCCGAGGTACCCGACGGCCGGAACTCGGTGAATCTCAGCCCCGCGGACGAACGCCGTCTGCAGGAAGAGGGACTCATCATCGGCGAACTTCAACGGGTGATCTTCTACGAACCCGGGGTGAAGGAGACCAACTGGTCCGCTACCCGCGAGGTTCTCGGGGTAGACGGGGAGACACACCGTTGGGTCTACCTCCATTACTTCAAGGACGGCCAACCCACCATCGACTGGTTGGACCCGACCTTCGCGGGTATGCGCGTGGTTATGGGAGACGCCCTCCACTCCCTTCTCGACCTCGGCGCGGGAGGGCTGCGCCTGGACGCGAACGGTTTCCTCGGGGTGGAACGGACCAGTGAGAACTTCGACGGTGGCCCAGCCTGGTCCGAGGGTCACCCGCTGTCTATCACCGCGAATCAGATCATTGGTTCGATGGTGCGAAAGGTCGGCGGCTTCACCTTCCAGGAGCTCAACCTCACCATCGACGCGATCGCTCGGACTAGCGAATCAGGCCCAGATCTGAGCTACGACTTCATCACCCGCCCCGCCTACCATCACGCCCTCGCGACGGGGGATGTCGAGTTCCTGCGCCTCACCCTACGAGAGGGCATCCGCCACGGGATCGACCAGGCCTCCCTCGTGCACGCGCTGCAGAACCATGACGAACTCACCTATGAACTGGTACATTTCGTGACCACGCACAGTGAGGATGAATTCACATTCCGGGGGGAGCAGACCACCGGGGCGGATCTGGCGGAGCAGATCCGGGGCGACCTCCGCGACCGGCTCACTGGTGAAGCAGGGCCGTACAATGCGCCCTTCACAGAAAACGGGATCGCGTGCACCACGGCGTCGGTCATCACAGCGACCTTGGGGATTCGCGACCTCGATTCGATCCGACCCGAGCAGGTGGAGCAGGTCCGCTCCGCGCACCTGCTCCTCGCGGCCTTCAACGCACTCCAACCAGGGGTGTTCGCACTCTCGGGTTGGGATCTGGTGGGCGCCCTACCCCTCGCCCGCGAGGAAATCCCGGAGCTAATCGTCACGGGCGACACCCGCTGGCTATCTCGAGGTGCTCACGACGTCATGGGCTGGGATGACGCCGCGACCAGCTCTCCCGGGGGCATGCCCCGTTCACGTTCGCTATACGATTCACTTCCCGAACAGCTGTCAGATCCGCACTCTTTCGCGAGCCGGCTCACCTCAATGCTGCAGATGCGCGAGGCCCATGGGATAGCTACCGGGGAGTTGCTCTCCGTTCCCAAGACCGAAGACCCGGGTGTTCTGATATTGGTGAACCGACTCGCCACTGGTGCGGTGCAGGTATCTGTCTTCAACTTCTCCCAACGAGAAGCCTCGGCAACCGTGTCCTCTCGACACCTCCTGCACTGGGGCAGAGTGATGGACCTCGCCACGGGAGAACACGTCTCGACCGTTGAGCCGCACCCAGTCAAGCGCAAACGCGGGACCTTCGATCTCGGCCTCGGCCCGTTCGAATTCCGGGCCTTTCTCGTGGAGGATCCGGACTGACAGGTGTCGGAACCCTACGGAATTGCCAGCCCGAGGGCCGTCGGTAGCCACATCGAAAGCTGTGGCACGAAAACTACAACAAACAAGGCAACCAGGATCGCAAACAGGAACGTCCACAACTGCTTGATCACGGGTTCGATTCGCAGCCGTGCGACTCTGGCTCCAATGAATAACACGTTCCCAACCGGGGGCGTGATCACGCCTACGGAAAGGTTCATCACGATGATCGCGCCGAAATGCACCGGGTGAATCCCCAGTTCGGTAACGATGGGGAGGAATATCGGCACGAAGATAAGAATGGCGGGTGTCGGATCCATGAATGTGCCGACAAGCAGCAGGATGATCATCATGAATATGAGGATGAGGACTTTGCTCTCCGTCGCACCTAGGATCGTGTCCGAGATGAGGGCCGGGATACGAGCGAAGGAAAGAACGAAGGAAAGAACCTCGGAGACCGCCACCAGCAACATCACGATGGCAGTGGTTCTACCGGCATCAACAAGAATCTCCGGTAAGTCGCGTACCTGAATAGTCCTGTAGGCAGCCGATAGTACAAGGCAGTAAACTACCGCGATCGACGCGGATTCCGTGGCAGTGAAATATCCGCCGATGATCCCCCCGATAACGATGAAGATCATGAGCAGGGAGGGAACTGCCCGCCAGATCACCTTCACCGCTTGCGTGAAAGTGACCCGGCCAGACGATCGCAGCCGCCCTGGCTGGCGGCGAGCGTAAAGGTATACCACTACCATGCAGGCAACTACCCAAAGGAGTCCCGGGATCACCCCGGCCATGAACAACGCAGCGATGGAGGCGTTGGAAACTAGGGCATAAACAATAAACGTGTTGGACGGCGGGATGAGCATGCCCGAGGGTGCCGAGGCTACGTTCACCGCCGCTGAGAATGGACGCTTGTAACCTTCTGCCGCCATCCGTGGACTCATCACCGTGCCCACAGCCGCCGCTGCGGCTACGGCCGCTCCCGATACGGAACCGAACATTGCGTTCGCAACTACATTCGTTTGAGCGAGAGAGGCGGGCATCCGGCCGGTGAGCACTTTGGCGGCGTCGACCAGACGACCCGCGATCCCCCCGCTATTCATAATCACCCCAGCGAGCACGAATAACGGAATCGCCAACAAGGGGAAGTTATCGATCCCTGCGAACATTCGCTGGGCCGTCATCAAGACGGACTCGCCCGAGCCCAGCAGAGGTACCGCCGCAACCAGGGCAGAAACCCCAACAGCAATGGCGATAGGAAGGCCGATGAGGATACCGATCAAGACCCCAAGGAGTAGGAGTAAGCCGGATAACAGAGCGGGATCCATGTTTAGGCCTCCTTGCCTTCGTCCGCGGCGGTCCCCGGGGAACCTATCTCCGAACCAGGCTCTCCTGAGGTACTGACCCCATCACGAAGGATGAGGGTTCCGCCGCCATATTTATCCATCTGGAGATCCGGGTCATCGTCAACTTCCGAATCCAGGTACGGGGTGACCTTCCCCGTAGCGATATTGATGATGTAATACACCGCGTAGAAACTGATGAGGATTCCCGCGACCGGGAGCGCTAGGTACATCTGCCCGTGAGAAAATGGCAGGGCGCTGAGTTTCTGGGTCCATGCGTTCTGCGAGGCACGCCAACCCCCCCAGATGAGCGCGATCGCCGAGAAACTCAATAGAGCGACCTGCCCAAAGATCGCAAGGACTCGCTCGAGTTTCACTGGCAGTTTTCGGACGAGAAACTCCATGGCAATATGACCGCGCTCCCCGAACAAGAACGCCGAGGCGAACAGGCCTAGCCAAACGAAAGTCACCCGTGCGCCTTCGTCCGTCCATGTGGCAGGTGTTCCTAACACCTGACGAGAGAACACCTGCCACACCACGACCACTACGAGAAGCGAGAAGAGAACAACGGTGATCCAGAACAGAGCCTTGTCTAAGAATTTCTTGATCGTCTCCATCGACTCTTCCTCCTCCTAGTTTCGGGCGAGAGGGGGCTAGTTGCCCCGTGCCTGATCGTACAGAGCCTGCTGGTTCTCGTTGGAGATGTACTCCTCCGCGATCTTCGTGAGGGCCTCATCGAATTCAGGGCTGTCTATTTCAGTGAAAGTCGCACCGCCCTCCTTAGCCCCATCGATTGCTTCCTGGGTCGCTTCGGCCCATAGCTCCGTGTGTTCCTTCCACGCCTGCTCCCAGCCAGCATCGAATGCCGCACGGGTATCATCGTCCATGGAGCTCAGTACATCGGAGTTGATGATGAGGTAGTCCAGCCCAACCACGTGGTTCGTGTAGGTCCAGTAGGGTGCAACCTCGAAGTGCTTCTGGGTGTAGTAGGAAACCTCGTTGTTCTCCGCGGCATCAACGACCTTCGACTGGAGTCCAGTGTAAAGTTCACCGTACGCCATCGGGGTAGCCGAAGCACCGAGAGCTTCCGCGATGGAGATGTTAAGGGCCGATTCTTGAACTCGCATCTTCTTACCCGCAAGGTCTTCAGTCGATTCAACCGGTCCGAAGGAGGTGTACACCGAACGGCTTCCCTGTGTGAAAGCGCCGAGAACTGTGATCTTCGAACCTTCTTCGAGGGAGGCGAAGAGGTCCTGCGTGAGCTCATCGGGGTTGTTTACCACATCCATTTGGTGGTCAACATCCTCAAACACTTTGGGCAAGTTGTAGACCGTGAAATCCTCGTTCAGGTTCTCCAACTGGGCACCCGAAACGATAGCCATTTCGACGCTTCCGTCAGAAACCAGCTGGAGTGCCTCTGCCTGAGCTCCAAGCTGCTCGTTCGGATACACATCGATACCCCACCCTTCGGCCTCGTCAGCGAGTGCCTGCCCGAAGTTGTCGAGGGCAATGTATGACGGGTGGTCCTCGGTCTGGTTCAGTGCGAGGCGCATCACCTTGCCGTCGGAGCCGCCGCCCGCTGCATCGGCATCGTTTCCGCCATCGCCGCCCGCGCCGTTTCCAGAACCCCCGCAAGCAGTCAACGCGAGGCTCGCTGCAAGAGCACTGGTGAACAGAACGCTCGTCTTCCTAATTCTCATTTTCGTTATCCATCCTTCTTTGGGTTCCGCCCCAGGATCGGTGAGGAACTCGAGTGTCCTAGGACTTCGTTGTCGGATAGGTACCGCGAGCCGGTCATTCTATCCCTACTTCGAATTCAGCCAGATAGCTCATAAACAGCCATAGAGGTTGCCAATTGTTGCTAGCCGGCGACTATCTGCGCGGCGAGATGCCCCGCCCCGTATCCGTTGTCAATATTTACAACCGCGACGCCGGGGGCACAGCCATTGAGCATCGACAAAAGCGGTGCGATTCCGCCGAACGCGGCGCCGTAACCCACTGAGGTGGGTAGGGCAATGACCGGCACCTCCACCAGGCCAGCCACGACACTTGGCAACGCTCCATCCATCCCAGCGGCAACCACGATGACGTCTGCCGACCGAATCTCCTCAAGCCTGTTCAACAGCCTGTGCAGGCCGGCAACACCGACATCGAACACGGCGTTGGATTCTCGCCCGAGATACCTGGCTGTCCAATGCGCTTCGAGTGCTACGGGAACGTCAGAGGTGCCCGCGCTGAGCACGAGTACAGTCCCACCCGTTGGCGCCGGAGGCTCAGCAGGCCAGGCGAGGAGTCGAGCCTGGTCATGGTGAGCCGAATCAGGAAGGACTTCGCGTATCGCTTCGGCGTGCTCGGCGCTAGCTCTCGTGAAAAGGGTCGGGGTGCCCGCTTGCGCCACTTTCGTAGCGATATGGACTAGTTGTTCGATTGATTTCGAGTCACACAGCACCGCCTCTGGGTAACCTCTGCGGCGGTTCCTCTCGAGATCGAGTACTACCTGCTGATCGATCCCGACCCCGCCTTGCCCCTGCTTTTTATCACTAAGCGGAGGCACCGTTCACCTCTACGAGCGGGAGGGTGAAGGCTCCAGATTGAATGCCTCGCAGGTCGAGTGCAACAAAACGGAAGCCGGCGTCTGTGCCGAGTTGCCACACCTCTTCGTGGAGTTGGGCTGCGCGGGGAATCTCCTCCGCCAGCAGTTCCACCCGGGCGATATCGCCGTGATGGCGCACGCGAAGATCGGTAAATCCGAGGCGGCGAAGCCCGCCTTCGAACTGGTCGACTTGCCGGAGCTTCTCCGGAGTCACTTCCTGAAAGTGCGGAATTCTAGAAGCCAAGCAGGGAGCTGCTGGCTTGTCCGCCACCGGCACCCCCATGTTTCTAGCTACTCGGCGCACCATCGCTTTCGACATCTGTGCGTGCAATAGCGGTTTGAGAACCTTGTGTTTTGTTGCCGCTTCAGAACCCGGTCGATCTGGCCTGCGCGCATCGTCGGCGTTCTCTCCGTAGGCCACCGCCGTCAAACCCAACTCCTCGGTGACGTCCTGTGAGATACGCGTGAAAAGCTCATCTTTGCAGTGGAAGCATCGATCTACTCCATTGGCCCGGTATTCGGGCCGCTCACCTTCTCGAGTGGGTACCTCAACGACCCGCGCGCCGATTACTCTCGCGGTTTCGTGGGCGCGCGCCCGTTCATCAGTGGCAAGACTCGGCGATACCCCGAGGAGCGCGACGACGTTCTCCGCACCTAGCTCTTCCACCGCAAGCGCCAACACGGTAGCTGAGTCAACACCGCCGGAATACGCCACCCCTAGAGGTGCATTTCCCTTCAGGACCTCTCGCGCCCGCCGGGCTGCCTCGTCGGCAGAAGTAACTTCCGTCGTCATCAAGCACCTCCTAGACTGCTTTCCTAATCATGTACACGGTATCCGCTCACGTCTAAGAGTTGCCGCCGGTTGCCACCCGCTTTAGCCTAGGAACATGGCGCCATCGGGGAGAACAGGTCGGTCCGTCACCATCTATGACGTAGCTAAAGCTGCCGGAGTCGCGCCGTCAACGGTCTCCCGCGCGCTTTCCCGCCCGGGGCGGGTGAGCGCCCAAACCGCGGCAAAGGTACGGCGCGTCGCAACCGAATTAGGCTACCAGCGCTCCCCCACCGCACCGGCTCTGACCAACATTCCGACGCGGCTGTTAGCTATGTCCGTCGCTGACATCGGCAATCCCGTGTTCGTTGAGGTGACTCGAGGGGCAGAGGCTGCCGCTGAGGCAGCCGGATACATTTTGGTTCTTCTTGACTCACGGGAAAGCCCGGAGCGCGAACGGCAGATAGAACAATTCCTTCCCGCGGTAGATGGGGTGGTGCTGACTAGCCCGCGACTGTCAGACTCCGCGATCCGCATGATTGCGAAGCAACGCCCCGTGATCGTGTTGAACCGGGTGGTTCGTGGGCTCCCGAGCGTACTCACGGATGCCGCTCGGGGGTCCCGGAGAGCAGCCGAACATTTGGGCAGCCTCGGGCACACGGAAATCGACTACCTAGCAGGCCCAGCGGAGTCATGGACAGACGGGGTGCGGTGGAGAAGTCTCCAAGAGGCTGGCGTGGAGCTTTCGATCCGAACGCGACGCCTCGGACCCAACTTCCCTACGATCAAGGGGGGCATGGAAGCCGCGAAACAGTGGGCGCAAGACCCAACAACTGCAGTGATCGCCTTCAACGACGTGATGGCAATCGGGTTCATTCGAGGGCTCGCCAGAATAGGCGTTCGGGTACCTGCCGACGTATCAGTCGTAGGCTTCGACAATAGCCAGCTGGGGGTCCTCACCTCGCCGTCACTAACCTCAGTTTCCTCGCCTCTGTACGAACAGGGGGCTACCGCGATGAACAATCTCATAGCACTAATTGGGGGAGCGAAGACGACCTACGAACCACTACTACTACCGACGAGGCTCATACCCAGATCCTCGACCAGCAAAGCCCCTACCGGACCGACTTTCCGGCGCTCCAGGGAGGGGACAGGATTTGAGCGACCTCGCCCAGGTCCCGGCGCAACGCCAGGAGCACCCAACAAACGGCCCTACACCTAAGCCAACAGGACCGCTCGACCCGTCTGGGCCGCACGATAGGTTGCGTCCATGAGCGCAGTCACTTTGTAACCCCCACGGACAACAGCCAATGGTCTGGAGTTGCTCCAAATAACCGTGATGACGTCCCTCCAGGCTGCCTCATGCCCACGAATCCCGATATCCAAAGGATTTCTCGCCCCCGGCCCCGGGGCCCACCTCTGCGACAGGTCAACACCGTGCACCCCCTGGTTGACCATCGATCCTCCCCCGCGAGGAGAGCACTGCGACGTCCAGCGAGGGGTCGTCGAGGACTTCCCCGGGAGAGACCGGCCTCGCCGTCTTCCACCCCATTTCCTCAGCGGCGGAAGGCGCTCCGCCACTGACGGCCACCACCGCAACAGGGACTCGCTGGCGCGCTAAAGCGGTAAGGGCACGCCCGTGCATATGGCCGATCGGACGTGCGCCAACGACCCCAACCGCAGGATCCGATTATCCTTCGTATCGCTCATGGGCTCCACGGGCGAGGAGTTTCTCCCGGGTGGCCCAAAGGCCCGCAGCCGGAGTCGAGATATAAAAAACTTCCTCCCCGTCAGGCATCGTATTCCACCCGTCCTTCATGGTGTCCGGGTTGTACCGGGCGAGAGCCTCATCAATATCGAGGTACCCGTACCCCACGGATTCAATTTCGCTCTTCGTAAGGCCCCCCGGTGCGTAGGTGATGGTGAAACGCCCCTCGGACGACCCGTGGACGAGGTGGGCCGTGCCGTGGGGGATATCCTGCATGTCTTCTCGGCTCTGGTAAAGGTCCACGACTTCCGCCTGGGAGATGTACCCATACTTTCGCACAAGTTCATCCACCTCGGGCTGTTCACCGAACCGTTCTACCCCTGGTGCGATGACGACGAGTTCGCCCCCGTCCGCGATCGCCATCCGTGTGCGGTACACAGCTTTATTGGCTACCCAGGTGGCGCGGAACTCGTCAGGTTGCATGTAAGCCACGATTTTGGATACGGGCTCATCGAAGATGGTGAAGTTCTGATCCCGCGAGGCGCGTGCAGCATCGTAGTAGGTTTCGAGATCGTCGCCCACGTAAACACCCGTGTGGACCAGGTCACCGGAGTCGTTGTAATCCATCACTACTTGCAGGTAAACATCCGGAAGGTGCCCAAGGAATTTCTCTTCAGCGTAGTTGAAGCACGCCCGGGCCGGGGTGAGGAGGTTGCCAAGATTGTTTTCAATCCCGAAGACGGCAGAGGCCATATGACTTGCTCCGAGGAGTCGCTTTCCCCCAAGGCCGATGAAGTAGTTCTTATTGTGGTTGGCGAAACCCAACACTTCGTGTGGAACAACATGTCCGACGTTGACGATGAGATCCCAGTGTTCCTCGATCAGCATCGTATTGAGGTCTATTGGGATTTCCCAGTCCACCGCCCCGCCCGTCTGCTGCGACACGTACGCGGCAGGAACGGTACCGATATGAGTGACGCCGTCCCGCCAATCGTGCACATGGATCTTCTCCTCAGGCACATCACCGAACATCCAGGTGTTTTCTTCCGGCGTGTGCGGAACATGCTGACCCAAGGTCGGAATGAGGTGCACATCCGCGCCCAGCTCGGTGAGCCGGTGGTACAGGTACTCCGTGATCCACCCCGATCCCGAGTGCGCCCGAGTGAGGTCCGGTGGAAGGAGAAGCACGCGTGAGAGCTCGGCAATGGCCAGTCGCTGCTGAGACTCCTCGATGAGCCGGTCGCAGAGCTTCTCCACCTCGTCGCGGGAAATGGTGTCTGCTTCGTGTTTAAACCAAGTCATGTGTGCCACCGTATACGGGGGTGACAAAAATAGTGAGAGGGAGCTGGCAAGGATTGGCAACACGTTGCTCAAGCGCACCACTCTCGGGAGGATATTGAGCATGCCAGAATCATCGTCGCTTTTCGTGCACTCTGATCGCTTGCTTCCTGCCGATCCCGCAACTCGCGAAGTCGCTCGAAGGATCTATTCGCAAACTCGTGACCTGCCGATCCTCTCTCCACACAGTCACGTGCCCGCGGAATGGCTTGCCGACAACGTCCCCTTCGCCGATCCGACGCATCTGCTGCTACAGCCTGATCACTACGTACTCAGGCTGCTCCACGCCAACGGTGCCGAGCTCTCTGACCTCGGCCGTACGGCGGAAGGGTTCCACCCATTGGGCGAGGCAGCCGCGCGAAAGGCGTGGCGGATTCTCTGCGAGAACTATTACCTCTTCCGTGGTACTCCAGTGAAGTACTGGTTCGACACGACATTCACCGAGATCTTCGGAATCGAGGTAGCGCCGAGTGGAGAGACCGCGGACCACATCTACGACACCATCGCCGCTGCGCTACGCACTCCCGAGTTCCTTCCACGCGCCTTGTTTGAGCGCTTCAACATCTCGGTTCTGGCCACCACCGACGATCCCTTGGACGATCTGACCCCGCACGCGCGCCTCGCCACAGATGCCAGCTTCACCGGTACGGTAATGCGGACTGGCGAAATCTCATCGCCGAGCTTGGCAACGTGAGTGGAATCGACACGGATACCTACGCGGGTTACATCGAAGCCCTCGAAAATCGCCGAGAGTTCTTCAAATCCCACGGCGCAGTCTCATCTGATCATTCGCATGCTGATGCGGGTACTGAACCCTTAGACGAGGCCGATGCCGCCCGAATCTACTCCGCCGCCCTTTCCGGCAATGCCACCGATGAGCAAGTGGTGGCATTTCGACGTCACATGATGTTCCAAATGGCGCGAATGGCAAGCGAGGACGGTCTGGTGATGACCCTTCACCCGGCCGTCTACCGCAACCACGATCCGAAAAACTTCGCGCGCTTCGGCGCTGACACAGGTGCCGATATCCCCATCGAGGTGGAATTCACGAAGGCACTGCAGCCGCTCCTTGGCGAATTTGGCAACCACCCGAATTTCACCCTGGTAGCTTTCACCATCGATGAGACCGTCTACTCCCGCGAGCTGGCTCCGATGGCGGGATACTACCGTTCCTTCTACGTCGGGGCCCCCTGGTGGTTCCTAGACGCCCCCGAAGCTATTCGCCGGTTCAGGGGCGCAGTGACAGAGACTGCCGGCTTCTACCGAACGTCTGGCTTCATCGACGACACCCGCGCATTTCTATCGATCCCGACCCGTCACGATATGGCAAGACGCTTGGATGCCCGCTACTTGGCAGAGCTGGTCTCCGACCACCGTTTGTCTGAGGGGGATGCGCAGGCCATTGCCCACGATCTCGTGACCACGATTCCTAGCAAGGTATTCAAATTATGACGGCTCAACTCCCGAAGCTTCAGCGTCATGTAGACCAACCTGCGCCACCCGTACGAATCCTACATCTAGGGCTCGGGAATTTCTTTCGGGCGCATCAAGCGTGGTACACGGCCAACGCTTCGGACTCGAGCGACTGGGGAATCGCCGCGTTCACGGGCCGACGGCCAGACATGGCTCGGGTTCTGGCCCCCCAAGACGGCCTGTACACCCTCGTCATCCGAACACCCACTTCCGACGAGATCAGTATTGTAGATTCCCTCTCTGCGGTGCACACCGCCTCCGACCATGAGTCGTGGCTCGCTTACTTCCGCGACCCCCTTATCTCGATCGTGACCGTAACCGTGACAGAGGCGGGATACTTCTACGACGGGGGCGGCCTCGCGGACGACCCCGCCGTAGCAGCTGATATCGCTGGGCTCTCGGAGGATCCACTTGCGCCCATGTCCACCGCGCCGGGCAAGCTTGTTGCCGGCCTCCTTTCTCGATATGCAGCCGATGCCGGCCCCATCACCCTGTTACCTTGCGATAACTTGCCCAATAACGGCGCAGTAGTTGAACGAATTGTTCGTGATTTCGCAGGCGAGGTCGATTCGGCCCTAGCAGCCTGGCTGACGGAGAACGTTGATTTCGCCTCTGCAATGGTCGATCGGATCACCCCAGCAGCCTCGCCTGAGGATGTTGACACTGTCGCCCGAGAGCTCGGGGTGCACGATTCAAGCCCAGTTCGCTCGGAACCGTTCAGCGAGTGGGTCATCTCTGGGGAGTTCCCCGGAGGCCGTCCTGATTGGGAATCGGCAGGTGCGCAGATCGTTGATGATGTACACCCCTACGAGCAACGGAAATTGCTGCTGCTCAACGGGGCACACTCACTCCTCGCTTACGCAGGATCCGCAATCGGACACGAAACCGTTGACGAGGCAATAGCGGACTCCCGAGTCCACGAGTGGGTGCAAGAACTCTGGGATGACGCGGCGACTATAGTTCCCTTGCCGGCCGCGCATGTGATGACCTACCGCGCAGCGTTGATCGAGCGTTTCACCAACCCAAGAATGAGCGACGCTCTCTCACGAATCGCAATGGACGGCTCCCAGAAGATCCCGGTACGGATCGTTCCCGTGATCGAGTCGGCACGCAAGTCAGGCAGGATGCCTCGCGGCGCAGCGCGTGCACTGGCAGCGTGGATCGCTCACCTGCGCGGAGCCGGTGCACCGTTCAACGACTCTAGGGGTGAATCCTGGCGCGACACGGCCGAGGGAGACCTTAAAGGCGCGGTGAGCGCGGTGCTAGGACGGCTCGGGCTCGGCGGTGATCCCGACCTGATTGAGATCGTAACGGCAGAGTACTCTCAATTCGATTCGCGGTGACCCCATCACTACGATCAGGTGATGCCGTCCCGATTGAGAGAGTTGTCCCTGCCCCTGGTTGGGATCTTGCTGCTCGCGATCAACCTGCGCCCCGCGATCACCGCAGTCGGGCCGGTCATCACCGACGTCGGTGATGACCTCTCGCTCAACCCTTTCGAGCTGGGTCTGCTGGGGGCGTTACCGATCGCCACCTTCGGCGTGGTTTCGGCGTTCGTCCAACTCTTCATCCGGCGCCTCGGGGTGGAGCGGGTGACCGCGATCGCACTGGTCGTGCTATCCGGCGCCACAGTGCTTCGTTCGTGGCCGGGCCCGAATGCGAACCTTTGGGTGGGCACCGTGCTCATTGGGGCGGGGATAGCCGTCGGCAACGTGGCCGTACCAGTATTCGTGAAGCGAGCATTCCCGGCTCGGACTGCCTCGATCACTGGCATCTACGTGGCTGTGCTGGGAGTGTGCGCGGGCCTTGCGGCAGCGTTGGCCGTTCCGATCGCGAACGCTTCGGCGCTAGGGTGGCGCCTCTCGTTGGGGGTCTGGGCCCTCCTCACTGTGTTCGCGGCCGTGTACTGGGGTCTGCAGTCCGTTCGCACCACGGCACCTTCCGGCGGGAGCAGCGTTGCGCTGGGCGACCGGCGGGTGAACCCGTGGCGTTCGCCCCTAGCGTGGCAACTGTCCGTTTACATGGGCGTTCAATCCAGTGTGTTCTACGTGAGCCTCACGTGGCTTCCCACGGTGGAACAGCATCTGGGGTTCTCTGCGGTCGCAGCCGGCTGGCACATGTTCGCGTTGCAGATCGCCGGCGTGGCCGGAAACCTCCTGGCACCCGTATTCATGAGGGTTGGCCCGGATGAGAGGTTCGCCGCGGTGCTTCCCGGTGCGTTCTTCGTGGTCTCACTCGCTGGACTCTTCTGGATCCCGGGCGGTGCGCTGCTGTGGGTGACCGTGTTGGGCTTCGGCACTGGAAGCGCATTCGTGGTCTCACTCAGCCTGATGGCCACTCGCGCCACTGACCTCGCAAGCGCGGGGCAGCTTTCGGCGATGACTCAGGGCGTCGGTTATCTGATCGCCGCGGTGATTATCTATGCGGCAGGGGCAATCGCGGGGGTGCAGATCCTGGGGGTATTGGGGGTCCTGCTCGGTTCGGGTGTGCTCATGGCGACGGTGGGCTTTTTCACCGGCCGGAGTCGACTGGTGGAGGCCTAGTCGAAGAGACCTCGAATATCGTCCGCCGAAAGTGACTTCGAGAAGTGGGCGTCATCGTCGACCACTGCGTTGAACAACGCAGCCTTCCGGCGTTGCAACGCCATCACTTTCTCTTCGATCGTCTCGCGTGCCACCAACCGGTAAACGATGACGTTGCGGGTCTGGCCGATCCTGTGCGTGCGGTCCACCGCCTGCGATTCCGCGGCGGGGTTCCACCACGGGTCGAGAACGAATACGTAGTCTGCTTCAGTGAGGGTGAGCCCGAATCCTCCTGCTTTGAGACTGATGAAAAACACGGGGGCCTGCCCGGTTCGGAAGGAGTCGATCACGGCGCCACGATTGGATGTGGCACCGTCGAGGTACTCGTATGTCAAGCCATTCCGGGAGCACTCCTGGGCCGCCATCTTTAAGAACGACGTGAACTGGGAGAATACCAAGACTCGATGCCCTTCAGCCACGATGTCAGTGATGTGAGCGGTGAGGGTTGTGAGCTTGGCGGATTCGATGTGCGCGTGTTCATCCCCGACCAGACCCGGGGCGAGAGCGAGCATCCTCAGCAGAGTCAGGGAACGGAACACGATGAACCTGTTCTTATCCAGATCATCGATGAGTCCGAGAACTTTCTGCCGTTCTCGCTGCAGCACCGCGTCATAGAGTTTGCGGTGGGCCCCGCTGAGTTCCACCTCAAGGAGCTGTTCCTGTTTAGGCGGCAGTTCGGGTGCTACCTGTTCCTTCGTGCGCCGCAACATGAACGGTCTGATGATGCGGCGCAGCTCCTCAAGGCGCCCGGTGTCGTTGTTCTTTTCGATCGGCCGTACATAGGTCTCGCGGAACTTCCGCGCCGACGGAAACAGCCCCGGAGCCGTGATCGCCAAGAGTGACCACAAGTCAGTGAGTGAGTTCTCCATTGGCGTACCGGTGATCGCAAGCCGAAATGGAGCACCGATCTTCGAGATCTCCTGGTGCAGGCGGGTCCGTGAATTCTTCAAGAATTGGGCTTCGTCTAGGGCGATGCCGGCCCAAGTCTCCTGTTGGAACTCCTCTGCGTCGATCCTCGCGATCGTGTACGAGGTGACGACGATATCCGCTCCGGCGATGGTTTGCGTGAGTGGTAGGTCTCGTTTCTTTCGGGTCTGCCCCACCGAGACGACACGCAGGTCCGGGGTGAACTTCGCTGCCTCGCTCACCCAGGTCGAGACCACCGAGGTGGGGGCGATGATGAGAAAGGGGGCTGTCTGCTCCTGGGCGGCGTGCGCGATCAGCGCCAGCGCCTGGAGAGTCTTGCCCAACCCCATGTCGTCGGCGAGAATCCCACCGAGACTGTGCCGATGCAGAAAGGCCAGCCACTCGAAACCCTCTTGTTGATACGGGCGCAGATCCGCCCTCAGACCCGGCGGAGGCGGGATGCTCTCGATCTCGTTCACATTCCGTAACCCCGCCACCGCGTCCCGCCAGGCGCGTGCCGTAACCGTTTCGTCGGCTAGATCCTCGAACTCTTCCCAGAAGTGGATCTGGTACTTGGAGATCTTCGGTTGCTCGGGTTCCCACTCGGGAAGATCTTCGGCCCGATTCAGAAGTTCGCGCAAGTCGTCGAAGGCGGGGTGCTCCAACGAGAGATAACTGCGGTCGATGAGGAGGAGTTTGGTCTGCCCCCTGCTCAACGCCGCGAAGAGCTCCGTGTAGGGGATCAGGCGGCCGTCGATGGTGATCTCGAAGCCCAGGTCGAACCAGTCATGGCGATCGGACTCCACTGCCGTGATCTTTATGTGCGGGTGTCCCTCGAGGCGGGTGTAGGCAGGCTGAGTTCCGATTGTCTCCACCTGCAGGGAGTCGATCATTTTCAGCCTCGGAAGCACCTCGGCAGTGAATTCCGCAGCTTCGATACCCGTGAGGGACTCCCTCACCTGCCATTGCGGCCACACCTGGGAAACGGCATCAATCACGCGCTGTTCCCACTGTGTGTCTCGGTGCACCGCGTGCGCCGGGGGCGGTGCAGCCAGTGGGTAGGTTCCCCGCGGACTGGAATATTCCAGCGTCCACTCCAAGCCAAGACCGCCGTCCACGCCGTACGTGCACCTCAGCTGCACCACCGGTGGCCGGTGGAAGGGAAGGTCCACGTCGTCGCCTGCCTCGACGTTGATGAGGTTACGCACCGCAGGGAGGAAGGAGTCGAAGAACTCCTCCTCTTCAGTCTCTGGAATCTCGATCGGATCGCGGAGCGTCGTGAGCACCGGGGGCAGCAGTTGCGAGACCGGGGCTAGAGTCACATGGAAGCCCGCAGGGGTGCGTTCGTAGGTGTAGATTCCGTGATTTCCGATGGGATGCCACGGGGTGCCCACCTCGCGGCCGTCGATCTC
>CAJDUU010000002.1_pt1 | contig 36780 bp, 30 predicted proteins | sample 7391041 | NCBI WGS metagenome assembly CAJDUU01 (sample SAMEA7055689, study PRJEB34461) | soil metagenome | biome: terrestrial ecosystem; feature: Peninsula; material: soil | place: Antarctica | collected 2016 | reverse complement strand
TACCGGGGTGACGGGGGTGCTCTCGCAGGCGGGGGAGGCGTTGGCGCTGGTGGATAACCGCGACGCCCAGGCCAAGCCGATCCTCGTCTTCTCTCCCGCGTAGAAGCGCACCTGCTGCCCAAGTACTCCCAGGTCAGAAGTGTTTGTTATGCTTTTGTGATCTTTGCTTCTCGAGGGGTATAAATGCAGCGGAATCTAACCATGGTCTCCCATGGCGGGCGCGCGCCGCGGGCCCGGAAGGTGATGCGCACCGATATCCAGGCGCTCCGAGCCCTGGCCGTCGGTGCGGTCTTGGCTTACCACTTCGCCCCACACCTGGTGCCCGGAGGGTACGTGGGTGTGGACCTGTTCTTCGTGATCTCAGGGTTCGTGATTACCTCTTTGATGATCACGGAGGTCCGCAACACCGGCCGCCTCGACTTCGGGAAGTTCTACGCCCGCAGGGCGCGCAGGATCCTTCCCGCTGCGACGGCCACGATCATCCTCACGGTCAGCGCGGGATTGCTGCTGATGCCGCTGAACACGTGGGGGGATCTCGCGCAGGATGCCCTCTACACGTCAATCTTTGCGCAGAACTGGCACCTCGCGGGGAGCTCGGTGGACTATCTAGCTGGGGGCGCGGCCCCCAGCCCGATGCAGCACTTCTGGAGCCTTTCCATCGAAGAGCAGTTCTACTTTCTGTGGCCCGCGGCCTTCGTCGGGGCTTATCTGCTGATGCGGCGCAAATCGGCGCGAGGGGCGGCCGCCTTCGTGCTGGTGCCGACGATCGTGGTGACCTTCACCCTCTCGGTTCTCGCTGTGCAGGAGGGGGATCCCTCCAGTTACTTCACCACCCACACCAGGGCATGGCAGCTAGCTGTGGGCGCTCTTCTCGCGGCGGCGTGGCCCAGGGTGAACTCGATCACCGGAAACACCGGGGATGCGTTGGAGCCGGGCACCGCGCCGCGTAAGGCGCCGGCCCTGGTTCTGCTCGCGGCGGGCATCGGGCTGAGCGCCTTCGCGCTCCTCACCTACTCGGAGCAGACCCCGTTCCCTGGGGCCGGGGCTCTGGCGCCGACGATCGGCGCTGCGGCAATGATCGCCGCAGGGCTTCCAACCGCCAGGTGGGTCCGCAGCGCTCCGGTGCAGTGGCTCGGCAACGTCTCCTACTCCCTGTACCTGGTGCACTGGCCCGTCGCGATCTTTCTGCCGCGCGCGGTGCCCGACGCGGTGTGGGCGGCTACCGGGATAGGGGTCTCCCTCCTACTGGCCCACCTGAGCTATACCCACATCGAACAGGCAGTGCCCCGGTACTTGGCGCAGTTCAACCCGATCACACTCACCCGTCGCACCCTCCTCGCCGGCGGGGTCGCCGTCATCATCGGCTTAGCCGTTGCCGGGGGGACCCACACCATCTCTACCCACCGCGTCGCGATCCTCGAGGCTGAGGCGGCTGATCTGCAAGCTGCCTCGCCTGCGGGGTTCGGTGCGGAATCAATCGGTGCCGGCCAATACACCGCGCTCCTTCCCGGTACCCGCGGGACGGCGCCCTCCCGGGCCAGTGTGCGGGAGGACCTACCGGCGAGTAACACCCAGGGTTGCGTGGGCGAGAACACCGATCCAAAGACCCCGGAGTGTTCCTACGGGGACGAGCAGGCAGAGCGCACCTGGGTACTAGTCGGAGACTCTCACATGGATCAGTACCTGCCGGCGTTCGAGGAGCTGGCGGAACGTGAGGGCGTGCGCCTAGTCACCTTTTTCCATGCGAACTGTCCGTTCAACACCACCCAGACGAGCACCGACGTCGAATGGGGAGGACCCTGCGCGCAGGCCAACCAGGACAGGATCGCGCAGATCCAAGACGTCGATGCCGAGCTCATCTTCACCTCCAACTGGACGGACCGGCAGTGGCACGGGGACCCGGTCGAGGGCTTCGTCCAGGCGTGGACGGGGTTGCCCGCGCCCCTGCTGGTGATCGCCGACAACCCCGCGATGGAACCTGCCGACGGCACCACCGCGTGCGTGATGGAGAACTATCCGAGCGTGGACGCATGTGCCATCCCCAAGGAGCAGGCGTTGCCAACCGATCACCAACTTCCGGCGGCGGCTCGGGCAGCGCAGGCGGGGGAGAATGTCGAGGTGCTCGATCTCACGGAGGCGTACTGCACCGACGGAGAGTGCCCACCGGTGATCGGAAACGTCATGGTGTACCGCGACACGCATCACGTCACCGCCACCTACATGCGAACTCTCACCCCACTGATCGGGGAGCGCATCCTAGAGCTCGCCACCCACTAGTGGCGCAACACCGGTGGCGGGTTCTGGCAGAATCAGAGCGGAATCGTCATAGCCGGAAGGAATCACAACGTGCACGTGTGGCAAGGGCTCACGCAGGTGCCCACCGACCTCGGTGGTACCGCCGTCACCATCGGGATCTTCGACGGCGTCCACAGTGGCCACCGCGCCGTGCTCACCGCACTCGTGGCAGCGGCCGAAGAGTACGCAGTCCCTAGCGTGGTCGTCACCTTCGAACCGCACCCGTTGGAGATCCACCATCCCGAGGGTGCGCCGTCGCTCCTCACCGGGGCGCGGGACCGCAATGATCTCCTCGCTGAGACCGGGGTGGACGCCGTGCTCACGCTCGAGTACACCGCCGAATTCGCTGCCCAGAGCCCCCGCGAGTTCATCAAGAGATACTTCGTCGAGGGCCTCGGGGCAAAGGTCATCGTGGTGGGGGAGGATACCCGGTTCGGGGAGGGCAACTCGGGGAATGTTGACACCTTGCGGGAGCTCGGTGAAGAGTTCGGCTTCGAAACGGTGGTGGTTAACGACCTGCCGGTGGATGGCACCACCAGGCGCGCCTCCTCGACCTGGGTGCGCCAGCTGCTCGCGGCGGGGGACGCGCGAGCTGCCGCACGCATTCTCGGGCGGCCGCACCGGATGCGGGGCACGGTCGTCCGCGGCGAGGCGCGGGGCCGAGAACTAGGGTTCCCCACCGCGAATCTGTCCAAGGACGCGACCGGAATAATCCCCGCGGACGGAATCTACGGCGGGTGGCTGCACGTGGTGAACGGGCCGCACCCCGTGCGGATGCCCGCCGCGATCTCGGTGGGAACCAACCCCACGTTCGTGGGGGTGGAGCGCGTGGTCGAAGCGCACGTACTGGGCCGGCTGGATCTGGAGCTCTACGGCGAGGAAGTCATCGTGGAGTTCGTGCAACAGCTCCGGCCGATGCTGAAATTCGACGACGTCGCAGAACTGATTGAGCAAATGAATTACGACGTAGACCACGCTGCCGATACCCTCGGTGTGCCGCGTCCCACAAATAGAATCGGTTGGCAGACCCAGATCCCCTGATACTCTGGGAGTTGCCGTTAGATCGGCCGCGGAATTGTTGTGCCCGGGAGAACCTGCCCCGGCGCTCTGCGCAATGAGAAGAAGAAGGAGACGCTTGTGGCCCTAGCTGCTGACGTCAAGAAGAAGATCATCGCCGAATACGCCACGGGCGAAGGCGACACTGGCTCCCCTGAGGTCCAGATCGCACTCCTCACAGAGCGCATCACCGGCCTCACCGAACACCTGAAGGATCACGAACACGATCACCACTCGCGCCGCGGGTTGATGCTCCTCGTGGGGCAGCGCCGTCGCCTGCTCGGATACCTTCGCGAAACCGATATTGAACGTTACCGTAACCTGATCGAGCGACTCGGTCTGCGCCGTTAACTTTCCCAACCGGCTCGGATCGGCAAGATCCGAGCCGGTTTGTGGTGCATGCACCACAGTAGTTTTACCCACCGCCTAGCACCTCGCTGGTCTTCGGTAGTGGCCTCCGGAGTGAAACATTCCGTGGGCCTCGATCGATGACCGCCGTCGGCGCCGGGCATCGAAGAGAAGGAGGGCTCATGGAAGGGCCTGACATGACAATCACCGAAGCCGTTTTGGATAACGGAAGCTTCGGCAAACGCACCGTACGTTTCGAAACCGGTCACCTCGCCCAGCAGGCATCTGGTGCCGTCGTCGCATACCTGGACGAGGACACGATGCTGTTGTCCACGACCACCGCAGGTAAGCACCCCCGGGAAGGGTTCGATTTCTTCCCGCTCACAGTAGACATCGAAGAACGCCAGTACGCCGCGGGCCGGATCCCCGGATCGTTCTTCCGCCGTGAAGGGCGCCCGTCGACCGACGCGGTGCTCGCATGCCGCCTCATCGACCGCCCGCTGCGCCCCCTCTTCGTTGACGGGCTGCGCAACGAGGTCCAGATCGTCGGAACGATTCTTTCGATCCACCCCGACGACCCGTATGACGTGCTCGCGATTAACGCGGCTTCACTATCCACCCAGATTTCCGGGTTGCCTTTCTCTGGTCCCGTAGGCGCTGTGCGCATCGCCCTGATCGGCGACCAGTGGGTGGCATTCCCCCGCTACACCGAACTCGAGAAGGCCGTGTTCTCCATGGTGGTCGCGGGCCGCATCGTGGGCGACGACGTCGCGATCGCGATGATCGAAGCCGAGGCGTCCGAGAACGCCTGGGAGCTCATGAACTCCGGCGCGACCGCCCCAACGGAAGATGTTGTTGCAGCCGGGCTCGAGGCAGCCAAGCCGTTCATCGCCCAGCTCGCGCAGGCTCAACTGGAGCTCGCCGAGAAGGCCGCGAAGGAAACCCAGGAATTCCCGGTTTTCCTTCCGTACTCCGACGACGCCTTCGCCGCCGTCGAGACCAAGGTGACCTCCGACCTCGAAGGTGCCCTCTCGATTGCAGGCAAGCAGGAACGCGAGAACCGTCTCGACGAGATCCTGGAAAACATGCACGCCGAACTCGACGCACAGTTCGAGGGCCGTGAGAAGGAGCTGTCCGCAGCGTTCCGCTCCATCCAGAAGGATCTTATCCGCAAGCGGATCCTCACCGACGGTTTCCGCATCGACGGCCGGGGCCTACGGGACATCCGTACCCTCACCGCCGAGGTAGAACTGCTTCCTCGGGTGCACGGTTCGGCACTGTTCGAACGCGGGGAAACCCAGATCCTGGGTGTGACCACGCTGAACATGCTCAAGATGGAACAGCAGATCGATTCGCTTTCGCCGGTGACCCGCAAGCGGTACATGCACCACTACAACTTCCCGCCCTACTCCACCGGTGAGACCGGCCGGGTCGGCTCACCCAAGCGCCGGGAGATCGGTCACGGGGCACTCGCTGAACGGGCGCTGATCCCGGTGCTCCCCGCTCGCGAGGAATTCCCCTACGCGATTCGCCAGGTGTCCGAGGCCTTGGGTTCCAACGGGTCCACCTCGATGGGCTCAGTATGCGCATCCACCCTTTCGATGCTCAACGCCGGTGTGCCCCTGCGCGCCCCGGTGGCCGGGATCGCTATGGGCCTGGTGTCCGATGAGGTGGAGGGTGAGACCCGTTTCGCGGCGCTCACCGACATCCTCGGCGCAGAAGACGCGTTCGGTGACATGGACTTCAAGGTCGCCGGATCCCGCGATTTCATCACCGCGATCCAGATGGACACCAAACTGGACGGCATCCCCGCCTCGGTACTGGGTGACGCACTCGCCCAGGCGAAGGAGGCGCGCCTGCACATCCTCGACGTGATGGCCGAGGCCATCGACGAACCGGATGAGATGGCGCCCACGGCTCCCCGGATCATCACCGTCAACGTGCCGGTAGACAAGATCGGTGAGGTGATCGGCCCCAAGGGGAAGATGATCAACCAGATCCAGGACGACACCGGCGCCGACATCTCGATCGAGGACGACGGAACCGTGTTCATCGGTGCGGTCGACGGCCCCTCGGCGGAAGCCGCCCGGGAAGCGATCAATGCGATCGCCAACCCGACCATGCCTGAAGTGGGTGAACGTTTCATCGGGACCGTCGTCAAGACGACCTCCTTCGGTGCGTTCGTCTCGCTCTCACCGGGCAAGGACGGCCTGCTGCACATCTCCCAGGTGCGCCGCCTGGTTGGCGGGAAGCGGATCGATTCCGTCGACGACGTGCTCTCGATTGGGCAGAAGCTGCAGGTCGAACTCGCCGAGATCGACCCCCGCGGCAAGCTCTCGCTGCACGCGATCGTGGACGAGGGCGACGCCGAAGGCGAAAAGGACGACTAATTGCCTGAACTGATCCTGGGCTCGGCATCAGACCCGAGAACTGAGGTCCGTATGGAGTCCGGCGGCGCACTCGTGCGCCGTTCGGTCCTCCCCGGCGGGATTCGGGTGCTCACCGAGCACATGCCCGGATCCCGCTCGGCAGCTTTCGGGGCGTGGGTGGCCGTGGGCTCCCGGGACGAAACCGATGGGCACCACGGTTCCACCCACTTCCTGGAGCACCTGCTCTTCAAGGGCACCCCGACCCGCAACGCCCTGCAGATCTCCTCATCATTCGACGCGGTCGGAGGCGAATCCAACGCTGCCACCTCCAAGGAGTACACCGTGTACTACGCGCGGGTGCTCGACAACGATCTTCCGATGGCGATCGACGTGATCATTGACATGGTCACCTCCTCCGTGCTGGACGAAGGTGAATTCAACGCGGAGCGCGGCGTCATCCTAGAAGAACTGGCGATGAGCTACGACGACCCCACCGACGTCGCCCACGAACAGTTCGCTGCCTCCATCTTCGGGGATCACCCACTGGGGCGGCCCATCGGGGGCACCCCGGAAACCATCAATGCCGTGCCCCGCGACGCCGTGATGGAGCACTACCGGCAGAACTATCGCAGTGACGAACTGGTGATCACCGCCGCCGGCAATGTGGATCACGAGGAGGTGTGCGCCCGCGTGCTTGAGGGGATCCGGGCGGGGGGTTGGTCCACCGACCCGGATGCGCTCCCGGTGCCCCGCCGCGCCCGGGACGAGGCGAACGCCTCCCTCGTGCCCGCACAGGGTTCCCAGCAGCGCCTGGTCAGGCCCACCGAACAGTCCAACGTGCTCCTGGGCGGACCCGGGATCACCAGCCAGGACGAACGCCGCTACCCGCTCACCGTGCTCAACGCGATCCTCGGAGGGTCGATGAGTTCGCGCTTGTTCCAGGAGGTCCGAGAGAAGCGCGGGCTCGCTTACGCGGTGTTCTCATTCGCCTCGAGCTTCACCGACGCGGGAACGTTCGGGATGTACGCCGGGTGCACTCCTGCCAAGGTCGATGAGGTGGTGGGGTTGCTGGAGCACGAATTGGAAAAGATCGCCACCGATCCGGTGGATTCCGACGAGCTAGCCCGCGGTATCGGGCAGGTGGCAGGCGGACTCGTTCTCGGGATGGAGGATTCGGGTTCCCGGATGGGATGGCTCGGCAGGGCTGAACTCGCCCTGGGCGAGGTGGTCTCACTGGACGAACAACTCCTACGGATCCAATCCGTGACGGTGGAGCAAGTGCGTGAGGTCGCCGCCGAACTCTATTCCCAGCCTCGCCATCTCGTAGTGGTCGGCCCGTAGGGGATTGTCAGCGGTAAACCCGCCCGCGTAAAGTGAGACCTTCCCCTAACGGAAGGACCCTCCGATGGGATCCTCGCTCGCAACCTACATCGCCCTGCCCGGCACCACCGCTGAGGCAATGACCCACTGGCACGAGGTACTCGGAGGAGACCTAGAGATCCTTCGTTATCGTGACGCCCCGATGGAGGGAATGGGCTTCGAACCGGACCCGGACGCCGTCGCCCACGCCACGCTGACAACCCCTGCCGGGGTCATCGCCGGCGGGGACGCGATGGACCACGAGAACGACTACCCCGTGCGGGGCACCGCCTACTCCCTCCTGTACACCACTGAGACGCCCGAGCAGGCGCAAGCTCTGATCGAGAAGTTCCGCGCCGGGGGCGGGGCCGAGGGGATGCCGTTCGCCAAGGCGCCCTGGGGGGACTGGTACGGGCAGGTGTTCGACCGGTTCGGAGTGATGTGGGCGTTCTCCTGCCCGGCCTGAGCGAGATGTGATGAACTGGGTGTCTAAGGTATCGATTACAGGAGGCGAATCGGCGTGGAGCGAATCGATCTGCCCGGGTTCCCCGAGAGGTTCACGGCGAACGGCGATTGGGAGTTTCGGGAGGGAGTGCTTCAGGGGCGCGCAGCAGCCCGCACCGACCATTTCCTCCATCCCACGGGCGAAGAGGGATTGTTGAACTCAGCCACCCTCCTCACCGAGGTGCCTGCCGGTGACTTCGTTTTCTCCACCCAGGTGGAAGTGGATTTCGAGGCTCCCTTCGACGCCGGTACCCTTTTCCTCCACTTCGATGACGCCCATTGGGCGAAGCTATGTTTCGAAGCCACACCGGAGGTGAGGCCATCGGTTGTCTCCGTCGTCACCCGCGGGCTCTCCGATGACGCCAATGCGTTCTACCCCGAGAGCAATCGCCTGCACCTGCGCATCAGCAGAATAGGTCAGGCCTACGTCTTCCACGCCTCACCGGGCGGCGCTGAGTGGAATTTCGTGCGCTACTTCCACCTCGGCCCCGAGGGGAAGAGCCCTAGGGTCGGATTCGGGGCACAGAGCCCCGCCGGTGAGGGCTGCTCAGTCCGATTTACCGGCATGCGTCTCGAACAGCGAACCTTGGCCGAGATGCGCGACGGCTCCTAGCGCTTGGGAGAGCGGCGGAAGAGCTGCGCCGCCCTACGCAAGGATGTCCGGGCCCGGCGGCGGTCGCCTGCGGCGTCGTAGGCCCACCCGAGGTGGAACCACGAGCGCCAGTCCTCGGGCGCTGATTCGACCGCCCGGGCGAAGTCAGCGAATTCGGCCGCCGCGGCTTCTTTGTCAACCCGTCCGGTGTGGGTGCGGGGGAGGGTATCCTCAACCAACCCGCCCTCCTCTTCGAGCACGGAGTACATGGCCGAAACGGTTTGGGCCTGGCGCCACTCTTTCCACACCAGCCACACCGTCAGCACCGGGATCACGAGTGCGGCACCGCCGATGGCGATAGCAGCGGGGTTGCCCGTTCGCATCAATATCACTGCGCGGGCCCCCACCAGCCAGACATACAGGGCGAGCAGCGCCGTCATCGTCGCCGCGTAGACGATCCCCTTCCAGTTCACAGGTCTAGTAGCGGGTCGAGTCCGTGGGTGAGGCCCGGGCGGGAGACCACTGCGCGAATCGCCAGCAGCACCCCGGGCATGAACGACTCCCGATCGAAGGAATCGGTGCGGATGAGCAGCTGCTCGCCGGGGTTGCCGAAGAGGATCTCCTCGTGCGCGACCAGCCCGCGCAGTCGCACCGCGTGCACTTTCACCCCGTCGACGTCCTTACCCCGGGCCTCCCGCCCGGTCTGCGTGGCATCGGGGGAGGAGGGCAGCCCCGCCTCCGCGCGCGCAGCAGCGATCCCGCGCGCGGTGTGCAAGGCCGTCCCCGAGGGGGCATCCACCTTGTCCGGGTGGTGCATCTCGATGACTTCCGCCGACTCGAAGTACTTCGCCGCTTGGGCCGCGAACTTCATCGCGAGCACCGCGGAGAGCGCGAAGTTCGGGGCGATCACTACCCCCACGTCGGTGCCTGCGAGTCGTTCCTCGACGGTGCGCAGCGCCGCCTGCGTCCACCCGGTAGTTCCCACCACGGCGTGGATGCCCGCGTCGATGAGCGATCGGACGTTGGACTGGGTGGCCGAGGGGAGGGTGAAGTCGACGGCCACGTCGACCTTCCCGGAGAGGGCCGGTATGTCTGCTCCCCGGCCGAGTTCTGCCACCAGTTCCATCCCCGGATCTGACTTCACCGCTTCACAGGTGGCGCGACCCATCCGACCCGATGCGCCAAGAACAGCAACACGTAACGTCATGGCTTCAACAATAGACCAGCGAAAGGGGGTGGTGGATCACGCTCGGCGGAGAAGAGCCTACGGCTGGTCGAACTCCGCGCCGTACGCCTCCTCTATTACCTCCGTGCCCTGCACGTCCAAGCGGCGGCGAACCCCTAGGGGGGCCAGGCCCGCGGCGATGAGGAACGCCGCGCGTTCGGAGTCGGTGGATAGCACCCACGTGCGCACGTGGCTAGCGCCGGTGGTGCGCAGGATGTCGGTGCAGGCGGCGAGCAGGCGAGAGCCGTGCCCCTTGCGCACGAAGTCGGGGTGGACCTCGAGCACCACGATTTCGCCGGTGTTCTCATCCGCGGGGGCCAGGGCTGCGAAACCCACCACTGCGGGCCCGTCGCAGGCGGTGAGCATCCGGTGTTTCGCCGTCGGGGGTGCGGCGATCGCCTCTGCCCAGGAACGGGCGAAGGTCTGCGGGTCAGCTGCGTCGAGTACGTGGGAGGGCAGCAGACCCGCGCTGCGCCACGCGGAGACCTGGATCTCACCGAGGAAGGGGGAGTCTTCGGCAAGAGAGGGGCGCACCGAGACGTCAGCACTGAAACCGCGGGGTTGTGACATACCTCCACCTTAGTGCCGGCGGGGAAGGGAAGCTAAATTCTGCGTGGCAGGCGCCACCCGCCCTGAATTCGCGGTAGATTGTAGGCATGTCACTTCCTTCGCGTAGCTTTGGTTCGGTGGCCGTGGCGATGGTCACCCCGATGAATCCCGATGGATCCGTGGATTACGAATCCGCCCGCCGCCTCGCGAGGCAACTCGTCGCGGACGGCTGTGACGCCATTGTTCTCGCCGGCACCACTGGAGAGTCGCCCACCACCCACACCCCTGAGAAGGACGAAGTGATCCGGGTCGTGGCTGACGAGGTCGGCGGAAGGGCGATGATCATCGCCGGTGCGGGGTCGAACGACACCGCCCACGCCACCCGAATCGCGGTATCCGCGGAGAGGGCGGGGGCCGACGGCCTGCTCGTCGTCTCCCCGTACTACAACCGCCCCTCCCAGGAGGGCGTGTACCGGCACATCCGTACCATCGTGGAGGCGACCTCGTTGCCCGCGATGGTGTATGACATCCCGGGGCGCACAGGGGTGGCGATTGGGGAAGAATGCCTCGATCGCTTCGCAGAAGTGGAACAGATCAAAGCGGTGAAGGACGCAACGGGTGACGTCCCCCGGGGGTTCAACCGGATGCGCCGCACCGGCCTGGAGTTCTACTCCGGAGACGACGACCTCAACCTCGCCTGGCTCGTACACGGAGCCTCCGGGGTGGTCTCCGTCGTCGGCCACGTGGTGGCGAGCAAATATCGGGAGATGGTCCAGGCCATCGATGACCGCGACCTCGACACCGCGCGTGACCTCTCAGCTACACTCGCCCCGATCGTGGGTGCGATCATGGGTGGCGGGCAGGGTGCCGTGATGGCCAAAGCGGCCGTCCACCTGCAGGGGCACATTGACCACCTCACGGTACGTTCACCGCTGGTTCAGGCCTCCGAGGAGGAGATTGCCGCAGTGCGAGACGTACTCATCGAAAACAACCTTTTGGAGAATTGATGACAGCACCGCACCTCGAACTTGGGCCCCCGGATTCCTTGCCTAAGGGAGGTTTGCGGATCGTCCCACTCGGGGGGCTCGGCACCGTCGGTCGAAACATGGCCGTGCTCGAATTCGGTGGCCGCCTGCTCATTATCGACTGCGGGGTATTGTTCCCTGACGACCTCCGTGAACCCGGTGTCGACTTGATCCTGCCGGACTTCTCATACATCGCCGACCGACTCGACGCCGTCGACGCGCTCGTGCTCACCCACGGGCACGAAGACCACATCGGCGCCGTCCCCTACCTGCTGAAACTGCGCGAAGACATCCCAGTGGTGGGATCCAAGCTCACCCTCGCGCTGGTGGAGGCCAAACTCAAAGAACACCGCATCACCCCGGTGCTGAAAGAGGTGGCAGAGGACGAGCGGGTCACGTTCGGCAAATTCGAATGTGAATTCGTGGCGGTCAACCACTCCATTCCTGACGCCCTCGCCGTTGCAGTGCGCACCCCTGCGGGGATGGTTCTGCACACCGGTGACTTCAAGATGGATCAGCTGCCCCTGGACGGGCGGATCACCGACCTGCGCGCGTTCGCCCGGCTAGGGGAGGAGGGGGTCGACCTCTTCATGACCGACTCCACCAACGCCGAAGTACCCGGGTTCAACATGGCCGAACGGGAGATCGGGGAGGTGCTGGACCGGGTATTCGAGAAGGCCACGGGGCGAATCGTCGTCGCCTCATTCGCCTCCCACATGCACCGGGTGCAGCAGGTGCTCAACACCGCCTACACCCACGGCCGGAGGGTGGCCTTCGTTGGGCGCTCGATGGTGCGCAACATGGCGATCGCCACCGAGCTCGGTTACCTCGAACCGCCCGAGGGTGTCGTCATCGACCTGAAAGACGTCGACTCGCTGCGCGACGAAGAAATAGTGCTGATGAGCACGGGCTCGCAGGGGGAACCCATGGCCGCCCTCTCCCGGATGGCGGCCGGCAGTCACAAGATCACCATCGGCCCAGGCGACACCGTGGTGCTCGCATCCTCGTTGATCCCCGGGAACGAGAACGCAATCTTCCGGGTCATCAACGGGCTCACCCGGCTGGGGGCGAACGTGGTGCACCAAGCGAACGCGAAGGTGCACGTATCCGGGCACGCCTCCGCCGGCGAGCTCCTGTACTGCTACAACATCGTGCGCCCCACCAACGTCATGCCCGTGCACGGTGAGGTGCGCCACCTGGTGGCCAACGGGGCCCTCGCGGTCAAGACCGGGGTGGACCCGCAGCGGGTGGTGCTCGCTGAGGACGGGGTGGTCGTCGATCTCATCGACGGTAACGCGCGGATCGTCGGCGCAGTCCCGTGCGAATACGTCTACGTGGACGGTAAATCCATCGGTGAAGTGACCGAGGATGAGCTCAAGGACCGGCGGATCCTCTCATCGGAAGGGTTCCTCTCCATCTTCACGGTGGTCGACACCAAGAAGGCCAAGGTGATAGGCCAACCCCAGATTCACGCTCGAGGGATGGCCGAGGAGGAGGAACGTTTCGAAACGATCATTCCGCAGATCGTGACCGAACTGGAGTCCGCGATGAAGGACGGGAAGACGAAGACCGGCCAGTTGCAACAGGTGGTCAGGCGTACCGCGGGGCAGTGGGCAGGGCGAAAGCTCCGGCGCCGCCCCATGATCGTGCCGGTGATCGCCCAGGTGTGATCTTCGCCGCCTAGAACCGCGGTATTTCTCCTGTGCTGGCGTGTTGGACGGGAAAAGTCACCGCCCGGCTGGTTTAGTGTAAACACGGGCGAGCCCTTGCCTGCCCGTGAAGGAGGCAATTATGGCAGCCCGGACAACATCATCACGCCGGTCCGCCACGTCGAAGAAAACACCGCCCGCCGCGCCAGAAACGCAACAGATTCTCGTCGTCCGCGCGGTCAAAGGCGGGGTTAAAGGTGTGACGTCTCTGGTCGGGGGCGTGTTCCGCACCTTAGGAAGTGGAGCAGAGAACTTGGACCCAGCACTCCGTAGGGACGGACTCGGGTTTCTTATCCTCGCGGCCGCGATCATTATCGCGGTGCGCGAGTGGTTCGGCGTATCGGGAGCCGCGGGCGAGGTGATCCACGCCGCGGTCGCCGGCGCCGTGGGAGTGCTCGCGATAGCGCTGCCGATCCTCCTGCTTTTTCTCGCCGTCAGAGTAATGCGCCACCCCGAACGGGGGCAGGTCAACGGACGGATCACGATCGGTCTGAGCGCGATCGTTGCCGCGGTGGCAGGGCTGATCGCCGTTTTCTCGGGGCTCCCGGTGCCGGGGGATTGGCAAGCCTTGTTTAAAGCCGGGGGGCTGCTCGGCTATGTCATGGCCAACCCGCTTTCCGCGTTGCTGACCACCTGGGTCACGGTGCCTCTGTTGATACTGCTTGTGTTCTTTGGAATCCTCGTTGTCACCGCCACCCCGGTTGCCGCGATCCCCGAGCGGCTACGCGGAGCGTGGGAGTGGGTGAGTGGACGCGATCTCGAAGAAGGCGATGACGGGATCGAAATCGACCCCACGGCCTCCGTCGCGTACGAATCGGAAACCAAGAAGAAACGCCCGGCTCGCAGCAAGAGGGACGAGGCACCGGGTCGGAAACGATCCGAGGCCCGCGCGGAGAAGAAGCGCAAGGCTGAGGCGGGCCGGCCCCCAGTGGTCGGGGGGCGCCTCGGCGATGAAGCCTTCGACACCCCGCACGAGGTGGATCCCGCGCATGGTGATGAGCACACCGAATTGCTCCCGATCGCCGAGGCGGTCGACCCCTATGACGGCGATTCCGCGATCGAGCGCGACCTGGTCCCCCCGCCCACCACACCGCTGCCCCAGCGCGCGGAGCAGCTGGAACTATCGCCCGACCTCATCTACACCCTTCCCAGCGACGACCTGCTGCTGCGGGGCACTCCACACAAGGAACGCTCCGAAGTGAACGACCAGGTGGTCGAAGCGCTCACCAGGGTGCTCACGGAATTCGGGGTGGATGCAGAGGTGTCGGGATTCTCCCGTGGGCCGACTGTGACCCAGTACGAGGTCGAGCTCGGTCCCGGGGTGAAGGTGGAGCGCGTCACCGCGCTGAGCAGGAACATTGCGTACGCAGTGGCCTCGGCGGACGTGCGGATCCTCTCCCCGATTCCGGGGAAGAAGGCCATCGGTATTGAGATCCCCAACGCCGACCGCGAGACGGTGGCACTGGGTGATGTGTTGCGTTCGAATGCGGCACGGCGCAACGAGCACCCCATGTTGATCGGGGTGGGCAAGGACGTCGAAGGAGGCTTCGTCGTGGCGAACCTCGCCAAGATGCCCCACCTCCTCGTCGCCGGTGCGACGGGGGCCGGTAAATCGAGTTTTGTGAACTCGATGATCACCTCGATAATGATGCGCACCACCCCGGATGAGGTGCGGATGGTGCTGATTGACCCCAAGCGGGTCGAACTCACGATCTACGAGGGGATTCCCCACCTGATCACCCCGATTATCACCAACCCGAAGAAGGCGGCGGAAGCGCTCGACTGGGTGGTGCGGGAGATGGATGCCCGTTACGACGACCTCGCCACGTTCGGGTACAAACACATCGACGACTTCAATGAAGCGGTACGAACCGGCAAGATCCAACCGATCCCGGGCTCGGAACGCAAGATCGCCCCTTACCCTTACCTGCTGGTGATCGTCGACGAACTCGCTGACCTGATGATGGTCGCCCCCCGAGACGTCGAGGCTTCCATCCAGAGAATCACCCAGCTCGCGCGCGCCGCGGGAATCCACCTCGTACTCGCGACCCAGCGACCGTCAGTGGACGTCGTCACCGGGCTAATCAAGGCCAACGTGCCTTCCCGGCTCGCGTTCGCCACCTCATCCCTCGCCGACTCCCGGGTGGTGCTCGACTCCCCGGGCGCGGAAAAACTCATCGGCCAGGGTGACGCGCTGTTCCAACCCATGGGTGCCTCCAAACCCATCCGAGTGCAAGGCGCATGGGTGAACGAGTCAGAGATCGAAGCTGTGGCCGAGCACGTGAAGAGCCAGCTGCAGCCGGTGTATCGAGAGGACGTCACCGCCTCCGCGGCGAAAAAACAGGTGGATGAGGATATCGGGGACGATCTCGATGACCTCCTGCAGGCGGCGGAGCTGGTGATCTCCTCCCAATTCGGCTCCACCTCCATGCTGCAACGCAAGCTGCGGATCGGGTTCGCCAAAGCGGGCCGCTTGATGGACCTGCTGGAATCCCGCGAGATCGTGGGACCCTCGGAGGGATCCAAGGCCCGCGACGTGCTGGTCACCCCCGAGGGACTCGCAGATGCGCTCGCGCTACTGCGAGGAGAGGCGCCCGCGGCGCCCGACCCCTACGAGCAGGCCGTCGAGATCGAACCCGACGAGGACGACGGCGACGCGTGGGAGCTCACCGGGCGCGAATAGTGCCCTACTTCTCAACCCTGGGAATAACCGTGGCCGGCGGCCCGGTCGGGGTGGGGGGCGTGGAGCGCATGGCGAACTCCGCGCCGTGGGAGGTCCCCATCACCCGTTCCACGCGGGCGAGGCGGTCGCGCAGGGTCTCCTCGGAGAGGGTGAGTTGCTCGGGGCGTTCGTCCAGCACCTCGAGTAACGGGTATGCGTAGTTGTCCCCGAGGCGGTCAACGGTTATCGGGGTCCAATCCATTCCCGTGACTCGTGCCGGCTCGCCCTCGGGTTTGGTCACGGTCGCGGTAAGGAACAGCCCCGTGGCGGTCTCTGGGATGCAGCAGTTGGAGTCCTGGTTGGAGATGAAGTTACCGAGGGAATACGCCACCCACATGCCCTCCCCGTCGGGCCCGCCGTCGATCTTTGCGAACTCTTGGGGCACATGCGGGTGGGTGCCGATGATGAGATCGATCAACCCGGAATCGGCCAGGGTGCGCGCGAGATCCTTCTGCACTTCGGCGGCGGCGAGCTGGTACTCGTTCCCCCAGTGCAGGGTCGCGATGACGATGTCAGCCCCCTCGTCTCGCGCCGTCTGCGCGCGCTGGAGGATCCGCTCGGGATCTAGCAGGCTCACCACCCACGGTTTATCCGCGGGAATGGGGAGCCCGTTGGTGCCGAAGGTGCCTCCGAGTTGAGCCACCGTGATGGTCTGACCCGCGCGCTGGAGCTCATAGAGCTGGGGTGAATCCTCCTCGCGCGCCGACCTTGCAGAGCCGGCATGCCCGAGCGCGAACTCGTCGAACGTATCCAGGGTGAATTCGGCGTTGGCCGCCCCGCGATCGATTGTGTGGTTGGTCCCGGTGGAACAGCCATCCCACCCGAGCTCGGCGAGATTCTCGACGATCTGCTCTGGGGCACCGAAGAGTGGGTATCCCGAGGGCTCCTCCCCGGGCATCGATAGAGGCACCTCCATGTTGCACAGCGCCAGATCGACCCCCTCGCTCCACGCTCGGGTCGCCTCCAACATCGGCGTGAAGTCGTAATCCTCCCCGCCCTGGTGGGCAACTCGGATCGGGGTGTCGTGGGGGAGTACATCGCCCACCGCACCGATCGTGAAGACTGCGGGCTCCGGTGGCGGCGGGGGTGTAGTGGGGGCGGGGTCGGAAGGCGATTGAGTGGGGGCGGGCGAAGGGGCGGTGGAGGAGGGCGCGCCGGTCGCCCCGGCGTTTCCAGCCCCAGGCTTCAGGGCGAGGAACCCCAGCACCAGCGCTAGGAGCACAGCGCAGGTGAGCAGGGCTGGGAGGGGGAACCGCGAGCCGCGGGTGCTCTTCTTCGTCACGGGGCTCAGTCTACGGGGTGCGCGCAACGCTGGGCGCCGAAGTGCTCGTTACCCGAGCGCTGGGCGGCTACGCTGGACGGGTGAACAACAAAGGCGCCTCTGCACTGAACTTCACCTGGAACTTGCCGAACATCCTCACGCTTACCAGGGTGGTGTTGGTTCCGGTTTTCGTCGGGTTGCTATTCCTGCCCGACGAGACTCTTGGCCGGTGGCTCGCGCTACTGGTCTTCGTCCTCGCTTCGATAACCGACAGGTACGACGGAGCGATCGCCCGCAAGCGCGACCTGGTCACCAATTTCGGAAAGATCGCCGACTCCTTCGCGGACAAGCTGCTCACCGGAGCGGCGTTCATCATGCTCTCCTACCTCGGTGACCTCCCGTGGTGGGTGACGATCGTGATCCTCGCGCGCGAGTGGGGCATCACCCTCATGCGTTTCGCGATGGTCCGCAAAGAGGTGATGGCCGCCGGGGCGGGGGGCAAGGCGAAGATGGTTCTTCAGATCGTGGGGATAGTCATGTTGTTAGTACCGTGGGTCGCCCTGCTCGGGCAGGGGCCAGGGGAAGGCATGGTGAAGGTCAGCCTAGGGGTGATCTACCTCGCCGCGTTCCTCACGGTGATCACGGGGATCGACTACGTGGTGAAGGCCGTAAAAATCGCTCGGCGCAATGACGCCTGAGGATCTCGTACAGCGCCTCCGGGAGCGCGGGAGCACGCTGGCTCTGGCGGAATCCCTCACTGGTGGTCTGCTTGCGGATGCGTTCATCTCAATACCAGGTGCGTCCGCCGTGGTGCGGGGCGCGGTGGTCGCCTACGCCTCCGACCTCAAGGCCGCTCTGTTAGGCGTGGATGGCGAAATTCTGGCCAGTCGCGGGGCGGTTGACGGGTGCGTCGCGGAGCAGATGGCGAGTGGAGTTGCGCAACGACTGGGGGCGACCTACGGGCTGGCCACCACCGGGGTGGCCGGGCCGGACCCGCAGGACGGCAAACCTGTCGGCACGGTTTATCTCGGGGCGGCAACCCCGCTCGGGGTGTTTCACGAGCGCGTGCACCTGGCCGGGGCGAGGAACGAGATACGCATGGGTGCTGTTGCGGCGGCAGTGGATCTCCTCGCCCGGCACCTCGACGCAGGAACGAAAACGTAAATACCCTACCCGGGGTGTGGCGAAGCGCACACCGGCGGAACATAATCACTAACCTGGGTGTTATCTCAGGTGATGAACAAATACACATCAATTCGGCCAAGGCCAACACTTGGCACCAAATCGGGGTACGGTAGTACCACGGTATCCGCACATACGCGAAGGGAGGAGCCCAGAATGATCGTACTTCGTCACCAGATCGGCGATGTCCTTCGTGGCGTTCGCCAGCGTCAAGGGCGTACCCTTCGAGAGGTCTCATCGGCGGCGCGAGTCTCCTTGGGATATCTCTCGGAAGTTGAGCGAGGGCAGAAGGAAGCTTCGTCCGAGCTGCTGTACGCCATCTGCGCCGCCCTCGACATCCCACTATCTCTAGTGCTGCGGGAAGTTTCTGACCGGGTCGCGCTGCTTGAAGGCATTGCTATTCCCGACGTCGTTCCAGCAGATCTCGGAAACGAACTCGCCACTCTGTGACACCGGCGAGCGTCCGCGAGGATCAACGCACTTAATCTCACCGGCAAGGGGCCCGCGTTCATTGGACGCGGGCCCCTCGCTCTGCTCACTCCGGCTTGGGGCTCACTCCGGCTTGGGGCTCAGTCAGGCCTAGGTTGGCACCCCGGGCAGAAGAACGCGGGACGATCTGCGGGGAACCTTCCGACGGTAGTCTTTGCCAGCGGTTGCCCGCACCGACGGCAGGGCAGGCGCTCACGTCCATGCACGTGGGTGCGCCGCCCTCTGCGCAGGTCACCGGTAGCGGTGTGCGAGACCGCCTCCGCGCTGCGTGCCATCAGAGCCGAGGCGGTCCGGTAAATCCTCTCGAGGGTCGCCAGTGGCAAGGTTGCGGCGCGGGTGTGCGGATGAACCCGGGTAATCCACAGGCTTTCAGCGAGGTAGATGGTTCCGATCCCCGCGGCAATGCGCTGGTTGAGCAGGATCGCCCCGATTGTCGCCAGGTCGGGGTCACCCAGGCGCCGGGCCGCCGATTGTGCGGATGCAGCGATCCCGGGGAAGTCGGGCACGGTGGTGGTGCTAGCGCCCCTCTGCCCACCAAGGAGGTCGGGCCCGAGGTGTCCGACCACCTGCCCCTCGTCGCGAGTGCGCACGAGATGCACCGCTCCGGTGAGCCTGGAGACGCAGGTCCACTCATCTGTTCCCAACAGGATTCGAATCCGCGGGTCCCGGTGGGGAGCCGGGGGAGTGGTAGTGCGTTCAACCCACCAGGTTCCGTCCATTTTCAGGTGGGAATGGAGGGTGAGCCCAGAGTCGAAGCGGATGAGGGAGTTCTTGCCGTAGCTCACGGACTCCTTCACCGTCATGCCTACGAGGTTTCGTGAACCGAGCTCACCCCAGCGCAGTTCGGCCCGGGTGAGCCGATCTCCCGCCAACGCGTGGTGCAGACGGCGCGCTGCCCTAAGGAGTACGTCCCCCTCAGGCACGGGGTTCCAATCGAAGACCGCGGGGGTGGGCGGTGAAACCCGCATCCGTCAAGGCTGAGGAGAACGGGGAGGAGAGCGCATCCTCCCCGTTGATCTTGGAGAGGAAGAACCGCCCGAGGCGGCCCTCCCGGGTAACCTCCGCGAGGCGCACCACTGCCTCCGCGACCCGTTGATCGGGGCCGAACGTCAGTAGTGATCGTGCGCCCCGTTCGAGATACAGTGCGAGATCCCCATCCACCAGCACCACCGTGGCCCCGAGTTTGCGCCCTGGTCGGTGCCCGCCCACTCCCGGCCATGGCAGCGCAACACCGTACGGATTGGCCGGGTCGGTAGCGGAGAGCACGTGCACGGCTTTGGTGTTGGACTCTTCGAGTTCTCGGGCGGCCGCGCGGAGGCGATCCACCGCATCAGTGAGAGCGAATTGGGCGGCCCCAAGCCCGTCGATGAAGTACCCCCGCCGAATCGCCCCAGTCTCCTCCACCTTCGCCAAGACCCGGTATACCGAGGAGAATCCTCCCGGAAGATCGTCGGGGGTGGATCCGCGCACTGCTACACCGCCCCGGTCGATTAGCGAGAGTGAGGCCGCCAGGGTGCGGCGTTCGTCGTCCGCCCGGGCTGGTAGGCGGGACCACCGGCCTGCCGTATCGGAACTGAATCGGGTCGCCTGCGTGTGCTGGGCGCGCAGCGATCTCCACGTCGAGCGCACCCTCGGGGTGTGCCTAGTCCCGGTTCCCGGTCGAGGGCTCCCGAGGCGGGCTCGCAGCGGCGCGAGGGTGTCGTTCGTGATGTGCCCCGACCAGACCAACTCCCACAACGCGTCGGCGAGTTGAGGTGCGTTGAGATCCAACTGTTCTGCAAGGTCGCGTGCGAAGTGCCCCACCCCGGGGTCCATCAGGTCGAGGACCTGGGCCGCGTGCCCATCCACCGGCGCGGGGTGGGGGGCGAGCTCGCTCACGGCCTCGATCGGGAGCAGCTGGATCCACCCATCCCGGCCGGATCCTTGGGTACCCACCCAGGCGGCGTCCCCCGAGGCCAGCAGTTCATCTAATAGTTCCGGGCGATAGTCGGTGACCCGTGCGGGAAGGATCAGTGACTCGAGGGCGCTTGCCGCCAGCGGCGCCCCGGCGAGGGATTCCACCGCCGCCGCTACCCCCTCGGTCCCGGTGTGCGCCCCCAGCCCCTGCCAGGAGGCGAGGAACGCGGCGTAGGCTTGCGGCGTGACGGGTTCCACCTCCGCGCGCAGGGTCGCCACCGAACGGCGGCGGATCCGGCGCAGCACGTCGGCGTCACAGTAATCCGGCCCCGTCATCGCTGCCGTGAGCGCAGTATGTGACTCCGCCGGGCGAAGATCTCCCCGCACGAGCGCACCCGCCTCGACTAGGGCGGAGAGCACCGGCTCCACCGCGCCAGCGGGAAGACCGTAATGCTCCGCTACCTGCGCCACCCGGAAGGGGCCGTGGAACCGGGCGAATCTCCGTACTAGGGCGGTGAGCGGGTCTGAGGCAGGGATCAGCAGCGGCTCGGGTATGCCTGGGGGTAGGGCAGCCCCGAGGCCATCACGCAGGTTCGCCGCGTCCTCCACCACCGCCCAAACCGGGGCGCCGGCAACCCGGGTCTGGAAGATCCTGCGCGCGTGCAGCAGCTGTTCACGCCACGCGGGCACGTCACCCTCCGATCTCACCGACATCTGGGAGTCGGTGAGCGGCCCGATCCTGCGGATGAGCTCGAAAAGCCCCTCCGCGGATTGCACGGGGTAGGTGAACCGTCCCACCTCCGCCTCGACCGCGGCCAGAGCGTCAGGGTCGAGCAGGTCGGCGAGCGCCATCGGTTCCCCGAGCACGTCTGACAACAGGGCGGCATCGAGCGTGAGCGCTGCAGCCCTGCGTTCCGCCAGCGGGGAGTCGCCGTCGTAGAGGAACTGCGCGGCGTAGCCGAAGAGTAACGACTTGGCGAAGGGGCTCGGCGTTGGAGTTTCCACCTCCACCAGGCGTACCTGGCCCGAACGGATCGCCTGCATGAGCTCCGCGAGGGCGGGCACATCGAAATCGTCTTGGACGCACTCCCGAGCTGCTTCGATCATCACCGGGAATTCAGGGTAGTTCGAGGCGACGCTGAGTAGCCCGGCCGCGCGCATCCGCTGCTGCCACAGGGGCTGGCGACGATCCGGGCGGCGTCGAGGCAGCAGCAGAGATCGGGCGGCTGCTTCGCGGAACCGTGCGGCGAAGTGAGCGGAACCGGCGAGGGAACTGATCACCTGCGCGCTGAGGTCCTCCGGCTCGAGCAACAGCTCTTCGGTGGCTACCGCGCTAGCAGAGGCGGACGGTGAAAGCGGGTCGAACGGGTCAATGGTCTCGGGGATGCGCAGCACGAAACCGTCGTCGCTGACCATGGCCGAGGCATCGATCCCGCGGTGAGCGAGGGAGGAGGAGAGCACGTGCGCCCAAGGGGAGTGCACCTTCGCACCAAACGGCGAATGCACCACCACCCGCCAGTCACCGATTTCGTCACGGAAACGCTCCACTACGATGCGCCGGTCGGTTGGGAGCACCCCCACGGCCCGGATTTGCTCACGCAGATGTTCGAGGAGGGTGTCGCGGGCGGCGTCGCTCAGACCCCAATCCGCAAAAGCCTCCGCGGTGAGGTTCGTCTCGAGTTCGCGGAGGGTGGCCCCGAAGGCGCGGCCTAGTTCCACCGGGCGGGCCGGGGCGTCCCCGCGCCAGAAGGGCAACTTCCCCGGAACCCCAGGCGCGGGGGAGACCAGCACCCGGTCCGGGGTGATCTCCTCGATTCTCCACGTGCTGGATCCGAGGGTGAAGAAATCCCCGGGGCGCGACTCGTGCACCATCTCCTCATCCAGCTCCCCCACCCGCTTCCCGGCGGCTTCACCGACGATGAAGACTCCGTACAGCCCCCGGTCGGGGATGGTTCCACCCGAGGTCACCGCCAGGCGCGCCGAGCCAGGCAGTCCGGCCAGAGTGTTGGCGGTGCGGTCCCACGTGATGCGGGGCCGGAGTTCGGCGAACTCCTCGCTGGGGTACCTGCCCGAGAGCATCTCCAGGACGGAATCGAGCAACTCATCGGTGAGGGTGTGGAAAGGGTCCGAGCGGCGAACCAGCTCTGCGAGCTGAGTGTAGGAGACCTCCTCCATCGCGGTGATGGACACGAGGTGCTGCGCGAGGACGTCCAATGGGTTGCGTGGTGGGTGCAACGGTTCGATTTGCCCGTCGCGCGCACGCACGGAGGTGATCGCCCCGGTGAGGAGATCCCCGGCGTGCAGGGGGAGGAGCACGCCTCTAGAGATCGCCCCGACCTGGTGCCCGGCTCGCCCCACCCGCTGCAGGGTGCTGGCGACGGATGCGGGGGAACCCACTTGCACCACGAGATCCACGGCGCCCATGTCGATTCCGAGTTCCAGGGAGCTGGTGGCCACCACCGCGGGGAGGGTACCGGATTTCAGCGCGGTCTCGATCTCTTCGCGTTCCGCCCGGCTCATCGACCCGTGGTGGGCCCGGGCGCGGACTACCGGGGACTCGGCACGGGCGGAGGCCTCCTCGTTGAGCCTCGCGGTGAGCCGTTCGGCCGTGCGGCGGGAGTTGGTGAACACGATGGTGCTGGTGTGCAGTTCGATGAGATCGAGCACTTGCGCGGTGAGGTTGGGCCAGATCGATCCGCCTTCGGAACCTAGCGCGGGGGCGGACGGCCTCGTGAGATCGGTTTTGGCGGCGTCGTCGGGCGGGGCGGTGAAGTGCCGAGCGGGCACGTCAATGCGGATGTCTACCTGTTTGTGCGCTGGAGGGCGAACGATGTTAACCGGGCGGCCGCCCTCGGAGGCCGGGCGATGGCCGGTGAGGAACTGGGCAACCCGTTGGGGCGGTTCGACCGTGGCCGAGAGCCCGATTCTCTGCGCCGGGGTGGGCAGGAGGGCATCGAGACGTTCGAGGCTGACGGCGAGGTGAGCGCCCCGCTTGGTCCCGGCCAGGGCGTGGATCTCGTCGATGATGACGGTGTGGACCCCGGCGAACCCTGCACGTGCAGCCGAGGTGAGCATGAGGAACAACGATTCTGGCGTGGTGATGAGAATGTCAGGAGGCCGGGAGGCGAATGTGCGCCGCTCGTAGGCGGGCGTGTCACCTGTGCGCGTGCCGACCGTGATCCCTCTGGGTGCGATGCCCCGACGCGTTGATTCCTGCTCGATTCCCACCAGGGGTGAGCGCAGGTTCCGTTCCACGTCGGCAGCGAGCGCTTTCAGCGGGGAAATGTACACCACCCGGCACCGGTGCTCCGCCGGCGGTTCCGGTTCGCTGGAGAGTCGGTCAACAGCGGAGAGGAAGGCCGCGAGCGTCTTACCAGACCCCGTGGGGGCGACGACTAGAGTGTGCGCACCGCTGCCGATCGATTCCCACGCCTCGGACTGGGCAGGGGTGGGGCGCTCGAAGGCGCGGGTGAACCACTGCGCGGTGGGGGCGCTGAATGGAAGCGGCGGGGGCGGAGTGGTCACCTACCCAATTGTGCCCCAACGCGGCGGGCGCAGAGCATTAGACTTGACCGCGTGAAGCACTCAGAGTTCCATTCCGCAATGCGTGAGGCGTTCGGGATGCTCGGCCCGAGCCTGGCAGCTGACCTCGTACTGGAGGGCCTCCAGGGCCGCACAGCTGAGCAGGCGCTCGCAGATGGGGTAGCACCGCAGCAGGTGTGGGAGGCGGTCTACGTCACGGCAGAACTCCCGCAGGAGAAGAGATTCCCGCACCGGGCCGAGCGCCGGAAAAAGTAGGGGCGCTTTGGCCTGCCCTCAGGGGCGATTCCGGCTGTGGGCTGGTAGCGTCCGCGATCCCTTCGGGCGAGGGGTGGCGCGAGGGGGTACACGAGTCCTCAACGGGGCGGGGAGTGAAGGGACCGGGCGGGCAGAGTTACGCAACCCGCTTGCGTGGGCGTGTCGGCCCTCAAATGTTCGACCTCGAACGGTTGTTCGTTTACAGTGGGTCTGTGGGAGACGGTCAGGGAGAGTTTCACGCGTGGGTTATCCACATTGTGGAGCCTCGCTGGCTTGCGTGTCAGTGGTCGGACATACCCTTCCCATAGGTGCAGCATTCGGAGAGAGTGCATGCGTTATAGACCAGCCCTATCCGACGCGGCGGAGACCCGCCCGAGCGAAAGTGACTAAAGATGAGTCGAAACCCCAATCGTGAAAAAGCTCTAGAAGTGGCCCTCGGTCAAATCGACCGGCAGTTCGGTAAAGGCTCCGTCATGCGCCTGGGTGATGAAAATCGCCCACCCATCGCAGTGATCCCCACGGGGTCGATCGCTCTCGACGTCGCGCTCGGTGTGGGCGGGTTGCCGCGGGGCAGGGTAGTAGAAATTTACGGCCCGGAATCCTCGGGAAAAACGACTGTCGCCCTGCATGCCGTTGCCAACGCTCAGAAGGCGGGAGGTATCGCCGCGTTTATCGACGCCGAGCACGCGCTGGATCCGGACTACGCGAAAAGGCTCGGGGTGGACACCGATGCGCTTCTGGTTTCCCAACCGGACACGGGGGAGCAGGCCCTCGAGATCATGGACATGCTGGTCCGCTCCGGCGCTCTGGACGTGGTGGTGATCGACTCGGTTGCCGCGCTCGTCCCCAAGGCCGAGATCGAGGGGGAGATGGGTGACTCCCACGTGGGGTTGCAGGCACGGTTGATGTCTCAAGCATTGCGTAAACTCACCGGTGCGATCTCCGCCTCGGGAACCACTGCCATCTTCATTAACCAGCTCCGTGAAAAGATCGGGGTGTTCTTCGGAAGCCCGGAAACCACTACGGGCGGTAAAGCGCTGAAGTTCTATGCCTCGGTGCGCATCGACGTGCGCCGGATCGAAACCCTCAAGGACGGGGCGGAATCCGTGGCGAACCGCACTCGTGCCCGGGTAGTTAAGAACAAGGTGGCCCCGCCGTTCAAGCAGGCGGAGTTCGACATCGTATATGGCGAAGGGATCTCTCGCGAAGGCGGTCTCATCGACATGGGCGTGGAACACGGAATCGTCCGCAAGTCCGGTTCCTGGTACACCTACGAGGGCGATCAACTGGGTCAGGGCAAGGAAAACGTGCGGAAGTTCCTCAAAGATAACCCCGACCTCGCCAATGAGATCGAAGACAAGATCAAAACAACCCTGGGTGTCGGCGTGCGAGCTGAGGAAGAGACTGAGCCGATACCCGTCGACTTCTGATGCCTAGTCAGGGGCACCTCGCGGGGCCGTCGGATCCCACCGATTCGGCGGCACGCGAGGAAACGATCGCGCACCTTCGGGACCTGATCTCCTCCCACGGGCAGGGGGAGGAGCCGGACACCGAGGAGCACGCCCCCGCTGCGGGTGATCCTCGGACCCATGAGCAGTGGGTGGATCGAGGCAGGGAGGTGGCCCTGCGTCAACTCGGCTTCTCGGCGCGGTCCTCCCAGCAGCTGCGGGAGGCGATGCTCAAGCGGGAGGTACCCCCTGCGGCGGCGGATGAGGTGATACAGCGGCTTACCCGGGTCGGTCTCATTGATGACGAGGAATACGCGGCGATGCTGGTGCGCACCCGGCAGGCCGAGCGCGGATTGGCGCGTCGGGCGCTGAAGGTCGAGCTCGAGCGCAAAGGCATCGACTCTCGCACCGCCGAGAGCGCCCTGGATCAGGTTGACGACGCGGACGAGGCGGACGCCGCCCGCTGGTTGGTGCGAAAACGGGTCACCTCGATGCGAGGCGTGGAGCCCATCAAGCGGCGCAATCGCCTCTACGGCACGCTCGCCCGAAAGGGCTACTCCGCGGAGGTTGCGCGCGCGGCTATTGATGAGGTGCTCACCGAGGAGGGGCTGGAACTGTACTAGCCCTTGACCGAGCCCGACATCAACCCGGAAACGAAGTAACGGCCGAGCACGATGTATACCACGAGGGTGGGCAACGCCGAGAGGAGAGCCCCCGCCATCGACGCGCCGTAGTTCTGCAGCTGGGCACCGTTGGCGAGGTTGTTCAACGCTAGCGTGACTGGACCGTTCGTCGCATCGGAGAAGAACACGGCGAAAAGGAAGTCATTCCAGGCGTTGGTGAACTGCCAGATCAACACCACCACGAAACTCGGGATGGAGATGGGCAGCACCACTGAACGGTAGGTGCGCAGCATCCCGGCCCCGTCCATTCGTGCGGCCTCAATCAGTTCCTCGGGAATCGATTCGTAGTAGTTTCGAAAGATCAGTGTGGTGATCGGTATCCCGTAGATCACGTGCAGGAAGATCAGGGACGGCACCCCGGAAGGTATCTGCAGTGAGAGCAGCACCTGATTGAGAGGAATGATCACCGCTTGGTAGGGGATGAACATCCCGAACAGGATCAGCGTGAAGACCAGGTTGGCACCGGGAAACTTCCAGCGGGAGAGGACGAACCCGTTCACTGAGCCGAGGAACGCAGCGATGATCGAGGCAGGAACGACCATCTGCGCGGTTCTCCAGAGCGCAGGGGCGAGGGAGGTCCACGCGAGTTTCCAGTTCTCGAGAGTCCACTCGCTCGGCAGCGACCACGCTTGGGCGGCGGTGGCCGAGGAACCGGTCTTGAAACTCGTGACGAACAGGACGTACACGGGAATGAGTACGACGACGAGGCCGAATAGCAGGGCGAGGTAACGAAGGGTGCGCCCGAGGGTGAACGGAGTCCGGCGCGCGGGTACCGTCGCGACAACAGGTGTTGCAGCGCTCATCGGCCGGTCTCCTTCCGGTTCAGGGACACGAGGTAGGGGATAACCAGCACTGCCACGATGACGAGCAGAATGGCCCCGACGGCGGCAGAGTTCGCGTAGTCAAATTCGGACTTGAGCACGTACATGTCGACGGCGGGAACCTTGGTCTGGTAGTTGGACGGCTTGGATATCGACATGATGAGGTCGAAAGCTTTGAGCGACATGTGCCCGATGATGATCAACGAGGAGAGGGCCACGGGTGTGAGCTGGGGAAAGATCACATGGCGATACACCTGCCAGGTGGTGGCGCCATCGATCTGGCCGGCTTCCCGCAATTCGTCGGGAACCCCGCGAAAGCCCGCGAGGAACAGGGCCATGACGTACCCAGACAGCTGCCACATCGCCGGTAGGGCGATCGCGGCGATACCGAAGGAGATGTTGTTCCACCACGGGTTTTCGAGGAAGTCCATCCCCAGCATCTGGAACAAACGGTTGAGGCCAGAGGCCCGCTCGCCGGTATTGGAGTTGAGCAACCACCGCCACACGACACCGGAGGCAACGAAGGAGACGGCCATCGGGAATAGATAGATCGAGCGGAATACCCCTTCTCCGCGGATCGGGCGCTCTAGCAGCCACGCCCAGACGAACCCGATCGCCATGGTGCCGACAAGGAAGACCACGGTGTAAAGAACGAGGTTCTTCAAGGAGTGTTGGAAGGCGTCGGAGGCGAGGAGCCCGAAAAAGTTGTCCAGACCAACAAACTCCGTCGGGGCCTTACCGAACGCCTGCGGGGCAGTGTGATTATCCGTCATCGCGGTGTGCGTGTTGACAGCGATGAGCCCGTAAACGAACACTCCGATGAGGATGAGTGAGGGCGAGAGTAGGGCCAACGGGGGGCCTAGGCGCTTCACCCGGTTCATGCGCACGCCTTCCGGTGGAGATGGCTAAGAGATGGGAAACACTGTAGTGACCCCTGGTGCGGGGGCCGGTTGCCCCCGCACCAGAAGGTGAGGTCGGTTAACTGGTGGCGTCGACCAGCTCCGCCTGGAGTGTTTCGAGGTCGGAACCACCGGAGGTGAACTTGGAGAGCGCGTTCTCCACCCCGTTGAGCACGGTGACGGAAGCTGCCGCGCCGTGTGCAAGGGAGGGGACGATCTCATCAGTGGCGTACGATTCGATCGCCGTCTGCTGATACTCCGAGAACTCGGCCGGGTCGGCGTCGGTACGTGCGGGAATTGAACCCTTCGCCTTGTTGAACGCCACCTGCCCCTCGAGGGAGCCGATAGTCTCCAACCACGCCTTCGCCCCATCGGGGTGGGGTGCGCCGACCGGGAGCGTGAAGGAGTCGGCGAGGAAGCCGAACTGACCGTCAGATCCTGGTACGGGGAAGTCGATGAACCCGGTGCCGCGTTCGATACCGTTTTCCTCGAAGAGGGCGACTGCCCAGTCGCCCATGACGTTGTATGCCGCATCGCCGGCGATCACCATTTGAGTGGCGTCGGGCCAGTCCAGCCCGTCACGGTCGGTGTTGGTGAACCCCATCAGAGTCTCGAAGTTCTCTAGGGCGCCGGTCACCTCTGAGCCGGCCCAGTCGGTCTCACCTGTCCACAGCCCGTTGTAGGCCTCGGTTCCCAGATCCGCCATGAGAACGGTCTCAAGCAGGTGTACCTGGGTCCAGGGAGCAGCGATGGAGAGCGCGATGGCTCCGGATTCTTCCACCTTCCGAAGGTCGTCGATCCATGCAGAGATCGACTCGGGTTGGACCGAGGGATCGACGCCGGCCTCTTCGAGCACATCCGGGTTCGCCCACACCACGTTGGAGCGGTGAATATTCGACGGGATCGAGTAGATCGAACCGTCTACCGTGAGTAGTTCAATCAGGTCATCGGGGAAGGCGTCGTCGAGCCCGAACTCGCCGTACAGGTCGGCGACGTCCTCGAGCTGACCGGCGTCGATGTAATCCTGCAGTTCCATCCCAGCGTGGGCCTGGAAGGTGTCCGGGGGGTTGCCCGACTGCAGGCGGGTCTGCAACAAGTCCTTCGCCGCCGATCCGGCTCCTCCAGCTACCGCGCCGTTGATGAACTCCACATCGGGGTGCTGCTCGCCGAACACGGCTTCCAATGCCTGCAGCCCGGTGAGTTCGGAGCCTGCCGCCCACCAGGTGAAGACCTCTACCTCGTTACCCGAGCCACCCGATTCGGCTTCCGCGCCACCGGCTGATTCGGCGTTGCCGCCTCCACCGCAGGCCGCGAGAACGAGACTCGCCGCTGCGAGGCCTGCAATTACAGTACTACGTCGCATATTCAACTCCTTTGTACTGAAGGCGCAACCAGTTCGCGCTTCAACCTGCCCAACATTGCACCACAAGTGCTCACAATTGCTCAAGTGTGATCATAAAGTGACGAAACTTGTCACCCACGCCCGTGTGAGTCTCGCTTCGAGTCTAACCACGTGCGCTTGGGCGTGACCGGGCCGGGTAGGACTGTAATCACTTTGCAACCTGCGGTTTTTGAACGAAGGTAACATCTGGGGTGTGACTGCGATACAAACCCCACGCACATACATGGTGCGCACTCTCGGATGCCAGATGAACGTCCACGATTCCGAACGGATGAAAGGCCTCCTCGTCGAGGCCGGATTCGTCGAAGCGGAGACGGTTGGCGAGGGTGGGCTGATGGAAGAGGCAGCGGGCGCGGATGTCGTCGTGATCAACACGTGCGCGGTCCGGGAGAACGCCTCCGACCGACTCTACGGAAACCTCGGCCAGCTCGCCTCCCTGAAGAGGGAGCGCCCGGGGATGCAGATCGCGGTGGGCGGGTGCCTTGCCCAGCAGGATCGCAACGGCATCGTCGAGCGAGCGCCGTACGTCGACGTCGTCTTCGGCACCCACAACATCGACGTCCTGCCGGTGCTGCTGGAACGGGCGCGGCACAACGGGCAGGCGCAGGTGGAGATCGAAGAGGCGCTGAAGACCTTCCCCTCCACGTTGCCCACCCGCCGTGATAGCCCCTATTCGGCGTGGGTATCGATTTCCGTGGGCTGCAACAACACCTGCACGTTCTGCATCGTTCCCTCCCTGCGAGGAAAGGAGCGCGACCGCCGCCCGGGGGAGATTCTCGCCGAGGTGGAAGCCGTCGTCGCTCAGGGTGCGGTAGAGGTCACCCTGCTGGGGCAGAACGTCAACTCATACGGCGTGGGTTTCGGTGATCGCGGGGCGTTCGCCAAACTCCTGCGCGCGTGCGGCCAGATAGATGGCCTGGAGAGGATCCGTTTCACCTCGCCCCACCCTGCGGCGTTCACCGACGACGTGATCGATGCGATGGTGCAGACCCCGACCGTGATGCCCTCCTTGCACATGCCACTCCAGTCGGGTTCCGATGCGGTGCTGCGCGCAATGCGCCGCTCCTACCGGTCGAAGAAGTTCCTCGGGATTCTCGATAAGGTACGGGCGCAGATCCCAGAAGCGGCCATCACCACCGACATCATCGTCGGCTTCCCCGGAGAGACTGAGGAGGACTTCCAGGCCACCCTCGAGGTGGTGGAGGCCTCACGCTTCTCCAGCGCATTCACGTTTAAATACTCGCCCCGCCCCGGGACCCCCGCTGCGACGATGCCCGATCAGGTTCCCGCTGACGTGGTCGCAGACCGTTACGGACGGCTCCTCGAACTGCAACAACGGATCTCCTGGGAGGAGAACTCACGGCAGGTCGGGCGCACCGTCGAAGTGATGCTCGCCGACGCTCAAGGACGCAAAGACGAATCCACGGCTCGTATCACCGGCCGCGCCCGGGACGGCCGCCTGATACATATCGGGGTTCCCGAGCACATCGCCGCACTCCCGGAAACCGAGCAACCCCGGCCAGGAGACATGGTGACAGTGGAGGTAACCTCCGCCTCCTCCCACCACCTCATCGCAGACGCAGCGGACTTCACGTGGCGCCGAACCACCGGTGGGGATGCGTGGGAGCGAGCCCAGGCGCAGCCCCCCAAGAGTCCTACCGCAGTGCCACTGGGGATTCCCACTCTGCGAGTGCAATGATCACGGTTCCATCCGGGGCTGTGATCGCCGTGGTGGGGCCGACTGCGACCGGCAAGTCCGACCTCGCCCTCGACCTCGCCGAGCGTCACGACGGGCAGATCATCAATGCCGATGCGATGCAACTGTATAAGGGGATGGACATCGGCACGGCAAAGGTCCCCTTCACCGAGCGCCGCGGGATCGCCCACCACCAGATCGACGTACTCGGCCTACGCGACGAGGCATCCGTGGCCGCGTACCAGAAACATGCGCGTGCCGATATCGATCGGATCCGCGCCGCCGGGCAGACCCCGATTCTCGTGGGCGGCAGCGGACTCTACCTCCGCGCGGCGTTGGAGCATTTCGAGTTCCCACCCACGGATGCGAGGCTGCGTAGCCGGATCGAGGAGAGGTCCGTAGAGATCGGACCGGGTTTGCTCCACGACGAACTCACGCGCAAGGACCCCGAGGCTGCGCGCCGCATCGACCGGGCCAATACCCGTCGGATCGTGCGCGCGCTGGAGGTAATCGAACTCACCGGCCAACCGTTCTCCGCGTCGCTTCCCGATCCCACTTACGTGTACCCGACGGTGGCAGTTGGAATCGAAATTGAGACCGCGGAACTGGATGAACGGATCAACGACCGAACCCGAGCGATGTTCGGGGCGGGGTTGGTGGAGGAGACCGAGCACCTGCTGGGGTTGGGGCTAGCCGAAGGCGCTACCGCCTCGAAAGCGGTGGGTTACCGTCAGGCAATCGATGTGATCGAGGGGCGCCGCACGGAGGAAGAAGCGATTGAAGCGGTCGCCCTCGCGACCAGGCAGTTGGCGAGACGTCAACGTAAGTGGTTCAATCGTGATGGTCGAATCAGGTGGATCGGAAAGAAATGAAACTTCTCAAGGGGATCAGTTCAGGAACAACCGCACTCGTGCACCCCGGGTCGCCGCCACCGCAGGAGACGATCGCCGGGGCCCTGGATCCTCTGCGCGGGATCGGGGCGGATCTTTTCCTCACCGCCGAGGAGAGTGTGCGTGCCTTCACCCGCGATGGTGAGATCTCCCCGCCCTCGGCAGCGATCCGCATCGCCGCGGCATACCTCCATTCCCAAGCACCGAGTAGCAACGGGTGGGATTTTCTCGTCGACGGGCGTGAAGTTCGGGTGAATCACGAGGACGGCGAATTCGTACTCAACCACGGGCGATGGACCATCGTGGGGGGCGAAGCAGCCCTAGCGGACGGTCACGACTGCGTGATCGCACTCCCGGGCCTTGCCGATCCCCGGCCAGGCCTGCGAATTCGCTTGGGGGAGCGCACCATCGCCGTCGCGGCACTCGAGGATTCAACAGCTCTGGGCGAAGTGGATCTGAGGACCGGACCCAAGACGCAACCCGAGGCGGACCTGGTGGCCGCGATGGTCATCATGGGGGAGCGCCAGGTTGAACTGACCGACGACGCCGGTGCGGTGGTGGGGACCCAGAAGGTGGGTGCCCTACAAGCACGAGGTTACGACAAGACGATCGGTGAGATATATTCGGCGGACTCCCTCGCCGTCGCCTGTGCTGCGGCAGCGAATGCGTGGCTAGGTGGAGAGGCCGCCACTGAGTGGGTCGTGGTGTTCGGTGGTGGGAGCACTCGGGTGAACCTCGGTGAACACGCCCTCGCGTCCGCTCAGGCGGAGCTTTTCGCCGAGATCACCTGGCAGGTCTAACCCCATCCCCTCATCTGGGGCGGACGGCGAGAACCCGGAATCCCTGCCTACTGCCGATGCGCTCCACGTCGAATCCGAGTTCACCCTCGATCCACTTGTGCAACGAATCTCCTCCGAGATTCTTATTCACTACCAGGTAGGCGACTCCACTAGGGGAGAGCCTCGGCAACCAGGTGCGCATAATCTGGTGGAGCACCTTCTTGCCCACACGGATCGGGGGGTTCGACCAGATCACGTCGCAAGTGAGGTCAGGTTCGGCACCCAGCAGATCCTCCAGGAGATAAGCTCGCGCATTCGAAAGTGAGTTCCTCTCGAGGTTCAGGTTGGTGAGCTCCACCGCCCTGGGGTTGACATCAACTCCGATCACCCGCGCCTGGGGGCTCGCATCCGCCAGGGCCATCGCGATCGGGCCCCACCCGCACCCCACGTCCACGGCCGTGCCGGTCGGGGGAGGGGGCGGCACCAGCTCGAGGAGAACCTTCGTACCGGGATCAACTTTCTGCCCGGAAAAAACCCCCCGATCGGTGAGAACGGTGAACCGTTCGCCGCGGAGGTGGACCTGCTTTTCTCTGAGGTCCGAGGGGCCAGGGGTGGTGTCGGGGCTGAAATAGTGTGGCACATGCGCCAGTTTACGCGTCAAGAGTAGTCAGAACTACTGGTCAGAGCCTGTTCGTCATGGAAGAGTAGAGGTAACCGAGAGATAAGGATCATATGACCACTTCTGATACCGAAAATCGCGCCGAGGAGCTTGTCGCTCGGATCTTGGCGCGTTCAGGTACAGCGCTCCAAAAAGGAGCAACGCAGGGCGACCACGTCGGCGATGAACTCGACTTACAAGAGCGTGCCGCGCTGCGTCGCGTGAGCGGACTCAGCACTGAGCTCGACGACGTCCGACACGTGGAGAATCGCCAACTCCGCTTGGAGCGCGTGATCCTCGCCGGGATCTTCACCTCAGGCACGCCCCACGCCGCGGAACTTTCGCTGAGGGAACTCGCTGCGCTCGCCCACACCGCCGGCTCGACCGTACTCGATGGGGTTCTGCAACGGCGCCAAGCCCCCGATCCGGCAACCTACCTAGGCTCAGGCAAAGCACGCGAACTCGCTGACCTGGTGGCCGCAACAGGCGCTGACACCGTGATCGTCGACACCGAGCTCGCGCCTTCCCAGCGCCGCGGGCTGGAGGACGTGGTCAAGGTCAAAGTGATCGACCGGACCGCACTGATACTTGATATCTTCGCTCAACACGCGAAATCCAAGGAGGGTAAAGCCCAGGTGGAGCTTGCCCAACTGGAATACCTCCTGCCGCGCCTGCGTGGATGGGGTGAATCGATGTCCCGGCAAGCAGGTGGCCAGGCCGCTGGTGGTGAAGGGATCGGGTCACGTGGACCGGGGGAGACGAAGATCGAACTCGACAGGCGCCGCATCCGCGACCGGATGGCGAAGCTTCGCCGGGAGATCGCGGCGATGGCCCCTGCCCGAGAGACCCGGCGCCACTCCCGGAAATCTTCCGGTACCCCGGCGGTTGCGATCGCGGGATACACCAACGCGGGCAAGTCCTCCTTGCTCAACCGCCTGACGGGGGCGGGGGTGCTCGTGCACAACGAACTCTTCGCCACCCTGGATCCCACGGTGCGCCGGGCGGAGACAGACGACGGGCGGGAATATACCCTTGCCGACACCGTCGGATTCGTGCGGCAACTGCCCACCGAACTTGTCGAGGCTTTCCGCTCCACCCTGGAAGAGGTGGCTAGCGCGGACGTGATCCTCCACCTAGTGGATGCCTCCCATGACGACCCGGAGGGGCAGATCCGCTCCGTGCGGGAAGTGCTCCGGGATATCCCCGGGGTGGAAGATATCCCAGAGCTGGTTGTGCTCAACAAGGCGGATCTCGCCGATCCCGCGGTGATCGCCGGGCTGCGCACCGCAGAACGGGATGCGGTGGTAGTCTCCGCACGAACCGGGGAAGGCATCGATGAACTGCGCGAGCGGATCGCCGATATCCTGCCCCGCCCTCAGGAGCGGGTGGACGTTCTCGTGCCGTACGAGCGCGGCGATTTGATTCACCGCGCGTACACCAGCGGAGAAGTGCTGCACGAGGAGCACGGAGCACACGGCACCCAACTCACCGCTCGGGTCGATAAGGCCTTGGCCCAGGAGCTCCGCGACCTCGGTCGCTAGTTTGGCGCCGGCTCTCGCCGTCGTTCAAAGCTGCCACAATAGAGCGGTGAATGCTGAACTGACCCGCGTGCTGGAGGCTGCTGTAGAGGCCCTCGGGGGATCCCACCGGCCCGGCCAACAGCAGATGGCGCAGCTGGTTGCCGGGGCCTTGGAGGAGTCCGAGCACCTGCTGGTCCAGGCTGGGACGGGAACCGGGAAGTCCATGGCATACCTGGTGCCCACGCTCTTGCACGCGGCCCAGAGTGGGGATCGGGCGATCGTCTCCACCGCAACGCTCGCGCTCCAGCGCCAGATCCTCGGGATCGACGCCCCACTAGCGGTCTCAGTGGTGAAAGAGGCCACCGGAAAGGCCCCCGAGATCGCGCTGCTCAAGGGATGGCACAACTATGTGTGCAAGCACAAGACCTCTGGGGGGTATCCCGAAGACGCCCTGTTCGACACCGAGGGGATCACCACCCCGGACGCCGGGGAGCGCGACGCCCCCGCTTCCCACCTGGGGGAGGAGGTAAAGCGGTTACGCGAATTCGCAGAGGAATCAGAGACTGGCGACCGCGATGATCTCCCGCACGGGGTGAGTGATCGTGCCTGGCGGCAGGTATCAGTCACCAAACTCGAATGTCTCGGCGCTCGATGCCCCCTGATCGACGAATGTTTCCCCGAAGCTGCGCGGCAGAGGGCGGCCGAAGCCGATGTGGTGATCACCAACCACGCGATGCTCGGCGTCGTCGCATCGGGAAACACCGGCGCCCTGCCGGAGCACGAGGTGCTGATCATAGATGAAGCGCACGAACTCCCGTCCCGGGTGACCTCCCAAGCGACCCAGGAACTTTCCGCCTCCGCGGTAGAACGGATCGCGCGGCTAGTTCGGCGCAACGCCGGGCTGTCCACCTCGAGCTTGGACGAGGCGGCGACTTATCTCAGGGAGGCGCTCGCCCACACCCCCGGCGGCCGGTTCGCCGCGGGACTTCCCTTGGAAATCAACGCGGCGGTCCGGGACATCTCCGAAGCGACGCGGGCGCTCCTGGTAGCACTCCGGGAGGAAGCGAAGAAGGACGGCGCCAACACCCACGTCGTGCGCAATGAGCTCTTGCAATTACAGGAGATCTCCGACCGCCTCTTGGGCGAGGAGGTCAACGCCGGCCAAGACGTGGCGTGGGTGGAGACGCCGAGCAGGCCGGGAGAGGCCCCAAGGATCCACATCGCCCCGCTCGACGTCGCGGGAAGAATCAGCAACCACCTGCTTGAGGACCGCGCCGTAGTGGCCACCTCAGCAACCTTGGCACTGGGTGGCAAGTTCGATGCGATGGCGGCAGCGATGGGCTTCTTCGGGAAACATGCCGCGCACGCCGTCGAGTCGCCCTTCACGTACTCCAAGCAAGGAATCCTGTATACCCCGAGCCATCTTCCTCCACCTGGAAGGGACGGCATGGGGAGAGAGGTGCTTGAAGAGATCGTCGCCTTGATCGAGGCAGCGGGTGGGCGAACCCTGGGCCTGTTCTCCTCCCGTCGAGGGGCTCAGCAGGCAGCGGAGTATGCGCGGGAACACTGCGACTTCCCCATCCTGCTTCAAGGAGAAGACGGGTT
>CAJDUU010000013.1_pt1 | contig 38551 bp, 33 predicted proteins | sample 7391041 | NCBI WGS metagenome assembly CAJDUU01 (sample SAMEA7055689, study PRJEB34461) | soil metagenome | biome: terrestrial ecosystem; feature: Peninsula; material: soil | place: Antarctica | collected 2016 | reverse complement strand
TTCGATTCGGAGGAGTTCTTTACATGCGCTACGCCTACCTGGGGCCGGTGGGAACTTTTACCGAAGCTGCCCTCCGCCAAGTGATCACCCCGCAGGACGAGGCCGTGCCGATGACGGACGTCACCAGCGCGCTCGCAGCGGTGCGCCTAGGCGAAGCGGACCGCGCAGTGGTCCCGATCGAGAACTCCGTCGAGGGAGGAGTCTCGGCCACGTTGGATGCGCTCAGTTCGGGGCAACCGCTCGTACTTGTGGGCGAGACCTTCGTGCCGGTGGAGTTCGTGCTGGCGGCGCGCCCGGGCACAAAGATCGACGACATCACCCGGGTGGCAACTCACCCCCACGCGTGGGCGCAGTGCCGCGTGTGGGCGTCCGAGAACCTCCCGGGGCGGGTGCACGTGCCATCTACCTCCACCGCCGCGGGTGCGGCCCTCCTCGCGGGGGAGGGTGACCCCGGTTTTGAGGCGGCGATCATCGCACCGCTGACAGCTGCGGACTACTCACTAGATGTCCTTGCGCGCAACATCGGGGACAACAAGTCCGCGGTGACCCGCTTCGTGGTTGTCTCTCGACCCGGTCCGATCGTTCCGCGCACTGGCAACGACAAGACCACCCTGATGGTGCAGCTCCCCGACAACGAGGCGGGTGCCCTGCTGACGATGCTCGAACAGTTCGCGGTGCGCGGAGTGAACCTCTCCCGGATCGAATCACGTCCCATTGGCGACGAGATCGGGAGGTACGCGTTCTCCATCGATGCTGAGGGGCACATCGACGATGAGCGACTGGCCGCTGCTTTAGTCGGCCTGCACCGGGTGTGCCCGCTAGTCCGATTCTTGGGTTCCTACCCCCGGGTGCGGGGGACGAACTCACCCGCTCGCCCTGGCTTCACCGACGAGGACTTCGCCGGGGGCCGGGAATGGATCGCGAGGATGCGCGCCGGGGAGCACCCAGACAAATAGGTACCCGATGGACCCGCACTTCCTGGAGGTATTACTTGGGCGGGTCGAAACGCATGAGTAGGGTGCCAGCGTTGACCTTGAACGTGGCTGCCGTGATGGTACCGATGATGTCCCCGTCCACCTGGAGTTTAGCCGGCTGGTCGACCTCGATGAGTGCCGAGGAGCCCTGCCAAAACTCAAGATCCGAGGTCAAGCGGGGCTTGCGGATCCGCACCCCGAGGCCTTGCAGCACGACTGTGGCGAGGAGGGAGGCCCACCCCACGAAACTCTTGCGGGTGTCGATCGAGGCGACGTTGAGCAGGCCGTCGTCCACTTCCGCGTCGGGGAAGAGCACGAACCCTCCGGGTAGGCGCCCCACGTTCGCCACCAGCATGGAACGCAGTCGGCGAACCGCCGTGGGGCCTTCATCTAGGGAGAGCCTCACGCGGACCTTTTTCCCGTGCAGGTGACGTGCCCCGGCGAAGAAGTACGCCAGCCAGCCCATCCGCGCCTTGAGCTCTTCATCCGCGTCGGCCACCATAGCGGCGTCGAACCCCACCCCTGAGATGACGAGGTAGGGGGTGGATTCCGGAAGATCCGGGTCCGGCCCGGAAGGGTAGACCCAGCCGATATCGATGGGGTGGATCGGGGCGGTGAGGGCGGTCTCGATGAGTCTGGAGGTGCTCGCCAGGGGCAGGTCGAGGTTTCGGGCGAACAGGTTCCCCGTCCCTCTCGGCACCAGCCCCATCGCGACCCCCGTACCTTCGAGGGCTCCCGCCACCGAACGGACGGTGCCGTCGCCTCCGACCGCGATGACCGTAGAGGCGCCTTGCGCGACCGCGTCGCGGGCTTGCCCGGTGCCGGGATCGTCAACAGTGGTTTCCCACCAGAGAGGCTCGGGCAGCCCGAGTTCCGCGGCGATCGAGTTCGCCTTGCGCTGGAACGACTCGACGGAGAGCTTAGAGGGGTTCACGATGAACGCGGCGGGGCCGTTGTTCTGCGGCGCTTCCCGGGGCGTCGCAGGGGTTGCTGCGAGGGGCCCCGGTTCGCCGGAACCGGATTTGAGCCTCCGATACACCACAACCCCGATCGCGATCGCGACCACGGCAAGAATCAGCGCCGCACCACTAATGATGAGTTCCCACCGCATGCGGATAACGTTACCTCGATTTACTTCCCCGGTGCGGTGCCTTCTGCTTTAACCAAGCGTGCCCCGAGCGCGTAGTAGGCCGAAAACCCGCAAGCAAGGTAGCCTATTCAGGGTGATCGATCTTAAGGCCCTCCGTGAAAACCCCGCCCTCGCCCGCGCCAGCCAAGAGGCCCGTGGAGAGGACCCGGGGTCAGTTGATGCCCTCCTCGCCGCCGATGAGCGTCGCCGCGAACGCCTGCAGGCGTTCGAAAGCTTGCGCGCCCAGCAGAACACCGCCTCCCGCGCGATCGGAAAGGCGTCGCCCGACGAACGCCCCGCGATGGTGGAGGCAGCGAAGACTCTCACCGAGCAGGTAAAGGCAGCCGAAGCCGAGGCGGGAGCGGCCGAAGCGGAGCTCAACAAACTGCTCTACGCCTTCCCGAACCTCATCATCGACGGGGTTCCTGCCGGCGGGGAGGAGGACTTTGCGGTGCTCAAGCATGTGCGTGAACCGCGAGACTTCGCTGCCGAAGGCATGGAGGTGCGTGACCACCTGGAAATCGGTGAGGGACTCGGTGCAATCGACACGGAGCGGGGGGCGAAGGTTTCAGGGTCGAGGTTCTACTTCCTCACCGGAATCGGCGCCCGCCTCGAACTGGCTCTGCTCAACCTCGCGATGGACACCGCGCTGGAGCACGGCTTCACCCCGATGATCACCCCTACCCTGGTACGCCCTGAGATCATGGCCGGAACCGGCTTCCTCGGGGAGCACTCCTCGGAGGTGTACCGGCTTGAGGCCGACGACCTGTACCTCGTGGGCACCTCGGAGGTGGCGCTGGCGGGGTATCACAAAGACGAGATCATCGACGTCTCCGAGCCCAAACGTTACGCGGGGTGGTCGGCGTGCTACCGGCGGGAGGCCGGTTCGCACGGCAAGGACACCCGCGGAATCATCCGGGTGCACCAGTTCCACAAGGTGGAGATGTTCTCCTTCGTGGAACTATCCCAGGCGGCGCAGGAGCACGATAACTTCCTCGCGCTGGAGGAGGCGATGCTGGCGAAGGTTGAGCTTCCCTACCGGGTGATCGACACGGCGGCGGGGGACTTGGGCGATTCCGCGGCTCGTAAATACGACTGCGAAGCATGGTTGCCGAGCCAGGAACGCTATTTGGAACTCACCTCCACCTCCAACTGCACCACCTTCCAAGCTCGCCGGCTCGCAGTGCGCACCCGCACCGATTCCGGCACCACCCCGGTGGCGACGGTCAACGGCACCCTCGCAACTACCCGCTGGATCGTCGCGATCCTGGAGAACCACCAACAAAGTGACGGATCGGTGTACGTACCGCAAGCCCTGCGCCCCTACCTCGGCGGCGCGGAGAAGCTGGAGCCGCGTTGACACGCGCTTTCTACCCGGGGGCCCTACTCACGTTGACCAGCGGCCCGCGCACCCTCGTGGCCCTAGACATCGATGGAACAATTCTCGGGCACGACGGTTCACTCTCGGATGCGATGGTCGACGCCGTTCGGCGGCTCGTGGACGATGGCACTCACGTCGTCCTCGCGACCGGGCGCTCCATCCCCGCCGTCACCCCGATCATCGATACCCTGGGGCTCCCCCCGGGGTGGGCGGTATGCTCCAATGGCGCGGTGACGATCCGGTACGAATCAGCCACCGAGTATGAGGTCGAGGACGTGGTCACCTTCGACCCCGGCCCGACCCTGCGGCGGATGCGCGAGCATGCCCCGGACGCGTTGCTCGCCGTCGAAGATGTGGGAAGTGGATTCAAACTTTCCGAAGAGTTCCCTTTGGGTGAGCTCTCTGGGGTTCACCAGGTGGTCTCGTTCGAAGAGCTGTGCGCCACCGCGGCCTCCCGGGTAACCGTGCGTGATCCCGCTAAGTCGGCGGCGGACTTCCACGAACTGGTGGAACGCTCCGGGTTGCACGGGGTCTCCTACGCGGTGGGATGGACCGCCTGGCTCGACATCTCCCCCGACGGAGTATCCAAGGCCTCCGCGCTCGAGGTAGTGCGCCAACGCCTGCGAATCGATCCCCAGCACACCCTCGCGGTAGGCGATGGCCACAACGACATCGAGATGCTGGGCTGGGCCGAGTACGGGATCGCGATGGGGGACGCCGATGCCACCACCCGGGCCGCGGCTGACTTCGTCGCCGGACCCGTGCGCGAGGACGGCCTCGTACCAGTGCTACGCAGCTTCACCCGCGAACGCGTGCAGTAGCTCTCGTGCCGGGGATCCGAGCCGTCGCGCAGCGGGCAGAGGTTTCCACCGCGACGGTCTCACGGGCGATGAGAGGCCTGCCCAACGTCGCCCCTGAAACCCGTGAACGCGTGATCCGCGCGGCCAGGGAACTCGGCTACTGGCCCACCCCGGCGGCGAGCTCGCTGGCAACTGGACGGACCCGCACGATCGCACTCCTCACGCCGTGGGTGCGCCGCTGGTTCAACTCCCACGTGATCGACGGCGCCGAACGTGAACTGCGAGCCCACAACTTCGACGTCCTGCTCCACACCTTCAACCTCGACGCCGAGGAGAAGCGCAGTGAACTCGATACCAAATCGCTCCAACGCCGGGTGGACGCGGTGTTGGTCGTGGGGATAGTTCTCTCCGCAAAGGAACTCTCAGAGCTCGGACGCCTCGGCGTCCCCGTAGTGTTCATCGGCCCCGGCCCGCCGGGGGCGTACCGGGTGTTCGTCGATGATGAGGCAGCAATCGGTGCCGCGGTGAATCACCTCGCTGACCTGGGTCACCGGGTGGTCGCCCACGTCGGCGGACGCAGTGAAAACCGCCCCCAATGGTCACCCCCGGTGCGACGGCGGCAGGGATTTATCCGAGCGGCTCAGGAGCGCGGGATTGAACTCGGTGAGGAACTCTTCTCGCAGGCCAACTTCAGTACCTCATCTGGGCGGCGCGCCGCAGCGGAGCTGCTCGCCGGACGCGGTGATATCACTGGGATCGTGGTGGATTCCGATGAGATGGCCTTCGGGGTGCTGACGGAGTTATTCGAGGCGGGGGTGCGGGTGCCTCAAGATATTTCAGTAATCTCGATCGACGGGGTAGAGGTGGGTGAGCTGGTTGGGCTCACCACCGTCGCCCAGGACGCCTTCAGCCAAGGAGTGGCTGGCGCCCGGACGGTACTGGCGCTCATCGCCGGCAAACGAGTGGAACACGACGCCGTCTTCGCTCCCCGCCTCATCGTCCGCCGGACCACCGGCCCGGTGCCGGTTCGCGCCTGACGCCCGCCCCGGTGAAGTTGTTGCCGGATCGTTACGGGAATCGTTTGATTCTTCCCGATGTAAGCGGTTGCATTAGGTGAGGATGGTTGGCTCTGTCAACCTAACAACGACGTTGGAAAGGACGCAGCGAGTGAGGAATTCACGAGTTCACAGCACACTCATCGGCGGTGCCGCGCTGGCGTTGGTGTTGACCGCCTGTGGTAACGGTGGCGGGTCAACCGGTGAAGGAACGGCCGGAGGTGACGCGCCCGAGGCAGGCGGGGATGTCGACTGCTCCGCATTCGAGGAGTACGGAACGTTCGAGGGCGAGCAAGTCACGATCTACTCCTCCATTCGCGATATCGAAGCAGACCAGCTCGATGAATCGTGGGCCGCATTCTCGGAGTGCACCGGGATCGCGGTGGAACACAACGGATCGGGTGAGTTCGAGACCCAGATCCGGGTGCAAGCCGAGGGAGGCAACCCCCCTGACCTTGCGATCTTCCCGCAGCCCGGCCTGCTCAAGACCATGGTCGACGGCGGCTACATCGTCGAGGCTCCCGAGTCGGTCGCTACTAAAACCGATGAAGGGTGGTCCGAGGATTGGAAGGCCTACGGCACCATCGATGGAACGTTCTACGCGGCCCCGCTGATGGCCTCGGTGAAGTCCTTCGTGTGGTATTCGCCGTCCGCGTTTGCCGATAACGGCTACGAAGTTCCAGAGACCTGGGATGAAATGATGGACCTCACCGCCCAGGTCGCCAGTGATCACAACGACGACGGCGCCCGACCCTGGTGTGCCGGGATCGAATCCGGTGGGGCCACCGGGTGGCCTGCGACTGACTGGGTGGAAGACGCAGTACTGCGTGAAGCTGGCGCCGAGGTGTATGACCAGTGGGTCGAGCACGAGATCCCGTTCAACGATCCGCAGATCCTCGCCTCGGTCAACCGGGTGGGTGATATCCTCCTCGATGACGAGTACGTCAACGGCGGTTTCGGGGATTCCCGTACCGTGGCGACCACCTCGTTCAACGACGCGGGGCTGCCGATCCTCGATGGGGATTGCTTCATGATGCGCATGGCCTCCTTCTATGAGGCGCAGTGGCCCGAGGGCACGGACGTCAGCCCTGACGGCGACGTGTTTGCCTTCTACCTCCCCGGTGACACGGTGGACGAATCTCCTCTGTTGGTTGCCGGTGAGTTCGTCGGTGCGTTCAACGATGAACCGGCCACCGCAGCATTCCAGGCCTACCTCGCCTCTGACCACTGGGCGAACAGCCGGGTCTCGATCGGTGGGGTGACTTCGGCGAACAAGGGGGTCAACCCCGAGAACGCATCCTCCGATATCCTCATGCTGGCGATCGAGCTGCTCCAGGATGAGACGGCCACCTCCCGTTTCGATGGCTCGGACATGATGCCCGCCGAGGTGGGCGCGGGATCGTTCTGGACGGCGATGACCGACTGGATCGACGGGTCGGTCACTACCGAAGAGGCGCTCGAGGAGATCGAAGCGTCCTGGCGTTAGACACGCGATGGTGCGGGCGGCGCTTGAGCCGCCCGCACCGCACCCACCCGGCCCTCACAGCGCGAGGGGGCCGGGGCTAGTTCATCGGATGAGAGGTAGCAATGGGGTTTACCGCGAGCGATAAGCTCATCCAAATGGCGGGGGTCGTCATCCTGTTCCTCGCCGTCTTGGCGGGGTTACTGCTCCTCGCGTGGGCGGCGGACAAGTGGGTCCAGCGCACCCGCACCTTCCTCGCACTAGTAGTTTTCGGGGGCCCGGCCGCCGTGCTGCTGGTGGTGGGGCTGATCTGGCCGGCTCTGCGCACCGTGTACATGTCCTTCTTCGACCGCACGACCACGGAGTTCGTCGGGCTGGCGAACTACGACTTCATGTTCACCAATACCGCGGCTCTGACCTCGTTTCGCAACACCTTCATCTGGGTACTTCTGGCGCCGATAGTATCCACACTGATCGGGCTGATCTATGCCGTCGTGGTGGATAAGTCGAAGATGGAGAAAATCGCCAAGACCCTGCTGTTCATGCCCATGGCGATCTCGTTCGTGGGCGCCGGTATCATCTGGAAGTTCGTGTACGAGTACCGGGGCGGGAACAACGTCCAGATTGGCGTACTCAACGCGGCGCTCACGAGCATGGGTTTCGACCCGGTACGGTTCCTCCAGGACTCCCCGTGGAACACGGTCTTCCTCATCTTCGTGATGATCTGGATCCAGGCAGGTTTCGCGATGGTGATCCTCTCTGCGGCGATCAAGGCGGTCCCCGACGACATCATCGAGGCCGCCACCCTCGATGGGGTGAACGGGTGGCAGATGTTTCGCCAAATCACCATCCCCAGCATCCGCCCCTCCCTGGTGGTGGTGCTGACCACGATCTCCATCGCGACACTCAAGATCTTCGACATCACCCGAACGATGACCGGGGCCAGGTTCGACACCCAGGTGCTCGCGAACCAGATGTACGACTACTCCTTCGACTTCGCCGATAACGGGGTGGGCTCGGCGATGGCGGTAGCAATCTTCGTGCTGGTCATCCCCCTCGTGGCGTACAACATCCGCCAGATGGCGCAGAATAGGGCGGTGCGAGGATGACGACGACGAACCCTCCCGCCGCGGCGGCACCGGTGAAACGCAACCCAGCGAAATCCTTCAAACGGCGGATGTCCAACCCCATCGGTTCCGCCATCGCGATCGTGATCGCGGTGCTGTGGACCCTCCCCACCTTCGGGCTCTTCATCTCCTCGTTCCGCCCCGAAGCGGACGTCAAGACCTCCGGATGGTGGACCTTCTTCGCCAACCCATCCTTCACCCTCGAGAACTACGACACAATTCTGTTCGGGCGCACCTCCACGTGGAACCTGATGGATTACGTGATCAACTCGATCGTCATCACGATCCCCGCAACGGTGATCCCGCTGTCGTTGGCGGTGATGGCCGCCTATGCGTTCTCCGTGCTCGATTGGCGCGGTCGGGACTGGGTGTTCGTGATCGTGTTCGCGCTGCAGATTGTTCCGTTGCAGATGTCACTGATCCCGCTCCTGCGGATCTTCTCTGCCTCCGGGCTAATGGGCACTTTCCCTTTCCTCGCGATCTGGGTGGCCCACTCCGCGTTCGCTCTGCCGCTCGCGATCTTCCTCCTGCACAACTTCATGTCGGAGATCCCCCGTGACCTCATCGAAGCCGCCAGGGTCGACGGCGCGGGCCACGTGAGCGTGTTCGGCAAAGTGATGCTTCCGCTGCTGTTGCCCGCGATTGCCTCGTTCGCGATCTTCCAGTTCCTGTGGGTCTGGAACGACCTGCTGGTGGGGCTCACCTTCGCAGGCGGATCCAGTACCGCCCAACCGTTGACCGCGAAACTTGCCGACGTCGCGGGTTCCCGCGGCCAGGATTGGCACCTGCTTACCTCCGGTGCCTTCCTATCCATGGTGGTCCCTCTCGTCGTGTTCCTGGCACTGCAGCGGTACTTCGTGCGAGGGCTGCTCGCTGGATCGGTGAAGGGCTAGAGATACTGACCGGGCGCCTCCCGCGAGGGCTGATCGCCCCGGGTCGCCTGTTTCGGTGGAACCATCCCAGGGGGGAGGGCTCGGCGCATCGATTTGAGTTGACTCTGCGCGAGCATCTGTTGGGCTACCAGAGCGGTTTGGATGCCGTGGAAGAGCCCTTCCAGCCACCCCACCAGTTGGGCGTGGGCGACCCGAAGCTCCGATTCGGACGGCGTTTGCGATAGGGGCAGAACGATCCTGTCGATTTCCTCGGCGAGGTCTTCGGAGAGCGCTCTCTTGAGTTCTTCCACCGAGCGGGCGTGCAGGTCGGCGAGTTTGTCGCGCGCGGCCTCGTCCAGGGGAGCGGCCTTTACCTCTTCCAGCAGCTGTTTGATCATGGTGCCGATCCGCATCACCTTCGCCGGTTCGGGAACTCCCTGGGTGGGGTCCTGAGACGAGTCCGCCACCGCTATTCCCCCCTCGGAGGTGATCACCACCTTGGGCGAGGACGCGCCTTGGGCACCCTCCTCCTGCGAATCGCGCGTCTGCAGGGAGTCCTTCTCGGGTTCGGGCTGGTTAGTCATCTTTCCATCATGCCGCGCCCTACGATTTCCTGCACCCCTCGGCTTCCCCCCTCCACTCAACAGCTTGCGGAAAAACCTCTCGAACGCGATAGACGAGGCCAATACTCTGGGGGAGCTCCAGCTTGGCTGCGGATCCCCGCGGGGTAGGGCAGGGCCGTCATTGCCAGTACGCTGAAACCATGTGGCTTACTCCCGCCGGTCGCTCTGCCTCCCCCTCGCACGCGCGCTGGTTAGAGAACGAATTCGACGCGCTGACGGGCTTCGCAGCTGAAGCGGGGACCCCGTACGGATTCGGGTACCTCACCGACGCCGGCACCCTCGACACGGCGCGGGGGCACGATCTGTACCTCACCTGCCGGAAGACCCACGTGTTCGCCCTCGCCCACCTCCTGGGTCGCCCCGGCGCGGCGAGCCAGGTTGACCACGGGATCGCCTCCCTGACGGGGCCATTCGCCGACGCCGAACACGGGGGCTGGTTCGCGGCCCTCGACGCCGACGGGGTGCCATCGGATCGCAGGAAGGCCGCGTATGCCCACGCTTTCGTGGTCCTCGCCGCAGCCAGCGCAACCGAGGCTCAGCGCCCTGGGGCGAGGCAGCTCCTCGTTCAGGCGTTGGAGATATCGGAACGGCATTTCTGGCGGGAGGAGGAGAACATGGTGGTGGAATCTTGGAACGCCGAATTCACCGCGTGTGAGGAGTACCGGGGCATCAACGCCAACATGCACAGCGTGGAGGCCTATCTCGCCGCCGCTGACGCCGCGGGATTGGATATCTGGCTGGAGCGGGCCCTGCGGATCACCCAACGGGCGTTGGACGATTTCGCGAGAAACAACTCTTGGCGCCTGCCCGAACATTTTACCCCCGAGTGGGAACCGATCTACGGGTACAACGCTGAGAACCCCGCCCACCCGTTCCGGCCCGCAGGCGCGACGGTCGGGCACTGGTTCGAGTGGGCGCGCCTGGCGTTGCAGGTCGAGGCCGGGCTCCGCACCCGGGGAATGAACGCCCCGGAGTTCCTGGCCGAGGCTGCGCGGGCGTTGTTCGAGACAGGTGTGGAGGAGGGGTGGGGCGTCGATGGCAGCGACGGTTTCATCTACACGGTCGATTTCACCGGCGCACCGCTAGTGCGTGAACGCATGCACTGGGTGCACGCGGAAGCGCTCGGCGCGGCCGCGGCCCTGTACCGCCGCACGGGGGAGGAGGCCTACGAACGTTGGTATCGCCTGTGGTGGGAGTACATCGCCGTGCACCTCATCGACCCGGATGGTTCGTGGTGGCATGAGCTCTCCCCAGTCAATGAGGTTAGCCGGACCGTGTGGGCCGGCAAACCGGACATCTATCATTCCGCCCAGGCGACCCTCATCCCTAGACTCCCACTCGCACCGAGCCTCGCTTCCGCGGCTGCCCGGGGGCTGCTCGATGCCCAGTAAAAACCTGCTCCCACAGGGCAGGCCCCGCCCCGCCGGGCAGGGAAGAAATGCCGAACCCCGATTGGCTCCCCATGCCAACTAAAGGTGGAATAATCAGATCTTGTTGGTTAGCGGTCATAAATACCGTCGTCTCCTGAACTACGGAAGCAATGCAGCAAACAGAACACACCAGAGAGCTTGAGCGCAGGCGAAGAAGACGCCGGAATGCATTGTGGTTCTTCGCATTCGTTGGGCCGAACCTCGCGCTGATCGCCACGTTCATTTACTACCCCCTAGGGATGAACCTGTTCTTCTCCACGCTGGACTGGCGGATGGGATCGTCGAATGCCACCAGCATCGGGCTGAGGAACTACGTCGAGTTCTTCACCTCACCCGGTGGGGTAGAAGTGTGGCGCGTAACGATCATTTTCACGGTGGCGGCAGTCACCGGGTCAATGATCATCGGGCTTCTCCTCGCCCTGGTGCTCAACCGGAGCCTCCCAGGCCGGGGACTGGCGCGCACAGCGATCTTCTCCCCGTACGTCCTCTCCGGGGTCGGCGTCGGCCTCGTCTGGAACTTCATCTTCGACCCGAACATCGGCGTGCTGCGGTACCTGTTCATCTATCTCGGGCGCGAATCACCGGAATGGTTCATCAACCCCAAGATGTCCCTTCTGATGGTGATCATCGTCTACATCTGGAAGAACCTCGGCTACGCGGCTGTCATCTTCATCGCAGGGCTCCAAACGATTCCGAGCGACCTCCTCGAAGCGTCGTCCATCGACGGGGCAGGCCCCTTCCGGCGATTCTTCAACATCGTTTTGCCTCTGCTGACACCGACCGTGTTCTTCCTGATAGTCACGACGATCCTCAACTCGATGCAGGCATTCGACCTCCTGCGCACGATGACCCCCACGGGGAACGGAACCAATACCCTCATCTTCGAGATCTACCTGCAGGGCTTCGGAACCTACCAGCGCGCTGGGTACGCCGCGACCATTTCGGTGGTCCTGTTCGTCACCCTGTTCCTCCTCACGTTCGTCCAGATGCGCTTCGTTGAACGAAGGGTGCACTACTCATGAGTTCCATGACAAACAGCGAGCTTCGTAAGAGGGAGCGCCGGACCCAGCGGGTCATCGACAAAAACGATCGCAGGAAGGCGTTCTCCAAGGAGAACCTCGCCTCGACCCTGCTCACCGGTTACACGCCGATGATTATCGCTTTCCTGCTCATTGCCCTGCCGCTGGTGTGGATGGCGTTCTCCTCCTTCAAGCCGGTTTCGGAAATCGTCACCCTCAACCCGACGCTCTTGCCCCAGGCCCCGACCACGGAGAACTATGTGCAGGTGGCGGACAGGGTGCCCCTGGGTCGGGTGTTCAGCAACTCCCTCATCGTCACCGCCGTGGGTACGGCCGTGAAGCTCACCCTCGCGATCACCTCCGCGTACGCGCTGGTCTTCGTAGATTTCAAATACCGGAATCTGTTCTTCATGGTGATCCTGGTTGCCCTGATGGTTCCACCGGAGGCCGCACTGGTTCCGAACTACATGACGATCTCGGCGCTCGGTGGCCGCAACACGTTGTGGGGGATCATCCTTCCCGGCCTGGGCACGGCGTTCGGCACCTTCCTGCTCCGGCAGCAGAACAAAACCCTCCCAGGAGAGCTGCTCGAGGCCGCCGAACTGGACGGTGCGGGACACTGGCGCAAACTATGGCAGATCGTCGTGCCGGTCACCATCCCGACCATCGCAACCGTTGCGCTCATCACGGTGGTGACCGAATGGAACTCGTTCTTGTGGCCATTGGTGATCACGGATAGTCCCAACAAGATGACACTGCCGGTGGGTCTGAATCTCCTGCAGTCTATCGAGAGTGAAACGGGCAGCTTCGGCGTCCATATGGCAGGTGCCGTCCTGGTCATCCTGCCGGTTCTCATTCTCTTCGCATTCCTGCAGCGATACATCGTTGCAGGGCTGACACAGGGCGCGGTCAAGTGATCTTGCGCCCACGAGCTGTTCTCAAAGAAGCATGAATACGAAAGGTAAGATTTGATGAATTTCAGATCCACACGATTCGGTTGGCGCAGCGCAGCGATCGCTGCTGCGGCATCAACCGCCCTATTGCTCAGTGCCTGCGGGCCGTCCGTCTCCGACGGCGACACCGGTGGGGACGCTGGAGGAGATTCCGGTGCGCCGGCTGAAGGGGGAGACGCCGGTGCGGACTTCGCCGGCGTCGAGCCTGCGGACCAGGTGACCTTCTGGACCAACCACCCGGGCGGTTCTATCGATATCGAGAAGGAGATCATCGAGAAGTTCACCGAAGAAACCGGCATCGAGGTAGAGATCGTCACCGCAGGTGCCAACTACGAAGAGGTTGCGCAGAAGTTCCAGACCGCCCAGGTCGGCGGGGACGCCGGTGACCTCGTGGTGCTTTCAGATGCCACCTGGTTCCCTCAGTACCTCAACGAAGCAATCACCCCCCTCGACCCGATCCTTGAGGCGATCGACGAGGACCCCTCCGGCTATGTGCCGGCCCTGTACGACGACTACCTCTACGAAGGCAGCCACTACGCGGTGCCCTACGCCCGCTCGACCCCGCTGTTCTACTACAACAAAGACGCCTACGAAGCCGCAGGCATCACCGAGGCTCCCACCACGTGGGAAGAGGTCGCCGAGAACGCCAAGAAGGTGCAGGAGGCAGGCCCCTCTGACCTGATGGGCTTCGGTTACCCCAATGAGGCTGAGTACCCCGCATGGACCATGGCCAACCTGGTATGGGGCTATGGCGGTGCGTGGAGCGACGAGTGGGATCTCTCCCCGCTCACGGGTCCGCAGACCGTAGAAGCTCTGACCTTTGCGCAGAACCTTGTTAACGAGGGTGATGCCTCGGTTCTCTCCGGTGACCCGGCAACGGCCTTCTCTGCCGGGGCGGTCGCGCAGGTAGTCGCCTCGACCGGATCGCTCAGCGGGATCCTCGAGACCGCCTCCTTCGAAGTTGCCGTGGCATTCCTCCCTGGTGGCCCTGAGGCTCAGACGGGGATCGTGCCCACCGGGGGTGCGGGTGTAGCGGTTTCGGCCGCCTCGAGCCCGGAGAAGCAGGTCGCAGCAGCGATGCTGGCCACCTACCTCACCAACGCCGAGAACACCGCCCTGTTCTCCTCCGGCACCGGGTACCTGCCCGTGCGCACGGATGCTGACATGAGCGAGTACTACGTGGAAAACCCCCTGTTTGAAGTGGCGGTTGAACAGCTCGAGCTCACACGCAGCCAGGACTTCGCGCGCGTATTCATCCCCGGTGGTGACCGTGAGCTCGCCCAGGGCCTGCAGCGGATCCTCAGCGCGGATGCAGACGTTCAGGAGACTCTGGACTCCGCAGCGGAAGCGATCCAGACCACCTTCGATCGCGACCTTGCGAATGAAGTCGGCTAACTGAGACGCCCCTGACGGCGACGTGCCCGCGACCAGACTAGGTCGCGGGCACGTTTTTTCTCAGCCTCAGGAGCGCCTGACCGTCAAGGTATGAGCACGACCTTGCCGAAGATTTTCCCCTCAGCCATCGCCGCGTGTGCGCTACCCGCATCCGCCAGCGGAATCTCCTGATGGATGATCGGCCGGATTGCACCACTGCGTACGTGGGGCATCACGTACTCATCGACCGCAGCCATAATCTCCGCTTTCTGTTCGCGGGTGCGGTTTCGCAGTACCGTTCCAGAGATCGTTAGGCGTTTGGACAACACGGGCCCGAGATCGATCTCTCCTCGAGTGCCCTTCTGCATCCCGATGATCGCAAGATGCCCCCACTGCGCGAGGGCGGCAATGTTGCGCTGGATATACGCCGCGCCAACGACGTCGAGGATGACGTCGACGCCGCGATCTCCAGTCGCGTCACGGACCACCTGGACGAAGTCTTCTTCGCGGTAGTCGATCCCGAAGGCCCCCAGTTCGCTGCACCTGTCGGCGCGCTCGCGACCCCCGCCGGTAGCGAACACCACTGCCCCGGTTGCGCGCAGCCACTGGATTGCCGTCGTTCCCACACCACCCGAGCCGCCATGCACCAGAACTGACTTGCCGGTGTTGTCGAGCGGGTCCAGGCCGGCGGAGTCGACGAGGTTCGTGTACATCGTGGCGAGAGCCTCGGGGAGTCCGCCCGCGTGCCGAAGCGGGACGGAATCAGGAACGGGGAGGGTATCTGCGGCGTAGGCGAGCGCGTGTGAGGCGTACCCGCCCCCGTCAATGAGTGCCATGGCGTGCGTGCCCACGCGAGAGGGATCCACACCCTCCCCGACGGCCGTGATGGTTCCGGCAACCTCCAGTCCCGGCCACGTGGGGGCCCCGGGAGGGGGTGGGTGCAGCCCCTTCATCTGGAGCAGGTCGGCGCGGTTTACCCCCGCGCTGGCAACCTCGATGAGTACTGAACCGGGCCCGGGGTCGGGGACCGCCACGGTTTCGGGGACGAGCCGATCGCCGTCGATATTCATAATGTGCATGCCTATGAGGGTAGTCGTGGCTGGTATGAAACGAAGCTCTTTGACGCCGAAAGTGGCGGGCGAGTTAGACATGAGGGTGCCGTGTAGGTAAGAATCTTCTGTTGGAGGGTTGACAGAGCGGCCGAATGTGGCGGTCTTGAAAACCGTTGAGGGAAACCTCCGGGGGTTCGAATCCCCCACCCTCCGCCATTCCGCGCCTTCGGCAGGGGCGCCAAAGTATCTGCTAGAGACTGATTCTCTGAGTGCCGACCTCGAAAGTACTGGTGTTATGCCTACAAAAGCCGCGTCCTACACGGCTGAAGAGCGCCAATCGGTGCGCAAAGTGCTGCGCACACCGACCCTCCTGAGAACCGAGGCCCTCGGTGGGCTTGTGGTCGCCCTCGCGCTCATCCCCGAAGCGATCGCCTTCTCCATCATCGCCGGGGTCGACCCCCGGTTGGGCCTTTTCGCGTCCTTCACTATGGCGGTGACGATCGCGTTCGTCGGCGGCCGCCCGGCGATGATCTCCGCCGCGACCGGGGCGATCGCGCTCGTGATCGCCCCCCTGGTCGCGAGCCACGGGGTGGAGTACCTCATCGCCGCGGTCGTTCTTGCCGGGGTGCTGCAGGTTGTTCTCGGTCTGGTGGGCTTCGCACGGATCATGAGATTCATCCCTCGCCAGGTGATGGTCGGGTTCGTCAACGCGCTCGCGATCCTCATATTCCTCGCGCAGGTGCCGGAGCTGATCGGGGTGCCGTGGTTGGTGTACCCGCTTACGGCCGTGAGTCTGCTCATCATCTTCGGGCTGCCCAAACTCACGACGGTGGTGCCTTCGCCCCTCGTGGCGATCGTCGTGATGACGATCATCACAGTGACCGCCAAGATCACCGTGCCCACCGTCGGGGATAAGGGCTCTCTTCCAGACGCCTTGCCCTCCTTCACCCTGCCGAACGTGCCGTTCACGTTCGACACGCTCAAAGTGATCTTCCCCTACGCGCTCGGAATGGCCCTAGTCGGCCTGCTGGAATCCCTACTCACCGCGAAACTGGTGGACGACATCACCGATACCCGGTCGAATAAGACCCGAGAGGCGTGGGGGCAGGGCATCGCCAACCTCGTCACGGGCTTCTTCGGGGGTATGGGCGGCTGCGCGATGATCGGGCAGACCATGATCAACGTGCGAGCATCCCGGGCCCGCTCCCGGGTCTCCACGTTCCTTGCCGGGGTGTTCCTGCTTCTGCTGGTGGTGAGCCTCGGGGATATCGTTGCGCTCATTCCGATGGCTGCCCTCGTTGCGACCATGATCTTCGTGTCGATCGCGACGTTCGACTGGCACTCGATCCGCCCGACCACAGTGCGCGCCCTCCCCAAGAGTGAGACCTCCGTCATGCTGGTGACGGTGATTTCGACGGTGGCGACTAAAAACCTCGCCATCGGCGTCGGGGTGGGGGTTCTCACCGCGATGGTGCTGTTCGCGCGGAGGGTGGCCCACTTCGTCAGCCTCGACCGCAACGTCGATGCAGACGGCGCCAGCGTGACCTACCGGGTGACCGGCGAACTCTTCTTCGCCTCCTCCAACGACCTGTATACACAGTTTAAGTACCCCGAAGACCCTGACCGCGTGATTATCGATATGCACGAATCCCACGTGTGGGACGCCTCAACCATCGCCGCGCTCGATGCCGTGGCAACGAAGTATGACCAGTACGGCAAGACCGTGGAAATCGTGGGGCTGAACGAGGCCAGCGAGCTCATGCGCACCCGCATGAGCGGAAAACTGAATGTCGAAACCTGAGGGTGAGGCAGCTGACTTTGCCTGAACGGGCGCTCCTAGGTAATCTAGGGGTGCACAAGGAGACGTCGCATAGTCCGGTCGAGTGCGCATCCCTGCTAAGGATGTGAGGGTTCACGCCCTCCGTGGGTTCAAATCCCACCGTCTCCGCTCTGTGATGTCGCAGGACATCGGAATAGCCTGAACCCACGGATTGTGGGTTCAGGCTATTACTTTCTGTGGACGTGGTGTGGTTCGTTGCTGTTGGGGCTGGTAGTCCTTGGTGGGGTCGATGGTGAGCTCGCGCACGCTGTACCCGGCGATGAGGTCGTAGCGTAAACGGTAAAAGGCGTTATTGATAGCAATCACCGGAATTGCTTTGGGCAGGGCGAATCACCCTGGGTTTGTTAGAGACTCCTGAACTTAGGAAACGGACGGAGTAATGGACGAACCATCGCGGCCTGCGGTGTCATTCCGATGCGGGGGAGCCAATCCATATCCATCCGCTACAGCGAGAGTGGGTGAGATCGGCGCCGTGGCATCGATCGCTTCGGTCGGGGGCAGTTTTGAGAATGCCCCGGCTGAAACGGTCAACGGGTACTGCAAGACCGAACTCGCCCGCGGGCCAACACGAGTGGGGCCGTGGCAGACGGTCGAGAACCTCGAGCTCGCTACACCGTGAGCTGGGTGTACTGGGAGAACCAGAACCGACGGCACGGGGTGCCTCGGGGGCGTACCCCCAAGCAAAGGAATCTCCAACAAAGCCCCGGCGGTTCACAATCAACAATTTCTGATGCGGGAAGCTGACTGGTTTAGGTGTTGAGTTGGGAAATGACCGGGGCAAAGTCGACAAAGGAGCCTGGAACTACGGTGCTCATGATCATGAAACCGTCGGTGGCGCCTTGGTGGACGAGGTCGAGCATGTTTTGGGCAACCGACTCCGGTGTTCCTACCAAGATGGGCTTGAACTGAGCGAGGGCGCCGAACACTGCAAGTTCGCCTACCGTTGAGGGGCCGTCTTCAACAGTTTTTGCGACGATATTTTCGAACCCCTCGGCGCCTGTGGCACCGCGATTAGCTTCGAGGAAATCTGCGGCCGAGTCACCCAACTTCCAGTCATCTGGGTTGGCACGAAACAGCGTAGCGAGATCTTTCCAGGCGGTTTCGGGGTCGATCAAATCTTTCGATTGTTGCAGCTTGGCTTCAGCGGCATCGTGAGTTTCAGCGACGACGGGTTGTATTCCCATCAGCGTGGTCAGATCATCTGGGTTTCGCCCAGCTTGGGTCGCCCGATTGCGCAAGTCGGCCCGGATACGGTGAGCTTGAATGGCATCCGCAGCTACCATGAACGTGGCATCAGCCCAGCGGGCCGCAAAGTCCATTCCGGTAGGAGATGCTCCTGCCTGCAAGAGCATTGGCCGGTATCCACCGACATCGCCCGGCAACGTGAGTGGGCCAGTACCGCGTGCTGTGGGCTGGATCCGACTAGGGTCAGCGAACCTTCCAGTCGTGGTGTCTATAAGCAGCGCGTCGTCTGCAAACGATGCCCAGATCTCCATCACTTCTTGGGTTACACGGTCTGCCTTACGGTATCGTTCGGCTCGTGGTGGAAGCCCAGGGAATCCCATATTGTGCGCTTCGTAATCATAGGCGGAGGTAACAATGTTCCACGCCGCCCGGCCACCGGAAAGCTGGTGTAACGTCGCCATGCGTCGAGCAATGTCGTAGGCGGGGATAAATGAGGTGGAGATGGTGCACCCGAGGCGCAGAGACCTCGTCACTGCAGCGACCGTTGACATGACCGAAACCGGGTCCAGGTAGATGCCACCCCTGGCTCCCGCTGCAATGACGGCATCAGTGGTGCCATCATATCCACGGGCCATGGCCATAGCATCCGGAATAAACAGCATGTCATACCCATCAGCTTCAAGCTGCTGACCGATATCTGTCCAGAACTCGCTACGCAACCAATCGGTCCGATTTTCCGGATGCCGCCATGCACCAGCAAACTGAAACACTGGTGGAACGATCAGCGCCGCGCAGGGAATCTTCGAATCGAAGGACCTAGCTGTCGTTGATGTGGTGTGAACAGACGAACTCATATTTCCCTTCCTCCGCCGGCATGAACCGGATCAGGTATTCGGGTCTGCGCTAGGTGCGCACTCTCAGCCAAACACGGCTCCCCGGGGTACGACCCCCAACCGTATACCCCAGGGGGAGGTTGGGCCAATCATCGATGAATAGCGGCAGCTGCATGAACGACAGTAGATCCGCCGGATGTGGGCGGCTCAAGCAGAACCTCGACAGAAGAGATCGACACTCGTTGGTGACTGGCCCCCTGTGCCGCTCCGGTTACAGGTTGAAAAAGAGTTCTGTGTGCGGATGGGTCCGCCCTAAGGGAACTCTGCCCTTTGGGCGCCTCAAGGGTCTCCACTTAACCGAATTGCCTCCACGCCTTTGCTCTCCAACTACCTGGCCCGCAATTTTGAGCAGAAGCATTGCCGTAACGCCCCGGGGTTCGCCCGGAAAGTGTACAAGATGAGGGTCAACGCCGGGCAAGCCAAGCTCTCATAGAACGCGAGTATCGCTTCACGTTTCAGCGAGGGTGGGGCTGTTCATCGAGAGTGTCACGTGTGTGACGACGTGTTGGATCTTGCCGCCGATCGCGATCCATGCGTTCGCGGCGGTTTGCAGTACCTGCGCCAAGTCGCCGTCGAGCCGGGTGGCGAAGTGATCCGACCCCGAATATACCCCGTCCCGTTTAGCCATTTTGATCGCATCGTAGATCGGATCCATGTGATCCCCGGGTGTGTTCGCCGCGCCGACACCGGCTGAATTTCCGTCGAGTAGGGGGTAGAGCGACCAGTGCGCACGGGCCCGCATCCCGGTCGCCGGCAGTTCCACGGGATCTGCCCCCAGGGCGCTTACCCCGGCGGGGAGCTCGCATTCGATCTCGCCCGGACATCCCCGGGAAAGCAGAACTGCCGCGGCAATATGCACGCCGGTGGCCGCCGCCTGCCAAATTACGCCGCACAAATATTCCAGCACGCGCTGTTCGGAGCCCCCGACGAAGGTAGATATGTCGTTGGTCTCGATGGTGAGACCCTCGTCGTCAACCTTCGCGAGAGCATCAAGGATAATCCGCACATAATCCGAGTCGTAGACCGACAGCGTGAACCGGGCCCCCACACCGTATTGGTGCGCGGCCAGCCCATTAGCCTCGCCACGTTCAGAACTGCTGCTCGTTGTCATATCTCCACGATAGGCGATCCCCGTCTGCCTCCTCGTTCCTCGTTTGGTAATATAGTCCCCACACGGGAGCCCGGCTCATCGGGCTGAGAGGAAGGTTCATTCGCCTTCGACCGTCGAACCTGATCTGGGTAATGCCAGCGCAGGGAGACCTCTAAGAACCCGTGCCCCTCACTAGAGAAAGGGCACGTTGCCTTGTTTCAGCACCTTCCCATCGACCCACCGGCCCGAAGGGAACGCCGGGCCGCTGCGCGCTTCGCTGTCGCGGCCGTTTCGATGCTCGCCGCCGGTGCGCTCGCCCTAGCGGGATGCGCAGATTCCGCTGAACCCGAGCGGGGCGAGGGACCCACTACCCCGGTCTCGTTCGCTCTGGACTGGGCTCCGAACACCAACCACGTTGGCGTGTTTGTGGCCGACGAGCTCGGCTATTTCGCCGAGGAGGGGATCGAAATCGACATCCTTCCCTACGGTTCTACCCCAACCGCCCAACTCGTTTCGGCTGGCGAAGCTGATTTTGGGATTGCTGGGCAGGCCGGGGTCCAGATGGGGCGTACCTCGGGGCTGGATATCGTCTCGGTGTACGCCATCACCCAAACCGACACCGGCCGGCTGGTCTGGCTCGGTGACCGCGAAGATCTTACCCGGCCAGCTGACCTCGATGGGCTGACCTTTGCCGGGTTCGGCGGGCCACTATTCACCGCCTTCGCAACGGCGGTGATCCAACATGACGGCGGCGAAGGCGATTTCACCGAGGTCTCCCTGGATACGGGGGCGTACGAGGCGCTTTCCCAGGGCCGGGTGGACTTCACGCTGTCTGTCGCGACCTGGGAAAGCGTTCAGATGGAGATCGATGGTCACCCCTACCAGGAGTTCCGCTATCAGGATTACGGCGTCCCTGAGCAACAGTCGACCGGCGTGATCTCCTCCGGTTCTTACCTCGCGGAGAACCCCGACCGGGCCCGCGCCTTCATCCGTGCCCTCGCCAGGGGGTATGCGTACGCGGCAGACAACCCTGCCGAGGCGGCGGACGTGCTCATCGAGGCAAACCCGGAAACTCTCGGGACGGCCGAAGAGCTCGTGCACCGGTCGATGGAGATCATGGCCAAAGACGGGTACCTCACCTCCACCAAGCGCCCGATCGGTGAGCCCGACCCCGAGGCATGGGACGAATTCGGGCAGTTTCTCTTCGACGGTGGGTTCCTGACCGACTCCGCCGGTGAAACGGTGGCGGAGACCCCAGACTGGTCCGCCTACTTCACAGATGAGTTCCTCGAATGACCTCGTACCTCGATCGCGCTACTCTCGACCGCCGCACCGAGCGGGATCGTACGCCCCGCCCGCGAGATTCCCGGTTCCCTCGCGCCGTCGTGGCCGGGTTCGCGCCGGCTTTGTTGTTCCTCACGCTGCTCGGGCTGTGGCAGCTGGTCTCCAGCGCAGAGCTGGTGCCACCGGACATGCTTCCCGCCCCCACCCGGATCCTCACCGCCGGCGCGAAGGAGGCCGGCGCTCTCGGACGCAACACGCTCCCCACGCTTATCGCCACGCTCGTTGGGTTTTCCCTATCGGTAACACTCGCGTTCGTGTTTTCCACACTGTTGGACTTCTCCACCACACTGCGTCGGGCGGTGCTTCCCCTGCTGATCGTGAGCCAGACCCTGCCGCTGATCGCTCTCGCGCCGCTCGTCGTGTTGTGGTTCGGGTTCGGGATGCTACCCAAGGTTCTGCTCGTTGCCTTCGTCACTTTTTTTCCGATGGTGGTGGGGTTCACAAGGGGATTTAATTCCGCTGATCCCGAGGCGGAACACCTGCTCCGATCTATGGGGGCCTCGCGGCTGAAGGTGTTCCGCATGATCCGCCTTCCTGCCTCAACTCCGTCGTTCTTCTCGGCACTGCGAATCTCGGTGACTTACGCTGTCGTCGCCGCGATTTTCGCCGAGTATGCGGGAGCAGTCGCGGGGTTGGGCGTTTACATGCAGGCGGCGAAGAACGTGTTCCGCACCGATCTCGTGCTTGCGGCCGTGCTCGTGAGTACCCTTCTCACACTCGTGCTGTACGGAACGGTGACGCTAATTGAACGGGTCGGTTTCCCGTGGCTGCGGTATGAACAAGGCAAGGGTAGCTGAGCATGGTGACGCCGCTCGGCGAAGCCGCGCACGCCTTCGCCAGGCTCTCCCACGGCTCCTTGGAGGTGTTCGACCTTGCAAAGAGCTTTGGGCGCCGTCCGGTGCTGCGGGACGTGTCGTTTCAGGTTCTTCCTGGCGAGGTGGTCGCGCTCGTCGGTGCGAGTGGAAGTGGGAAATCCACGCTCCTTTCTATCCTCACCGGAGCCTTGGCGCCTGATCGCGGAAGCATCTATTTCAAAGGTGAACCGGTGCGCGCCCGAAACCGCCCGTTCGCCTACATGCCTCAACGTGATGTGCTGCTCCCGTGGCGGCGTATCCTCGATAACGCCGCGATCGGCCTAGAAGTGGCGGGGGCCTCCCGTACCGAAGCGCGCAAGGTGGCACGCGAGCTGCTTCACTCATTCGGCTTAGGAAAGACCGAGCATCAATACCCCCGCCAACTCTCGGGCGGGATGCGCCAGCGGGTCGCGTTTCTCCGCGCCGTCGTCCAACACCAGCCTGTGCTCCTACTCGATGAGCCGTTTGGCGCCCTTGATGCGATCACCCGAGATGAACTCCAACAGTGGCTGCTGAAGATTTGGGAACAGAACCAATGGAGCATCCTGTTCATCACCCACGATATCCGAGAGGCCGTTCGGCTCGCGGACCGGGTTTTGGTGCTCCCCACCCGCCCTGGCCCGCTCATCGGCAACATCGAGGTACCTCGGAATATCCCAAGGGACGATCGATTCCTCGCTGCACCCGCCGTCCCGGGCATCGAACAGCACCTCCACACACTCTTGCGAGAGGCAGCGTCCCAGTAACTTGGGGAAGGGGTCGCTGAACCCACCCAGGCCGTTGGCGAGGCGTCCGGTATGGAGAAGAGCGCCGAGGGCTGTCTGCGCCCTTTGAGGCCTCGAGGTAACCCGCTCCTGCGCGGGCATGCCGGCCTCGGTTAACTCATTGGCGTGCCCGAGTGCACCTACCGTCGCTGGCAAGCTAACGCCGCAAGGGTGGCCCGGACGAGGGGCCCGGGCCTTAGCCCGCTCGGAGGTCCCACGGGAGTTGGCGACCACGCAGGCGTTGAAGAAGTCTTCAATGGGGACACCGCAAAATCTGGGCGGCGCTCCGCCATGAGGGTGACTTCGCCTCACGGGCAACGGTGTTGCGCCCGATGCGTGATGAGGGCCAATACTGCCGGTGGAGAACCAAAAACAGTGCCGGGCACTAGCCAAAGACCGCCGGGCGGCTTTCGCGAAGGACCCTACCGGCCAGAACGGCTCACGCGAATGAGTTCAACCGGCCCAAAGAGTCGCACCTCGGACTGGCCATCCCCGCCACCCCAACTTCGGAATCAACGATTCCCTGCCAACTAGCTTGCCGCGGGGCACGCTGCCGGGGCAGAGAAAGCTGCGCCATGATCTTTGCGGTTCTCACCCCAGTCATCGAGGGGACACGGTGTTCACGGTCGCTGGATGTACCCCCTCGGGGGGTCGAAGTAGGTGCGGCCATCTGGTTGGAGGAAGTCACCCCCGGTTTTCGTTCGACGGCGGGTCCTCACCATAGATGGGATTATCGCAGTCAAACTACGGAGGAGGTTTGGAACAGTGAGCGAGGGAATCTTCCTGTGGTGGTCTAGGTGAACGTGTTTTCACAGGAAGCTTGGCCGTCACTTGTTCCACAATCATCCGGGTGAGTCGTGCACCACGGCTCGACTCCTCGCAGTAAGCCCCGACGAGCGGCGACTAGACGGTAGGCAAAATCTTGGAGCCGGTGGATCCCTGGAAGGTGATAAGCCCAGAAGAATATGCGACTGCCCAAGGCGACGTCGAGCGCTAGGTTGACAGCTCCTGCGCCGCTGGTTCGGAGTTGACCGTCGACCGCCCAAGCGGCGGAGTCGACTTGCTCAGTTCTCAAGTCGAACTGCTCCAGCACCCCTGCCCGTTGGGATGGGTGCAGGCGAATTCGATCATGCTTATCCAAACGGCGAAGCCAGTGCACAGATCGGGTGCAAAAGCCGCATTGGCCGTCGAAAATCAGATCCAGCGACCTTGCCATCACGCGCCTCAATTCTTTCCCCCATAGTACAGGCGTGGACGCAGGCTACAGGCCTATCCTGTTTGGCCAGGCGGTGCGTAATGCATTCGCAAACGATGGGAACGCTCGGTGCGCTTCTAGGGATGCGGGGCGAACGGGGACAATCCCGAGACCGTGTTCATCGCCGAATAATGGGCGTCCGCAGTGGCGCATCGGGACTCCCTTGAGCTTGCGAGTGTTCGGGCGGCCATTGCCGAGGCCATGCCGCTGCTCTCGGGTGGCGCGGGTGGACACCGGTTCCACGTTGTCGCCACTAACGCCATAGCGGGGGCGAAACGTGTGCGCCGGCGCGTAGACTTCAATCGTGAGAATGTGGTCCCTTCACCCCAGCCACCTGGACCGTCAAGGCCTTGTTGCGTGCTGGCGCGAGGCCCTGCTCGCGCAAGCGGTTCTTCGCGGCAAGACTAAGGGCTACCGGAGCCATCCCCAATTGGAGCGCTTCCGCCAGACCTGCGATCCGCTCGGGGCGGTGGGCGCGTACCTGCACGGCGTGGCGGATGAGGCCGACCGCCGAGGGTATCGCTTCGATAGGAGTCGGATCCGAACAGGTCCAGCGGCCGCAGAACAGATACCTGTGACCACCGGGCAACTCGCCTTCGAGTGGGAGCATCTGGGAGCGAAGCTTAACGCACGCAGTCCCGATGACGCGGCACGGTGGGAGAACGGGAGCTACTCTGCGCACCCGTTGTTCAGGGTCGTCGAGGGTGGGGTCGAGCCGTGGGAGCGGCCGGGCCCGCGGAGTGATCCCCCCGGATCGCCTTGAGTACCAGCTCGGCGCTGATGAGACACATGGGGACCCCCACGCCGGGGCGCGTGGTCGCCCCCGCGTAGTAGAGCCCCGAGACTCTCCGGGAAACGTTCGACGCGCGGAACATCGCGCTCTGGCTAAGGATGTGCGCGGGACCCAACATTCCGCCGCGCCAGGAGTGGAACTGCTGGGCGAAATCGGCCGGGCCCACGGTGTGGCGCACGACGACGCGCTCGGCGAGGTCGTCTATCCCCGCCCAGGCGCCGATCTGTTTGATCGCGGCGGTCGCGGCGCGTTCGACGAGGGGGTCCCCGCTCCCCTCGGGGCCACCGCCGCCGTATGCGGGATCCGCCGGGATCGGAACAAGGACGAAGAGGTTCTCGTGCCCCGCTGGGGCGACGCCCGAGTCGGTTTGACTCGGCTTGCACACGTAGATGGACGCGGGGCTGGGCACCCGCGGCGCGGACCCGAAGATCGCCTCGAAGTTCGCCGCCCAATCGCGGGTGAAGAACAGCGAGTGATGGGGGAGTTCGGGCAGTTCCCCCCGCACTCCGAGCATGACCAATACTGCCCCGGGGCCGCTGGTTCTGCGGCTCCACCAGCGTTCGCCATAGGTCCGTTCCGCAGGGGAGAGCAGCTCGGTCTCGGTGTGGTGCAGATCCGCGGCGGAAACGACGACGTCGGCTTGGGTGTGGTGGATGCGCCCCGCCTCATCGGCCCAACGCACACCTGTTGCTCTCCGGCGCCGGCCGCGGGGGCCTGGGGTCGGGGCGGTAGTGATTCGTTGGACATCCGCCCGGGTGATGATCTGCGCGCCCTGCGATTCAGCCAGTTCCCCCAGCCGCTGCATCAGTCGCCAAAAGCCGCCATCGGGGTAGTACACCCCGTCTGCCAGGTCCAGTGCGCTCATGAGGTGGTACATCGCGGGCGCCTCGGCCGGGTTGGTGCCGAGAAACACCGCGGGGTAGCCGAGGATCTGACGAAGAACGGGGTGGCGGAACTCCGAGGCGAAGCGTTCGAGCGACGTCGCCAGCAGGCGGAAGACTGTGGGGAGCGCGCGCAGCACCCTCGGGTGCAGGAGCGAACGCAGCCGGGTGAACGGGTTGTAGAGGAAGAAATCTTCGGCCATGGTGGCGGCGCGCTCCGCGGAGTCGACGTAGGAGCGCAGTTTCTCTCCCGCCCCGGGCTCCAGCCCTTCGAACATCTCTCGCACGCGGCCTGCGCCCAAGGGGACGGTGACGGGATCGGAGAGTCCGCCGCGTGGCGGCTCGGGGAACACGGTGTACGCCGGATCGAGGCGATGCAGGTCGAGTTGCTCGGCGGTCGTGGTTCCGAGCATGTTGAAGAAGTGTTCAAACACCCGGGGCATCAGGTACCAGGACGGGCCGGTATCGAATCGGAACCCCCCGCGTTCCAGGGATCCTGCCCGGCCGCCCACCTGTGAGCCGCGTTCTAAGACCTGGACCTCGTGTCCCTCGCGGGCGAGGAGCGCAGCAGTAGCGAGCCCGGCGGCCCCTGCGCCGATGATGACCACCTTCATGGGCGCTTCTCCCGCCAGGTGCGGGCGAGTGCTCGGGTGATGAGCGCAGACTTGACCGGATTCGGCACCCGAATCCGCGATCGATAGATATCCTCCACCGAAGCCGCCGCGATCCTATTGTTGAGTTCGTTGAAGATCGAGGTCGCCGCACGGACGGCCGCGCGGGTGTCATGGGGGAGCAGCGGGATGACCTTTTCGGCGTGGTCGAGTTGCTCCCGGATCCGGGACACCCACACGTCGCGCTCGGCAGCAGTTAGGGGGGCGGTGGTACCGAGGTAGCCCCGGCCCAGGTCGGTGGTGTCTTCGGCGAGGTCGCGCAGGAAATTCACGTCCTGGAACGCCGCGCCGAGGTGCTGGGCCCCGCGCTCCAACCGCTGCGTGATGTGCGCCGGGAGGTCTTCGTTCCGGAGGAAAACCCGCAAGCACATGAGCCCAACTACCTGGGCGGATCCGTATACGTATGACGCATGCGCGGCGTCGTCGAAACGCTCGGTGTGCTCACCGAGATCGGTCTTCATGGACGCGAAGAAGGGGTCGATCAAATCCGCCCCGATCCCCGCGGTGCGAGCGGTATGCGCGAAGGCGTGGACGATGAGGTTGCTGCTGAAGCCGGAATCCAGCGCCTCGTGCGTGTGGCGCAGGAGCCGGGCGAGCTCCCGGGATTGTTCTTCAATTGTGAGACCCGCTTGGGTGCCGACCCCGTCCACCAGTTCGTCCGCGATCCGCACGAGCGCGTAGATATTGCGGATGTGCTGGCGGTGGCGGCGGCCGAAGAGTCGGGTGGACCCAGAGAACGAGGTGGAGTAGGAGGTGATCACCTGAGTTGCGGCGCGTTCGGCCGTGCGAGTGTAGGCGTCGAGGAGAGCTGCGTTCGGGGCCGTCACGGCTAGGACCCTCGCCCTCGGAGCTTGTGCAGGAGATCACCCAAAGCCACGCGGAGCGGGAAGGGGAGTTGAGTCGCGGCATCGTCGATGAGCTGTTCACAGGTGCGCAGGTGGGTATCGATGAGATCCTGCACGGCTTCCTTCGCCTGGGAGGAGTGCAGCAAGCGAGACAGTGTCGAGATCTCCGTGGCCGTCTTATCGCGGCGCTGCAACAGGGCATCGATCTCGGGCCACGCGGCCGCGTGTTTCGCGTGGGCGATGACCGCCGTTTGCTTGCCTTCGCGGAGATCGGAGAACTGATCCTTGCCGTGTTCGTTGCCGAACGCCGAAAGCAGATCGTCTTGTAGTTGGTAGCCCAACCCTAGGTGATGGCCGATCTCGGTCAGCACTGCCTCCACGGGGGCCGGAGCCTCCGCGAGGATTGACGCGGCGCGCAGGGGCAGTTCGAAGGAGTACGTTGCCGTCTTGTGCCCTGTCATGGCGAGAATCGTGCTGAGGTCGGGTGCGATGACCCCATCGGTCAGCCCCACGTCGGTGTACTCCCCGGCAACAGATTCCTCGATGGTGTGGTCGAGGAGATCCAGTAGCTTAAGCCGCTGCTGGCGGGGAAGGTCGACTCGCGCAAAGATCTGGAGTGACTCGGCGAGCAGGAGATCCCCCATGAGGATCCCACCGGAGCGGGCCCAGTGGAGGGCCAGTTCCGTGCGGATGGGCTGCACCGGAGCCTCGCGTAGGAGGGAACCCACGACGTTGGGCCGGCCCCGGCGGATCAGGTCGCCGTCGATCACGTCGTCGTGGAGCAGGAAGGAGAAGTGCAGTAACTCCACCGCAGTAGCGATGTCGAGAACCGGCCCGGGAAGTTCCGATTCACGCGAAGCGAGAGCTTGGTAGGAGGTGATGAGCAGCGTGGGCCGCACGAGTTTGCCCCCGAGCACGTTCTCTGCGGCCAACTGCCAAAGGCGCTGGAAGTCCGCGCCGTACCGAATTGAGTGCTCGACCCGGTCGCAGAAATACTCCGAAAGGCGTTCTTCGACTTCCTTCCGTACGTCCGGTTCCCGGGCGGCGACGCTCATAGGGGGGCCTGCTTTGCTCTCATGCATTGTTAGCGTAACAAGAATCTAGCCAGGCTAGAAGGTTTTTCGCGGATTCACTCTCGGGATGGGTGCGCCCCTGCGCCTGGCGGGGATCATCGTTGTCCGCGGCCAGGGAGGGCGGCGAGGAGGCCCGCCATGGGGGCGGTCCAGATGCCTTGGCCCTCCACCCCCCACTGCGAAAGGAGGTTGTTCGCCGCTAGGTAGCCCGTGGTGGCAGCTCGTTCCATCAGCGCCACCGGATAATCGCACCGCACCCAGTCCCCCGCGAGCATCAACCGGGAGGAGGGGGTGGCCACGGGTGGGCGTGCCTCCCACCCGGTGGGTTCTATCAGTGTGCAATCGTCGCGGATCAGGATCTCTTCGTGCTGCACCCCGAGGCGCGCCGTCTCCGGGTAGACGCGTCGGAGCTGTTCCCGCAGCTCCGACGCCATCGTGGCGGCTGAGGTGGCGTCGTGGGCGACGTCCTCGGGGCAGGCGTAGGCGTGCAGTTCCACCACTGAGCCGTTTTGCTGCGCCCATTCGGCTGCCCCCGCTTCGAAACGTTCGAGCACTGAGACGTTATCGAGGGGGCCGTACCCACTGGTCGCGAGGAACGCGGGACGCTCCGGGGCTACCTTTCCGTCAAGCCACTGCCGCACCACCATGAACGGCGGTGCGTTGCGCGTGTTCGCCACGGAACTCTGCCACGCGTCCACCCCCCGATCGCTGATAGTGGCGACGAGCCGGCGCGCGTTGCGGGGGTCGGCGGCGAGCACCACCGCGTCAGCGGTGAGCGTGCCGCCGGTCGTTTCGATTTCGACCCCGTTGGCTGCGAGGGAGATCGAGGTGGCCTGGGTGCCGAATTGAATGTCCGCACCGAACTCGGAGAGGTAGGCACCCAAGGGGCTCCATAGCGCCGTATCGTAATCGTCGTCCGGCACGTCGAAGATGAGACCCTCGGCCGAACCGAGGAAGTAGGTATGGAACATCGCGAGGAGTTCCCCGGCGGCGAAATCCTTCGGGTCGGCGAAGAAGGATCGGGCGAACACCTCCAGTGCGAGGGCCCGGGCATCCGCGGGGAAGCGGAGCCGATCGAGGAACGCTGCCGCGGATTCACCGTCGTAGGCGGAGTAGGTCTCCGGGAAGCGCACCCGCAGCAGTTCCAGTGCCGCCGGGAGATTGACCCTGAGCAGGGAGCGAGGGGTGAAGGTTGGGCTTTTCGCGACGAATCCCATGACGTTCCACGGCGGGGTGCGGGGAATGTGGGTGAAGGAGTCGCGCACGCCGTCGGGGCGTTGGAGCGGGTAATCCTCCACCGAGACGAGCCGCTCGAGGTGGGGGTCTACCCGCATGAGGAGCGTGCGCAGGTTGTAGTACTGGCGGAAGAACGCGTGGAAACCCCGGCTCATCGTCCGGCCGTCACCCAACGGCCAAGCGGACACCCGCCCCCCGAGGCGGGAGTCAGACTCCACGATGGTGACCCGCACCCCACGTTCTGCGAGCACGGTCGCGGCACTGAGGCCTGCGATCCCTCCCCCGATGATCGCGACGTGGTAATCATCCGTGGCCCGGTATCGGCCCCGAGGGGAGGGGTGGAAGACGGCGCGTGGATCGCGGGCGGGGCTGGGGGGTGCAGTCATGATTCCCTACTGGGGGCGAGGCGGAGCCAACAGATGAGCGTCAGCGTGAGCATGGCGAATCCGAATCCGAAATCTTCGATGGGGATATCCCAAGGGAAACGGATCTGAGCGAACTCCTCAGGGGAGTAGAGCACCAGCGGGGCGGAGAGTTTCGTGAGCCACCCGTCCACCCAGATCTGGAAGAAGACCATGATCCCGATCGACGTCCAGAACAGCCCGGAACGGAAGATGCCGGTTCGCGCCCAAAGCACTTCGAGGGCCACCACGCCGGCGATCCCGGCGATCGTGAGGATCGTGTACTCAGGCACGGGGCTCACCCCCTGCCCGGATGAGCCCCTCGGGCCAGTGAAACTGTATCCTGCCGCTGCCGCGCAGCAGTGCCCACACTCGGCCGACAGCCTCGTAGGTGAGCAGCCCGCAGATCGGGATGACGATGAAGAACAGCAGCTCTTCTAGGGGCAGGGGGCCGATGTTAATCCCGATGAAGTACTTTTCGTCGTACCACCAGTGGGTGCGGAGAATTCCCAGTACATCCCACGCCACGAAGATCACCGCCATGGGCAGGATCGAGAGAATGAGGCGCTTGGGGGAGCGATAGACCCGGGCGCCCAAAACGAATTCCAGCGGAAGCGTGATGAGCACACAACCGCCGAGGAGTGCGAGGTACTGCCATTGATCCATGTGTCTCCCGGGTCCGCGTGTTCCTTCGATCGTACGGGGCTGAGCGACGGGCCGCTAAGGTTTGGGGCGCGTAGGGGAAGGAAAACGGATCCGCAGGCCGCGCAGGCTGTACCCGGCGATGAGATCGTCCCATCCCAGTTCTGGCTCCGCGGCGATGGTGGGATCGTGCGCGAGCATCGCCATTATCAGCGCGTCGGTCTCCAAGATCGCCAGCGCCTGCCCCGGGCACCGGTGGGCGCCGTCGCTGAAACTCAGGCCCGCGGTGTGCACTCCCCGGGGCAGCGAGCGCCCCGGGCAGATGGCGAGTGGGTCCTCTCCCACAACAGAAGCGTCAGCGTTCGCCGCGCGCACGTTGATATCCACGAGGTCTCCCGCGGCGAGAGTGAGAGATTCTTCGCCGTCGTGAATCTCCAGGGGCTCGGTCACTCGCCGGTAAAGGTGCCCGACCACGGGCTCGAGGCGGATGATCTCCTCGAGGATCGCCACCCGCTCCTGCAGTCCGGCGAGTTGGTATCTCTCGCGCAGCGCAGGGGTGGAGAGCAGGTGCCACAACGCCATGGTGATGAACTCCCGCGTGGTCACCATCCCCGCGGTGCCGTAGGTGAGGCTCTCGACGAGGATGTCGACGTTGCTGTACCCCTCGTCGAGGAGGTGGCTGATGATGTCTTCACTTCGGCGCTTCCGCCGCTTCCTGATCGCCGGCCGCACGTCGGCGAAGTAGAACCTGACGATGGGCAGGATACCGTTCGCAGCGGCCTGCGCCCACTGCCTGCGGGTGCGCCCGAGGTCGGGTTTGGTGATGTCGAACGGGGGCTGGTTGAAGAAGCTCACCAATCGCTTGGCCATGCGGCGCACCGAGGATTCAGTCAAGCCCACCACGTGCCGGGTTACCTCCACGGTGTGCCACAGCGCGAGCTCGTCGACGTCGCACTCGCCGGCAGCCACCGCGTTCGCCGTGAGGTGCTCGGCCGAGGCCTTCATGATTGTTCCGTACCGTTCGGAGACGACCCGGGGGGCGAAGAAGCGCCCTACTTTGCGGCGCTGCTCATCGTGCAGCGGGCCGTCGGACATGAGAATTGGATGGTGTTTGAGATAGCCCTGGGGAATGAACTCAGCTGTGAAACCGGCTTGGGTGGTGGAGCCATTCGCCCTGAGAACCTCCCGGGCGGCGAGTAGCGAGCGGATCGTTACCAGTCCCGGGCGCGCTTCGATGCGAGGGGCCTCGGCTTCCGACGGCCGCACCGCGCGCCTTTGATTAGCCACTTTGACCACCTCCATGTTCGGTCAGTGTATAACCGCCCCTCGCACGTCTTTGGCAAGCGCCTTGGCAGCGATCGTCGCGACATGGAACTGAGTGCTGGTAGATTCGCGTTGAATGATTGCGCTGGCGCACGGCCGAGGGGGAGCCAGATCCAACCGGCCGGAACAATCGGACCCTTATCCCTACACGAAACCGGAAGTACTAGGTACTCTTAGTTCTATGAGTGACTACACCCCTCCCATCAAAGACATCCTTTTCGCCCTCGAGCACGTGGTCGGCTACCCCGATCTCGCGAAACTGCCGGGCTACGAACACGCCGACATCGATAGCGTTGGCGACATTCTTGAAGCGTTCGGTGAGTACGCTTCCGAGGTCGTCGCCCCGACCAACCGCGCGGGTGACCTCCAGGGCGCGGTGCTCGGTGAGGACGGAAACGTGACCACCTCACCCGGATTCAAAGAGGCGTACGAGCAGTACGTGGAGTCCGGCTGGGGCGCCGTCCCCCTTCCGGAGCAGTACGGCGGGGGAGACTTCCCCCGCACTGTCGGGCTCGTGCTCCATGAGATGCTCAACTCCGCGAATATGGCGTTCGCGCTCGCCCCGCTGCTGGGCCAGGGCGCAATCGGCGCGCTTCTCGCCTACGGAAGTGAGGAGCTCAAGGACACCTACCTGCCCAAGATGGTCTCCGGTGAATGGGCGGCAACGATGAACCTCACCGAGCCGCACGCCGGCTCGGATGTCGGTGCGCTCACTACCCGGGCGGTGAAGAACGAGGATGGATCGTACAGCATCACCGGGCAGAAGATCTTCATCACCTTTGGCGATCACGATTTCAGCGAACAGATCATCCACCTCGTGCTTGCGCGCACCCCCGATGCCCCAGCGGGCACCAAGGGCATCTCCTGCTTCATCGTGCCCAAGCTCCTCCTCAACGACGACGGCTCCCTCGGCGAGCGCAACAGCGTCACCACCGTCTCGCTGGAGGAGAAGATGGGAATCCACGGGTCTCCCACCGCGGTTCTCGCCTACGAGGACGCCAAGGGCTACCTCATCGGGGAGGAGAACCGGGGCATGAGAATCATGTTCGAGATGATGAACTCCGCCCGCCTCTCCGTCGGTGTGCAAGGTCTAGCCGTCGCCGAGCGTGCGTACCAGGACGCCCTCGCGTACGCGAAGGAACGCAAACAGGGCAAGGCGATCGGCTCCGAGGAGCTCTCCGCGATCATCGAATACCCTGACGTGCGCCGCATGCTGATGACGCAGAAGGCGTTCATCGCTGCGATGCGCCGGCTCACTCTCCTCAACGCCGCCTACATCGATCACTCCACCCACAACCCCGACGAGAAGGTGCGTGAGCGCGCCAGCGAGATGGAGGCTCTGCTCACGCCGATCTCCAAGGCGTTCGCAACCGATCTCGGTAACGAGCTCACCTCCCTCGCGCTGCAGGTGTTCGGCGGGATGGGCTTCATCGAAGAGACGGGTGCCGCCCAGTACTACCGCGACGTGCGAATCGCCGCAATTTACGAGGGCACCAACGGAATCCAAGCGATGGACTTCGTAGGAAGGAAGATGCCCGTGCGGATGGGGCAGTCCTTCATGGAGTTCATCGCCGAGATGAAGGAGATCCTCCCCGAACTCGAGGCGGCAGGTGAGGACTTCGTCTCGATCCACGAGAACTTCTCTAAGAGCATCGACGGACTGGAGAAGGTCACGGGCTGGATGCTGCAGACCGGGCAGAAAGACCCTAACTCGGTGCTGGCAGGGGCGACCCCCTTCCTCAGAGTCTGGGGCCTCGTCGTCGGCGGATGGCTCATGGCCAAGTCGGCGCTCGCAGCAGTCGACGTGCCTGACCACGCGAAAGAGCAGCTGGTACTGGCCCGCTTCTATGCCGAACAGCTCATGCCCCAGGCCGCGGGCCTGATGGGATCCATCACGGCCACCTCCCGCGATCTATTCGCACTGGAGGACGCCGAACTCTAGAGGCGCCCGGAAGGCGCTCGGGCACGTGAGGTCTTCTCACGTGCCCGTTTTTTTGCGCGCGGCGTATCGACTGAGCGGCCGATCGCATACTTCTTTTGATTGATTCAAAAGAATCTGCTAGAGTGGAGGTATGCACGCCACCAGCCACGACGCCCGCGCCACGCAGATGCTGCGAGACGCCGGACTTCGGACCACCGCGCCGCGGCGCGCGGTGCTCACCGTCTTGGAACGAGGCGGGCACTACGGGGCCGCAGACGTGTTCGAGCGGGTGCGTCAAGAGTTGCCGGGCACCTCCCTGCAGGCGGTGTATGGAGTGCTCGGCGCTTTCACCGAAAAAGGTATCGCTCGAAAGGTGGAATCCAAGGGCGGATCAGCGCTCTTCGAGATTCGCCGGGGCGATAATCACCACCACCTCCACTGCGTGGAATGCGGTCGCATCGAAGACATTCCTTGCGTCGTGGGTGAAGCACCTTGCTTGATTCCGGTGCGCGATCTCGGATTCCGAGTTGACGCGGCTGAGGTGACATTCAAAGGCAAGTGCCCCGAGTGCCAGGTGGCGAAACAAGAATCGTAAATATCTGAATTCAACTCTGAGAAAAGGAACACATTGGCGGAACAAAAGATTACGACAACCCAGTCCGGAACCCCCATCGCGAGTGACGAACACTCGCTCACCGTGGGCGCGAACGGCCCCACCGTTCTCCACGACCGGTACCTCGTGGAGAAGCTCGCCGCGTTTAACCGCGAGCGTGTGCCCGAGCGCAACCCTCACGCGAAAGGCTCCGGCGCCTTTGGTGAGTTCGAAGTCACCGAAGACGTATCCCAGTACACCCGCGCGGCGTTCCTGCAGCCGGGCGCGAAGTCCGAAATGCTCGCCAGGTTCTCCACCGTTGCGGGGGAACAAGGCTCACCGGACACCTGGCGAGACGTCCGCGGATTCTCCCTGCGCTTCTACACGGAAGAGGGGAACTTCGACATGGTCGGAAACAACACCCCGACCTTCTTCATCCGCGACGGGATCAAGTTCCCTGACTTCATCCACTCCCAGAAGCGCCTCGGCGATTCCGGGCTGCGCGATGCCGACATGCAGTGGGACTTCTGGACCCTCTCGCCCGAATCCGCGCACCAGGTGACCTACCTCATGGGTAACCGGGGGCTGCCGCGATCCTGGCGTGAGATGAACGGATACGGCTCGCACACCTACTCCTGGATCAACGCCGATGGCGAAGTGTTCTGGGTCAAGTACCACTTCATCTCCCAGCAAGGCGTAGAGACCATCTCCAACGCGGAGGCGGAGAAGCTTGCGGGTGCCGATGCGGACTTCCACCGCCGGGACCTGTTCGACGCGATCGCGGAGGGCAACTTCCCCAAGTGGGACATGTACGTACAGATCATGCCCTACGAAGAGGCGAAGACCTACCGGATCAACCCCTTCGATCTGACCAAGACGTGGCCGAAGGCCGACTACCCGCGGATCAAGGTGGGAACCTTCACCCTCAACCGCAACCCGGAGAACTTCTTCGCCGAGATTGAGCAGGCGGCGTTCTCCCCGGGGAACACCGTTCCCGGCACTGGGATCTCCCCGGACAAGATGCTCATGGCCCGTGTGTTCTCCTACCCGGACGCGCACCGCTACCGCGTGGGTACGAACGTCAACCAGCTCCCCGTGAACCAGCCGCGGGCCAGCGAGGCCAACCACTACATGCACCAGGGCAACATGCAATACCACTTCCCGCCCGCCTCACACCGCGTGTACCACCCGAACTCCTACGGCGCTGCCGGTGGCCCGGCAGTGGACGCTGAGGCAGGCGTTGAGGTCACGTGGGAAGCTGACGGTGAACTGGTACGTTCTGCGACGACCCTGCGCGAGGATGACAGCGACTTTGGTCAGCCCGGCATCCTCTACCGCGAGGTGTTCACCGATGAGATCCGCGAGGACTTCCAGGAGACGCTCCTGGGGCAGGCCAGCGCAATTACGATCGATGACATTCGCGAGCGCTTCTTCCAGTACTGGACGAACGTGGACGCCGGTCTCGGCGCGATCCTGCGTGAGAAGTACGCGACTGAGGCTCCCGAGCCCCAGAAGGTTCCGCGTGAGATCTAACCCCTGAGGGACGAACTAGTTGGCGGGGTAGTTGTACCGTAAGGTATGGCTACCCCGCCCACTATTTTCACTATCGGGCACTCGACCCACCCGATTGACGAGTTCATCGAGATCCTCGAAGCGCATGGCGTGCGCAAACTCGTGGACGTGCGAACGATCCCCAAATCCCGACGGAATCCCCAGTTCTGGGGCGACGCCCTGGCTGAGAGCGTGCGCGAGGTGGGCATCACCTACAGGCATGTGAAGGACCTGGGTGGGCTGCGGCACCGGAGGAAGGGCAGCCCTAACGGCGCGTGGCGCAACGCCTCCTTCCAGGGGTACGCAGACTACATGCTCACCGATGAGTTCGCCCGTGCAGTCGACGATCTCCTCGGTCGCGGCCACACCAACGACCTTGCGATAATGTGTGCTGAGGCGGTGCCGTGGCGCTGCCACCGCTCACTCATTGGCGATGCCCTTCTCGTCCGCGGAGCAGAAGTGATCGATATCTTCTCCAGGACCAGCACGAAGCCGCACACCCTGACCTCCTTCGCGAAGGTCGAGGGAACCCGGATCACCTACCCCCCGGAGAACGCCTAGCCGCGTCCCCGGCGGCCCCGCAGCGTCCCGACTTAGGTGCCTGACTACGGCGGGGACGCGCTCGCGATCGCAGAGCCTGCGATCTGAATAGCAGCGCCTCGATCACCATGCGGAGTGCGCGTGAGTGCGCGAGTGGCAGGCTAGGGAGCGAAGCAGGTAGCGTACGAGCGGTGAGTGCCTTGAGGAGAATCGCCGACCCGTTCATGATCGGGATCATCGCGATGATGGTCCTAGGGTTGATTCTGCCGATCCCGAGTTCCGCGGTCGGGCCGATCTCGCAGGTGGCCAACGTCGGAATCTTCACCCTGTTCCTCCTGTACGGCTCAAGGCTCTCCAGCAGAGAAGTTCTTGACGGGATGAAGAACTTCCGGCTCCAAGGAACCATCATCGCCGCCACATTCCTAGTCTTCCCTGCCCTCGGTCTGCTCACGGAATTCCTCACCGAGCCCTTCCTGGGAGGCACTCTTGCGGCTGGGATGCTCTATGTCACCCTGCTCCCCTCCACCGTGCAATCCTCAATCGCGTTCGTTTCGGTGGCGCGAGGGAACATCGCTGGCGCGATCACGGCTGCCACGGTATCCAATCTCATCGGAATGATCGTGACACCGCTGCTGGTGCTGTGGTTCATGGGCGCCTCGGGAACAATGGGCTGGACGAATATCCGGGATATCCTCATCCTTTTGCTACTGCCCTTCATCATCGGGCAAGCGTTTCAGCGATGGACCGGGGAGTGGGTGCGGCGTCACAAGAGGCTCACCGGATTGTGGGATAAGGGAACAATCCTCGCGATAGTGTTCGTCTCGGTAGTCGCCGCGACGGACGCAGGAGTGTGGAGCACGGTCTCTGGGTGGATGCTCTTGGGTATAGGCGTAATTTCGGTTGTGCTTGTGACGATCGTGCTAGCCCTCACATGGTGGGGAGGCAGGCTCCTCGGGCTGAACGTCGAAGACCGGATAGCGCTGCTCATGTGTGGCTCGAAGAAGTCGATGGCAACGGGTTTACCGATGGCCAATGTGCTGTTCCCCTCGGCGATCGCCGGGCCGATCGCCGTCCCGCTAATAATTTTCCACCAGTTGCAGCTCATGATCTGCGCGTGGCTGGCCCGTCGCCTGGGTGCGCGCCCGGAGGGCGTCAGCCTCTAAGGCTGGGTGATGGGCGGGGCCTGCGCAACTGGTAGTGTGACGAGAACCATGATGGGTTTTCACGCGAGAGGTTTGGTGTTCTGCCTCGGAAGAAGGTAGGCTCGATTCCGGTTCAACCAGCGCCTGTAGCTTAATGGATAGAGCATCTGACTACGGATCAGAAGGTTGGGGGTTCGAGTCCCTCCAGGCGCGCTTCGCTAGTAGAGACAGCGGAATCAGAGACAGCCTCACCAGGATTGGTGGGGCTGTTTTTGTTCGGTGGGTTTGTGGCTGAACTCATGCGCGGGTGCGGGCTGGCAGAGTTCGAACCCCGAGACTATAGACGGACCACCATCGTTTCTGAGGAACCGGTGGTGATTCCGGATTGTCTGGAAGATAATTTCGACCCGGGTAGAACACGCACCGGTATGCGCCCTGGGTGGTGACATCACCTACCTGCGCAC
>CAJDUU010000005.1_pt1 | contig 44832 bp, 46 predicted proteins | sample 7391041 | NCBI WGS metagenome assembly CAJDUU01 (sample SAMEA7055689, study PRJEB34461) | soil metagenome | biome: terrestrial ecosystem; feature: Peninsula; material: soil | place: Antarctica | collected 2016 | reverse complement strand
CCAGGAGCTCCAAAAACGCCGTGAGGTCCCCGTCCACCGCCTCGTTCAACGCCAGTTGCAGAGAGAAGTTACGCGGAACGTACACCGGGTTCGCCTTTGCCATGCGCCGAAGGTCTGGTGAACCCCCGCGCCAGCCCTCCACCCAGGCATTCATTCTCGGGGAATCACTGGGCAGGTCTCCTTCACTAAGGAGCCTGAAGGAATTGGTGAAATCGAGGCGTTCGGCCGCGAGGATATCGAGGAAGTCGCGGGCCAGCGCCGTGGTTTCAGCGCCGGCGGGAAGTCCGAGTTTAGCGGCGAAGATTTCCGCCCACGCCGCGTCGTAGAGGGGCGCGAAACCGGCGAGCGCCTCCTGCGCCTCGCCTTCGCCGCCGAGGAGCGGCAATAACGCTTCGCCGAACCGGGCGAGGTTCCACTGGGCGATGGCGGCCTGGTTCCCGTAGGCGTACCGCCCGTGGCGGTCGATCGAACTGAAGACGGCGCCCGGGTCGTAGACGTCGAGGAACGCGCACGGCCCGTAGTCGATCGTTTCGCCTGAGATGGTGGTGTTGTCGGTGTTCATCACCCCGTGGATGAAGCCCACCGCCATCCACGCCGCGACCAGCCGGGCCTGGGCGTGGATGACGGCCCGGTAGAACCCAAGGTAATCGCCGGCGAGGTGAGGGTAGTGCCGGTCGATGGAGTAATCGGTAAGCCGGCGCAGCACCTCTTCGTTGCCCCGGGCGAGCTGGAAAGTGCCCACCCGGATGTGGCTCGAGGCGACCCGGGTGAGTACCGCCCCGGGCAGGGGAGTCTCCCGCTGCACTGCGCGCCCCGTCGTCGTCACCGCCAGGGAGCGAGAGGTGGGGATGCCAAGTGCGTGCATCGCTTCGGACACCAGGTACTCGCGCAGCATCGGCCCGAGGGTGGCGAACCCATCGCCGCCTCGGGCAAATGGCGTGGGGCCCGAGCCTTTCAGGTGGATGTCGAGGACCTGGGCGGGGTTCTCCCCGCCGTCGATGGTGGCTTCGCCCACGAGCACCGCGCGCCCGTCCCCGAGGCGGGGCACGTACACGCCGAACTGGTGCCCGGCGTAAGCCATGGCCACGGGCCCCTGTTCCGAACTCCCGTGGGCAGCGAGAAGCATTTCGGGGTGTTCCCGCAGGAGAACCGGATCCAAGCCGAGCTCGCGCGCGAGGCCGGCATTGACCACGGCGGCACGCGGTTGCGGGAAATCCGCCACGGGCCACGGCGTGACGAGTTCGGGCAGCGCGTCGGCGTACGTGTGCGAGAGCCGCGGGAGAACCTGCATACTTCGATGATACGCCCAGCCTCTCAGCCTAGGTGGGGGCTCACAGGTGGGAGAGCACCGCATCGAGGCGGGGGCCGGGGAGCGCGAGGTCGGCCTGGCGGGCGACGATCGGTTTGGCTTGGAACGCAACTCCGAGCCCTGCCGCGGCGATCATGTCCAGATCGTTCGCCCCGTCCCCGATCGCGACAGTGTCGCTCAGCTCGACGCCCTCGGCGCGGGCGAATTCACGCAGAAAGGTGGCCTTGGCCGCGCGGTCCACCACCGCGCCGGAAACCTCCCCGGTGAGTGCCCCCCGGCGGACCTCGAGGCGATTGGCCCGTACGTAGGAGATGGGCAGGCCGTCGACGAGCGGGTCGATGATCTCGTGGAACCCCCCGGAAACCAGTGCCACCACCCATCCGCGCCGCCGGCATTCGTCGACGAGATCCAAGGCCCCAGGGGTGAAGGAGATCTGCGAACGCACCTCATCGAAAGTCGATTCGGGCAGCCCCTCGAGGGTGGCGACCCGGGCACGCAGTGAGGCCTCGAAGTCGAGCTCACCCGCCATAGCCCGCGCGGTGATGTCAGCGACCTGCGCACCCGTGCCGGCACGCTCGGCGAGAAGGTCGATCTGTTCGCTGGAGATGAAGGTGGAATCAACGTCCATTACGAGGAGTCGGCGCATAACCCCTATCGTAGATGCTAGGCGGTGATGTGGGTGCCCTTGGGTACCACCGTGAGCCCGGATTCGGTGACGATGAATCCCCGTTCGAGATCCCGCTCCCGGTCGAAGCCCACCTGGGCGCCCTCCTCGAGAACCACGTTCTTGTCTAGGATCGCGCGGTTGATCTTGCTGTGGCGTGCCACCTGGACCCCGTCGAGGAGCACCGATTCGTTCACGTCGGACCACGAGTTCAGCCGCACCCCAGGGGAGAGCACCGAGTTGCGCGCCGACCCACCGGAGACGACCACCCCGGGGGAGATGATCGAATCCGTGGCCCGGCCGATCCGGTCACCGAGGGAGTGCACGAACTTCGCAGGGGGCAGCCCCACGTACCCGGTGTGCACCGGCCACAGGTCGTTGTACAGGTTGAAGATCGGTTCGACGGCGATCAGGTCCACGTGCGAGTCGTAGTAGGAATCGATGGTTCCCACGTCCCGCCAGTAGTTGCGATCCCGATCGGTGGAACCGGGGACGTCGTTGTGGATGAAGTCGTAGAGCCCCGCCTGCCCTTTGGCCACGAAGTGGGGGATGATATCCCCGCCCATGTCGTGCATGGATTCGGGGTCGGCCGCGTCCTGGATGACGGCCTCACGCAGAGCATCGGCGTTAAACACGTAGTTACCCATCGAGGCGAGCACCTCGTGCGGGGAGTCGGCCAGGCCCTCGGGGTTCTCGGGCTTCTCCAGGAACGCCCGGATCCTGGTGGGGTCGGCCGGATCTGCATCGATCACCCCGAACTGGTTCGCCAACTCGATCGGTTGGCGGATGCCGGCCACGGTAGCCTCGGCGCCCGAATCAATGTGGGCCTGCACCATCTGGGAGAAGTCCATCCGGTACACGTGATCGGCTCCGGTAACGACGACGATGTCCGCCTTCTCCTCATTGATCACGTTGAGGGATTGGTAGATCGCATCGGCGGACCCCAGGAACCAGTTCTTGCCCACCCGCTGCTGCGCGGGAACCGGGGCCACGTAGTTCCCCAGCAGGGAGGACATCCGCCAAGTTTTCGCGATATGGCGATCCAGGGAGTGCGATTTGTACTGGGTGAGCACGACCACCCGCAGATACCCGGAGTTCACCACGTTTGACAACGCGAAGTCGATGAGCCGGAAGATCCCTCCGAAGGGTACGGCGGGCTTGGCACGTTCCAGGGTGAGGGGCATCAGACGCTTACCCTCACCACCGGCGAGGACGATTGCGAGAACTCTAGGTGCAGCCATACAACTGACCTTATGGGCAACCGGCGGAGTTTGCCCAGTGAATCGGGCAGAATATTGAAATCCATTGCCCGCATCGCGTGATTCCGTGCAACGATAAGGGGCATGCGCGTTGAACTTCTTACCCGTGAATACCCGCCCCACATCTACGGTGGCGCGGGGGTTCACGTCGATGAGCTCGCCCGGGTGCTGCGCACCCACATCGAGGTGGGGGTGCGTTGCTTCGACGGCCCTCGGGACGCCCCGGGGGTGACCGGGTACGACACCCCGCCCGCGCTCGCTGAGGCGAACCCCGCGCTCGCGACGCTGGGCACGGATCTGCTCATCGCCAATGACGTCCGTGCCGACGTGGTGCACTCCCACACCTGGTACGCCAACCTCGCCGGACACCTCGCCGGGCTATTGAACGATATCCCGCACATCCTCTCCGCGCACTCCCTGGAACCGCTGCGACCGTGGAAGGCCGAGCAACTCGGGGGAGGGTACGCCGTCTCCTCGTGGGCCGAGCGCACCGCGTACGAAGGTGCCGCACGGGTGATCGCCGTCAGTGCCGGGATGCGCGCGGACATCCTCCGGGCCTACCCTCAGATCGATGCGGCGAAGGTGGAGGTGGTACACAACGGGGTCGACGTCGACGCGTGGTACCGCCCCGAGGAGTCAGTGATCGATGAGGCGGCCGCCAAGCACGGGGTGGACCGTTCACGGCGCAGCGTCATCTTCGTCGGCCGGATCACCCGGCAGAAGGGATTGCCCTACCTGCTCAAGGCCGCGGCCGCGCTCCCCGACGACGTCCAGCTCATCTTCTGCGCCGGGGCTCCGGACACCCCCGAACTCTACGCCGAGGTGACCGCCCTGGTGGAAGAACTCCGGGAGACCCGCACCGGGGTGCTGTGGATCCCGGACATGCTCCCGCGCGAGGAGCTCATCGCCCTGCTCGCCTCCGCCACCGTTTTCGCGTGCCCCTCGATCTACGAACCCCTGGGGATCGTCAACCTCGAAGCCATGGCCGTGGGGCTGCCCGTGGTCGCCTCTGCCACCGGGGGGATCCCGGAGGTGGTCGCCGACGGCGAAACCGGAGTCCTCATCCCCCTCGCCCAGGTGTCCGACGGCTCCGGTACCCCGACCAACCCCGACCAGTTCATCGCTGACATCGCCGCCGGGTTGATGAACGTGCTCGAGGATGAAGCGCGCGGGAAGCGGATGGGAACGGCGGGCCGGAAACGGGCGGAGGAGCACTTCTCGTGGGAGGCGATCGCCGAGCGGACCATCGAAATATATCGCGATGTGCTGTAGCAGGCGTGCCGCGGCAGTAACGCCCCCGGCGCTCAGTTAGGGTTGGGGCATGGGTGAAATCCTCCACTTCGAAGAGGTCACGGTACGCCGTGGCGAAAAGAACATTCTCGACTCCGTGTCCTGGTCGGTCTCCGATGGCCAGCGGTGGGTGATCCTCGGGCCGAACGGCGCGGGCAAGACCACGATGATGCAACTGGCCTCCGCCTACCTGCACCCCACCTCGGGCGCCGTGCAGATCCTTGAGGAACGCCTTGGCGGGGTGGATGTGTTCGAGTTGCGCCCACGGATCGGGATGGCCTCCTCCAGTCTCGCCGACAGGATCCCGCTGGGGGAGAGGGTGGTCGACGTCGTCCTCACTGCTGCCTACGGCATGACCGGGCGGTGGCGGGAGGAATACGGTGAGATCGACGAATCCCGGGCGCGGGACCTCCTCGCCGCCTTCGGGGTGGAGGAGTTCGCGGAGCGGCGATTTGGAACGCTCTCGGAAGGGGAACGCAAACGCGTGCAGATCGCCCGTTCCCTCATGACCGATCCCGAGATCCTCATTCTCGACGAGCCCGGGGCGGGGCTCGACCTCGGGGGGCGCGAGGAGCTGGTCGCCGCGCTCGACGAACTGGCCGGGGATCCGGCCTCACCGGTGCTGATCCTCATCACCCACCACGTCGAGGAGATCCCGCCCGGTTTCACCCACGCAATGCTGCTGCGCGACGGCGCTACCGTAGTCGCCGGGCCCATCGGCGAAGTGATGACCCCGCAAAACCTCTCCGCGACCTTCGGGGTGGACCTCGTGGTTACCCAGTCCAAGGGAAGGTTCTCCGCGCGGGCCTTGAGGTAAAATACTTGTAAAGCCGACTCTAGGGAGGGGCATCATGGGCTGGTTGTGGTGGGTGGGCCTCGCGCTCGCACTGGGCGTCATCGAGATGCTCACCGTCGACCTGATGTTCCTCATGCTCGGCGGGGGCGCTCTCGCGGGCGCGGCCGCCGGCGCGCTCGGGGCGCCGCTATGGGCACAGGTGCTTATAGCCGTGGCGGTCGCGGGAATCCTGCTTTTTCTCGTGCGCCCGCTGGCGAAGCGTCGCCTCGACGCGCACACCCCGGACGCAAAGACTAACGCCGCGGCCCAGGTGGGCCGGTCGGCCACGGTGGTCTCCGACGTCACCCAACGGGCGGGGCGGGTGAAACTCCACGGGGAGGTATGGACGGCCCGCGTGGCCGACCCCGGGGTAGTGCTGCCGATCGGAACCTCGGTGCAGGTGGTGCGCATCGACGGGGCGACCGCCGTCGTCGCCCCCGTGGAGCAGGAGCCCACCCAAGACCCCTACGGAAGCACAATTTCTTAGACTTGCCCATCTCGCACCTCTTTATTTGGAGAAAACGTGGATAACCCTCTGGGACTCTTCCTCACGATCGTGTTAGTCCTCGCGGTCCTTTTCGTGATCGTCGCCCTGAAGAAGTCGATCCGGGTGGTTCCGCAGGCGGTCGCGCTCATCATCGAACGGCTCGGGCGCTACCAGACCACGTACTACGCCGGCCTGCACTTCCTCATCCCCTTCGTCGACAAGGTGCGTGCCGGGGTGGACCTGCGCGAACAGGTGGTCTCCTTCGAGCCGCAACCGGTGATCACCAGCGACAACCTGGTGGTCTCGATCGACACGGTCATCTACTTCACCGTTACCGAACCCAAGAACGCGACCTACGAGATCGCGAACTACATCATGGGTATCGAACAGCTCACCGTGACCACCTTGCGTAACGTGATCGGGTCGATGGATTTGGAGCAGACCCTCACCTCCCGTGACCAGATCAACGGGCAACTTCGCGGGGTGCTGGATGATGCGACCGGACGCTGGGGGATCCGAGTGAACCGGGTGGAGCTCAAAGCGATCGACCCGCCCGCGTCGGTGCAGGGATCGATGGAGCAGCAAATGCGCGCCGAGCGTGACCGCCGCGCCGCGATCCTCACCGCCGAGGGTGTCAAGCAGTCGGCGATCCTCGAGGCTGAGGGGGAGAAGCAGTCGGCGATCCTGCGGGCAGAAGGCCAAGCGCAATCCTCGATCCTGCGGGCCCAAGGGGAATCCCGGGCGATCCTGCAGGTGTTCGACGCGATCCACAAGGGGGACGCGGATCCGAAACTGCTCGCCTACCAGTACCTGCAGATGCTCCCGCAGATCGCCAACGGCACCGCTTCCAAACTGTGGGTGGTACCCACCGAGTTCACCGCCGCGCTCGGTTCCATCGCCGGTGCGTTCGGCGGGGAGACCCCGCCGCCGGCGTTCGAGCCCTCGCAGGAGCGCGCGACGGAGTCCGCGATCGGGGTGGACCTTCCCGAGAGCACGCTCCAGGACCCAGCCGAAGCGTTGCGGGAGGCGCGCGGACAGGTAGACGAGGCCTCCGCGGAAGCCACCAGCGCGGGGATCACCTCGGGGCGCCCCTTCAGCGCCGCGGCCGAGGCCGGCCAGGCGCCCAACGACGACCCGCAGAGCACCCAGGGGTACCCGCCCGCGACCCCGCAGCAGTGATCAGCGGGTAGCCCAGAAGGCGACTGCGGCCGCGGCAGCCACGTTGAGAGAATCCACCCCGTGGGCCATGGGGATCCTCAGGGCGACATCGGCGGCCGCGACCGTGCGGGCAGCGAGCCCGTCGCCCTCGGTGCCGAGGATGAGGGCGAGCCTACCGGGGGGCTGAAAATTCTCGAGGCTCACCGCGTCCTCCCGCAGGGCGAGGGCGGCGGTGGTGAAACCAAGACCCCGGAGCGTATCGATCCCCCCGGGCCACGGGTCGATCCTCGTCCACGGGATCTGGAACACGGTGCCCATCGAGACTCGCACGCTGCGCCGGTAGAGCGGGTCGGCGCAGTCCGGGGTGGTAAGCACCGCGTCGAGGCCCAGCGCGGCGGCAGAACGAAACAGGGCCCCGACGTTCGTGTGGTCCACGATGCCCTCGAGGATCGCGACCCGGCGCGCCCCGGCCAGCACCGTCTCCAGTGGTGGGAGCACCGGGCGGTGCATCGCCGCGAGAGGGGAGCGGTGCAGGTGGAACCCGGTGATCCGCTCCAGCTGCTCCTCCTCGGCCACGTAGACCGGGATGTCCCCGTGCTCGCCCGCGCCAACGCGGGCGAGCAGAGGATCCAGATCGGCGAGCCACCTCGGGGCGGTGAGGAAGGAGATGGGTTCGTGGCCCGCCTCGAGGGCCCGGCGGATCACGTTGAGGGATTCGGCCAGGTACAGCCCCCGTTCCGGCTCCAGCCGGCGGCGGAGTTTGACGTCGGTGAGCCGGGAGTACTCGGGCAGGTCGTCTACGTCGGTTAAGGCGATGATGGGCACAGGTCGCAACGATACTCGCCCGGGTGGGGAGTGTGCGAGACTGCTTCGTATGCTGCTGCTCGACACCGCCTCCCTGTACTTCCGGGCGTTCTTCGGGGTGCCCGACTCGTTGAAAGCCCCCGACGGCACCCCTGTGAATGCCGTGCGCGGGTTGCTGGACTTCATCGCCCGCCTCACCACCGAGTACGAACCGGAACACTTGGTGTGCTGCTGGGATAACAACTGGCGCCCCTCCTGGCGGGTGCAGGCGCTGCCCTCGTACAAGGCTCACCGGGTGGTCCGAGAGAACCCCGGAGGGATCGACGCCGAGGAGGTACCCGATGCGCTCGCCCGGCAGATCCCGATCATCACCGAGGTGCTCGAGGCGATGGGGATTGCCGTCGTGGGAGTGGACGATTACGAGGCGGACGACGTGATCGGCACCCTCACTGCGACGGCGGACGGGCCCGTGGACATCGCCACGGGGGATCGGGACCTGTTCCAACTCGTCGACGACGCCGCGGGGGTGCGGGTGCTGTACACCGCGCGCGGAGTGAGCAAGCACGAGGTGGTCACGGGGGAGGTCATCACCGCGAAGTTCGGGATCTCACCGGAGCAGTACGCGGACTTCGCGATCTTGCGCGGAGACCCCTCCGACGGGTTGCCGGGGGTCAAGGGCATCGGTGATAAGACGGCGGCGAAGCTGCTCGCGGAGTTCGGTGACCTCGCGGGCATCATCGCCGCGGCGAGTGACCCGGCGTCGTCATTGACCAAGGGCCAGCGGGCGAACCTCTCCGCCGCTGCGGACTACCTCGCGGTGGCCCCGCGGGTGGTCCGCGTGGCCACCGGCCTGCCTATCGGGCAGGACGACGAGGCGCTCCGGCGCCCGAGGGAGTTCGCCGACCCGCAGCGCACCCGGGAACTCGCCGAGCAGTGGGGGCTCGGCGGTTCCGTCGATCGGGTCGCCCGGGCGCTCGCGCTCTAGCGCGCGAAGGTCGCGGTGATAGTGCCGCGTGCCAGGGTGTGGAACAGGGTGAGGAACGCCACCTTGGTGGGAGAATCCTCAGCGCTCACCCCGAGTGAGTCCACGTCGAGGGCGTGCACGGCGAAGATGTAGCGGTGCGGGCGGTCCCCCGGTGGCGGGCCGGCCCCCTCGAAGGCGAGAGATCCGCCGTCGGCGCGAACGTGGAAGGCGTTCCCGGGAAGGGAATCGTCGCCCGCCCCGGCCCCCTGCGGCAGGGAGGTGACGCCGGCATCGAGGTCGGCGACCGTCCAGTGCCAGTACCCCGAAGGGGTGGGAGCATCGGGGTCGAAACACGTCACGATGAAACTCTTGGTCTCTTCCGGGAAGCCGGACCACGAGATTTCCGGGGAGGTGTTCTCATCTGCGGCGGTGTGCCGCAGGGGGAGCTCTCCGCCGTCGGTGAACGCGCTCGACGTCACGGTGAACGACGGCACGGCGGGGAGCAGATCGTAGGGGTTCGGGGCCTGCGGCCTATCGAGATTCATTGGTACCTCTTTCGTAGACGACCAGTCATCCCACCGTACCCCTCTACACCTTGACATCTGAATCGAACGGACGTTCACTAGAACGGTCGTTCTAGTGTCAGTGGGTGGTTCTACGGTGCGGGTATGGAGGAAGAGGTGAGCGATGGCTATCGGTGAGGGGCCCGCGGCGATCGATCCGCACCAAGTAAGACTGGCGCGGGCCGAAACCGTTCTGCGCAGGGCGGAGCAGAAGGCTGGGGTGAAGCAGGAGGCTCGCCTGCGCAGGCGTGGTTTCTATCCGCCGGCCCGCGGCGGCAGCGAGGTGCTCGGCGGGCTGGGCGTGCCCCTTTCGCAAGGGGCGCTGGTGGGGGTGTCGGGGTCGACCGCGCTGCTGCTCGCCATGGTTGGCGCCTGCGCTACGGGCGGCAAGTGGGTAGCGGTGGTAGGCATGCCGACCCTGGGAATGGTCGCGGCGATGGAGTACGGGATCGATCTCTCCCGGCTGGTGCTCATCCCCAACCCCGGGGCGCACTCCGCCGGCGCGGTAGCAGCGCTTATCGACGGCTTCGACGTCGTCGTCGTCGGTGAGGGAGCGCCGTTGGCTGCGGGTCAGCGGCGGAGCCTGCTCGGCAGGGCGAGGAACCAGCGCACCACGCTCTTCACCCCGCTGTGGCCGGAGGTTCCGATCCGGTTGGAGGCGGAAACCGTCTCCTGGGGCGGGGTGGGTAAGGGGCGAGGGTACCTGCGGGAACGGCGCATCTGCGTGCGTAGGGCGGGGTCCGGCGGGGAGGGGCTTGTGCACGTGACCCTCCGGGATGGCCGGCTCCTCTCCAGTGGGGAAAGGCTCAGCCGTGTCGGTTGAAGCGCCCTCACCGGCCTGTGGCCCCAGCGGCTCGGCGCAGGGGGCGAGATCGGGGGTCCTGTGGATCCCGGACTGGCCGATCGTCGCAGCCGTCTCCGAGGGGGAGCTGCCCGGGCACCTGCCCAGTGTGCTCTGCAACGGCAGGGGAGTGACGGCTGTCTCCGCCCAGGCGCGCCGGTGCGGTGTGCGCCCCGGGATGACCCGCAGGACCGCCCAAAGCCTGGTGCCTGAGTTGGTGGTGGGCCCCGAGAACCCCGCTCAGCAGGTGAGAGCTTTCGAACCGGTGCTGCAGGCCGCGAGTGAGGTGGTCGCAGGTGTGGTTCTGCTGCGCCCGGGGCTGGCGGCGGTGGGGGTCGAGGGAGCGGCGAAGTACCACGGAGGGGAAGAGCGCGTCGCCGACGCTCTCGTAGGGGCGGCGGCGGAGTCCGGCGCGGAGGCGCAGGTGGGCGTGGCCGCCGGGTTCCTCACCGCGATCCTCGCGGCGCGGAAGTCGGCCATCGTGCCCACGGAAGACTCGGCACGGTTCCTCGCCCCGTACCCCACCCGCATGCTGGTGCATGCGGCCACCACGCCGCTTCTTCGCGCGCAGTACTCGGAGCTGGTCGGGGTGTGGGAGCGGCTCGGGCTGGCCCGGCTGGGCGACGTGGCGAGATTGAGCCCCGCGGATGTTGCGGCGCGATTCGGGCAGACGGGAACCCGGGCGCACAGGCTCGCTCAAGGGCGGGGGTGCGCAGCGTTGCCGATCTGTCGGTGGGGCTGGATCTGGACCCGCCTGCGGAACGGCTCGATACCGCCGCGTTCGCCGCGAGAGACCTGGCGGTGCAGTTGCACGGCGTGCTGAGCCGGAGGGGGGTGGCCTGCGAAACCCTCAGAGTCTTTGCCCGCACGGAGAATGGGGAAGAGCGCAGCAGGGCGTGGCGGCTCGATGGGCTGCTGAGCGCCGCAGAGCTCACTGATCGGGTGCGTTGGCAGCTCGCGGGCTGGCTGGATGGGCGAAGCGGGAAGGCTCCCAGTGCGCCGCTGGTGCGGATCGATCTCATAGCGGAGGGCAACTACCCTGCAGGGGCCGCCCAAAACGGGCTGTGGGGGAAGGTGGCCAGGGGGGATGAGCAGGCGATGCGGGCGGCTGAAAGGGTGCAGGGCCTCATCGGTGCGGACGGGGTGCTCACCCCGGTTCCCCAAGGGGGGCGCACGCCCGCCGAGCGGGTGCGGTACATCGCATGGGGCGACGCGCGCGAGCCTGAGCGGGATCCGGCGTTGCCGTGGCCGGGGAAACTTCCCGATCCGTTGCCGACCACAGTCTTCTCCCGGCCCGTGGCGATCGAGCTTGGCGGTGCGGGCGGGCCGGTGCGGATGACGGGCAGAGGGGGGCTCACGCATCCGCCCGAAACGGTCCGCTACAACCGAAGAACCTACCCGGTCGAGGGGTGGGCCGGTCCGTGGCCGATCCAGGGGCGGTGGTGGGAGGGGGAGGTCCCGCGGGTATATCTGCAGGTGGTCACGCCCGCCGGGGCGTGGCTCGTCGCCGGAGGGGAGAGCGGCTGGGAGCTGGAAGGGGTGTATGACTAGAGCATGCGAAAACTACTTGCCGGGGTACTGCTCGTCATCGCCCTGGGCTCCCTCGCGGGACTGATCGCTTCCTTCGCAGGTGTGCAGGTGGGGGAGGGTGGGCGACCCATGCTCTTCGCCAGGGGCCTGGTGCTCTCCGTGGTGCTCCTCCTGGTCGTGCTTCGGTGGGGTCGTAGGGCCCGCTAGCGGGGTGACCCTCCACCTCCTATACTCGAACGTATGTTCGCCTACGCGGAGCTCCACGCCCACTCTGCCTTCTCCTTCCTCGAGGGCGCGAACCAGCCCGAAGAGCTCGTCGCCGCCGCCAAAGCGCTGGGGTTGCGCGCACTGGCGCTGACGGATCGAGGCGGGTTCTACGGGGTGGTCCGCTTTGCCGAGGCCGCCCGGAAAGTAGGGCTCCCCACGGTATTCGGGGCGGAACTGGATGTGGAGGGCGCGCCCCTGGTGGTGCTCGCCCGCGGTGCGGAAGGGTACCGGCGGCTGTCCCGGGCGATGGGGCTGGGGCAGCTGGCCGCGGGCAAGAAGGGGCAGGCGAGATACACCCTGGAAGAACTCGGAGAGCAGGCCTCGGGTGAATGGGTGGTGCTCACAGGGGGCGCCGAGGGGCGGGTGCGTACGGCACTGGGAGAAGGGCCCCATGAATGGAACATCCCCGCGGCGGTGCAAGAGGCGAAGGCGCTGGTGGATGTGTTCGGCCCCGAAAATGTGGTTGTTGAACTCACCCACGAGCAGCGCCCGGGGGAGGAGTCGCGGTTGGAGGCCCTCCTCGACGTCGCCGCACGCGCGGGGGCGGGGGCGGTAGCAACGGGCGGGGTGCGCTGCGCGACGCCCGAGTCCGGCCCGTTGGCAACGATCCTCGCCGCGACCCGAGCGAGTCAGTCGCTGCAGCAGGTCGAAGGGCGGCTGCCGGCGGCGCCGGCGCTCCTGCGTTCGGGAGAGGAGATGTACCGGCTGCATCACCGCTGGCCCCACACCTTGGAGGCGTCGGTGAACATCGCGGAGCAGTGTGCCTTCGACCTCGACCTCGTTGCCCCGGGGCTGCCCCCGTTCCCCGTCCCGCAGGGGTATACCGAAAGCGACTGGCTCGAACAGCTCACCTACGAGGGAGCCCACCACAGGTACGGCAGCCCCTCCCACGCGCCGGATGCCTACGAACTCATCGATCACGAGCTGCGCGTCATCGCCGAGCTGGGGTTCTGCGGGTACTTCCTCATCGTCCACGAGATCGTGCAGTTCTGCGCGGAACAAGACATCCTGTGCCAGGGCCGGGGGAGCGCGGCGAACTCAGCGGTGTGCTTCGCGCTGGGGATCACCGCGGTGGACGCGGTGCGGCACAAACTTCTCTTCGAGCGTTTCCTCTCCCCTGGGCGCAGCGGGCCCCCCGATATCGATATCGACATCGAAGCGGGCCGACGCGAAGAGGTGATCCAGTTCGTGTACTCCCGCTACGGCCGCCACCACGCGGCGCAGGTGGCGAACGTGATCTCTTACCGGCCGCGCTCCGCGATCCGGGATGTGGCCAGGGCGCTGGGGTACGACCCCGGCCAGCAGGACGCGTGGGCGAAGAGCATCGAACGGTGGGGCCCCCTCGTGCCGGGTACCGCCCCTGAGCCTGCGGCGGAGCAGAGTGAGGAGATCCCCTCGCAGGTGCTCGCACTTTCCCGGCAGATGCTCCGCCTTCCCCGGCACCTGGGGATCCACTCGGGCGGGATGGTTATCTGTGATCGGCCGGTGATCGACGTCGTCCCCGTGGAGTGGGCCACCAAACCCGGGCGAACGGTAGTGCAGTGGGATAAGGATGATTGCGCCGATGCGGGGCTGGTGAAGTTCGACCTGCTCGGACTCGGCATGCTCACGGCGCTGAAGATCGCCTTCACCACCGTGCGGGATCTCACCGGGGAGGAACTCGGGCTGCACTCGATCCCGCAGGAGGATCCTGCCGTGTACGACCTGCTGTGCGCGGCGGATACGGTGGGGGTGTTCCAGGTGGAATCGCGTGCGCAGATCGCCACCCTGCCGCGGCTGCGGCCCAGGAAGTTCTACGACATCGTTGTGGAAGTGGCCCTGATCCGCCCCGGGCCGATCCAAGGGCAGAGCGTGCACCCTTACATCGAGCGCGCCCGCGGGCGCGAGCCCGTCACCTACCTGCACCCCCTGCTCGAACCCGCCCTGGAGAAAACCCTCGGGGTGCCTCTCTTCCAAGAACAGCTCATGCAGATCGCCATCGACGCCGCGGGGTTCAGCCCCTCGGACGCCGACGAACTCCGCCGGGCGATGAGCGCCAAACGCAGCGCCGAGCGCATCGAGGCGCTCAAGGAACGGCTCTTCCGGGGGATGGCGACCAAAGGCGTGTCACGAGAGGTGGCCCAGCAGGTGTTCGAGAAGCTCAAGGGGTTTGCCGATTTCGGGTTCCCCGAATCCCATGCGTTCTCCTTCGCCTACCTGGTGTACGCGAGCGCGTGGCTCAAAGTGCACCACCCCGAAGCGTTCTACGCCGCGTTGCTCGCCGCCCAACCCATGGGGTTCTATTCACCGGCCTCCCTGGTGGAGGACGCCAGGCGGCGCGGGGTCATCGTGGAGCGTGCGCGCGTCGACGCCTCCGGGGTGCACGCCGAAGTGCACACCGGAGGCGGAGAGCGGTATGTGCAACTCGGGCTCGCCCCCATCCGGGGGATCGGGGAGGGGGCCGCGACCAGGATCGTCACGGAGCGCTCCCGGGAGCCGTTCGCCGGAATAGGAGATCTCGCGCGGCGGTGCGACCTCTCCGCGACGCAGTTGGAAACCCTCGCCACCGCGGGAGCTTTCTCCTGCTTCGATCCCTCCCGCAGAGGGGCGCTGTGGGCGGCGGGGGCGCACGCGGGGACAGCGGGGGTGAGCAGGAGAGGATTCACCCAAGGGATGCTCACCTTGGAGATCGGCACCCGCGCCCCCGAATTGCCGCAGATGGACGAGGTGAGTGAAGCGGTCGCGGACGTGTGGGCCACGGGGGTGTCTCCGGGGAGCTACCCCACCCAGTTCGTTCGCCCGCAACTGGAGCAGCTTGGGGTGCTCAGGGCGGAGCAGATACACCGATCCCCGAACAAGACCCGGGCCCGGGTCGCGGGGGTGGTCACCCACCGGCAACGGCCCGCCACCGCGCGGGGAGTCACATTCCTGTCTTTGGAGGACGAAACCGGACTGGTCAACATCATTTGCCCCGCCGCGGTGTGGGCGAGGTACAGAACTGTCGCTCGGACCGCACCTGCTCTCATCGTGCGGGGCATGGTGGAGCACGCGGACGGGGCAAGCAACGTCCTCGCCGAATCCCTTACCGAACTCCCGCTTAAGGTGCCGTCGGTTTCCCGGGATTTCCAGTGATCCGGCGCACCGGAGTCTGTGGCGGCAACCACCCTGGAGGCATGCTCCGGTACCCGTGCTGACGCCACGCCTCGTAGGCGGCAACGGCCGCCGAGTTCGATAGGTTAAGTGAGCGGATCTGATCGAGCATCGGGATCCGCACGGAACCGGTGATCCTCGGATCGGTCAATACCTCGCCGGGTAGACCCGTGGTCTCCTTGCCGAAGAGCAGGGTGTCCCCCTCTTCGTAGGTGACCTCGCTGAAGCTCTGCTCTGCCTGGCCGGCGAACGCAAAGATCCTCCCCGAGCCGTGCCGACTCACGAACTGCGCGGCCATCTCGAAGTTCGAGTGGAGGAATACCCGGGAGAGGTCGTGATAGTCCAGCCCGGCCCGGCGCAGGTGGGCGTCGGTGAGCACGAAACCGAGCGGTTCGATCAGGTGCAGCGCCGCGCCTGTGGCCGCGACCATCCGGATCGCGTTGCCGGTGTTCGGCGGGATCAGGGGCTCATGGAACATCACGTGGAACACACGTAGCATTTTGCCCTACTTGGTGGGCATGATTGAACACATGCCCATCGAAATTTATTCGCTACACCGCCCCAGCCTCACTTGCAGTAGCGCCGGGGCCGCTCGTGCGCATCTCGATGAGGGTGGGGGAGTCGCCTGGGTCTGGATTCAGAACCCCACGGATGAGCACGTGCGCGAGCTCGGTGAAGTGTTCGCACTACCGGAGCCCGCGATCAACGAAGTAATCAACGGTGGGCAACACTCAAAGCTGAAGCAGTACAGCAATCTCCGTTTCTTAGCCCTTCACCATGCGCAGAGCTTTGACCAGCTGGGGGATATGTACTTGTTCGTCGGCGAAGATTTCGTCATCTTCCTCAATCGCGGTGAGGCCGGATCGGAAGTAGCAATGAGGGTGAGGGAAGGGGAAGGCTTCCACCACACGAACGACGGGATCACGTACCTTGTGCTCGAGGCGTTGGTGAATTCCTATGAGCCGATGATAACGAGCATCGGTGAAGAGATTGATGATATCGAGGATGACGTGTTCGCAGGTGCCCATGGAGTCGCAAAACGGCTTCACGAACACCTCCACCACGTGTTGCAGTACCAGCGGGCAATGCATTCCCTCGTTGGGGTATCCGCGCAATTACTGCCAAAGGCCCCGGCAGAACTTCAAGGTCAATTTAGTGAACTCCACCAACAGATTCTGCGGGAGTCGATTCGAATCGACTCATTCAAGGAGGTGCTCTCCTCCGCGATGCAGGTGCACATTGCCATTGTTGGCCACCAACAGAATGAAGAAATGGCACGGATGAGCCAGGCGGCACTTGAGCAAGGGGAGCATTCGAAGAAGGTCGCATCCTGGGCCGCGATCCTGTTCACCCCCACCGTGATCGCAGGTATCTATGGGATGAACTTCATCCACATGCCGGAGCTGGCAACTAAGTACGGTTACCCGATAGCTCTCCTCGGAATGATCTCGGCCGCAGTGGGGCTATATGCGATTTTCAAACGCCAGCAATGGCTATAACCGCGATCGTGTCCGAAATGTTATCGCCATCACACCTATCCTCAGTCGCGATTCGTTATGTTCAGTAAATGACGATGAACACAGATGAGCCTCAAGCCGCCCGCGGCGAACCTCTCGTCGTCCTGGAGGGCGTGAATAAATACTTCGGCGCGCTCCACGTATTACAGGATATTAACCTCACCGTTCACCGCGGTGAGGTGGTAGTCGTCATCGGTCCCTCAGGGTCGGGTAAATCGACCCTGTGCCGCACGATCAACAGGCTGGAACCTATCGATTCCGGAACGATCGTCCTCGATGGGGAGGCCCTGCCTGAAGAGGGGCGCGCACTGGCGAAGCTGCGCGCCGAGGTGGGAATGGTATTCCAATCCTTCAACCTCTTCGCGCACAAGACGATTCTAGAAAACGTCACGCTGGGCCCGATCAAGGTGAAGAAGATGCGGACGGCGGAAGCCAAAGAGCTCGCGATGAGCCTGCTCGAACGCGTCGGGGTGGCCAACCAAGCGGACAAGCTGCCCGCCCAACTTTCTGGTGGGCAACAGCAACGAGTCGCGATCGCCCGAGCCCTAGCGATGCGCCCGAAGGTGATCCTGTTCGACGAACCGACTTCCGCGCTGGACCCCGAAATGGTGAGCGAGGTGCTGGAAGTGATGGTCTCCCTCGCGAAGGAGGGAATGACCATGGTGGTGGTGACACACGAGATGGGGTTCGCCCGCCGTGCTGCTGACCGGGTGGTGTTCATGTCGGAGGGCCAGATCATCGAAGATGCCGAACCAGACGAGTTCTTCGACAACCCCCAAAGCAGCCGGGCGAAAGACTTCCTCGGCAAGATCCTGACTGACTAAACAACTGATGAAGGAGAATGACATGAAGCGAAGAGTTCACGGCATAATGGCGGTGGCCGCTGCGAGCGCACTCGCGCTCTCCGCCTGTGGAGGCGGGGGAGACGGGGGAGACGGAGGCGGAGGCGGGGGAGACGGCGACACCATCCGGATCGGGACAAAATTCGACCAACCCGGGCTCGGCCTCAAAGACGGTGACACGATGACTGGTTTCGACATTGACGTCGCGAAGTACATCGCTGACAAGATGGGCTTCAGCGAGGATCAGATCGAGTGGGTCGAAGCACCTTCGGCGCAACGTGAGACCCTGCTGCAGAACAAGCAGGTAGATATGGTGGTCGCCACCTACTCGATCACCGACTCCCGCAAGGAGGTCGTGAGTTTCGCGGGCCCGTACTTCATCTCGGGGCAGGATCTGCTGGTGCGTGCGGATGAAGACCGCATCAACGGCCCCGAAGATCTCGACGGCCTCAACCTGTGCTCCGTCTCCGGGTCCACCTCCGCTGCACGGATCAAGGAGGAGTACGCTGAAGGCGTCCAGCTCATCGAGCAGCCCGGATACTCCGAGTGCCTCCAGTTCCTTACCGGTGGCGACGTCGACGCCGTCACCACGGACGACATCATCCTCGCCGGTCTCGCCGCCGAAGCAGGCGGCGGAGAAATGAAAGTGGTGGGGAACCCGTTCTCCGAGGAACGGTACGGCGTGGGTATTTCCCAGGACTCCGACTGGTGTGAAGACATCACGGCGGCGATCAACGAGATGTACGAGGACGGTTCTTGGCAGACGTTTATCGACACCAGTACCGAAGGTGTGGATTACTCCCCAAGCGCTGACAACCCACCCACCCCGGATGCGTGTGGGTAGGTAGTATCTCGCTAACTTCGGCTGCGGGGCCCCTGCCCCGCAGCCGAAGCAACTGATCATCGCATGAAGGTGGTGAACCGGTGGAGCAGTTCCTAGATGTACTGGCCAGTTACGACATCCTGGGGGCGTATTGGATCAACATAAGACTCACGCTCGTCTCAGGAGTGTTGGCGTTGATCCTCGGAACAATACTCGCGCTGATGCGGATTTCTCCGATCGGGTCGTTGCGGTGGGCGGGCTCGGCGTACGTTACCCTGATCCGGAACACTCCGTTGACCGTCATCATGGTGTTCGCGATCCTCGTTCTGTGGCCCAAACTCGGGATGCAGTTCTCCGATGACTTCGCGGTGAACTTCTTCTGGCTCGCCGTCGTCGGGTTGTCCACGTACCACGCGGCGTTCTTCTGTGAAGCGCTGCGCTCGGGGGTCAACACCGTACCCGTCGGGCAGGCCGAAGCGGCCCGCGCGATTGGCCTCGGGTTCATCCCGTCCGCGAGGATAGTCATCTTCCCCCAAGCCTTCCGTGGGGCGATCGCCCCGATGGGCAACACCTTCATCGCGCTGATCAAGAACACCACGGTGGCCGCGGCCGCATCGGTCCAGGAAGTGTCGATCATCATGGGCGACATGATTGAGCGGCACTCCAACTACGCGTTTCCTCTGTTCCTCACCATCGCTGCAGGGTTCGTTGTGATCGTGATTCCGGTAGGGATCCTCACGACGGTCCTCTCCCAACGTCTGGCGGTGACCCGATGAGTGCCCAGAACGTTCTCTTCGACCTCCCGGGGCCAAAGGCCAGGCGCCGCCACAACGTGCTGAACCTGATCGGCGCGGTAGTCGTGGCCGCGATCGTCGCCTATGTGATTTGGATGTTGCACAAGGCCGGGCAGTTCGATCCGGTGCTGTGGGCGCCGATGATTGCGTGGAGCTCGTGGAAGAACTACTTCCTGTCCGGGTTGTACTACACCATCCTCGCCGCGGTGATCTCGGTTACGCTCGCGCTGCTCGTCGGAGTCGTCTTCGGAATGGGGCGTCTGTCAGAGAACAAGGCGATCAGATGGCTTTCCGGTATCTTCGTCGAATTTTTCCGAGCGGTGCCGGTGCTGATCCTGATGATCGCGGCGTATAACATCCTCGGCCGGGGAGGGTACGTTGCCCCGAAGCACGCGCCCCTTCTCGCAGTCGTCATCGCCCTGACGCTGTACAACGGATCGGTCATCGCCGAGTTGGTCCGTTCGGGGGTGTATGGTCTGCCGCGGGGTCAACGTGAAGCGGCACTGGGTATCGGGATGACCCGCTCACAGTCGATCCGTTCGATCGAACTGCCGCAGGCCGTGATCGCGATGCTTCCGGCGTTGGTGAGTCAGTTCGTCATTATCCTCAAGGACTCCGCCCTGGGGTACATCGTTACCTACTCAGAACTTCTGCGTAGCGCGCGGCTCCTGGGCACTCAAAACCCGCTGCCCATCCTGCAGTCCCTGTTCGTTGCCGCCCTGATCTTCATCACGGTCAACTACCTCCTCACCCGGTCCGCCGAATACGCCACCACCTTCGTCTCGGGCCGCACCAGTGGCAAGACGAAGCTCGGGGGCCAAGCACCAGGTGCGTCAGTAACTGCGCCCCCGTTGGGCATCCCGCTCGACCAAGAACCCGAGCGTGACCCGACCAAGTGACGCCCCCGGCGCCCGCAACAGATCGGTAGGTGGCTAAGCTTGGGCCTGGGTGTCACGCTAAGGAGAGTTCATGGACGCACTCGCTGACCTGCTGGGATCGAAGCTAGTCACCGACCCCAACCGGCTCCAGGCCTACCAGCATGACCGGACGTATGACCCGGGGGTGGTTCCGCCCCGGGCGGTGGTGCTCGCCGAGAGCACGCAAGACGTCTCGCAGGTCCTGCAGTATGCGAACCGCAACGACATACCAGTGGTTGTACGAGGCTTGGGTTCGAGCCTCTCAGGCGGGAGCTCCTCACACACCCCGAGCCTCGTGCTGTCATTGGAGAAGATGACCGACATCTCCGTTGACGCTACCTTCGCCACCGCCACGGCAGGCGCGGGGGCGATTAACGCAGACGTGAAGAAGGCGGCCGCCGAGAAGGGGCTGTGGTACCCGCCGGACCCGTCCTCGTTCGAGTTCTGCTCGATCGGGGGCAACGTGGCCACCAACGCGGGGGGACTGTGTTGCGTGAAATACGGCGTCACCCGAGACTACGTCCTGGGGATCACCGTCGTGCTCGCCGACGGCGAGGTGCTTCAGATCGGGGGGCAGAACATCAAGGACGTCGCTGGGCTGCCACTGCTGCACCTGTTTATCGGCAGCGAAGGGGTACTCGGAGTCGTGACGGAAGTGACGGTCCGACTCCTTCCGCAACCCGAACCGGCAGCCACACTGGTCGCCTTCTTCCCCAGCCTGGAACAAGCCAGTGATGCGGTGGTGGCGATCAAATCACGCATCGTGCCGTCGATGATGGAGCTCATGGACACCGTTGCGATCAACGCGGTGGAAGACCAGATGAACATGGGGCTGGACCGCGACGCGGCTGCGTTCCTCGTGATTCAGGTGGAATCCGGAAGCGATGCGGACGCCCGGGTGCGATTCGTCGAGGAACAATGCCTCACCAACGGTTCAACCGAATGTTTCTTCACACTCGATGCCGATGCTGCTGGAGGACGTAGGAGTACCGGTACCGCAGCTACCGAAACTCATAGCCGGAATCAACGAAATCTCCCGCAACCGGGAGGTCACGATCGCCATGGTGGCGCACGCGGGGGACGGGAACACCCACCCGTTGCTGGTGCTCGACCCCCTGGACGAGGCGCAACAACGCCGCGCCCAAGCGGCGTATGGGGAAGTGATGGATCTGGCGATCCGCCTGGGCGGGACGATCACCGGGGAACACGGGGTGGGGCGGCTAAAGCAACCGTGGCTGGAGAACCAGGTGGGCTCCAGAGCGTACGACCTCATGCGCCGGGTCAAGAACGTGTTCGATCCCAAGGGCATCCTCAACCCCGGTGTGATCATCGCGCAGGATTGAGTCAATCCGCCCGCGCCGCGCTCGTCACCTCGAGGCGAAACCCCTCGAATGGGACTACCGACCACGGGATGTAACCGGGACGCACGAACGCTGAGAGGGTGACCTGCGCGGTTTCTCCTCCCACCGCCGAGGTGGGCGCGCCCAGACGTAACCCGTGGAGTCGTGAACGCTGCCCCGCCGGGGTCCTCGTCAGGAAATCCGTCACCGACTCGTGCACCGAGGCATCCGTCAGCGGGACGTTGGCGCCGGGGGTGGAGTAGTACTCTGCCTCGTCGATGGCTGAGGCGGCGTGAAGCGCCGCGGCGTCGGTAAGGGCGAGCAGGCGCTTACGTTCGATGTGGATCTGAGTGATGGTGGCGAAGGTAAGCACGAGCGCGATTGCCACGGCCGAGAGAACGATCGAGATGATGAGAGTGTTCCCATTCTCACCGGTGGGTTCTGGTTGGCGCGTTGGCGGGGAAGTCATTCAGCCTCCGAACCTGTCCACGGTCGCGAATGACTCAGCGGTCACCGTCACGGAGGTTCGCATGCGACTACTCAGGACGTCCGGGATAAGGGGCAGTGGAACGTCAATGCTAACTCGGACGTGTATCCCCGCTCCCGGGGTCAGGCACGGGCGGTGCTCGCAACTGACTGTCACCGCCTCACGGGGGGAGACGGTGATTCCGTGGTCGGAGAACGCGAGATGGGTCGCCGCGGCTGAGCGCTCCTGGGCGACTATCTCCGAGGGCGCGCGAGAGTAGATCCGGCCACTTTCCCGTGCGGCGGATTCGGCCGCGAACATCGCCGCCTGCACCGAGGCGAAAGTGAGGATGAGGTAGACCACCGGAATGAGAAGAAGGAGGGTGCCGGCGAGGAACTCCACGACGGCACTTCCGTCTTCTGGATCCGGTGTTTCACGAGGGTTGGTCATGATCACTCCACCATGGCCCGGCCGGTGGAAGTAACCACCTGCGGCCCGAGAACTCCGAAGAGCGGAAGAGGGGAGCGCACGTGGATCGAAACGATCGCTGCCCCATCCACGAAGGTGGTCGAGGCGCTGATGTCCGACGCGAATTTCTCGGGCAGGGCCGCGGTGATCAACATATGCGTACGCGCCACACCCGCCTCGAGACTCGAACCGTGAAGGGCTGCGTACCTGGCTCCCTCACCTGCCGAATCCACCAAGGTATTGCGCACGTGCAGGGCGAACGCCAACTGGAAGACGCCGGTGCACAGGAGCGCGATCAGGGTGCTGATAAAAACGAACTCAGCTATCGCTGAACCGTTCTCATGCTCCGAGGATTCGCGAGATCGCCGTATCAAACACACGAGTCAGTGCCTCTCCAGCGAGTGCCCAAATGAGGATGACCAACCCTGCGGTCATGATGACGATCATTACCCACCCCGGAACATCTCCGCGTTCGGGGTCCTCACTTGACCGGCTCTGCAGTAGGGAAATGAATCTTTTGAACATTTTTACTCCTTATGACGCGGACAGCATGTGCAGCCCTGGGAATAGTGCGAAAAGAACGGTGACCGGTAGTAGGAGGAATACGACGGGGATCATCATCGCGATTTCCTTCTTCCCGCCGATCTCCATTAGGGCCTGATGGCTGGCATCGCGGGCGTCCTCCGCCTGCGCCCTGAGAACCTCGGTGAGAGGGGTGCCTCGTTCAATCGCCGTGGCAACGCCGTCAGTGAAGCGAGCAATCGTAGGAATGGTGGTGCGGTGGGCCATCGCGGTGAGAGCAGCAGGCAGGGGGATTCCCGAGCGCACATCCGATAGCGTCGCGCTGAGCTCGTCACTGAGAACACCTGCCGTGGAATTCGCCATACGCTCGAGCGCGGCTAAGGGTGTTTCGCCTGCCCCGACGGCCAGCGCGAGAAGTTCTGCGACCGTGGGGAACTCGGCGGCCATGGAAACTTCGCGTCGCTTCACCTGCCGGGTGAGAAGGTAGTCTCGACCCAAGGCACCACAAACACCCGTGACCATCACGAGTGCGATCAGAGCAAGGGGGTGGCTGTGGCGGGTAGCTGCGAGGCCGAGCGCGAAGAACAGTCCGCCGCCCAGAGCAATCGTGCCCCAAAGCACCTGCTCCACGCGGAACTCCTCGACGGACTGGTTCCTGCCTGAGCGCACCAGCCTCTGGGAAACTGACTCCGACCGTGAACCGAGGCGGTCAAGAACTCTGCCGATATCGGAGAGCACAGGCCTGAGCATCCGCTCGAGCTGGGGAAATGGTGTCTGGGAGGTCATCAGCGAGGAGTGCCCCGGCGGTTCCCGCAAGTACGGTTCCAACCTGTGATTCAGACGGGGGCGCAGCGCGCGGAATCTCCAGACGATCAGAAGCGTGCCGCAGCTGAAAAGCAGGCCGATAACTGCTCCCAACGGGTCGAGGATCGATGAGCCCTCACCTAGAAATATCATCGAAGCACCCGCTCTTCCTCGGGAAGCCTGCCCAGACGCAGCATCAGCATGTACGCCGCAGCTGACATGAGCGCCCCCACAGCGAGGATGCTGATCCCAAGTGGGGTGTCGAATGCTTGGGCCGTTTCTTGTCTGGTAGAAAGCAGCGCCAGCACGATCCACGGAGCGGCGGTGGCGAGCCGCGCCCCGGCAGTGGTCCAGGACTGCCGCGCGATCAGTTCACCGCGAGTGCGCAGATCTTTGCGAAGGAAGTCGGCGAGGGTTCCTAGGAGCCGGGTGAGGTCAGTGCCGCCCACCTCCCGGGTGATCCGCAGGGCTTCGATGATCCGATCGGCATCAGGATCCGCGATCCGCTCCTTCAGTGTGTCGAGGCAGTCCTCAAATCGTCCGGTCGCCCGATAGTCGGCCGCGAAGGTCGCGAAAAAGGGTTGCAGTGCTGGTGGGCCTCGTTCAGACAAGGCAGAAATCGCTTCTGGGAGCGACATGCCGGCCCTGATCGCGGAGATGAGGTCCTCGATCGCCTCGGGCCACAGGCTTCCGATCTCCGTGCGGCGTTTTCGGGCGGTGTGGCTCACGTACCAGATCGGACTGAGGGAGAGGAGTAGTCCGATCGCCGAAGCGATCGCGACGGAGGTGCTCACCGAGAGTGTGACTACCCACGCGAGACCTCCGAGCGCTAGGCAGACACCGATGAACGCCAGGATGCTCAAATCGTGCATTCCTGCCTGATTGAGGCGGTCTCGAAGGAGGTTCTGCCTCCTACGAGCGCGCTCCGGCCGGGGCTCGGGCTCCCAGAACGATGCCCAGATCGATAGTAAACCGGCGCCACCAATAAGGCTTACGACCGTACCCATGGAGACTCCTCACCCGCGGCGTCGTTAAGACGAACGCGATCAAGGTGAGGAAGCGGGGTGCCGGTACGCCGGAGCTGGTTGCCATCGTGGGTGAAGACAGTGGCAGCCTCTACAACGGAACCTTCAACTCTGCCCGACAGCACGAGAATCTCCTGGGTATAACGGCGACCGCCGCGTTCCAGGCCGAGGTGTACCACCAAATCGATCGCCGACGCCACGGTTGGCACCACAAACCTGTCGGTGATATTCTCGCCGGCGAGCAACGGGAGCGTGCAAATTTTGGTCACTGCTTCACGGGCGGAGTTCGCGTGAATCGTTGCCATCCCGGGTATCCCGGAGTTCAGCGCGATGAGAAGATCGAGCGCCTCCGCCTCACGCACCTCACCAATAATCAGCCGATCGGGGCGCATGCGCAACGCTTCCTTCACGAGTTTTCTCAGAGGAACCTCTCCCTTGCCTTCGAGGTTTGCGCTCCTCGTCTGCATCGAGACGATGTCCCTTGCGAAAAGGTTTAGCTCGAATACTTCCTCGCAGGTGATGATGTGCTCTGCGGAAGGGATGGCACCTGCCAGTGCATTGATCATCGTCGTCTTGCCAGAGTTCGTTGAACCCGAGACGAGAATGTTCAGGCCACCTGCTACTGCCGCGTCGAGAAAGTCGGCTGCTTGGGTCGTTAAAGAACCCAGCGCAACGAGGTCGGAGGTGGTGCGTGCCCGCGCGACATACTTGCGGATGTTAACGGCCCAATGCCTCTGCGTCACATCGGGAATCGCGACGTGTAGCCGCTCACCGCCGGGTAGCGAGGCGTCGACGAAAGGGGAGGAGAGATCGAGTCGCCTACCCGAGGTGCGCAGCATGCGCTCGACTAGGTCGCGCACCTGATCTTCGGTGAGGATGGTGTTGGTGAGTTCGGCAACTCCGGACCGACTGACGAATATTAGACTCGGGTTGTTGATCCAGATCTCCTCGATGGAATCATCATCGAGGTAGGGTTGCAGCGGGCCGAAACCGATGAAGAGGTCATGCAGAGTCTTGGATACGCTCTCCTGTTCTTCGAGCCGAGGTACGGAGCCCGCGAGTGAGCGCGAATCGTAATCCGCTACTGCCTCTGCGATGAGTTTGATTGCGCCCTTGGGGTCCCGCTGGGGGTCCACCCCACGCCTGCGAATGAGTTGGCGCACCTCTTCTTCGAGGCGTTGAACGGCAGTGTTCATCTTTCTCTCCTTACCAGGTGAGGAGAAAGTTATGGGATCAAGATAGTCCCATCCCGGGGAGATGTCTGCCGAATCGGACTATCTGTGGATAACTGCTTCCCCCATTGCGCGAACCGCATCATCAAGGATGGGTGCGGGGGTCGCGAAGTTGAGGCGCACAAATCCGGGGGCACCGCACTCCTCTCCTGCGGTGGTGGCGACTCCGGCCTGCTCGAGGAAGAAGTCGCTAGCACGGCCGGGCAATTCTAGGTCGCGCATGTCCAGCCACGCGAGGAAGGTGCCCTCGGGTTCCCTGTACCGCACCCCGGGGAGATGCTCGGAAACCAGCGTGCTCAGCGCTCTGCGGTTGGTATCCAGGTAGGAGAGAACCTGGTCGAGCCAGGCCTCTCCATCGTTGTACGCGGCCACTGCTGCGAGCACGCCGACCGTTGAGGCGGACTGTTCGTACCTCCTGCCGAACGATTGCCACAGCGCGAAATGGTGAGGATTGGAAAAAATAACCTGTGCGGCTTTGAGCCCAGGAACGTTCCAGGCCTTCGAGGTCGAGGTAGCGGTGATCGTGTGCGCCGCCGCGGCCGCGCTCACAGAGGCGAACGGGATGTGGCCGTGGCCGGAATAGGTCAGGGGTGCGTGGATCTCATCGGAGAACACCAGGCCACCTTTAGCGGCGACCACGTCCGAGATATCCCGCAGTTCCTCCCGGGTGAGCACTCTGCCGATGGGGTTGTGCGGGTTGCAGAGCACTAGGAGCTGGCCCGGAACGGTGAACGCCGCAGCCAGGGCCTCAAGGTTGTAGGAGTAAGTACTGCCATCGCGGGCGAGCGGAACTTGGACTATTTCACGCCCCACCATTTCACCCAGGGTCAAAAAGGGCATATACGCGGGCGTCGGTACGATAATGGGGGAGCCGGGCGGAGTGAAGTGAGTGACGACGGCGATAAGCGCTTCCACCACGTCGACAACGGGTCGGACCATCTCTGGGTCTACGCTCACGCCATACCTGCGACCGGAGAATTCTGAGTACGCCTGCCCGAGCGCCGCCTTAAACCCCTCCGGTAGGTACCCGAACTGGTTGGAATCGACAGCTGATTTGATCGCATCGCGAACTGCTGGGGCTGTTCCGAAATCCATTTCGGCGATGAACGCGCCCACGGCGCCGGGGAAAGTCGACCATTTCACGCTCCCGCGGGATCGCAGCTCAGCGATAGAGATGTTGTCGAACATGTTCACTCACTCCTCCGGTCCGCGCCGTATGCAATCAACAATAGGGCGGCGGAAGCGGCCGTGGTGGGACTTCTCACGCGGTGATTTGGGTGACAATGTACGTAGTTCTGAAAGATCTGGGAACGTGCGAGGCTTAGCCTTCGGTTAGACGAGTTCTAAGGAGACGTGCATGACGATGCGGCGTAATGTGATCGTGCTGGTCGCTTCGAACCTTTTCGGAGGGGTCGGAGTGGCTGCCTCGGTGGCAGTGGTCTCCCTGCTGACCGAGCAGATCGCGAACACGCAGGTCGCGGGCTTCGCCCAAGCGGTTACCTCTTTCGGGGCCGGCTTATCCGCGGTGCCGCTCGCCAACCTCGCGGCGAGGAAAGGGCGCCGCTTCTCCCTCGGGCTGGGATACCTCTTCCCGATAATCGGCGCAGCGGTCGTGATCTTCGCGGCGGTTATCTCTAACGTCGTCATTCTCTTCGGCGGACTCGCACTCTTCGGCGTGGCCCAAGCGGTGAATCTCCAGTCCAGGTACGCCGCAGCTGAGAACGCGAGCGCAGCGAGGCGAGCCGGCACAATGTCCATCGTCATCTGGGCGACCACTGTGGGGTCGATGGTGGGACCCAATCTGATCGACCCGGGGGACCGCTTAGGCACTTTCCTCGGGCTCCCTCAATATTCTGGCACCTACATCCTCTCCATGGTCGCCTACGCGCTCGCGGCCACAACCATCGTCCTGTTCTTGGCGCCCAACCGCCCAGCAGAGGTGAAACCCAACCGCCAGAGCGCGATCAGCGAAGAACCCATGGGCGCGATCGGGGCTTTGAAGTGGGCAGGTACTGCGCCGCTCGCGAGGTACGGCGTGGTCGCCATCGGGTCTGCGCACGCCGTGATGGTAATGGTCATGGTGATGACCCCGTTGTACATGGTGCACGAGGGGATGTCCCTCTCCTTCGTCGGGGTAGTGGTTTCCCTGCACATCATGGGCATGTACGCACTCTCCCCAGTGTTCGGCTGGGCCACTGATAGATTCGGTGCAGTGCGAGTGAGTTTGGCCGGAATGGCTGTGCTCACGCTCTCGACAGCGATGGGGTTCGTCGCCGCCACGTACGAACCGCTGAGTAGGGCACTGACACCTGTTGCGCTGGTCATCCTCGGCGTGGGGTGGTCGATGGTCGTTATTTCGGGGTCCAGCTTGCTAGCCGGGATCGAGGAAGATCGCGTGCGGGTGCCCCTCCAGGGGGCCAACGACGCGATTATGAATTACGCCGGAGCGCTTGCCGCTGCGGCCTCCGGTCTTCTGCTCGCATGGAGTGGGTTCCAAGGAGTCAACGTCGTCGCCACACTTATCCTGGTGCCCGCATTGCTACTAGCGGTTCCGGCATTCCGGTTGAGCAACGCCCCTGAAGACGAAGATGCAGCACTAGTGCAGTAGCGCTGGCTTCGCCCTCGACGGGTTCGTGGGGTCCTGAGAAATCACAGGTGCGACCGCCATGCTGGTAGAAGCCCGATACGGGGCGAACTTGCGGGCGGAAACCGCTATCTCTCACTCGGGTGGCTGGTAGAACGGGCGACATCCACGACCGTTCCATGGTGAGTGGTCACTTCACTGAGGAGATTGGCTCGGATATGGATCCTGAAGAGGCGCCCGCGTTCATCGCCCTGCAGGAGAGGAAGAATAACGTGGAGGCCGACCTTCAAAACGTCATTGCTGAGCGCGATGATCTCGTAGCGGAGGTTCCCAACCTCAGTGCACGCCTAGATAGGGAAGAGATTCAGGGGAAGCAGCACGCAGAGCGCTCGGACGCACTCGCGGCCGACGTGCTGCAATGCGCTGCTCGTGAAGTCGAGTTAGCGACGTGCGAGGCGGCGGCCTCCAACGGCCGCCGCGAGGAGTGCAGATCACCGCTGGGGTGATGGTCTCCCCCGGAAGAACTAGGGGAGTAGTTGAAGGCTCTGCAGCCACGATCTGTGTCCGGAGAGGGACTTGAACCCTCACGCCCGATAAAGGGCACTAGCACCTCAAGCTAGCGCGTCTGCCATTCCGCCACCCGGACGAGTGGAGTGCCAGTCCCAGTGGAACCGGACGTCCGTCAATGTATCACGTCTCCTCTCGCTCCCACCAATCCGGAACCGCCAAAAGGCGAGGGATGTGGGGTAACACACAACTGCGCGTGGTCGATAGGCTAAGAGAAAATACCGAACGAGAGGGAGATCTGTGACGACACATTCGCAACGCGCGGCAGAACTCGAGGCAGTGAAGTTCTGCAAGGAGCTCATCCGCATCGACACCACGAACTATGGGGAGAACCAGGGCGCTGGTGAGCGCGTTGCGGCCGAATACATCATGGAGCTGCTCACCGAGGTGGGATATGACCCAGTGTATTTGGAATCGGCGGATCGCCGTGCGAACGTGGTCTTCAGGATCCCAGGTGTGGATCCATCCCGTCCCGCGCTAGTCGTCCACGGCCACACCGACGTCGTTCCCGCGGATGCCTCCGAGTGGAAAATGGACCCGTTCGGCGGGGAAGAGATGGACGGGTTGATCTGGGGCCGCGGGGCGGTCGACATGAAGGACATGGTCGCCATGATCCTCGCAGTGGTACGCGACATGAAGATCAACAACTGGAAACCGGCAAGGGATCTCATCGTCGCATTCTTCGCCGACGAGGAAGCCGGAGGGGTGTACGGAGCGCAGTGGTTGGTGAAGAACCACCCGGAACTCTTCGACGGCGCGACGGAAGCGATCAGCGAGGTGGGTGGGTTTTCGGTAGAGGTAAATGGCCGGCGAGTGTACCTATTGCAAACCGCCGAGAAGGGGCTCGCATGGTTGCGCCTGCTCACGGAAGGAACGGCGGGGCACGGATCGCAGATCAACACCGACAACGCCGTCACCCAGCTCGCCGCGGCTATCGCCAGGATCGGCGCGCATTCCTTCGATACTGCGTTGCACCCCACCGTGGAGGCGCTTCTGAAAGGCGTGGGGGACCTCGCGGGAATTAAGTTCGATCCGGCCGATCCCCAGACGATCGATGCGGCGCTGACAGCGCTCGGGCCAGCCGCGAAATTCGTGGGCGCAACGATCAAAACCAACGCGAACCCCACGCAACTTTCCGCCGGATACAAAGCCAATGTGATCCCAGGGGCAGCCTCCGCGGCGATCGATTTGAGGTTCCTGCCCGGCGAGGAGCAGATGGCGATGGATAAGCTCCGTGAACTCGCCGGGCCCGGGATCAAAATCGAAGATATCCACCGGGACGTCGCGCTGGAAGCTCCCTTCGAGACGACGCTGGTTGACCACATGATCGGGTCCCTGGACGCCGAGGACCCGGGCGCCGTGGTGCTGCCTTACATGCTCTCCGGGGGAACGGACAACAAGTCCCTCTCCAGGCTTGGGATCAAGGGTTATGGATTCGCCCCGTTGCGGCTTCCCCCCGAACTGGATTTTGCCGGTATGTTCCACGGGGTCGACGAGAGAGTCCCCGTGGACGCGATCGAGTTCGGAGTCCGGGTGCTTTCGCGCTTCCTCAAGGAGGCCTAAGCCTTAGGCGTAATAGGCGAGGTCCGGGTCGAACGTGGAGCGTACGCGGATGACCTTCCGTCGCATCCATACCTTGCGCTCGCCGCCCATGTAGATGCGGTGGCGGGTTAGCTCCCAATGCCCGTATTCCGCGTGCTCGGTGAGGAATGACCGGATCTGTTTGCGGCTGGCGGTGCGGGGGAGTGTGATGACCCGAACCTCGTACTCAACATTCGCCATGGGTTCACTGTAACCATTTCCGTTGCGGTGCCGGGCCCGAAAAACGCTGTACCGAGCAACTCGGGAACCGAATTGGGTAAATCGAGTGTGAAAACTTCCCAGTTAGCGCTACGGTCATAGGTATGGCTGGTGACCCTCGTAAAGCTTTTGAAGAACTCGTTGCTGCTCTCAAGGAGCACATGGAGATAGCTCTTGTCCTCCAGGACCCAGACGCCGATGAGGTGTTTGATGCTGCCGAGGCGCTCGGGGAAGCGTTCGACGACTACGACGAAGCGCTTTTCCAAGCAAGCGGCGTCGACACCCCGCTGGATAACCTCGACGGATACGACGACGATGATGACGACGACGATGACGATGATGACGAGGACGACGACGATGACGAGGAGCGTGACGCGTAGTCTCTAGGAGACTTCGTCGAGTACATCCCGAATCTCCGTCGGAAGTTCCAGATCCGCCGCGCCCAGCAGGCCGGTGAGCTGGGCGGGGGTGCGCGCCCCGATGAGAGCCGAACTCACCCCGGGGCAGTCCCGGGTCCAGGCGAGAGCAACCTCCGCGGCGGTGCGCCCGAGGCCTTCTGCTGCCGCGTGCACGGCCTCCACCACCGAGCGGGCCTGGTGCGTGAGATACGGATCCACGAAACCCCGGAGATGGGGTGAGGCGGCGCGGGAGTCCGCTGGAACCGAGTGCCGGTACTTGCCGGTGAGCACCCCGCGGCCGAGTGCCGACCATGCGAGCACTCCGAGGCCGAGCCCCTCGGCGGCAGGGAGTAATTCGATTTCGCAGTCGCGGGCGAGCAGTGAATACTCCACCTGGGCCGCCGCCAGGCCTGGGTCACTGCCTAACAGGGTTGCCACCTGCGCAGTCTGCCAGGCGGGGAAGTTGGAGAGCCCCACGTAGCGGGCACGCCCGGTGGAGACGGCATAGCGGAGCGCGGAGACGGATTCGGTGATCGGGGTGTGTGGGTCGGGTGCCTGGATGAACCACAGATCGACGTAGTCTGTGCGGAGCCGTTTCAGGGAGGCGTCCAGCGAGGCGATGAGGTTGCCCCGGGAGGAGTCCACCTCGCCTCCGCGGACGCCCGATTTGGTGCTGATCACCACATCCTCGCGGGAGGCCTCGCCGCTGAGCAGGTCGCCGATTACCTCCTCGGAACGGCCCTCACCGTACGACCCGGCAGTGTCGAGGAGGTTGCCGCCCGCGTCCAGAAAGTTCCGGAGCTGCTCGGCGGCGTCATGTTCATCGGTATCCCGACCCCAGGTGAGGGTCCCTAAACCCACGGATGACACTCGAAGTCCAGTGGACCCCACGCGGCGAATTTCCATGTGTCCAACAGTAGCTGAGTCACACCTGCACCCGAAGCGGAAGGTGGTTGAGTGTTCAACAAATACGTTAGTCTGGTGGGGTGCATGCTTGGAAAGATACGTCGGTTCCCACCCTCCCGGGTGAAGGCCTGATCCCCCGAATTTTCGATACCGCTTCTGAAGAATTGATTGCCGCGCCCAGCGGTGGGATGTACGTGTGCGGGATAACCCCGTATGACGCGACCCACCTGGGGCACGCGGCCACCTACGTCGCGTATGACACGCTACTTCGAGTGTGGCGCGACGCGGGGAACGAAGTGGCCTACGTTCAGAACGTCACCGACATCGACGATCCGCTGCTGGAACGCGCGGCAGCAACCGGGGTTAGCTGGGAGGAGCTGGCGCAGTCGCAGACCGATCTGTTCCGTTCTGACATGGAAGCCCTCAGCGTCATCCCACCCACGCACTACATCGGCGTAGTGGAGACGATGGATCTCATCATCGAGGGGGTAGCGGAGATGCTCGAGGCGGGCGCCGCGTACTGGGTCGGGAAGGACCTCTACGCCGACCTGTCGGCGGACGAACGTTTCGGCACCATCGGAAACCTCGACCACGACACCCAGATGCAGTTCTTCACCGAACGAGGGGGAGATCCGGACACGCCCGGTAAGCGCAACCCGCTGGACCCTCTGCTGTGGCAGTCCCAGCGGGACGGCGAACCCGGTTGGGACGGCGGCGAGCTCGGAGTGGGGCGCCCGGGATGGCACATCGAGTGTGCAATCATCGCCCGTAAGTACCTGCCCACACCGTTCGTCCTCCAGGGGGGCGGAGAGGATCTGGTGTTCCCCCACCACGAGATGTCCCTCTCCCACTTGCGCATCCTCACCGGCACCCCCACCCCAGCACAGGTGAATATGCATGCGGCGCTGCTCGCCTACGAGGGCGAGAAGATGAGCAAATCCCTTGGCAACCTAGTATTCGTCTCCGGCCTGCGCCGCGACGGGGTTCACCCCGACGCTATCCGCCTGCTCCTCCTCAGCCAGCACTACCGCTCGGAGTGGGAATACACCGAAGAACTGCTGGGCGAGGCGGGTGACCGACTCAACGCGTGGCGCGAGGCGATGTCCGGAGAGCGTCGGGCAGAGGGAAGCACCGGTACCCGGGTGCTCGAGCAGGTGCGCGAACACCTAGGCAACGATCTCGACACTCCCGCGGCGCTCGCCGTCATCGACGAGTGGGTCCGCTCGGGGCGGCGCAGCCCCGAGGACGTGCGCCTCGTTGCCGACGTGGCGGACGCGCTACTCGGTGTGAAGAGCCTACGAGCGCTCGTCCCGGCGCCGTAGGTAACGCTCGAACTCCTGGGCGATCGCCTCGCCGCTGGCTTCGGGCAGATCCGCCGTATCCTTCGCCTCTTCGAGTTGGCGGACATACTCGGAGATCTCCGGATCCTGCTCCGCGAGTTCGTCCACCCCTCGTTGCCAGGCCCGAGAATCTTCCATGAGATCGTCGGTGGGAAGCGGCTCACCGAGGGTGTCCTCCAGCGCGCCGAGCAGCGCGAGGGTCGCCTTGGGGGAGGGCGGTTGGGCCACATAGTGGGGCACAGCGGCCCACACGGACAGGGACGGTATTCCGCGCTCGAGGGCAACGTGCGCAAGAACCCCGACGATGCCGGAGGGGCCCTCGTAATCCGATCTCATCACCCCGAGCTCTTGTTGAATGCGGGGATCGTCACTGGTGCGGTGCACGGGAATGGGTCGTGTGTGAGGTGTGTCGGCCAGCAGCGCGCCCACGGCAATGAGCATCTCCGCGTCATACGTGTGGGCGGCGTGGATGATCTCCTCGCAATACGATTTCCACCTGAGCGAGGGCTCCACCCCCTGTACGAAGATCACTCGACGACCCCGCGGGGTGAGCGCGATCGAGACAGTCGTGTCGGGCCACTCCAGGTAGCGCGCGCCGTCGTCATCGATTATGGAGACGGGGCGGTTGACCTGGAAGTCGTGGTAATCCTCGGGGTCGAAGGTGTCGACAGTTTGGGCGTTCCAGTCCGAGGCGAGCAGGTCTACTGCTGCCGTCGCGGCGGAGCCGGCGTCGTTCCAACCGTCGAAGGCGGCGATAAGCACCGTCGGCGGAGAGGTGGTGTGCTCTGAAGTACTCACCTTCCCAGCCTAACGCCCAACTGTGAGACGATAAACGAACCATGGATAACGTTTCTTCTATCTTCAGTGACGCCCGCCCGATCGCCGCACCTGCCGCACTCCCAGAGGCCGTGTTGTGGGATATGGACGGCACGATCATTGACACCGAACCTCAGTGGTTGGCGGCCGAGGTGAAACTCGCTCAGCGCCACGGGGGCACCTGGACGGAAGCGATGGGCGATAAGCTGATCGGGATGTCGTTGCCGGAATCCATTCTCATTTTCCGGGAATTGAGCGGCATCTCCGCCGCGCCCGAGCAACTCATCTCCGAACTCATCCAGGAAATGGTGGATCTTGTCCGTGCGGGGGAGGCCGGCTGGCGGCCCGGGGCGAGAGAGCTGCTCACCAGCCTGGAGCGCCACGAGGTGCCGTGCGCACTAGTCACCATGTCCTACCAGGAACTTGCCGACGTCGTCATCGAGATGCTCCCCAATGGCACCTTCGACACGGTGGTCACCGGCGATCAGGTGGAGAACGGCAAACCGCACCCGGAACCATACTTGCTTGCAGCTGAACGCCTCGGGGTCGATATCGAGAGAACAATAGCCTTGGAGGATTCCGTGCCGGGAGTCACCTCCGCGGCAGCCTCGGGGGCGTGGACAATCGGGATTCCCGCGCACCAGCAAATCCCGACATCATCCACCTACGCCGTCATCCCGACCCTGGAGCAGGTGCAGCCACATGAACTGTTCGCCCTCGCCTCCCAGCGCGGTGGGTGATGAGGCGCACTAGAGGGCTCTCCCTGGGCTCCGTCGGCGGAGTTCCCCTCACCATCACCGCTGGCTGGGCGCTCATCACGGCCGCGATGACCTTCGTGTTCACCCCGGTGGTGAAGAACAGCTTGGGGCTCTCCACGGGGCCCGCGGTGCTGGTCGCGCTCGGGGTGCCGCTGCTGCTCGCCGTCAGCGTGCTGATCCACGAACTCGCGCACGGGATCACCGCGCAACTGCGCGGCTACCGCGTGCGGGAGTACGTCATCACCCTCTGGGGTGGGCACACGACGTTCATGTCCGAAATCGACCGGCCCGGCGCTGCCGCGGGGGTGGCTTTTGCGGGCCCGGCGGCGAACCTTGTGCTCGCGGGGCTCGGGTGGTGGATCGCGCCGTCCCTCGGCCCCATCGGGGGGTTCCTCGCGTTTACCCTTTCGCTCACCAACGCATTCGTGGGAGTGTTCAACCTCCTGCCCGCCTCCCCGCTCGATGGCGGCAAACTGCTGGAATCGGCCATTTGGAAGGCCACGGGAGACCGCTGGTTGGGGATGCGCGTGGCCGGGCGTTTGGGGCAGGTAACCGCCGCGGTGGTGGTGATGGGTTTCGTGGTGTGGCCCTACCTCTCCGGCAGCCAGGGAACGTTCACCGTGATCACCGGGGTCATCGTGGGAATCGTGATCTGGCAAGGCGCCCAGCAGACCGTCAAGGTCGCGAAGGCCAGGGCCGCTACCGAGGGGTTCTCACTCGCCCCCTACCTGGTGCCCGCACACGTGGTGGAGGGGATCACGCCGGTGGCGGATATCGAGGCATTGCCCGCCGTGGTGGTTGACCGCACCCCGGGGTCCGCGCAGGTGTCGATCGTCGACCCGCAGGCTTTCCGATCCGTCCCCACCTCCGAACGGGGTCTTACGCCCGCCTCTGCGGTGGCGGCGGCGGCGTTAGTGTGCGTGGTGACGGCGCTCACCGGTTCACGGGCCGTGAGCCAGATCGCCAACGGGCTTAACAGCGGAGCGAAGGTGTACCTCTACGCCGAGTCCGGCACGGTCCAGGCCGGCAGCACCAGCGTGATCGATATCGAGCGGGTTCTCGCGGAGCTTAAGCAACGCGGCGCCTAAAACGGGCCCGCGCGAGTAGAGTTGGCGAACGTGACCACTCCATCTACTGGCGCCCACCTACGAAGGGGCCCATTCCGATCCGGCGACCGTGTGCAGTTGACCGACTCCAAAGGACGCATGTCCACACTCACCCTGGTCGAGGGGGAAGTGATGCACACTCACAAAGGATCCCTCGCGCACGAGGATCTCATCGGGCACCCCGAAGGGTCAGTAGTCACCACCTCCACCGGAACCGAATACCTCGCCCTGCGCCCACTGCTGGCGGATTACGTGCTCTCGATGCCTCGCGGCGCAACTGTCATCTACCCCAAGGACGCCGCCCAGATCATCGCGATGGCCGACATCTTTCCCGGTGCCCGGGTGATCGAGGCAGGTGTGGGGTCCGGGGGACTCACGCTTTCACTCCTGCGCGCGGTGGGCGACGGCGGGTCCCTCCTGAGCGTCGAGCGGCGGGAGGACTTCGCCGACGTCGCCCGGGGCAACGTCGAAGTCTTCTTCGGGGGTGACCACCCGGCGTGGGAACTGCAGGTAGGGGACTTCGCCGACGTCGCCGAGCAGCAAGCAGCGCAGTCCGTTGACCGGATCGTGCTGGACATGCTCGCCCCGTGGGAGAACATCACCGCCGCAGCGCACGCCCTAACCCCCGGCGGGGTGCTGTGCGTGTATGTGGCCACCACCACCCAGATGGCGCGGGTGGTGGAGGTGCTCAAGGAGGACCAGCAATGGACGGAACCGGAATCCTGGGAAACATTCGTGCGCGGATGGCACCTCGAAGGGCTGGCAGTTCGCCCTCAGCACCGGATGGTCGGGCATACGGGGTTCCTCATCACCGCCCGGCGCCTCGCCCCGAATGTGCAACCCCCCACCCGCAAGCGCAGGCCAGCGCCAGGGGCGTACGCGGAGGGGCTGCCCACGGTCGACCCCGCGGAACTCGCCGCAGACTTGAAACAACAACCGGTACCGGCGAAGAAGCTGCGGCGGGCCCGCCGCAGCCAGGAGGCCGCCTTGGAGGCGCAACGCCGGCACGGTCAGGACGCGGAAGGTGGAGTTCACAATACCCTGGAACGGCCACCAAGCGGACGAATCTAGAACCCGATGACGATCTCACCTATCGTGGCGAGCGGAGGCATCGATGAGTACTGAAATCCCCGGACGGATCACCGCGGAGAACGCTCCCGCGGGAAAGCCCCAGAAGTCGGAAGAGTTCGAGAAACTGCAGAAGGAAGCTCTGACCCTGGCGGAAAAGAACGACCGACTGGTGGCGGCCCTGAACTCCGCCCGAAGCCAGCTGGTGGAGCTGCGCGATCAGGTCGAGGAGATGACCAAACCACCGAGCTCCTACGCACTGTTCCTCAAAGCTCATCCCGACCGGACTGTCGACGTGCTCTCCTCGGGGCGCAAACTGCGCCTCGCCACCACCCGAGACATCGCGACCCACTCCCTGCGTGAGGGTCAGGAGTTGCGGCTCAACGAAGCAATGGTGGTGGTCGGGGTCGGGGAGTACGAGAACACCGGCGAGATAGTCACCGTCAAAGAACACATCGACGATTACCGGGTGCTCGTCGTCGGGCGTTCCGACGACGAACGGGTGCTGCGCCTCTCAGGGCGCCTGCGGGCGGAGAAAGTGCGCGTCGGCGACGCCCTCACCGCTGATACCAGAACCGGTTTCGCCTATGAGAAGATCCACCGCTCCGAGGTGGAGGAACTCATGCTGGAGGAAATCCCCGACGTCACCTATACCGATATCGGGGGGCTGGGTGACCAGATCGAACAGATCCGCGACGCCGTGGAACTGCCCTTCCTACACCCGGATCTGTACCGCGAACACGGGTTGAAACCGCCGAAGGGCCTCCTGCTCTACGGCCCACCGGGCTGCGGTAAGACCCTGATCGCCAAAGCGGTGGCCAACTCCCTGGCCGAGGCCTCCCTCACCGCGACCGAGGCGGACGGCGCCCAGTCGGGGCGGCACCGATCATTTTTCCTCAACGTCAAGGGCCCCGAGCTGCTCAACAAATACGTGGGGGAGACCGAACGCCATATTCGACTCATCTTCGCTCGAGCCCGGGAGAAGGCCTCTCAAGGGATCCCCGTGGTGGTTTTCTTCGACGAGATGGAATCGCTGTTTCGCACCCGCGGGACTGGGGTGTCCTCCGACGTGGAGACGACGATCGTTCCGCAACTGCTCGCCGAGATCGACGGGGTGGAACAGCTCGACAACGTTATCGTCATCGGTGCTTCCAACAGAGAAGACATGATCGATCCCGCGATCCTGCGCCCGGGCCGGCTCGACGTCAAGGTGAAAATCGAACGGCCCGACGCGGAGGCGGCGGTAGACATCTTCACCAAGTACCTCACCCCAGACCTGCCGATCCATGCCGAGGAGATCGCCGCGCACGGCAGCGCCGAGGGAGCGGTGGCGGCGATGATCGACTCCACGGTGCAACACATGTTCTCGCTGGGCCAGGAGAACGAGTTCCTCGAAATCACTTACGCCTCCGGCGATAAGGAGATCCTCTACTTCAAAGATTTCGCATCCGGGGCGATGATCGCGAATATCGTCGACCGGGCCAAGAAATCGGCGATCAAGGATCTCCTAGTCTCCGGGGAGCGGGGGCTTCGAGTCGGGCACCTGCGCGCCGCGAGTCGGGAGGAGTTCCACGAGAACGAGGATCTGCCCAACACAACCAACCCGGATGACTGGGCAAGAATCTCGGGGAAGAAGGGGGAGCAGATCGTGTCCATCCGCACCATCGTGCAGGACCCCTCCGATGCGCCGCGGTCTATCGAACAGATCTCCCCCACGGGGCAATACCTGTAAGGAGCGCCATGTCAGTACACCGCGTGATGGGGATCGAGACCGAGTTCGGGATCGTCGACGTCGCTGACCCCGCGGCCAACCCCATGCTCATGAGCGCCCAGGTGGTCACCGCCTACGCAGATGCGGCGCGGCCCACGAGCCCGGTGTTGTGGGACTACCACTCGGAAGATCCCCTCAACGATGCCCGGGGGTTCCGCTTGGACCGTGCCAGCGCCCACCCGTCGCAGCTTACGGATGAGGAGCCGGAACTGACCCCTCCCGACGTGTGGGGAACCGTGACTCGCCGCACCCGTAACCCCGCGCGGCCGCGCTCGCAGTGGACGATGAACACCGTGCTGACGAACGGGGCGCGGTTCTACGTGGATCATGCTCACCCGGAATACTCCGGGCCCGAGGTGACCAACCCGCGCGACGCCGTACTGTGGGACCGCGCGGGCGACGAGATCGCCCTGCGCGCGACCCGGCTCTTGGCGCAGCGCCCGGGGATGCCCGAAATCGCCCTGTACAAGAACAACACCGACGGCAAGGGCGCCTCCTACGGTACGCACGAGAACTACCTGGTGGACCGTTCGATCGAATTCGACGACATCGTCTCCCTGCTCACCCCGCACTTCCTCACCCGCCCGATCTACTGCGGAGCCGGGCGCGTGGGGTTGGGCCAGAACGGGCAACGCCCCGGTTTCCAGATCAGCCAACGGGCAGATTTCATCGAGGCGGAAGTGGGGCTGGAGACCACCCTGCGCCGTCCGATCATCAATACCCGAGACGAACCCCACTCGGACGCGAGGAAGTATCGCCGCCTGCACGTCATCGTCGGTGATGCCAACCTCCTACAGGTTTCCACATACCTCAAAGTGGGTACCACCGCGGCGATCCTGAGCATGTTGGAACAGGGCAGGGTGCCCGAGTACCTGCGGGAGCTCACGCTCGCCGCGCCCGTGCTCAGCGCCACCACCGTGAGCCATGACACCACGTTGACGGCCCGACTGCGTTTGGCGGACGGCCGGGAGCTCACCGCGATCGAAATCCAGCAACTGTACGCTCGTGCCGTCCGCGAAGCCGCCGGGGACCACCCCGATGAGGCCACCGCGGAGCTGCTCACCAGGTGGGAGGGCGTGCTCGAGAAGCTCAGTACCGACCCGATGCAGGCCTCCGCCGAGGTCGAGTGGATCGCCAAGCTGCGCCTCCTGGAAGCGATGCGGGCACGCGATGGCCTGGGGTGGGACGCCCCGAAGCTCGCCGCGCTCGATCTGCAATGGTCGGATCTACGCCCCGAACGGGGAATCTACCGGCGCCTGGAGGCGGCCGGGGCGGTCGAGACGCTGGTGTCACAGGAGGAGATCGAGCACGCGATCCACCACCCACCGGAGGATACCCGCGCATATTTCCGGGGGGAGTGCGTACGGCGCTACCCCCAAGTAACGACGGCTAACTGGGACGCGCTGATCTTCGACCTACCCGATTCCACCGCGCTGCAACGGGTTCCCATGCCCGAACCACACCGGGGAACCCGCGCCCACGTCGGGGAACTGCTCGAGGCGCACCCCGACCCCAGCACACTCCTGCAGGCACTAAGCGGCGGGGAGTAGAATTGCCGCAGAACCCGAATAGGAGCGAACGTGTCACAAAAGTTTGAACAGGTACGCCGGCCCGACCCACGCGACGAGGAGCCCACCCCGCCGCCTCCACCGACGGGTAAGGCGGCCCAGACCCAAGAGGTTGACGATCTCCTCGCGGAGATCGACGGGGTGCTGGAGACCAACGCGGAATCCTTCGTGCGCAGCTTCGTGCAAAAGGGCGGCCAATAGATGGACCGAGCGGATCGGCTCCCTGCAAGCTTCATGCGCCCCGGGAGCGCCTCCTTCGTAGATTTCCTCACCGAACACGCCCCGCAGCTCCTGCCCGGGGCACGCATCACGGAAGGCATCGAGGTAGAGACGGCGCACGCCACCACGATCGTCGCCCTCACCTTCTCGGGTGGGATCGTGATGGCGGGGGACAGGCGCGCCACCGTGGGCACCTCGATCGCCCACCGGCAGATCGAGAAAGTCTTCCCCGCCGATGAGTTCTCCGCGGTAGGTATCGCAGGCACGGCGGGGCTCGCCGGGGATCTGGTGCGCCTCTTCCAACTGGAACTGGAGCACTACGAGAAGATCGAGGGGTCGCTGCTCTCACTCGACGGAAAAGCGAACCGGCTCGCCACCCTGGTTCGAGCGAACCTACCGCTCGCCCTTCGCGGATTGGCCGCAGTGCCCCTGTTCGGTGGGTGGGATACCGGCCGCGAGGTCGGGCGGATCTTCTCCTACGACGTCATCGGGGGGCGTTACGAAGAGCACGATCACCACTCCGTGGGGTCCGGCTCGGTCTACGCCCGGGGCTCGCTGAAGAAGCAATGGGAGCACGGACTCACCCGCGATGACGCGATCGACGTGGCGCTGCACGCCCTGGTAGACGCCGCCGATGAGGATGCCGCCACCGGTGGCCCGGACGCGATCCGCGGGATCTACCCGATCGTCGCCGTCGTGACCAAGGATGGCTACGAACCTGTGGTCACCAGCGAGCTCGCCCGCCATTTCGAGAACATCAGCGCCCGCCGATCCGCACGGCCCGAGCGCGGAGGGGCATCATGACCCAACAATTTTACGTCTCCCCCCAACAACTGATGGAGGATCGGGCGGATTTCGCCCGCAAGGGCATCGCCCGAGGGCGGTCCGTGGTGGTGGTGGGGTACAGCGGCGGAATCCTGTTCGCCACCGAGAACCCCTCCCGCGCCCTGCACAAGATCAGCGAGATCTACGACCGCATCGGTTTCGCCGCCGTGGGCAAATACAACGAGTTCGAGAACCTGCGGGTCGCGGGCGTGAGGTACGCCGACCTGCGCGGCTACTCCTACGACCGCGCCGATGTCACCGCCCGGGGCCTCGCGAACGCGTACGCCCAGACCTTGGGCGCGGTGTTCACCACGGAGGCCAAACCCCTCGAGGTGGAGATCGCCGTCGCCGAGATCGGGGTAAGCCAGGAGGAGGATCAGATCTACCTGCTCTCCTACGACGGTGCCGTCACGGACGAGAGTGGGTACGTCGTGATGGGCGGTGCCGCGGCCGCGCTAGCGGAACACCTGAAAGAGAAGTGGACACCCGGAATGGTGCTGGAGGACGCCGCGAAACTCGCCGTGGGTACGCTCGCCATCTCCGGCACGGGGGAAACCCGGAAAATCCCGGTAGACCACATCGAAGCCGCTGTGCTCGACCGCGCGAGGGCCCAACGCTGCTTCAGGCGCCTCACGTCCGCCGACCTCGAGGAGCTCTTGAACGCGAACGGCCAGGGCGCATGAGCCGGCGCATCTTCGGGCTCGAAACGGAATTTGGACTCACCTACAACTCCGCCACCCGTGACGTGAGCCCGGAGGAGGTGGCGCGTTACCTGTTCCGCAAGGTGGTCGCGTGGGGGCGCTCCTCGAACGTGTTCCTGCAGAACGGTTCCCGGCTCTACCTGGACGTCGGCTCCCACCCCGAGTATGCGACCGCGGAGTGCGACGACATCCGCCAGCTGCTCATCCATGACAAGGCGGGAGAGGTGATCCTGCAGGAACTGGCCGCAGACGCCGCGGAGCGACTCGCAGCCGAGGGCCTCCCCGGCGAGATCCACCTGTTCAAGAACAACCTCGACTCCGCCGGCAACTCCTACGGCTGCCACGAAAACTACCTCCTGCGGCGGCGGGCCGACTTCTCGCGCACCACGAACCAACTGATTCCCTTCCTCATTACCCGCCAGATCCTCACCGGCGCGGGGCACATCCTCTCCGACGAGGACGGCGTGCGCTACACCTTCTCCCAGCGCTCGGATCACATGTGGGAAGCGACCAGCACGGCGACCACCAGATCGCGGCCCATCATCAACACCCGCGATGAGCCGCACGCCAATCCCGACAAGTACCGGCGCCTGCACGTGATCTCCGGGGACTCCTCGATGTCGCACGCCTCCACGATGCTGAAAGTGGGGATGACCGACCTCATCATCCGCATGCTGGAAGCGGGAACCCCCCTCACCGACCTGCAGATCAGCGATCCGATCCGGGCGATCCGCACGGTATCGCACGACCTCACCGGCACCGCCGCCTTCGACCTCGTCTCCGGGCGCACCACCAACGCGCTCGGGGCCCAAGAGGTGTACCTCCAACGCGCCCAGGATTTCGTTACCGAACACGGGGCCGGCGCCCACGACGGGTGGGTGCTGGACCTGTGGCAACGGGGCCTTCAGGCGGTCCGCAGCGGCGATCACTCCACCATCGACACCGAACTCGACTGGGCGATCAAGAAGCGCCTGATCGATAGGTACCGCGAAGGCAGGCAGGTGCCGTTGGACGACGCCCGCCTGCGCCGACTCGACCTCGCCTACCACGATGTGGCAGGGGAGGGCATATTCGAGAAACTGATGGACCGCGGGCTCGCGCAGCGCCTGGTCAGCCGCGAAGAGATCCGGGGCGCCACCTCCACCCCGCCGCAGACCACCCGAGCCAAACTCCGGGGAGACTTCGTCACGGCGGCAACCACCCACCGGCGGGACTACACCGTGGATTGGGTCCACCTGAAGGTCAACGATTACGCGGGGCGAACGGTGCTGTGCACCGACCCGTTCGCGTCCGAAGATCCTCGAGTGGATGAACTCATCGAACTGATCGAGGCCGGATAATGCCTGCGGCCACGCCCCGAGGGTTGAGGTTGCGCGCGTTTCTCGCGGCCCTCGTGGGGATCGCACTCCTGGTGGCGTGCACCCCGACCGCGGAGGAGGAACCACCGGCGATCAAGGTCACCGGTGAGTTCGGGCGGCGCCCCCAGATCGCATTCGAGGCGCCGCTGCAGATCGAGACCCCCGAAACCAGCGTGCTGATCGAGGGTGAGGGGAAGACCCTGGAGGAGGATGATCCGGTTCTGCTGTCGTTCGTCGCGATCTCGGCGCAGACCGGGGAAGTGGTAGACGGCTCCTACGCGCGCGAACCTCGATCCCTCACCCTCACCCCTGAGGCGGCGCCCCTGTACGAGGAGCTGGTGGGGCGAAACGAAGGAAGCAGGCTGCTTTACCTCAGCCAGGGAACGGTCTCACGCCCGGAGCCGGTGGTCGTCGTCTATGACGTGCTACACACCCGCGCCTGGGGCGAGGAGACCACCCCGCCGGAGGATGCCGATTCGCTCCCGGAGGTGAAGCGCGACGGCGAGGGGCGCCCCGAAGTGACCATCCCCAAGGGCGAACCGCCCTCGCAGCTGCGGGTGGTCACCCTGATCAAAGGGGATGGCCCACAGGTCCAGGAAGGGGGGCTGCTCACCGCGCACTACTCGAGCGTATCGTGGGAAAAAGGGGATGAATTCGATTCCACGTGGGGTGAGCACCTCGCCCCGCCTGCCATCCCATTCACAGGGTTGATCCCCGCGTGGCAGGACGGCCTCACTGGGGCCACCGTCGGTTCGCAGATCATGATCATTGCCCCGCCGCACGACGCGTTCGGTTCCGACACCGTGGTGTTCATCATCGATCTGCTCGCAACAACCAACCCAGAAGGAAACTCCAATGAGTAATCCGATCAGAATCATTCCCTGCCTCGATCTCAACGGTGGCCGCGTGGTCAAAGGCGTGAAATTCGCAGACCTCAAGGACGCCGGTGACCCCATCGAACTGGGTCGCAGGTACATCGCCGAGGGCGCGGACGAGATCACGTTCCTCGACGTCTCCGCCACGGTCGAGGATCGTGGCACCACCATGGAAACGCTCACCGCCCTCGCCGGGGAGATCACCATCCCGATCACCGTCGGGGGAGGGGTCCGGGAGCTATCCGACGTCGCCCGGCTGCTGGAAGCCGGGGCAACGAAAGTGTCGGTCAACTCCGCGGCGATCCAGCGGCCAGAACTCCTG
>CAJDUU010000025.1_pt1 | contig 52319 bp, 44 predicted proteins | sample 7391041 | NCBI WGS metagenome assembly CAJDUU01 (sample SAMEA7055689, study PRJEB34461) | soil metagenome | biome: terrestrial ecosystem; feature: Peninsula; material: soil | place: Antarctica | collected 2016 | reverse complement strand
GGCGGCGCCGGGAGCTCCGGCGCACCTCCACCGGGCCCTCGCCCGGCACTTCATGTGTGACGTTTCCCGCCTTGCTCATGGCACTACTGTGGCAGAAAGTCGCCTGAAGTGTGCCTGTTCTGTGGGCAGTGGAAACAGCGGTCGGGTTATCCACAGGCCCCCGACCCGGCCAGCGCCTCGGCGTAAGACTTGGGCACAGGGAGGTTCGATGGATAAGTACTGGCGGCCCGGGCTGCGCGTGTGGTGGAGGAGGGACGGGGAGGCCCAGCTGGGGCTCGACCCGGCGACGATCCTGTTCGGCCTGACGCGCTCGGAGCATGTTCTTCTCGACGCTCTCGCCCATGCCGATTCCCAGATCGACTGCTGGACGGTGGCGATGCGGCTGGGATGGCGCCGCGCAGATTTCGCGGCGTTCCTTGGGCGGCTTCCCGAGCATGCCCTGGTGGACTCCCCCACTACCCAGGCCACGCCCACTGCCCGGTATTGGTCCCTGGTAGAAACCACCGGATCCCCGCACAGCACCTCGCGTTTCTCCTCTGAGGTAACCATCGACGGGGTCGGAGCGCTGGGCCTCCAACTCGCGGATGCGATCTCCGCCGCAGGGATAGCGACCGTCTACCTGCAGGACCCCGGCCCGGTGCTGCCCCACGACGTGCACCCGGGCGGGTTCCACACCGACGACGTCGGGCGCCCGCGTGGGCAGACCGCGATCCAAAGGCTCCGCCCCCGCCACCCAATGACGTCGTTGCACCCCGCGCGCACGCTCCCCGTTCCTCCGCCGCTCCGGTCCCCCGCGCCGCCCAGGGATCCCTCGCCCCGAGGGGCTCTCTACGCCCCGGGGCTCCGCGGCGCCCACCCGGAGGAGGCCGGGAACGAGGAAGAACGGGGTGACCTGGCGGTGGTGATCGCCCACGGCGCGCTCGATCCGCGCCGGGTGCACCCGTACGCCACGCGCGACACCCCGGTGCTGCCTGTCACGATCGGGGAGTTGGACATCATGATCGGCCCCCTGCTCGCCCCGCCGGGGCCGTGCGTGCGGTGCGTGCACCTCACGCTCACGGACGCCGATCCACGTTGGCCCGCGGTCGCCACCCAGTTGGCCTCGGAAACCAACCCCGGTGTCGATCCCCTCGTCACGCATCTCGCGGCCGCGGTGGCCGCACACCAGGTGGTGGCGATCTGCGACGGCCGACCCGCTGCCGTGGTGGCGCAGAGTCTGCACGTCGACGGTCTTCACCCCGTTCCCAGGTACCGCAGCTGGCCGGTGCACAGCGATTGCGGTTGCCATCTGCCCCACCTCGTGGCCTAAAGGGGTCTAGCCGGTGGGGTCCTCCCCCCGCACGATCGCAAGCACCTGAGCCCCGTAGAGGTCGAGTTTGGAGGGCCCAATGCCGCGGATCAACGCCAACTGACGCAGCGTGGTGGGTTCCACCGATGCGATAGATGCGAGGGTGGAATCGTGCAACACCGTGAACGCCGGTTTGTCCACCTCCTCGGCAACCTTCGCCCGCCACTGGCGCAGGCGTTCGAATAGCTCCGGATCGGCGTCCGCCTCCCGCACATGATCCTCTGCCTTCATCCTCCGCCGGCCCCGGGTGGGCGCCTTGGGGTCGGGCTTCGGCTCCGGCCAGATCCCGTCTAGGAACCGGGTGCGCTTGCGGGTGGACCTGCCCGAGGGGCGGTGTTTGGCGAAGGAAACGTAAAGGTGGGTTTTCGCCCGGGTCACCCCGACGTAGAGCAGTCGCCGTTCCTCCGCGATTCCCTCGGGGGTGTCCGCGTGGCTGATCGGCAGCAGCCCTTCGCTCACGCCCATGAGGAACACCGCCTCCCACTCCAAACCCTTGGCCGCGTGGAACGACGCCAGGGTGACCCCTTGCACTGCGGGTGCGTGTTGCGCCTCCTGTCGCTCCACCAACTCCTCGACGAACTGGGCCATGCTCGCACCTTGCCGTGCGTGCAGGTCGTCCGCCAGGGTGGCCAACGCGTTGAGCGCCTCCCACCGTTCCCGCAACGCTCCCCGGTGCGGGGGCGGTTGCGGGGTCCACCCCGCGCCGGTGAGCACGTCCCGCACCTGGTCGGGCAGGGGCGCCTCGGTGGCGGTGCGCACCGCCCCGCGAATGAGCACGATAGCTTCGCGGACCTCGCGGCGTTGGAAGAATTTCTCCCCGCCGCGCACCTGGTAGCCAATGCCGGCGTCCACCAGAGCGGCCTCGACCGCTTCGGACTGGGCGTTGGTCCGGTACAGCACTGCGATATCCACCGGTTGCACCCCGGCCGAGGCGAGTTCTGCGATGCGCGCGGCGATACCGCGAGCTTCGGCGTCGTCGTCCTCGTACTCGGTGAACCGGACCGCCGGTCCGCGTTCACGTTGGGAGATGAGTTCCACCGCCCCCTCGCCGCGGTCGCGTCCGGCTCGGGCGAGGATCTCGTTGGCTAGGTGTACCACCTGCGGGGTCGAACGGTAGTCGCGGTCGAGGGTGATCACTTCCGCGCCCGGGTACGTGCGCCCGAAGTCGGTGAGGTATTTCGGGGTGGCGCCCGTGAAGGAGTAGATCGTCTGGGAGACGTCGCCGACGACGCACAGTTCTTTGCGATCACCGAGCCACAGGTCGAGGAGTTGCTGTTGCAGCGGGGAGACGTCCTGGTACTCATCGACCACGAAGTGCCGGTACTGGCTGCGGATCTGCGCGGCGACCTCCTCGTGGTCCACCAGGATCCCGATCATGAGGAGCAGCACGTCCTCGAAGTCGATCACCCCGCTCTCGTGCTTGACGTCCTCGTACACCGACAGCAGGCGCGCGATCGTCGCCGGGGGTTGGCCCGCGATCCCGGTGCGTCCCCTCGCAGCGGCGACCTGGGCGTATTCCTCGGCACCGACGAGGCTCACTTTCGCCCATTCCACCTCGCCGGCGAGGTCGCGCACGGTGAGGCGGTCGACGTCGATGCCCAGCCGCGAAGCCGCCTCCGACACCAGGTTCGCTTTATACTCCACCAGCCGGGGCACTCCCCCGCCGATGATCTTCGGCCAGAAGAACGACAGCTGGCGCAGCGCCGCGGAGTGGAAGGTGCGCGCTTGGACCCCCTCCACCCCGAGGTCGCGCAGCCTGCTGCGCATCTCAGCCGCGGCGCGGGCGGTGAAGGTGACGGCGAGGACATTCTGGGGTTTGTACGCCCCGGTCGCCACCCCGTAGGCGATCCGGTAGGTGATCGCCCTGGTCTTCCCGGTTCCCGCTCCGGCGAGAACGCATACCGGGCCGCGCAGGGTCTGGGCCACCCGGCGTTGATCGTCGTCAAGTGCTTGGAGAAGGTCGTCGGATCTCATCACTGACGATTCTTGCAGCAAGCTGTGACACCCGCGAACGCTCCTCCACAGGTGCGCGCGGCGGGGGCTGAATAACCCCGGAGCGCCCCCTCTAGTCCGGGATCGGCTCGCCGTACCAATCCTCGATGAGGTACCGGGCGATGGAGGTGGCCCCGGGGAGGAGGATCTCCCCGGCGCGAAGCGCCTCGGTCAGCTCAGAGCGGGAGACGAAACGCGCTTCGGTGATCTCCTCACCGTCGGGCACGGGGGTGGAGTTGAGGGCCTCGCCCCGGAAGCCCACCATCAGGGAGGCGGGGAAGGGCCACGGCTGTGAGCCCTGGTAGGCCACGCGGCCCACCCGGATCCCGGTTTCCTCCCACACCTCCCTGCGAACCGCGGCCTCGAGCGGTTCCCCGGGTTCGACGTAGCCGGCCGGAACAGAGAACCGGTTCGCGGGCCACAGCGCGTTGTGGGCGAGCAGGAGCCGGTCGAAGGAGTCCACGATCGCCATGATCACGGCGGAGTCGGTGCGGGGGAAGTGTTGGCTTTTATCCACGGGGCAGCGCCGCACCCACCCAGATTCGAACACCCCGGTGCGCGCCCCGCAGCGCGGGCAGTGGGTGTGGGAGTGGTGCCAGTTGGCCAGCGCCACCGCCGCGGTGGCGAGCCCGGCCTCGCGAGCGGGGAGGGTCGCCCCGACCGAGCGGAGATTCCCCCACTGCAGGGCAGGGTCCGCCTGGGCGCGCATGACGGCGACTACTGGCCCCAGGTGGTCCCGTCCAAGGTAGGCCCAAAGTTCGTGGGGGTTCTCCCCGTTGATGTGCGCGGCGCGGATATCGCCGGAGACCTCCGCCAGGTCCAGCTGCTCCCCGCGTATCGCCACCTCGTTTCGGTGCACCTGCAGGATCCGCAGCTGCGGATCGGCCCACAGTGCCTGCGGTGCCGGTCTGCTGAGCGCATCACGGTCGATGGTCGAACGTGAGAGGGGTAGGTCGTCGGATTCCACTCCTCTACGGTAGAGCAATCTCCGCCTCACCCGCGCGTTATCCGCCGTCCGCGGCTCCCGGTAACATACGGTGGCACTGTGTCTCGTTCTTCACTTGCACTCGCAGCGCTAGCCACCGTGGCCGTCCCCGGGTTGGAACCGGTGGCGACTCGAGGGGTGGACTCCTCCACCGACTTCGACGTCGCCCAGATCATCGACGCCCGCGACCGCCGGTGGACGATCAAGGCGCCCCGGTCGGTGATCAGCGGCGCGGCGATGGAAGGGGAGTTCGCCCTCCTGGAGAACCTCGCCGTCGAGGCGGACGAGGGGGCACTGCCCTTCGATGTTCCCCGCCCCCACGGTTTCGCCCCGCTGCCCGAGGGTGGACGCGCAATGGTGTTCCCGCAGATCGCCGGGCACCCGCTCAACGCTCCCCGGGTTGCTGGGATCGCGGTGAAGGTCGCGCACGCGATCGCCTCCCTGCACGGCCTTCCGACTCGGGTGCTGGAGGATACCGGGCTGCCCACCTTCTCGGCCAACGAGTGCCGCGAACGCCGCCTCGCGGAGCTCGATGAGGCCGCGTCGACGGGGCGTGTTCCCGCGCAGCTGCTGGAACGCTGGGAGGCAGCCTGTGAAGACGTCCGCGTGTGGCGGTTCGTCCCCACCGTGGTGCACGGGGACCTTGCCCCGGAACACATCCTCACTCATGGCCAGGAGGTCTCGGGGGTCATCGAATGGGCCTCCGCTCACGTGGGCGACCCCGCCGACGATCTCGCCCCGCTGCTCGCCGAGGCCCCCGAGGCGGCGATGGATCGCCTACTGGATTCCTACCACTCCGCGCGAGGGGTGGAAGATGAGTACTTCCTGGCCCGGGCGGTGCTCGCCAGCGAGCTCGCCGTGTTGCGGTGGCTCATGCACGGGGTCCGAACCGAATCGGCGGAGATCATCGACGACGCCGCCGGTATGCTCCGCGAGCTCGCCTCGCTCACCGAGGACGCCGAACCGATCGCCCACATTGGCGTCGCCACCGAGGAGACGGGCGAGCCTGAAACCGCGGAGATCCCCCGGCCGGAGTTCAACTCGTAATCTCCCCGATATGCGCGGTGATCTGTTCGAGGATCTCGGCTTCTGTGAGATCCGGCGCCGCAACGGTGAGATCTTCGGGCACGTAGTAGAACGAGGCCCGCACCTGCTCCACGGGGATCTGCTTCGCCCTCGCCCACGCGAGGCGGTAGAGCAGCAGCTGCACCATCCGCACCCGCTCCTCGCCCTCCCCGCGTGGAGCGCGCCCGGTCTTCCAATCGACCACGTGGAAGGCTCCGTCGGGGTCGGTGAAGACGGCGTCGATGCGCGAACGCACCCGCACGCCGGCGATGGTGGTCTCCACGTCGGCTTCGAGCGCGACCGGCGTCCGATCCGCCCAAGGTGACCCGAGGAAGGTGGCGCTCAGCGTTTCCAGGTCGCCTTCCTCCGCGTCGTCGTCCGCCCCGGGCAGGAGCTGCCAATCGACCAGGGCAGGTGCGTTGAAGTGCTGCTCCACCCACTCGTGGAACTGGGTGCCGCGCCGGGCCCTGTCGCTGGGTTCCTGGGGGATGGGGCGCCGGAGGTTCCTGGTGAATTCCTGCGCATCGCGGGCGGCTGCCACCACCCGGGAGGCGGACAGGTGCTCGATCACGGTGGGCGGAGCTTCGGTGAGTCGATCCCGCTCCGCCAGCAGCAGCCGGGCGAGCTGGTACCACTCCCCGATGGTCTCGTCGTGCTCCTGCGGGTGGGTGAGCCCGAAATCCGGCGCGGCGGGGATCGCCAGTGCGTGCTCGGGCGGGGGCCACGGCACGGGGGCGTGCTCCTCAGTGAGGGGGTTCTCCTCCTCCTTCGGGGCGTGGGAGACCGCGGGCAGGTCGAGGCCCGCGCGGGTCGCCTCCCCCAGGAAAATGGAGGGCAGGTAGGGGGTAACCCGGCCGGGCACCCAGAAGGAGCCGGTGAGCAGCAGGTGGGTCCGCGCGCGGGTGAGCGCGACGTAGGCGAGCCGGCGCTCCTCCTGCAGCACGCGGCGGCCCTCCTCGGTGCGGAACTCCTCGTCCACGTCCTTCATCTCGCTGTGGGTGAGGGCGTGGTGGTGATCGAAACTGGGGAGGTTGCCGGCGTCCCCGCGCAGGTCGTAAGGCAGGAGGTCCACCGCTGCGAGCCACCCGGTGGAGCGCCGCACGCCGTCCTTGCTCTCTTTTATCGATGGGAACAGCCCCTCTCCCATTCCGGCGACGACGACGGCGTCCCATTCGAGGCCCTTCGCGGCGTGGATGGTCATGAGTTGGACGGAGCCGGGGTCGGGTTCCACCTCGGCGACGCCGAGCCCCCGTTCGTGTTCCTCGGCGGCATCCAACCAGGCCAGGAAGCCGCCCAGGTTGGCGTCATCGACCCCTGAGGTGAAGGAGGCGGCGACGCCGGCGAACGCGTCGAGGTGATCACGGGCGGTGTGGGCGGGCCGGTGCGCGTGAACCTCGATATCCAGGCCCAGGGCCTGTTCTACCGTCGTCACCAGGTCGGGCAGGGGCAGGTGGGTGAGACCGCGGATGGTTCGCAGTTTCCCGGCCAATCGCGACAGCCGTTCGCGGGCTTCGGCGCTGAGGCGGTAACTGCCTCCCCGGGGTGCGTAGTGGGCCGGAGGGAGGTGTTCGACGGCTTCGACGATGCTCGCCGCTTCGGCGTCCTCCGGGGCCACCTGAGGATGCCCGGGGGGGTGCTCCCCTGCGCCCACTTCGCCTTCGCCGGGTTTCCTCCTGTTGCGGGCGAGTTCCTTCGCCCACCCGTTGAGCACGGCGAGGTCGCGCGGGCCGATCTTCATCGTGGGGCCGGTGAGGAGGCGGATGAGTGCATCCGAGCGGGAGGGGTCGTGCACCACGGTGAGAGCTGACCACAGGTCGCTCACCTCCGGGGTGGTGAGTAGCCCCCCGAGGCCGGAGATCTGGTGCGGGATGCCCGCGTCTTTGAGGGCACGGGCGATCGGGGTGAAGGACTTTCGGGCGCGCACGAGGATCGCGGTGCTCGGAGGGGTGTGGTCGGGCCACCCGAGTTCGCGCAAGCGGGTGACTATGTGGCGAGCTTCCTCCTCGATCGTCTCCCCGTAGTACACCTCCACCTGCCCCTGCGGGGCGCCGTCGCGGGGTTTGAGGGTGTGCACGGAGGTATCACCGCGCAGCGGGGCCGCGATCTTGTTCGCCACCTGGAGGATTTCCCGGGAGTTGCGCCACGCCGTGGACAGGCTCGCGCGGGCGGCGGGGGCGCCGCGGGTGCGGAACTGCTCCGGGAAGTCCAGCAGGGTGCCGGCGGCAGCGCCTCGCCACCCGTAGATCGCCTGGTTCGGATCCCCCACCGCGGTGACGGGGTGGCCGGTGTTCTGCCCGAACAGCGCGGAGAGGAGTTGCACCTGGGCGATTGAGGTGTCTTGGTACTCGTCCAGCAGCACCACCTTGTAGGTGGCACGTTCGGTTCGGCCCACCAGCGGGATGGTGCTGGCGAGGTCGGCGGCGAAGCGCACCTGGTCACCGAAATCCACCACCCCGCGTTCGCGTTTGCCCGCCGCGAAGGCGTCGACGAGATCCATCAGATCCGCCCGGGTGCGCATCCGGTCGAGGTACTTGCGGATCTCTGCCCGGGGTTGTTTGCTGCGCCCTTGGGGCGCCTTCGATTCGATCTCGGCGATCAGCCGGGTGAGGAACTCCCGCACCCCGGCGGTGGTGAGACCGTGCTCGCTGATCTCCCCCGCGAGCGCGGTGACGGCGCCGGTGAGGGTGGAGGCGGCGAGGTCGGTCTCGATCTCCCCGTCCCAGGTGTTCACCACGTGATCCGCGAGTTGGTACCTGCCCGCCTCGGAGATGAGCACCGACTCGGGGTCGATCCCCATGCGTAGGCCGTGATCCCCCACTATCCCCGCGGCGTAGGAGTTGTAGGTGGCGATCCGGGGCGGGGTGGTCAGGTCGATGCCCGGGTCCACCGCGGCGATGGTGCGCAGACGCGACCGGATCCGGTCGGAGAGCTCCGCGGCGGCTTTGCGCGTGAAGGTGAGCCCGAGAATCTCCTCCGGCCGGGCGAGGCGGTTGGCGACGAGGTAGACGACCTTCGCGGCCATCGTTTCCGTCTTGCCCGAGCCGGCACCAGCGATGACGAGCATGGGCGCCAGGGGTGCCTCGATCACCCGGGTCTGTTCTTCGGTGGGCGGGAACTGTTCAAGCGCGCGGGCGAGTTCCGCGGCGCTCCACCTGTGTTCGGCCATCTACTGCTCCTCCCCCAGCCTGGCCCCCTCGTCCACCGCCGGGCAGGCTCGGCGGAGACGACCTCCACCGCTTCCTGCACCATCTGTTCGGCCCAGGGTTCCGGCTCCTCGCGCAGCGGGAGTTGTTCGCGCACGAGCACGTTCTTGTTCACCGCGAGGAACACCAGCGACGCCCCCGCGCTGTTTGCCTCTCCCGGGCGGGCGGGGCCGTCGAAAGCTCCTCTTTCGGCGGCGAGCTGGTACGCCCCTAGCTGGGGGTTTCGCTCGGCTACGTTCGCCTCCGGGCGGGAGGCTCCGGTTTTGAAGTCGACCACGTGGGGCCCCTCGGCGCGGTGCTCGACCCGGTCGACCTGGCCGCGAAGCACCGCCGCTCCGAGGTCCACCCGGAACGGTACCTCCACCTGCGCCGGGTAGTCGTGGGAGGCGAGGTAGTCAGCGAGTTGGCGCACCATTGCCTCCGCCCGCGATCGGGTGAGTCGGCCGATATGGTTCTCCGGGAGTTCAAGTTCGTGCCACCGCGAATCGAGCTCGGCCATGAGTTCCGCTTCCGTGCCCCGGGGGTTGGTGCTGGCGATCTCGTGGATGAGGTTCCCCAGGTTTTGGGCGCGGGTCTGCGCCACTTTGCCGCCATGGGTGGTGAGGAACCACTGCAGCGGGCAGGTGAGTACCTGCTCGATCATCGAGGGGTTGAGCACCACCTTCTCGCCCGCCTCCTGCAGGGCACCCTGCCCGGACCAGGTGGGGTTCCATGCGCCCGGGTCCGCCTCCGGCACCCCCCTGCCTGCGAGTGCCTCCAGCAGGGAGAGCGCCGCGCCGGTGTGACTGGATTCTTGATCCCCCTGCGTGACCTGTGCGCGCAGCGCTGCGACCAGGCCCCGCAGATCCAGTGGCGCGGGGACCTCCGTGACCGCAGGGGGGCCCTCGGTGAGCCGGTCGAAGAACATCGAGGGGCGGGCGTCGGCGGCGAGCACCGCGGTGACGATGAGCCGCTCTCGCGCCCGGGAACAGGCGGCGAGGAACACCCGGCGCTCGTCGTGGAGGATCTCCTGGCGGGCGTGGGCGGGTGCCTGATCACCCTCGCGGTGGCGCGAGGTGGCGAGGTCGGCGAGGTCGGCGGCCCCCAGGAGGGTGTCGCGCAGTCGCAGATCGGGCCAGGTGTCCTCCTGCACCCCGGCGACGACGACGATAGGCCAGTGCTCCCCCACCGCGGAGGCGGCCGTGTGCAGGGCGACCGCCTCGGTGCGGTCGGAGCGTGCCGCGAGCGTGTCCGCGGGGAAGTCCTGGTCCGCGAGATGGTCGATGAAGGCCCGCGGGTCTGCTCCCGCGCGGCGGTCGGCGAACTGTTCGGCCACCGTGAACAGGGCGACCGCGGCGTCGAGGTCGGCGTCGGCGCGTCCTGCCCCGGGCCCCGGGGTGAGGGCCCGCTCCTGCCATGATGCGGCGACGCCCGCGGCCTCCCAGATCTTCCACAACACCATTTGCACCCCGAGGCCCTCCCGCACGCTATCTCGACCAGCGGTGAGCATCCGAGCGATCCGGTGTAACCCCGGGTGGTTCCCGGCCGCGGCGCGCAACTCCTGGGATTCCATCGAATCCAGGAGCAGTTCCGCAGAGGTGCGCGTGGGGTCGTGGTGGCGCAGGGTGCGCCGGATCCGCCGCAGCGCGAGCGCGTCGATTCCCCCGAAGGAGCTCATCAGCAGTTCGCTCACCTGCGCGATGGTCGCCCCCGCCGCGGTGGTGGCGGCATCGAGGCAGGTCAGGAGCGCCTTGACCACGGGTTCTTCCCGAAGTGGCACCTCAGCCCCGGCGACCTTCACCGGCACCCCCGCGGCGGCGAGCGACCTGCGCAGGCGCACTAGTTGGTGGTGGCCTCGCACGATCACCGCCATCTGCGACCACGGGCGCTCCTCGAGCACATGCAGTTCGCGCAGGCGCCGGGCGATGAATGCCGACTCCCCCGCGGCCGAGGGAACCGTCACCGTCTCGAGGGGCGCGGTGCTCTCCTCCGGGCCCGGCAGCGCCGTCGCCTTGCGGCGTTCGGCACCGACGAGCGGGGGCAGGTCGTCCGCGAGCAGGGAGACCTTCTGCCACAACCCGGGGCGCATGTTGACCCCGGTGAGCACGTGCACTTGGGCTCCGAAGGCGCCGTCCTGGGACCCTTGAGGCGCCGTCGCCGTGCGGGTGAGTGCCGGCAGGCCACCGCGGAAGCCCTGCACCCCCGTGTCGGGGTTGGAGGTGAGGAGCAGCTGCGCGCCGTTGCGCGCGAGTTCTCCGAGCATCCGGCTGGTGGCGAGGGTGGCGTCCTGGTAGTCGTCGTGCACGACGGCGTCGAACGCGGCGAGGTGGGGGTCGGCGAGGAGTTGAGCCACGGCGCGGTCGAGGATCGTCGCCGCGTCGTAGCGGGCGCCGCGGTCGGGGGTGATCTCACCGAGTGCAGTGACGGCCGTGTACTCCTGAAGGAGCTGCCCGGCCGCGACCCATTCGGGCCGGTGGTTGCGCCTCCCGGCCTCGCTCAGGGCGGCGCCGTCAAGCCCCGCCTCCGCGGCCCGCATGAGCAAGTCACGCAGTTCATCGCGGAACGCCCGCATCGACAGCACCTGGGGGGTGATCTCTGCCGGCCAGGCGGGCCCGGCGCCGTCCTGGATATGGCCCGCGATGAGTTCCGACAACACGTGGTCCTGCTCCGGCCCGGTGATGAGGGTCGGGCTGGGTTCCCCCCGGGAGAGGGCCCCTTGGCGCAGCAGACCGAAGGCGAGCGAGGCGGGGGTGCGCACGAGCAGCTGCCCGGTGGTGCCACCGAAGGCGTGGGCGATGATGTTCTGGAGGTGAGCGGCGCGCTGGCGGGTGGGGGTGAGGAACACGGCGCGGTCGGGCCCGTTGGCCTTGACGAAATCGACGAACGCGTCGATAGCCCGCGTGGTCTTGCCCGATTGCGGTGGGCCGATAAGGAGGTGGTGCCCGGGCTCCGTTGGCCACGTGGCCGGGAGCGGTGAGGCGTGTGGTGTCATGCCCATGGCTTCATCACAGCACACCGCTGTGACACGCTACGGGTGCGCCCAACCGTTGGGGACGCAACCCCCCAGGGCCATAGACTGTTGTGCCATCACCGGGGCGGGTTCCCCTGGGGCCGGGCAGGATACGTGTTGGTATCCGATCAGGTGTCCCACCTCGTGGTTGATCACATAGCGGCGGTAGGTCTCCGCATCGCCCCCCGCCTCGGTGAACGCCTCCGCTCCGTTGACCCACCGGTCGGCGTTGATCATCGCCTTGCCGTAGCGCCCACAGGACCATCTGCTGTTCGTCTTCAGGGGCGCGCATTCGGCGTCGACGGTCGCCGGGCTCGCGAGGATGATGCGAAGGTCCGGGCCGGATTCCGTGCGCCCGAAGGTGACGGCGCCGTCCTTGGCCCAAGACTTCTCGTGGTTGAGGGTCTCCATCACGAAATCGGCGAACTCCTCGGTGGTGACTGGCAGTCCGTCCTCCACCTCGACGCTGACGTTGTAGGTGGCTGCACCCTTGGGCGCCTCCTGCTCACCGGGGCGTACGAGGTAGTTCCCCCCGAGACCGCGCGGCACCTCGATACCCGTGACTCCCCCCGGGACCGCCACGCGGATCGGGGCCGGGGGTTCGGTCGCCGGGATCCGGGCGGGATCCTGCTGCGCCGCCCGGGGCGCCCGCGCCCTGGGCTCATCGGCCGAGGGAACCCGCGAATGGCTCCTACTCACCGCCATGTCTAGGGGGCGATCGGCGGTGGGGAAACTCTCCGCCGCGGCCGCGCGGGCGGGTTCTCCCAGGCCAGCGGATGCGGCGAAAACGGTGCTCACCGTAAGTGTGAGCACCGTCAAGAATTTGGGAAGCCGTTGCCGCATGGTCTCCATTGTTGCTCTTTTGGGCACCCGAGTCCAAAGTTGAGTGAGAAAATATGACCGTCGCCACCCTGAAAGGTAAGGTGTAAGCGTGCAGATTACTATTGGAATGAAAAACGTAGCCCGTGAACTGACCTTCGAGGTAAAGGAAGACATCGCCGAGCGCGTGACCAAAGCGCTCTCGGGCGAGGAGAAGGTGCTCGACCTCACCGACGACAAGGGAAACCGAGTTCTCCTGTCTGCCAAATCGCTCGCGTACGTGCAGATCGGCAGCGACGAGCAGAGGTTCGTAGGCTTCGGAGCGTAAAGCCATTGGTACCGGTGAGGGTGATTTGGCCCTCACCGGTACCACGAGCGCGCCCGTGACGATAGTGTTGTGGGGTACGGGTTGCCCGGTCGCTTTGGGTAAAAGCACTTTTTACGAGCACAGCTCGGCGTATATGCGCGATCGGCTACCACCGAAGACGCATCACGCGTTCCTGTTTATGTTTGAGGATCCATGACCGACACCCCCACAATCAACGAGGCCACTGAGGTCTCCGACGACGCAACTGAGAAGACTTTCGCCGACTACGGCGTGGGCGAAGCCATCGTTTCCGCGCTCTCCGAGTCCGGCATTACTCACCCCTTTCCCATCCAAGCACTCACCCTGCCGGTGGCCCTCAGCGGGCAGGACATCATCGGCCAGGCGAAAACCGGTACCGGCAAGACCCTCGGGTTCGGCATCCCCGTGCTCGAGCGGGTGATCGGACCCGAACACGAGGGCTGGGGCGAACTCGAACACCCGGGCAAACCCCAAGCGCTGATCATCGTTCCGACCCGCGAACTGGCCATCCAGGTGGCGGGCGATCTGGAGAACGCCTCGAAGCACCTCGGGGTGCGCATCCTGCAGGTGTATGGCGGGCGGGCGTACGAACCCCAGATCAAGGCGCTCGAACGGGGCGTCGAGGTGATCGTGGGCACCCCGGGCCGGATGATCGACCTACTCAAGCAACGCCACATCGACCTCAGCTCGGTGAAGGCGGTTGTGCTCGACGAAGCCGACGAGATGCTCGACCTGGGCTTCCTGCCCGACGTCGAGACCCTCCTTGCCGCCACCCCGGCGAACCGGCACACGATGCTGTTCTCCGCGACGATGCCCGGGGCCGTGGTCGCGATGGCTCGCCGGTACATGACCAGGCCCACCCACATCCGCGCGGCCGACCCCACCGACGATACGGCGACGGTGGATCTGGTGAAGCAGTTCGCCTACCGGGCCCACGCCATGGACAAGGTCGAACTCATCTCCCGGGTACTGCAGGCACGCGGGCGCGGCCTCACCATCGTCTTCGTGCGGACCAAACGCACCGCTGCCCGGGTGACCGAGGATCTCATCGAACGCGGCTTCGCCGCCGCTCCCCTGCACGGCGACCTCGGCCAGGGGGCCCGCGAGCAGGCCCTGCGCGCGTTCCGTAACGGCAAGATCGACGTGCTGGTGGCGACAGACGTGGCCGCCCGCGGAATCGACGTCGATGACGTCACCCACGTGATCAACTACCAGTGCCCCGAGGACGAGAAGACCTACCTGCACCGGATCGGGCGCACCGCGCGCGCCGGCGCCACCGGCACCGCCATCACCTTGGTGGATTGGGACGACGTTCCCCGCTGGGGGCTGATCGACCGTGCGATCGGACTGGGCAAGGGCGAGCCGGTGGAAACCTATTCATCCTCCGAGCACCTGTTCACCGACCTGGACATCCCCGAAGGTACCAAGGGCCGCCTCCCGCGCTCCGAACGAACCCGCGCCGGGCTCGAAGCGGAGAAGGTCGAAGACGTCGGTGAGACCGGCGGTCGCCGGAACTCCGGTGGTGGACGAGGCTCCGGTGGGGGCCGTTCAGGGGGTGCCCCCAGCGGCCAGGGCCGCCAGCGGCAGCGCAACCGTCGCCGTTCCGGTGAGGGCGGTGAGCAGCGCCAGTCCTCGGGTGAGGGTGGCCAGCGCCCCCAGGGCCAACGCCGTCGCCGCCGTCGTACCCGCGGCGGGAAACCCACCGAAGGTTAGGCCGTGGCGATGAACGCCGTGATCGCGTCCGCGATGAGTTGGGTGGCGATCGCGGCAAGGAGCAACCCGGCGATTCGGGTCACCAGGATCGTGCCCCCCTCCCGCAGCACCCGGTGCACCACCCCGGCGAACCGCATCGCCAGATAGAGGCTGACGTGCACAGCCAGCACCGCGGCGATGATGGAGATCCACCCCGCCTTGGAGCCGTCGCTGCTCTGGATCGCGACCATCGCGGCGACTATCGCCCCGGGGCCGGCCAGCAAAGGGGTACCCAGCGGCACCAGCGCAACGTTGACCTTCCCCGAGGGTTCGGGGTCCTCCGCCTTGCCCGTGAGCAGGTCCATCGCCACCAGCAACAGCAGCAACCCGCCTGAGGCCTGCAAGGCCGGCACGCTGATCCCGAGGAACTCCAGGATCGCCTGCCCGAAGAGCAGGAACGAGAGAATCACCCCTCCCGCCACCAGCACCGCCTGGCGCGCCGCACGGTTGCGCTGCTTGGAGGTCATGGTGGAGGTGAGCGCGAGGAATACCGGGATGGTGCCCGGGGGGTCCATGATCACGAACAGCGTGAGGAAGGTGGTGGTGAAAAGCGCGAGGTCTACCCACTCGGTCACGGTCGGATCACATCCAGGTGAGCGCGTTCCTCGATCTGTGCGAGCACGCGCGGGTCGGTGGTATTCTCCGCCAGCAGATTGGGCTTGCCCCTGCCGTGGTAATCACTGGATCCGGTGATCAAAAGCCCCAGGTCCTGGGCCAGGCGGCGCAGGTGGGCGCGGTCGCCGGCGGTGTGGTCTCGGTGATCGACCTCGATGCCCACTAACCCGTGCTCAACCAGCGCGGCAATAGCGTCGTCGGAGATGACCCTCCCCCGGGCTTTGGCCCGAACGTGGGCAAGCACGGGCACCCCTCCCGCGGCCCGCACGAGTTCCACCGTATGCGCCAGCGCGGGGGTCTGGTAGCGGACGTAGTAAGGGCCGGTGGGAGAGAGAATTTCGGCGAACGCCTCCGTGCGGTCGCGCACGTAGCCCGATTCCACCAGCGCGTCCGCGATGTGCGGGCGCCCGATCGTCGCCTCGGGGCTCGCCTGCGCCTCGACGTCGCTCCACCGCAGGGGGTAGTCGGCATTGATCCTCTCCACGATGGTCTTCGCCCGGGAGCCGCGGAACTCCCGGGTCCGGGCGAACTCCCGGGCCAGTTCCTCGTGGCCCGGGTCGTGCAGGTAGGAGAGCAGGTGCACGCTGATGCCATCGGACTCAACGGAGATCTCGGTGCCTCGCACCAGGGCGACTCCGCTGGGTGCCACCGCCTCGGCGGCCTCCTGCCAGCCGGCGGTCGTATCGTGATCGGTGAGCGCGACCACGCTCAGCCCGCTCCGGGCAGCCTGGAACATCAGTTCGCGCGGGGTGTCGGTGCCGTCAGATACCGAGGAGTGAGTATGCAGATCGATGGCCACCCTCCTAGGGTATCGGGCGTTCCCCCGCCGCTCACCCTCCCCGGCGTGAGAGACTGGTTTCATGACTGATCAGGACTCTCACCAACCAATCCAAGACCGGGGCTCCAACCGCTCACAGCGGCCCCAATCAGCGGCGTTCCGGGAGTTCATCTCCAGCAGCTGGCAGGCCCGCACCGAGGCGCTTCCTCCCCGGGCGGCGGTGGCCGAGTTCACGGGCGCGCGACGCGCACAAGTATCTGCGAGGTTCCCGGGCGAACGGCTGGTTATCCCCGCGGGCGGGCTCAAGGTGCGGTCCAACGACACCGACTACCGGTTCCGGCCCCACTCCGCCTTCGCCCACCTCACCGGCCTCGGAACCGATGAAGAACCCGATGCCGTGCTGGTGATGCACCCGAGGTTCGACGCCGAGGGTGAACCCAGCGGGCACGACCCGGTGCTGTACTTTCGCCCACTCGCCTCCCGCGAGTCGGAGGAGTTCTGGGCTGACGCCCGCTACGGGGAGTTCTGGGTGGGCTCCCGCCCCACCCTGGAGGAGTTGGAATCGCGCACCGGAATCGCCTGCGCCCATATCGAGGAGATGGCGGATGCGATAGCCAAGGATGCCGGGCAGGTGAACCTGAGAGTGGTTCCCCAGGCCGACGAGCAGGTCAGCGCGGTGGTGCAGAAGGTGCGCGAGGAGAACGCGGTCAGCGCCAGCGCCCAGCAGGACGCCAAGCTCGCCGAGGCGCTCTCCGAACTGCGGCTGGTGAAGGATGACTGGGAGGTGGAACAGATGCGCGAGGCCGTCGCGGCAACCATCTCCGGCTTCGCCGAGATCGTTCGCTCCCTGCCCCGCGCCACCACCCACCCCCGCGGGGAGCGGGTAGTCGAGGGGGCGTTCGCCGCCACCGCCCGCGAGGAGGGCAACGGGCTCGGTTACGAAACCATCGCAGCCGCCGGGAACAACGCCACCACCCTGCACTGGATCCGCAACAACGGGCAGGTGCGCGAAGGGGATCTCATCCTGGTGGACGCCGGGGTGGAGGTTGACTCCCTCTACACCGCGGACATCACTCGCACGCTGCCCGTGAACGGGAAATTCAGTGACGTCCAACGCCGGGTCTACGACGCCGTCCTCGACGCCGCCGACGCCGCGTTCGAGTTCGCTCGCCCCGGGGTAAGGTTCCGCGAGGTCCACGATGCCGCGATGGAGGTCCTCGCCGCCCGCCTATCCCAGTGGGGGCTGCTGCCGGTCGACGCCGAGCAGGCTCTGAGCCCAGAGGGCCAGCAGCACCGCCGGTGGATGCCCCACGGCACCAGCCACCACCTGGGGCTGGACGTGCACGACTGCGCCCAGGCCCGGCGAGAAATGTACCTCGACGCGGAACTCAGACCCGGGATGATCTTCACGATCGAACCAGGGTTGTACTTCAAAGAGGATGACCTCGCCATCCCGAGCGAGTACCGCGGGATCGGGGTGCGGATCGAGGATGACATCCTCGTGACCGAAACCGGGGTAGAGAACCTCTCCGCCGCACTGCCCCGTAAGGCCGATGAGGTCGAGGCGTGGATGCGGGGGTTGCTCGGCTGATCCCCGCCCGCCGCTGCACGGGGTCGAGGCGCCGCCCAGGTCTGGAGTTTTCCCTACCAAGACCTAGACTGAAGGCATGACCCCTGAGGATATTCACAAAGCTTTGGAAGGGGTCCTCGACCCCGAGATCCGCCGTCCGATCACCGAACTGGACATGGTCCGGAACATCGAGGTGACCCCCACCGGTGGCGCGATCATCACGATCGCGCTCACCATCGCGGGATGCCCCATGAAGGGCCGCATCAGCGACGACGTCTCCAACGCGGTGCGCGAGGCCGGCGCGAGCGATGTGAAGGTGGAGCTCACCGTCATGACCGACGAGGAACGGGCAGAGCTTCGCCGCAAACTCCGCGGCGGGGCCGAGGAACCGGTGATCCCGTTCTCTCAGCCGGGGAACCTCACCCGGGTGTTCGCCGTCGCCTCCGGCAAGGGCGGGGTGGGGAAATCCTCCGTCACGGCCAATCTCGCTGCTGCCATGGCCAACGATGGGCTCAAGGTCGGGGTGATCGACGCTGACGTGTACGGTTTCTCCATCCCCCGCATGCTGGGAGTGCAGGATTCGCCCACCAAGGTGGACGAGATGATCCTGCCCCCCGTCGCCGGGGATATCAAAGTGATCTCCATCGGCATGTTCACCCAACCTGGGCGGCCGGTGGTGTGGCGGGGGCCGATGCTCCACCGCGCGCTCCAGCAGTTCCTCGCGGATGTGTTCTGGGGGGACTTGGACGTGCTCCTGCTGGATCTGCCGCCCGGCACCGGGGATATCGCCATCTCGGTGGCACAGTTGCTGCCCTCGGCAGAAATCCTGGTGGTGACCACTCCCCAGCTCGCCGCCGCGGAGGTTGCCGAGAGGGCCGGTTCCATGGCCCGAGCCACCAACCAGAAGATCGCCGGGGTGATCGAGAATATGTCTTGGCTCGAACAGCCCGACGGGTCGAAACTGGAACTCTTCGGCTCCGGTGGTGGCCAGCGCGTGGCCGACCGCCTCAGCGAGATGCTCGACTCCGAGGTGCCCCTGCTGGGGCAGGTGCCGATCGAGGTCGCCCTGAGGGAAGGGTCCGACTCTGGGGTTCCGGTGGTGCACGAGGGCACTGAGGCCGGGAACATTCTCATCGACATCTCCCGCACCCTCATGCAGGCCCAACGCGGACTCGAGGGGATGCGCCTGGCGGTGACTCCCCTCTGAGTCAGGTGGCCTCGTCGTCGAACGGCGCGGGGCCGGAGGTGGCCTCGGGTGCGGCGCTCTCCCTCTTGCTCACCACCGCGGGCGGCGGGGCGGGCGCCCGGCTCGGGGCCTGCTTGGTGGAGGGAACGACGTCCTCCAGCAAGGCTTCGCGCACAATCCTGCGGGGATCGTACTGGCGAGGGTCGAATTTGGCGAGCTCGGCGTAATCCTCACCTAGCTCCTCCTGCAATGTGGTCCTCGCCCCGGACATCATCTCTCTGAGGGTCTTCACCAACCGGGCCAGTTGTTGCGCATACTGCGGCAGCCGCTCGGGGCCGATCAACACTAGCGCGAGGAAGGCAAGGATTATGAACTCCCCGCCTGAAATGTTCAACATAGCCCAAGCTTAGCCACCTGGGTGGGCACACTGTGCACGTTCTCCCGCCCGAAGGCCCATTCTGGCTATACCATCGGGGTAACAGTTGAAGCGATCTACAGGAGGCGGACATGCCCGATCGGGTGCAGAGTTGGGTCTACACGGAAGAGTTCGCGTCCATCCCCGACCCTGCTCTCGACGAAGCGACGGCCTACGCCCAGGAGATCGGTATCGATTCCCTCTCCCCCGCCACCGGTTCCGCCCTGCGAATGGTGGCAGCCTTGCTGAAGGCGCGCGGGGTGGTGGAGGTGAACACCGGCACCGGAGTGAGCGGATTGTGGCTCCTGGGAGGAATGCACCCCGAGGGGATCCTCACCACCATTGACGACGAGGTCGAGCACCATCGCCTCGCGAAGAAGGCGTTCGCCACCGCTCAGATACCTTCGGGGCGCACCCGCACCATCTCCGGGCGCGCATACGAGGTTCTGCCGCGGCTCGCGGACGGCGGGTACGACCTGGTATTCATCGACGCAATGCCCACCCAGGCGGCCGACTTCTCCGAGCACGCCCTGCGGATCCTCCGGCCCGGAGGTGCGTTAGTCATCGCGAACGCGCTGTGGCATAACCGGGTGGCCGACCCCGCCCGGCGCGATGAGCAGACGGTGGCGATGCGGCAGCTGAACAAAACGCTTCAGGAGGAGTACTCCACCGCGTTATTGCCCGTGGGTGAAGGGCTCACCGTGGTCGTCAAGCACTGACCCGCGGCGGTTCCCCGCGCGCGCAGGCTCAGAGCGCCGCGAGCGGGTCTCCGGTGAGGTAATCCAGCAGCGCGCGGGCGGAGAACCCCGTCGCCCCTTCCGTGAACAACCCGCCGGTCTTCGAGGCCCGGCCCGGCCCTGCGATATCTAGGTGCACCCACGGGGTGTCCCCAGCGAAGTGCTGCAGGAACAACGCCGCCGTGATCGACCCCGCGCCCACACCGGGGCCGGAGATGTGGGAGAGATCCGCGACGGCGGACTCGAGTGAGGAGCGGTACTCCTCCACCAGAGGCATGCGCCACAGCGGCTCGCCCGTGGCCAGCCCCGAGGCGATAAACGCCTCCGCGAGCGCATCCGAGGAGGCGTAGAGCGCGCCGTGAACCTTCCCGAGTCCCAGCGTCGCCGCCCCCGTGAGGGTGGCCACGTCGATGAGGAGTCTGGGTGAGTACTGCGCCCGCGCCCAGGCCATCGCGTCGGCTAGCACCATCCGACCTTCGGCGTCGGTATTGCCGATCTCCACGGTGGTGCCGTCGAACATTCTCAGCACGTCGGAGGGGCGGTAGGAGGAGCCGGAGATCGCGTTCTCGGCGAGGGGCAGCACCGCGACGATGGAGTTCTTCACCTTCGCTTCGGCCGCGGCCGTCACCGCGGCGAGCGTGACGGCCGCCCCGGTCATGTCGGTCTTCATCGGCACCATGGCTTCGCGGGGCTTGATATCCAACCCGCCGGTGTCGAAGGTGATGCCCTTGCCCACCACCACGATCTCCCCGGGGGCCTTCCCCTTGGGCGTGTATTCGATGACGACGAACCGTGGTGGGGTGGCCGATCCACCGCCGACGGCGCTGAGACCGCCCATTCCTTGCGCGCGGATCCACTTCTCGTCGTATACCCGCACGTTGACGCGGGCCCGCCGTCCGGCGAGTTGCGCCTGCTCGGCGAGCCACGCCGGGTTCTTGGTGTTGGAGGGGGTGGCTGCCCAGGTCCGCGCGGCCACGGTCGCGCGGGCGCTCCTGACTGCGCGTTCGACGGCGCTCGCCTGTGCGCCCACGAGCCGCACGGCCGCCACCGGTGCGGGGCGCTCGGATGTGCCCGTGTGCGGGTGGCGGTAGGCGCCTAGGTGCACTCCTTCGGCGAAGGCGGCCGCGGCGTCGTCGTCAATCTCGTCGAACCCTGCCACGGCGGCCGTCGCCCCGGGCTCCAAAGCGCGAGCGAGGGCTGCCCCCGCCCGCCGGGCCTGGGCCCAGTGATCCCGGGCCCCCTCACCGCCGATGCCAACGAACATGACGGTCGCGGGCAGGTGCGCCCACCGGTCGTCACCGGCAAGGGGCGGCAGCGTGAGCGTGCGTACCTGAGCGCACTCCCCGGTAACCCGGAGTTGGCGCAGGGTGGAGGGCAGGTCCACCCCGTACGCGGCGATCAGATCGCCGGCGGCCCCGGAGGTGAGCACAGACCCGCCCTCCTCGCTAGTGGTGAGGAAGGCGAGTGCGTCGACCTCGTCCAACGCCCCGAAGGCGTCTACCGCGGAGAGGTGTGGGAGTTTAGGCTTCATTCAACGACGGCGGTCAGCGCTTTGGATAGTTCGGTCGCTTCGTCCGCGTTCAATTCGATCACGAGCCTGCCTCCACCCTCGGCAGGAATTCGCATAATGAGGCCGCGGCCCTCCTTTGTTACCTCCAAGGGTCCATCACCGGTCCGTGGCTTCATAGCCGCCATGTGTCATCCCTGTCTTTCACGTTAGTCGTGGCGGGCACCCAATCCTTTGACGGATGGTGAAGTTCGGGTCGAACTCTGCCCCGTGCCACGGTGTACCCTTCACATTCTACGTCAACGTGAGTTTCGGTTCCGAGTCTTGACTGATCGGGCGGGGTTATTTCGCTGCGGCGGGCGAAGCGGAACGCGCCGATGCCGGTGGCCAGCGCCGCCACCAGGGTGAGCACGACGACCCACCCATCACCGCTCACCGGAGGCTCACCGGGCCGCGCTGCGAGCGCCGCGGGCGAGCTGCTCGTGCTTCTTCATCACCTGCTGGGCGGTCATGATGTACTCCACGGCTTCCTTCGGGTCGTCGGTGAGGTGCATCAGGTCCACATCGGTGGGGCCGATCGTTCCTGCCGCTCCCGGGACGTCGCGGAGCCAGTCGAGCATCCCGCCCCAGAACTCCGAGCCGAGCAGCACGATCGGGAATCGCTGCACCTTTCCGGTCTGCACCAGGGTGAGCGCCTCGAACAGTTCATCCAGGGTGCCGTACCCCCCGGGCAGAACGATGAAGCCCTGGGCGTACTTCACGAACATCGTCTTGCGTACGAAGAAGTAGCGGAAGTTCACTCCCAGGTCGACGTAGGGGTTCATCCCCTGCTCGAAGGGCAGTTCGATACCCAGCCCCACGGAGGTACCGTCGGCCTCCTTCGCTCCCCGGTTGGCCGCCTCCATCACCCCGGGCCCGCCGCCGGTGATGACGGCGTACCCCGCGGCCACTAGTTCCTCGGCCACCTGCGCGCCGAGCTGGTATTCCTTCGTGCCCTCCTTCAACCGGGCGGAACCGAATACACTCACCGCCGGGCCGAGCTCGGCGAGTGCGCCGAAGCCCTCGACGAACTCCGATTGGATTCGCATGATCCGCCACGGGTCGGTGTGCAGCCAGCCCGGGCCGGTGTCAGGTTCGAGGAGCTTTTCATCGCTCGTTTTCGCGGGGAGCATCCGGTTCGAGAAACGCAGCGGCCCACGTTGGAAGAACTCTGCTGGATTCACTGTTCACCTTCCTTTCGTGCTGACCTAACCGTACCCGTCTGGGGCTCACCCGCGCGCATCGTGGAGCATCCGCGCGGCTTCCGCGATCGACCCGGATAGCGAGGGGTAGACCGTGAAGGCGGAGGAGACCTGGTCGACCGTCAGTCGGTTGGTCACCGCCATGGTGATGGGGAAGATCAGTTCCGAGGCGCGGGGGGCGACCACCACTCCCCCGAGCACCAAACCCGAGGCCCGGTGGGAGAAGAGTTTGATGAAGCCCTCGTGAATTCCGAGCATCTTGGCCCGCGGGTTGCGGGCGAGCGGGACCATCGCGACGGCGCCCCTCACCCTCTTGGAGGTGATGTCGGCCTCGGAGATACCCACTGTGGCGATTTCGGGTGCGGTGAAGATGTTTGCGCTCACCTGGTTGAGGTCGAGCGGGGCTACCGCATCGCCCAGTGCGTGCCACATCGCGATCCGCCCTTGCATCGCGGCGACGGAGGCCAGAGCGTGCACCCCGGTGCAGTCCCCCGCGGCGTAAACCCCCCGCACGGACGTGCGTGAGACCCGGTCGACGTCGATGTGCCCCGACTCGGAGGTCGCCACTCCCACCTCCTGGAGTCCGAGATCTTCGGTGTTCGGCACGGATCCCACGGCCAGGAGGCAGTGGGAACCGGGAATACCTGTTCGATCAGCTCGGCGGCGTCGGCGTCTTCACCGGGCAGCACCCGATCGCGGGAGGAGACCAGCGTGACGTCCACGCCCAGCCCGTGGTAGGCGCCCGCGAACTCCGCGCCGGTGACCCCCGACCCCACGACGATGAGGTTCTCCGGCAGGGCATCCAGCTCGTACACCTGGGTCCAGGTGAGGATCCGCTCCCCGTCGGGTTTCGCGGTAGGAAGTTCTCTGGGACGGGCTCCCGTAGCGAGCAGGACGACGTCCGCGGTGACGGTCTCCTCCGTGGAATCCGCGTGTACCCGGACGGTGTCGGGTTTCACCAGGGTGCCCGTTCCGTCGATGATCCGTACGCCCTCGCGTTCGAGCCGTGCCCGGATGTCCTCGGACTGAGCTCGGGCGAGTGCGAGCACCCGGGTATCCACCCTGGCCAAGTCCACCTTGGGTTCGGCCTCGTGGCCGCATGCCGATCGCAGGCCCAGTTCGTCGTTGCTCTCCATCTGGGTGGCGTGCTCGGCGGTGGCGATGAGGGATTTGGAGGGAACCACGTCGGTGAGCACGGCCGAGCCCCCGATGCCTTGGCGTTCGATCAGGGTCACCCGCGCACCCAGTTGGGTGGCTACCAGTGCCGCCTCGTACCCGCCGGGGCCGCCCCCGATGATCACCACGCGGGTGCCCGCGCGGGCGTCACGGAGGGCCGGAGGCAGGTGGGGAGCGGCAGGCGAGGGCGCCCCGGTGGAGGCGTGCTGGGCCGAGGCTGGGGCGGAAACATTGGAAGCGGAGTTAGAAACAGAATCGGTCACGCCTGCTATTGTGCCTGGCTCAGGCTATCTTCGCATTGTGAGCAATATGGATAACACCTTCTCAGACACTGGCACCGACCCGTTCGACCTCGCACAGCGCGCCGCTCGCACGCTCCTGCAGGCGGCAGGGTTGGAGTCCATCGACATCGGCCTGGTGCTCGGTTCGGGGTGGGGCGGCGCGGCTAACCTCCTGGGCGAGAGCGTTGTGGAGCTCCCCGCCAGCGAGGTTCCCGGCTTCGCCCCCTCCGGGGTTCCCGGGCACTCGGGAACCTTGAGCGTGGTTCGCCTCGACACCGGTGGGGACCCCCGGTACGGGCTGGTGCTCGGGGCTCGCACCCACTACTACGAGGGCCGGGGGGTGCGCGCGGTCGCACACGGGGTCCGCACCGCCGCGGCCGCCGGGGCGAAGACCATGGTGCTCACCAACGGGTGCGGGGGCCTCAACCCCGACTGGTCCCCGGGCACACCGGTGCTCATCCGTGATCACCTCAACCTCACGGCGGACTCCCCGATCGAGGGGGCGGACTTCGTTGATCTGACTGACCTGTACTCACCGCGGCTGCGGGAACTGGCACGCACCATCGACCCATCGCTCGCCGAGGGGGTGTACGCGCAGCTGCGCGGGCCCCACTACGAGACACCCGCCGAGGTACGGATGGTGAAGACCCTCGGGGGCGACCTGGTGGGGATGTCGACCGCGCTGGAGGCGATCGCCGCCCGGCATGCGGGGATGGAAGTGTTCGGGATATCCCTGGTCACCAACCTCGCCGCCGGGATCTCCCCGGTAGCCCTCGCGCACGAGGACGTGGTTGCCGCGGGCAAAGCGGCGGAGGGGCGCCTGGCAGAGTTACTAAGTTCCATTGTGAAGGAGGCGGTCAACGTATGAACCGGGACACGCGCGCTCTACTCGATCGGGTACAGCAATGGATCGAGGACGATCCCGACCCACGTACCGCTGCGGAGCTCAGCGCACTGCTCACTTCAGCGCGCGCCGGCGAGGAGGAGGCCACCGCCGACCTCGCGGAGAGGTTCTCGGGGTTGTTGCAGTTCGGCACGGCGGGACTGCGTGGGGCACTCGGGGGCGGGCCCTCGCGGATGAACCGGGCGGTCGTGAGCAGGGCCGCCGCCGGGTTGGCGCAATTCCTCACCCGCGCACTCGAGGGAGGTGCGCCGGTAGTGGTGATCGGTTTCGACGCCCGTTACGGATCCCAGGAGTTCGCCGAGGATACTGCCCAGATCATCGCGGGCGCCGGCGGCCAGGCGCTCCTGTTCGACCAGTTCACCCCCACCCCGGTGCTCGCCTACGCGGTGCGCGCACTCGGCGCCGACGCCGGGGTGATGGTCACCGCCTCTCACAACCCGCCGCAGGACAACGGCTACAAGGTGTACCTGGGTGGCCGGGTGGTCACCGGGGAGGGCCGGGGCGCCCAGATCGTTGACCCCTACGACGCCCAGATCGCCGAGCAGATCGCCGCCGTCGAGACGGTTTCGCAACTGCCGCGTTCGCAGGATTACCAGCGGGTAGGCGACGAGATCATCAACGACTACATCAACTCGGTGCTCACACTCGTCGACGACGGCGCACCGAGCTCGGACCTGAAGATCGTGTACACCCCGCTGCACGGAGTGGGCGGGGAGATCCTCACCCGCGTGCTCACCGGTGCGGGCTTCACCTCCCTCACCGAGGTCGGCCCCCAGGCGACCCCCGACCCCGACTTCCCCTCGGTGGCCTTCCCTAACCCCGAGGAGGCCGGTGCGCTGGACCTGGCGTTTGAGACGGCGGATTCGATCGGAGCTGATCTCATCATCGCCAACGACCCGGACGCCGACCGGGTCTCTATCGCCATCCCCCACGGGGGTGGGTGGCGCCAACTCACCGGCGACGAGGTGGGGGCGCTGCTGGGTGAGATGATCGCCGAACAGGCTCCGGCCTCGGCCGTCTTCGCCAACTCCGTGGTCTCCTCCCGCCTACTCGGGGCGATCGCCCGCCACCACGGCCTGCGCCACCACGAGACCCTCACCGGGTTCAAGTGGATCTCCCGCGCCCCGCAGCTCACCTACGGCTACGAGGAGGCAATCGGGTACTGCGTGCAACCCGAGGCTGTGCGCGACAAGGACGGTATCTCGGCGGCCCTGATGCTCGCGCTCCTGACCGCGCGCACCACAGCGCAGGGGCGCAGCCTCGGTGATCTCCTAGACGACCTCGCGCTGCGCCACGGCCTGTACGCCAGCGGTGCGCTGTCTGTACGGGTGGAGGACTTGGCGGAGATCCCCGCGGCGATGGCTCGTCTGCGCGCCCAGGCACCTGCCTTCCTGGCCGGGTCGCCCGTCGTCCGCTCAGATGACCTCAACCGCCCGAACGGCGACCTCCCCCCCACCGATGCGCTCATCTACACCACCGAGCGCAACGATCGCGTGATCGTGCGCCCCTCCGGTACCGAGCCCAAGGTGAAGTGCTACCTCGAGGTGGTTATCGACGTCGCCGGCGCAGGCGAACTGGAGGCCGCCAAACTACGGGCGCAGCAACGGTTGGAAGCGTTGCGGGTGGATATCGCCCGGGCAGCTGGTTTCCCCGAACCGCAGGCACCCGAAGGGGAGCTAAGCTAGGCCGAATGCGCGCACCTACAGCAACCGCATCCTCCCAGGTGACGGCAGCCGCGATCCGTGAGGCGACCCAACGGCTCCAGGGGGTGGTGGAACGCACCCCGTTGCAGCCGTGGCACCGGATGAGTGAACTCACCGGCGCGCGGGTGCTGATCAAACGCGAAGACATGCAACCGGTGCGCTCCTACAAACTCCGGGGAGCTCTCAACCTGATGACCTCCCTCACGGCGCAGGAGCGCGAGCGCGGGGTGGTGGCCGCGAGCGCCGGAAACCACGCCCAGGGGGTGGCCAAGGGGTGCCACGATCTGCAGATCCACGGCCGCATCGTCGTGCCGCAATCCACCCCCCGTCAGAAGATGGATCGAATCCGTTCCATCGGCGGCGATTACGTCGATCTCGTCGCGGTGGGAAACACCTACGACGAGGCCTACACCGAGACCCTGCGCTACTCACGTCAGACCGGTGCGATCCCGGTGCACCCCTTCGACGATCCCCGCACAATCATCGGTCAGGGAACCCTGGCGAGGGAGTTCCACGACCAGTTGGGGGCGGCCCCGGACGTGGTCCTGGTGCCGGTGGGCGGGGGCGGTCTCGCGGCCGGCGTCGCCGCGTACCTCGCCGAGGCGAGCCCGACCACCCGGGTGATAGGTGTGGAACCTGCGGGGGCGGCGTCGATGAGCGCGGCGATGACCGCGGGTGAGCCGGTCACCCTCGATGACATCGACACGTTCGTTGACGGCGCGGCGGTTCGCCGCGCGGGGGCGTTCCCCTTCGAGATCCTCAGCCGCCTGTCCGTTCCCATCCGCACCGTTCCCGAAGGGCGGATCTGTTCGGAGATGCTGCAGCTCTACCAGGTGGAGGGCATCATCACCGAACCCGCTGGAGCGCTCGGGTTCGCGGCCCTGGGGCCGCTGGGATCGGGTTCGCCGGTGGAGATCGCCGCGGGTTCCACGGTGGTGGTGGTGCTCACCGGCAGCAACAACGACGTCAGCCGCTATACCGAAGTGATGGAGCGTTCCCTCGTCTACGAGGGGCTGCGGCACTACTTCATCGTCGATTTTCCCCAGCGCCCCGGTGCGTTGCGGGGGTTCCTCGACGACGTGCTCGGCCCGCAGGACGATATCTCCCTGTTCGAGTACACCAAACGCTCCAACCGGGAGACCGGGCCGGCGTTCGTGGGAGTGACGCTGGGGTCGCGGGAGGATTACACCCCCCTGCTGGAGCGGATGCGCGCCACCGGGATCACCTTCCGGGTGATCGAACCCGACTCCCCCCTGTTCCACATGTTCACCTAACGGTGAGTGGGGCTAAGCTATCGGGATGAATGACGCGACCCGGAATCTGACCAGAGAAGACTTAGAAGTGCTGGCCGTGGCCGATGAGGGGATCGAGTTCTCCGTGGCCTCGGTGTGCGTGAATCCGCTGTGGATCCCGGAGGTGGCCGCACGGCTGGAGGGCAGTGGGGTGAAAGCGTGCTCCGTGGTTGGCTTCCCGCTCGGGAGCACCCCGGCCGAGGTGGTTGCTGAGGAGGCCCGGCGCGCGATCGGTGAGGGTGCCGCCGAAATCGATATGGTCGCACCCCTGGGGCTGGTCAAGACCGGGGCGTGGGATGAGGTGCAGGGCTACCTCTCCGTGGTCCGCGAGGCCACGGGGGGCACCGTGCTCAAAGTGATCTTGGAGACCGGGGCGCTGGAGGATGAGGAGATCGTCCGGCTCTCTCGCCTGTGCGATGACGCCGGGGCTGACTTCGTTAAGACCTCCACGGGATTCCACCCCTCCGGCGGGGCGAGCGAACACGCGGTGCGCCTGATGCGCGAGAGCGTCGCCGATTCCGTTGGGGTGAAGGCATCCGGGGGGATCCGCTCCCTGGCTGCGGCGACGGCGATGATCGACGCGGGGGCCACCCGACTGGGGCTGAGCGCCACCTCTCAGATCCTGGGCGAACTCGGCTGACCCTGCCCGAGCCACCGTGGGCCCGGGGTCACCCGCCCCCGGTCGGCTCCGAACCCTGAGGAAGAACCACCCAGGCCACATGGGTCCATCCGCCGAAGGCCCGGTCAGGTTTCGACCGCGCCCATAGGGTGGACCATTCGCGGCGGTACACCCGGCCGCTGGCCGGGTCGTAGATCCGCACGTAATCGTTGCTGGGGGCCGAGGTCATCGCCGCCGGTGGCACGGCGAGCACGACGTGGCGGGGGACGGCCGCGGAGGCGCCCGTGGACACCGAACCACCCACGTACAAGGGAATTGGGATACCGGCCTCCAGCGCGCGCTGAAGCACCCCCGTGAGCACCTCGGTGAGCGGGGCGTTGCGATCGTCCACGGGCAGATGCTGATACCGCACCCCCGGCACTCGCAGTTCACGGGCCAGGCCCCACGGGGGCGTGCCCAACGAGGGGGGCCAGTTCCCCGATGTGACGTCCTGGAGCAGCCTGCGCTGCAACTGTGAGAAGCGATGCGCCGCCACTTCACCGCGCTCCTTGGGGCCCAGGCCGGTGCCCCGTGCCCGCAGATGCTGTAACTGCTCAGGGGCGAAGAGAGCGTTGACCAGCCCGAGCACCGCCGTGCCGCAGGTGCGCTGCGTGTGCTGCACCGACAAGGCGTTACCGATCCGGACCCGCCCCACGCGAGGAAAGAGCTTCGCCGGGCTCACCGGTTCGAAGGTGCGTTGCTCGAGCGAGGTGAGCAGCCGCAACGATCCCCGCCGCCACACCACCGCCCGGCTCAGGAGGGTGTTGAGCGCCAGGTTCACCGCACCACCCCCACGATCGCCACCACACATCCCAGCACCGAGAGCGCCACCACCGAGACCGCCACGAGGTGGAGATTGATCGCCCCATACCCCGCCTTCCACGCCCGCAGGGTCAGTAGCATCACGAGCACCACCACGGCCCCGAGCAGCGCGGAGGTCGCCGATAGCACCGGGTACCCCAGCCGTTGCGCGGAGAAGGCCAAGGCGAAGCAGCCCACCGCCGCCGCCAGCACCGTACGGTGCCAGGCAAGCACCGTACGCTGCGGTTGGGCCCCCGGATCCCCTTGGAGGCCCGAGGCGTGCAGTGCTTGCAGATTCCGGAGGTCCCACACCGTCCTCAGGGTGCGGAACGAGACCAGGCGGCGGCGACTCATCAGGTTCACCCGATGATGAACTGGATCGCTGCGTACCCCGCGAGGAGGATCGCGATCAGGGTGATACCCGTGGCGAGGACCGGCAGGAGTTGCGGTGGTGGCAGGGGCTGGCCCAGGCGCAGCGCACGTTCCGATTTTCGCCATTGCACGATCGCGCTCACCGCGAGCACTCCCCCCGCGACGCAGGCGAGTGCGGCGAGGATCTCGAGGATCTTATCCCCATCGGTGATGCCCGACAGCGTCGTCAGCGCCACCCCGCCGGCCACCAGCGCGAGGGCCGTCCTCAGCCACGCGAGGGCCGTTCGCTCGTTGGCCAACGAGAACCGCGCATCCGGGTCGGAGCCTACTGAATACACCGACTGGGGCCTGCGGTTGTCGGGCTCTTTCACAGTCGCGGCACTCCTTCCATGGCTTCCCGTACGTCATCGCGTGAGGCGGTATGAGCGCGCGGTGACCCCTGCAGCAGATTGACGTTCACCACCTAGAATCTAGCAGTATTGCCCCCACTGCGAGTTAGCGCCTCACGCCTCGGGGGCCCCGAGAGTCAGGCCTTCACGGTTTCGATGACGATCGGGGTTGGGGCCGCGCCGGAGTTATCACTGATGTCGAACGCCCCCTCGAGCGCGTCTATCGCCCGGGGCATGCGTTCAGCGGTGTCGGTGTGGAGGGTGAGCAGTGGTTCGCCCGCTGCCACCCGGTCGCCGGGTTTCGCATGTAGTTCGATCCCTGCCGCGGCCTGGACGGGTTCGTTTCGGGCGGCGCGGCCGGCGCCGAGGCGCCAGGCGGCCACTCCCACGGCGTAGGCATCGAGGCGGGTGAGCACGCCCGTTTCGGGGGCGGAGAGGGTTTGCGTGTGTTTTGCCGTCGGCAGCGGCGCGTCCGGGTCGCCGTCCTGGGCGGCGATCATGCGCCGCCATACGTCCATCGCGCGTCCGTCCTTGAGGGCCTGGGCCGGGTCGGCGTCGGGTTGCCCGGCCGCCGTGAGCATCTGGCGGGCGAGTTCCACGGTGAGTTCCACGACGTCGGCGGGCCCGCCGCCCGCGAGTACCTCCACCGATTCACGCACTTCCAGACCGTTGCCCACGGTGAGACCGAGCGGGGTGTCCATGTTGGTGATGAGCGCGCTGGTGTTCACCCCGGCGTCGGTACCGAGGTCGACCATGGTGCGGGCGAGTTCCTGGGCGTCCTCGAGGCGCTTCATGAAGGCCCCCGATCCGACCTTGACGTCGAGCACGAGCGCTCCGGTTCCTTCGGCGATCTTCTTGGACATGATCGAGGAAGCAATCAGGGGGATAGCTTCGACGGTGCCGGTGACGTCACGCAGCGCGTAGAGTTTCCGGTCCGCGGGGGCGAGGCCCGAGCCCGCCTGGCAGATCACCGCGCCGACGTCCGCCAGTTGCGCCATGATCTCGGCGTTGGATAGCGCCGCGCGCCAGCCGGGGATCGCCTCCATCTTGTCCAGGGTGCCCCCGGTGTGCCCGAGGCCGCGGCCGGAGAGCTGGGGAACTGCGACCCCGAATGCGGCCACCAGCGGAGCCAGCGGCAGGGTAATCTTGTCCCCTACCCCTCCGGTGGAGTGCTTGTCCGCGGTGGGGGCGTCGAGGCCGGCGAAGCTCATCCGTTCCCCGGAGTCGATCATCGCCGTCGTCCACCGGGAGATCTCGCGCCGGTTCATCCCGTTCAGCAGGATCGCCATCGCGAGGGCCGCCATCTGCTCTTCGGCCACCACCCCGCGGGTGTAGGCGTCGATCACCCAGTCGATCTGCTCGTCCGAAAGTTCGCCGAAGTCCCGTTTGCGGCTGATGATTTCGGTCGCGTCGAACGCTTCCACCATGGTTTCCTCCAAGAAGTGTCAAGTGATCGCTGAGAGGTCACCGGCACCGAACGCGTCGGGCAGCACCTCCGTCATGGGTTTGATCCCGGATACGGTTTCTACCAGTAGGTCAGGCCCGCCGTGCTCCCACAGCAGCTGCCGGCACCGCCCGCAGGGCATGATCACGTCCCCGTTCGAGTTGAGGCAGGTGAACCCCACCAGGGTGCCTCCCCCGCCGGTGATGAGGGCGGAGATGATGGCGCACTCGGCGCACAGGGTAACCCCGTACGCCGCGTTCTCCACGTTGCACCCGACGATGATCTCACCCGCGTCCGTCAGGGCTGCCGCACCCACCGGGTAGTTGGAGTACGGCACGTAGGCATTCTTGAGCACCCCGCGGGCTGCGCTGCGCAGAGCGGCCCAGTCGATCTCAGCCATCGAACCTCCTCGTGGTTAGTCGGGTGGGTACGGTTTGCCCTCGGCCGCGGGCGGACGGAACCTGCCGACCACACCCGCCACCGCGAAGATGGTCGCGAGGTAGGGCAGCATCGCGAGCAGCTCGGAGGGGACCACGGAACCGATGTTTCCCAGCACTCGACGCAGTGAGTCGAAGAACCCGAACAGCACGGCCGCCGCGAGCGCCCCGGTGGGGTTCCACCGCCCGAGGATCATCGCTGCCAGGGCGATGTACCCCCGGCCCTGGGTGGCCTCCTTGGTGAACGCGAGTCCCGCCGAGACGATCGCCGCCCCGCCGAAGCCGGCGACGGCGCCCCCGAAGAGGATGTTGCGGTAGCGGGTGCGGTTGACGTTGATCCCTACGGTGTCCGCCGCCTTGGGGTGTTCCCCCACCGAGCGCATCCGCAGGCCCCAGCGGGAGCGGAAGATCATGAACTGCAGGGCGAACACCCCGATGATCATCGTGTAGACGATGATGTTCTGGTTGAACAGTGCTTGCCCGATGATGGGGATGTCTGCGAGTAACGGGATCCTCCATGCGTCCACCGCTGGCGGGGTGCGCAGGGATTGGTTCTGGGTCAGCACCGTGGAGAACAGGTAGTTCGTCAGCCCCAGCACGAGCACGTTCAGCACCACCCCGACGATGATCTGATCCACCCGGTATTTGATGGTGAACATCGCGAGCAGCACGCTCACCAGGGCCCCGGCGATGGGGGCGGCGATGAGTCCGAGGTAGAAGTTGCCGGTGGCCGCCCCGATGATCGCCGTCATAAACGCACCGGCGAGGAGTTGGCCCTCGATCGCGATGTTGATCGTTCCGGAGCGTTCACACAACACCCCGGCGAGCGCGCCGAAGCACAGCGGCAGCGATGCAGTCACCGTGGTGGCGAGCAGGAACGGGATCGCAAGGCCGTAATCGTTGCCGGCGATGATCCACACGAGCATCGCCAGGATGACCGCCGCGCCGTACCCGAACACCACCCATTTCGGCAGCTTGCGCCGGTTCAGGGCGATCCAGAAGGAGGCGATGGAGAGCGCCAACGCGGCAGCCATGAGCACCATCGCGGCGCCCTTACTCGGCACCACCAGGTTCGGCAGTTGGAACGTGTCCCGGCGCACGTCGGAGAGCACGAAGGTGGAATCCCCACCGGGGCCGAACAGGGTGAACACGACCAACCCCAGGACCGCCACTACCGTGAGCACGATCGGGGTGCGGATCGCGTTCTTGGTCTTGGTGACGTCGACCTGCTCTTCCGGGTCGATTACTGGCGCGCTCATGCCACAACCTCCTTCACGGGGGTGAATCCGGACTTCGGTAGGACGAAGAGTGTGCGTACCAGGCCCGGCGCTGCGATGAACAGGACGATCACGGCCTGGATCACCATGACGATATCGATGGGGGTCTTCGCCATGGTCTGCATGAATGGCGCCCCGGCCCGCAACGCCCCGAAGAGCAGCGCGGCCCACACGGTACCTATCGGTTTGGACTTCCCAAGCAGGGCGACGGTGATCGCATCGAACCCGATCGACCCGGCAGAGGAGTCCACGAACGTCCTATTGGTTCCAAGGATCACCGAGGCACCTCCGAGACCCGCGAGGATCCCCGCCACCCCCATCACCCACACGTACACGGCGTTGACGTTGATCCCGGCGGTCCGGGCGGCATCCGGGTTGGCCCCCACGGCCCGGAACTTGAAACCGAGGGTGGAGCGCTCCATCAGCCACCACACCGCCAGCGCCGCGAGGATCGCGAGCACGAACCCGAGGTGCAGGCGGAACGGCGCGGGGAGCAGCTGCGGGAGCATCGCGTTGTCCGCCACCGGCGGGGTGATCGGCCGTGAGGACCCCTGGCGCATGAACTGGGTGGTGAGCAGGAAAGCGGCGAGCCACGTGGCGATCCAGTTGAGCATGATCGTCACGATCACCTCGTTCGCACCGGTCTTGGCCTTGAGGTAACCCGCGATCCCGCCCCAGATCCCCCCGACGACGAGGGAACCGATGAGGGCGGCGATGAGCAGCAGGGCACCGGGCAGGTCCGCCTTGAAACCGATGATCGCGGCGGTCCCGGCCCCCATCAGCACCTGCCCCTGGGCCCCGATGTTGAACATCCCGGCGCGGAATCCGATTCCCAGGCCGAGCCCGGCGAACAGCAGCGGGGTGGTCCACACCATCGTCTCGGTGAGGGGGCGGATCATGTTGGTGAAGGTGTTCGCCTCGTAGTTGAATACCGCCCCCTGGAACAGCGCTACGTAGGAGCGTTTGATCGAATCGGCCGCATACCAGAGCATGTCGTAGGGGCGGGCGAAGAAGTAGGAGGACGCCATCCGCACCTTCTCGTCCGCCGCGGCGATGAGGATCCCGGAGATCACCAACGCGCCAACGATGGCGAGGAGGGTCACCAGCCAGGAGGAACGCAGCATGTGCTGCAGAAGGTTCAGGTGCGCCTCCTGGTGCAGCCTGTTGGTGTCCTGGTCCGGCGCAGGAGGGGTCTGCACCGCTTCTTTCTCAGGCTTGTGTTCGCTCATTCCTCCTCCTCCAACTCGCCCAGGATGGTTGGTCTCTTCGCCGCCTGCGCCTGCGCCTCGTCGAGGGGCACGCCGGCCATCATCAACCCGAGCACGTCCCGTTCGGTGTTCCCGGGGACGATCCCGACCACCTGGCCTCGGTACATCACGGCAATCCTGTCCGCTAGGGCGGAGACTTCGTCGAGCTCGGTGGAGACGATGATCACGGGCGTCCCCGAGTCCCGCTCTTCGACGATGCGCTTGTGCACGAACTCGATCGAGCCCACGTCCAGCCCACGGGTGGGCTGGGAGGCGATGAGGAGCTCGAGGGGGCGGGACATCTCCCGGGCGAGCACCACCTTCTGCTGGTTCCCCCCCGAGAGCGAACTCACCGGATCGTGGATCGACTGGGTCCGGACGTCGAAGGTCTCCCGGTTCTCCTCCGCGTGGGCGTGAATCTTCGGCAGGTTCAGCGCCAACCCTCGGGCGAACGGGGGTTGGTCGTGCTGGTCGAGCACCATGTTCTCGGCGATCGTGAACGAGGCGATCAACCCGTCGGTGGAGCGGTCCTCGGGCACGAACCCGACCCCGGAGTTGAGTACCTCCTTGACCGTTTTGCCGAGCAGTTCGGTGCCGTTCAGCCGGACCGATCCCGATGCGGCGGTGCGCAGCCCGAGGATGGTCTCGACCAGCTCCGTCTGCCCGTTGCCCTGCACCCCGGCCACGGCGAGGATCTCCCCGCCGTTGACGGTGAACGAGACGTCGTCCACCACCGTGTTCTCCGCCGCGTCGAGGACGGAGAGGCCGTGCACCTCGATAGTCTGCTGGTTGGTCTGGGGGTCCGCCTTTTCCACCCCGAGGTTGACTGCGCGCCCCACCATCAGCGAGGCGAGCTCGGTCTCGGAGTCCGTGGGCTGAGCGGTTCCCACCACCCGGCCGCGGCGGATCACCGTGATTTCGTCGGCCACAGCGCGCACTTCGCGCAGTTTGTGGGTGATGAAGACGATGGAGGTACCCGAGTCGCGCAGCTGCCTCATGGTCTCGATCAGTTCGTCGGTCTCCTGCGGCGTGAGCACCGCGGTGGGCTCGTCCAGGATCAGGATCTCGGCGTCCCGGGAGAGTGCCTTGATGATCTCCACCCGCTGTTGCACCCCGACCGGGAGGTCCTCGATGTACGCGTCGGGATCCACTTCGAACCCGAACCTCGCGGAGATATCGCGCACCAGGGTGCGTGCCTCGTTCAGGGAGATAACCCCGCCGAACCCGGTGGGTTCGTGCCCGAGCACCACGTTCTCCGCGACGGTGAACACCGGAACCAGCATGAAGTGTTGGTGCACCATCCCGATCCCCGAGGCCATCGCCTCTCCCGGGCCGGAGAAGTTGACCACCTCGTCGTCGATGAGAATCTGGCCCTCATCGGGTTGGTACAACCCGTAGATGCAGTTCATCAGGGTGCTCTTGCCGGCACCGTTCTCGCCCAGTAGCGCGTGGATCGTCCCAGGGGTGAACGTCACGTCGATCGCGTCGTTCGCCACAAAGGAACCAAACCGCTTCGTCAGGCCTCGCAGCTCAAGTTTCACGAATTAAAGGACCTTTCCCATGGTGCCGTGAACCTTATCGGATTGTGTCAGTGGATGTGGGGATTTCGCCCCGGAGGCTGGACCTGCCTCACAAGACGGCTGTGGCCTGGGCAGTATCCCTGCCCAGGCCACGAGCGCTCAAACTAGTTCTGGCTGGGTGAGGTCACTTCGAGCTCGCCCGAGACGATCTGCTCACGCAGGTCCTCGATCTCGCTCTTGAGCTCGTCGGACACCTGGTCCTCGAAGTCGTGGAAGGGGGCCAGGCCCACCCCCTCGTTTTCGAGGGTTCCCACGTAAGGCTCGGAGGTGAAGTTGCCGTCAACCGTGTCCTTGATGACGTCGAACACCGACTGGGTGATTCCCTTCATCACCGAAGTGAGGATGTACTGCTTGGTGTCCGCGTTGGCGTCCTGCAGGTACCCGTCAGCGTCCACCCAGATCACGGAGACTCCCTCTTCCTCGGAGGCGGCCTTGAGCGATCCTGAGCCGACGGGTCCGGCTACCGGGAGGATGATGTCCGCGCCCTGGGAGATGAACTGCTTGGTGGTGTTGTAGCCGTTTTCGACGTTGGAGAAGTCACCGGTCGCGGAGCCGTCCTGCTGCTCCTTGTCCCACCCGAGGGCCTTGACGTCGGTGCCCTTGGCTTCGTTGTAGTGGTCGACGCCGTCGACGAAGCCGTCCATGAAGATCGTCACCGAGGGGAACAGCATCCCGCCGTAGGTGGCTACGGTGCCGGTCTCGCTCATCCCGGCGGCGAGGTAACCTGCGAGGAAGCCGGCTTCCTGGGTGTTGAACACCAGGGCGCGCGCGTTCTCCAGGCCCTCTTCGGGGACGTCGTCGACGAGTGCGTACATGACGTCAGGGTTGGCCGCGGCGGATTCACTGATGGTGTCGTTCAGCGCAAACCCGACCCCGATGATGAGGTCACATCCTGCCTGTACCTGGGAGTCGACGTTGGAGGGGTAGTCGCTCGGGTCCGCCGATTCCGCCCACTTGATCTCGATGCCGAGTTCGCTTTCGGCGCGCTTGAGACCGTTGAATCCGGACTCGTTGAACGAGGCGTCGTCAAACCCGCCCTCGTCGGAGACCATGCACGCGGTGAAGTCGCCGTCGCCCGCGGCTGCATCGCCCTCACCTTCGCCACCGCCGTCAGTTTCCTGACTGTCTGGCGCCGCGGTCTCACCTTCCGCCTCCGGTGGGGCGCCACAAGCTGCAAGCCCGAGGGCGAGAACTGCCCCGGACGCTACCGCAAAAATCGACTTCTTCACGTGCTTACTCCCGTTGTTGTGGGTGCCAGTACTGGCATATTGCTTACTCGGCTTGGCTCGCTCACGAATCCGTGACGAAAATGAACCGGGGAACCGAGGGTATCCCTATTGTTACTGATTTGCGAACAGAATTACTGGGCTGATACATCTTCGTTATGATTCGGCCGACTCGATCGCCATCGCCGCGACTGTGGCGAGGGTGCGTACGCCCACGCTGATCGCCGCTTCGTCGAACACCGCGTCGCCCTGGTGCAGATCGTAGGTACGCCCCCCTGGGGTGCGAGTGCCCAGGCGAACCATGGATCCGGCGTGCTCGGTGAGGTACCAACCGAAGTCCTCCCCGCCGAGGGACTGTTCGGACAGGACGACCGTCTTCGCCCCGTTCACGTCCCTGGCTGCCGCGCCGATGCGGACGGTCTCGTGTTCGGTGTTCACCACCGGTGGCACGCCGCGGGTGATCCTGCACTCCGCCGTCACCTTCGTCGAGGCGACCACCTGCTCGACGATTTCCTGCACCAGCCGGCCGGCGTCGTCCCACACGCCGGCGTCCAGGCAGCGCAGCGTTCCGGACACCGTCCCCCGTGCCGGAATGGCGTTGTCGGCGGTGCCTGCGTTGACCCTGCCCCAGGTGAGATTGACGCCGGAGCGGGGGTCTACCCGGCGGCTGAGGATCGCCGGGGTCTGGGTGATCACCTGCCCGAGCGCGTAGACGAGATCGCCGGTGAGGTGGGGGCGTGAAGTGTGCCCGCCGCTGGAGTTGAGAGTCACCGTCACGGAATCCGACGCCGAGGTGAGGGCTCCCACCCGGGTGCCGACCCTGCCCACGTCCAGTTTGGGTTCGCAGTGCACCGCGTACACCTTCGCACCGGGTAGCAGAGCGCCGTGCTCGATGACGTCGATCGCCCCGCCGGGGTGGACCTCCTCAGCGGGCTGGAACACTAGGCGCACGTCGTTGGGCAGTGCGCCCCGGGCAGAGAGCTCCGCGAGAACCAGCCCGGCACCGAGTACTACCGTGGTGTGGATGTCGTGCCCGCAGGCGTGGGCGAATCCGTTGGTCGCGGCGAATGGCACACCGGAGGTCTCCTCCACCGGGAGCGCGTCAAGATCTGCGCGTAGTACGATCCGCGGCCGTTTACCGCCCCCCTCCAGCGGGGCGGGCGCGCCCGTGAACCTATCCGAGGCGGGGATGTCGCACCACAATCCGGTTTCTGGGAGCAGGTGCACGTGCAACCCGGCCCGCGCCAGGCGCTGCGCCACCTTCTTGGTCGCGCGGTGCTCGCTGCGGGAGAGCTCGGGGTTGGCGTGCATGTCCCGGCGGAATTCGATGAGTTCGGGTTCCAGGCCATCGGCATATGAGCGGATTGTGGCGAGGATCGACTCGGGCAAGTGCGGCACCCGCCGCTTGACGATCGGGTCCTCGCGCTGGGCCTGTTCCGGTGCTGCGGCTGGGGTGCCGTCGGGAGGTGCATTCACGGCTTCCACTTTAGGGCAACTCCCGCGGGGGCGCCCCGACTTCCCGCGTATTCGCACGCCGCGTTCGCTGCGGGGCCTAAAGCAGTTCCTCGAGCCCCAACGCCCCCAGCTCATCGACGGCGCCCTTGACGCCTTGCGCATGCTCGCGGGTGGTAACAAGAATCGCATCGCTGGTCTCGATCACGACGGCCCCCTCGATCCCCACCACCACGACCTGTTTCATCGGGGCGATGACGGATCCGGGGGAGTCCACGGTGAGCACCTTCCCCCGATCCCCCAGGACCACCGGCGCCGCCGGGTCGTGTGCCCCGCAGATCGTCCCGATCGCGTCCCAGTCGCCCACATCGCTCCATCCCAGATCAGCGGGCACGACGGCGACCTTGCCCGCCGGGGCGAGTGGTTCAGCGATCGCATGGTCGATGGAGATCGCCTCAAGAGTGGGCCACACCCGCTCCAGGGTCTCTCTGCGCTGCGGGGAGTCCCAGGCAAGCGCGACCTCCTGAATCCCGCGCGCGAGTTCGGGGTGCAGTTCCTCCAGGCTCTCGAGGAGTACATCCGCGCGAGCGACGTACATCCCCGCGTTCCAGAGATACCCCCGCGATACGTACCCGGCGGCGGCGTCCGGGTCGGGTTTCTCCACGAATTCCTCCACCCGGTAGGCCTGCGGCCCCTCCCCGTGGGAGTCTAGTTCTGCGCCCGGGCGGATGTATCCGTACGCTGTGGCCGGGTGGGTCGGCGCGATACCGATGGTCACCACCTCACCGGCCCGCGCCAACTCGATTCCTCGGCGCACCGCCTGTGCGAACGCGTTCGTATCCTCGATCTGGTGGTCGGCCGCGAAGGTTCCGATCACGAGATCCTCCCGTGAGTACCGCCGGCGCAGGATCGCAGCGGCGAGGGCTATCGCAGGCATCGAATCGCGCGGGGAGGGCTCGGTGATCACTCCTGAGGCGGGAACCTGTTCCTGCACCACCTGGGCGTGGGCATCCCCGGTGACGATGAGCACCTCATCGGCTATCGCAGCGAGTCGATCAACCGTCGTTTGCAGGAGGGATTCGCCGCTTCCGGTGAAGTCATGCAGGAATTTCGGATTTCGCCGGCGAGATTTAGGCCACAACCGAGTGCCTGCGCCGCCCGCGGGAACAATCGCACGAAAACTCGCATACGTCATGGGTCTAAGGCTATCCTCCAGGGCAGTTCTCCGCGGGAATTCTGCAGGGATTCCAAACCCCGCGGGAGCGAAGGGGTCACAAGCACCCCCGGTACGGGGCTAAGCTAGTGGGTGAATCTGTACTTCTCCGACATTGTGGGTCGGGGATGAGAGTATTGCCGAGGAGGCTTGATCGTGTCTGCACCGCCAGCAGCACCTGCGGCGCCGAAGAAGAAGCGCGGCATCGGCACTCTGTACCGCGGCCACGAAGGAATGTGGTCGTGGGTAGCGCACAGGGTAGCCGGGATGCTGATTTTCCTATTTCTGCTCGTTCACGTGCTCGACACCGCCCTGGTGCGGGTTGACCCCGCGTTGTACAACTCAGTCATCGGGCACTACCAGACCCCCGTCATGGGGCTGGGCGAAGCGGGTCTCGTAGCCGCCATCGTCTACCACGCCTTCAACGGGATACGCGTGTTCCTGGTGGACTTCTCCACCTGGGGGGCGCGCCACCAGCGCCTCCTGTTCTGGGTCGTCATCGGCCTGTTCATCGTCACCATGGCCGGGTTCCTGCCCCGCCACCTGATGAATGTGTTCGGGGGTTAATAAAATGAGTGATGTCAAAGTAGCTCTTCCGAACGAGCCCTACACCCGGCGCAGGACCACCCGCGGGAACTTCGAGCTGTACGGGTGGATGTTCATGCGCCTGTCCGGGGTGGTGCTGATCGTGCTGATCTTCGGGCACCTGTTCATGAACCTCATGGTCGGCGAAGGCGTCAACGCGCTGAACTTCGGTTTCGTGGCCGGCAAATGGTCCAGCCCGTTCTGGCAGATCTGGGATCTGCTCATGTTGTGGCTCGCGATGCTGCACGGCACCAACGGGGTGCGCACGATCATCAACGACTACGCGAACCGCCAAGGCACCCGGGCAACGCTCAAGGTGCTCACCTACTCCGCATGCATCATCACGATCGTGCTCGGAACCCTGGTGATCTTCACCTTCGACCCCTGCCCCGCTGGCGCTGCAGCCGAGTTGCTGCCCTCGTTCTGCTCAGCCTGACCCTAGGAGAAACGCAATAATGCAGACACACCGCTACGACGTCGTGATCGTTGGCGCCGGTGGCGCCGGCATGCGCGCCGCCCTGGAGTCGTCCAAGCGCGCACGCACCGCCGTCATCACCAAGCTCTACCCGACCCGCTCCCACACCGGGGCCGCCCAGGGGGGGATGTGCGCCGCGTTGGCGAACGTGGAGGAAGACAACTGGGAGTGGCACACCTTCGACACGGTCAAAGGTGGGGACTACCTGGTCGACCAGGATGCGGCGGAGGTGATGGCCAAGGAGGCCATTGACGCCGTGATCGACCTGGAGAAGATGGGCCTACCCTTCAACCGCACCCCCGAGGGCCGGATCGACCAGCGCCGCTTCGGCGGGCACACCCGCAACCACGGGGAGGCTCCGGTACGCCGTTCGTGCTACGCCGCCGACCGCACCGGGCACATGATCCTGCAGACCCTCTACCAGCAGTGCGTCAAGCACGAGGTGGAATTTTTCAACGAGTTCTACGTGCTCGACCTGCTGCTGCTGGAGGACGAGGAGAAGGGCAACGGGGAGAAGAAGGTCGCCGGGGTCGTCGCGTTCGAACTGGCCACCGGCGAGATCCACGTAATCCAGGCCAAGTCCGTCGTGTTCGCCACCGGCGGGGCGGGGAAGATCTTCAAGACCACCTCCAACGCACACACCCTCACCGGGGACGGGATGGCGATCACGTTCCGCAAGGGACTCCCGCTTGAGGATATGGAGTTCTTCCAGTTCCACCCGACCGGGCTGGCCGGGTTGGGAATCCTCCTCTCCGAGGCCGCCCGCGGCGAAGGGGGAATCCTGCGTAACGCCGATGGGGAACGCTTCATGGAACGCTACGCCCCCACCATCAAGGACCTCGCGCCGCGTGACATCGTGGCGCGTTCGATGGCGAACGAAGTGCGTGAAGGCCGGGGAGCGGGACCCAACAAGGATTACGTCCTGCACATCGACGCGAAACTCCCCGACATCACCGAGTTCGCGCGCACCTACCTCGGTGTGGAGCCCTACACCGAACCGATCCCCGTGTTCCCCACGGCCCACTACATCATGGGCGGGGTGCCCACGAACATCGAGGCCGAGGTGCTGCGCAACAACACCGACGTGGTGCCCGGGCTCTACGCCGCCGGTGAGGTGGCGTGTGTTTCCGTGCACGGCTCGAACCGGCTGGGCACCAACTCGCTGCTGGACATCAACGTGTTCGGGCGCCGCGCCGGGATTGCCGCCGCGGAGTACGCCAACTCGGCCGAGTTCGTGGAACTCCCCGAGAACCCCGACGCACTGGTGAACGCGGAACTGCAAGCGATGCTCGCCCGCGACGTGGGCGAGAGGGTTGCCGACATCCGCCGCGACCTGCAGGAAATCATGGACGCGAACGCGCAGGTGTTCCGCACCGCCGAATCCCTGAACAAGGCTAAAGAGGTGGTGCACGGCCTGCAGCAGCGCTACAACAAGGTCTCGGTGCAGGACAAGGGCAAGCGTTTCAACACCGAGTTGATGGAGGCCTTCGAACTCGGGTTCATGCTCGACATCGCCGAAGCCGTGATCGAGGCGGCCCTCAACCGGCAAGAGTCTCGCGGGGGGCACTACCGGGAGGACTTCCCAGATCGTGACGACGAAAACTGGATGAAGCACACGATGGTGTATCGGGTGGAGGATGAGGGCGGCAACACCGACGCCGCCGGTATCGCACCCCACCACTTGGAGATCGATTACAAGCCGGTAGTGGTCACCCGCTACCAGCCGATGGAGCGTAACTACTGATGAGTGCCACTGCTGAATTTGGAGCCGTGAAAGAGTTCACGGTGACCTTGAAGATCGAACGGTACAACCCGGAAGCGGATACCCCCGAGGCGTACTGGCAGGAGTTCCAGGTTCCGGTGCATGGCACCGATCGCCTGCTCGACGCACTGCACAAGATCAAGTGGGACCAGGACGGTTCGCTCTCCTTCCGCCGCTCGTGCGCCCACGGAATTTGTGGGTCGGACGCGATGCGGATCAACGGCCGCAACCGCCTGGCGTGCAAGACCCTGCTGAAGGATCTCAACCCGGATAAGCCCATCACGGTGGAACCGCTCAAGGGGCTCCCCGTGGAGAAGGATCTGATCGTTGACATGGAGCCGTTCTTCGCCTCCTATCGTCAGATCATGCCGTTCCTCATCACCGGTGGCGGGCAGGAACCCACGAAGGAGCGGCTGCAGTCCGCCGAGCAGCGGGCGATCTTCGACGACACCACCAAGTGCATCCTGTGCGCCGCGTGCACCTCATCCTGCCCGGTGTTCTGGGCGGACGGGCAGTACTTCGGGCCGGCGGCGATCGTCAACGCGCACCGGTTCATCTTCGACTCCCGTGACGAGGGCGAAGATCAACGCCTCGAGATCCTCAACGACAAGGACGGGGTGTGGCGCTGCCGCACCACCTTCAACTGCACCGAGGCATGCCCCCGCGGTATCGAGATCACCAAGGCTATCGCCGAGGTGAAGCGAGCGATGCTCACCCGGGCGTTCTGACTCCAAAGCGAGAGAACCCCGCCGCCGGTCGTTACCGGAGGCGGGGTTCTTTCGTCTTCAGCCTCGGCGTGACGCCGAGCGGGCTCCGGAGCGGCGGGCGAGCCTCGGGAGGTTCAGTTCCGGCGCTTGCCCATCTTTTCTTTCAGTTTGCCCAACGGGCTGTCCGGGGCGAGCCGCACGAGTGGTGGCGGGCCGTCCGGCTCCGCGGGCGGAGTGGGCTGATCTGCCTCGATGTCGCCGGGGTAGACGTGCCCGTCCGGCTGGTTCCTGGAGGCGAGGAAGTCCTTCAGCTTGGTGGAGAGCGAACCGCTGGAGCCGCGCCGCTCCTTCGCCTCCAAGGCCGCCTGGGTCGCCGAGAACGCCCCCTCCTTCTCCGGGAGGGGTTGCACCACCCCGGTGTAGGCGCCGTACTCCCACTCGAGCGTCTCCGGAGCTGACACCGAGACGTAGTTCGGCGTGTGGTCCTGATGTTGGAGCATGTCTTTGGTGAGCGTGGGAGGCGCGGGCGGGTCGGCCGTCCACGCCGCGGTAACCAGGGTGATCCGAGCTCCGATATTGAGCCATAGCAGCAGCGTCGCGAAGGCCGCCACGGAGGCCAGCAGTGGGTTCTGCGAGACGTTGGTAACGACGCTGGTTCCCAGGTATCTCAACACCCCCGTACCCACTGCCCCCAGCAGCGCCCCCTGCCAGAGCTGGGGCCAGGGAACTCTGGCCCCGGCGAGGCCCCGGAACAGGAGCATGAAGATTCCGGCGTCCACGAGGAGGCCGACCAAGGCGGTGATCGCCTCGAGCACGAAGCGGGTGTCCGGGATGATGCCCCAGTGCCCGATGGTGGATTGGATCCAGTCGAAGGCCGCCCGCCCACCGACGGAGAGCACCGCGGTGAGGACCACGGAAAGCCCCAAGCCGAAGAACGCGGCCAAATCGCGCAGTCTGGAGAGCACGGGGTTCTCGATCGCGCTGTGCAATCCGAACATCGACCTCAGCGAGACCCGCAGAGTTTTCATCACCTTGGTGGCGCTGTTGAGCAGGACCAGCACACTGATGACCCCCGCGATCGACCACCCGCCGCTTTCGACCAACTCCTCGGGGGCGATCATCCCCCCGTCGCCGGTGTCGATGACCCCGGGAAGGAGCTTGTCGATCTCGTTGAACACGACATCACGGAAGTCCGGATAATTGCGAAACACCCTCATCATGGCGGTCAACCCGATGGTCAGGGCGGCCGCGATCGACAACAGTCCGGTCAGAGCGATACCGCCGGAGAGTTGCCCACCCATACCCGAGCTGTACCTGCCCAGTGCGCGAGCGATGCGCTGGCGCTTCCACCATTGGGTCGCCCGGGTTATGAAGCCTTTGATGTTCTCCACGAAAAGATCCTAGTCTCGCTATTGTCGTGTGCTTACCCACCGAGCCGGAAGCTCTCGAGCTCCCGCCACACCTCACCGGAGTGCTCGAAAAGCTCGATGGTGGTCACAGGCACATCGCCGGTGAAATCGCTCATCGATGCCTGGGCCCGATCGAGCTGGGCGTCGTCGAGCTTGTGCGCAATGGTCACGTGCGGATGGTACGGAAACTCACGCTCCTGGGCCAGCACCCCGGCGTTGAGCTGCGTCTGCAGATCTAAGCACTCCTGCCACCCGCTGTGCACCGCGACGAACACCACCGGAGAGACCGGCCTGAAGGTGCCGGTGCCCCGCAGGGTGATGGTGAACTCGGCGTTCGCAGCGGCAATGCGCGATACCATCGCGCTCACCTCGTCGAGGCAGCGGCCGTCAACCTCCGTCGGCGGCAGGAGCGTGACATGGGGAGGAATGATCCTCGCGAGGGGGTCTCCCGCTTCAGCCCTAGCCTGAGAGAGTAGGGAACGGTGAGGCTCAGGGATCGCAACAGTCACGCCTAACCACATAGCTCCACCTTAGCGCCCGCCACTGCGTGGTGGATGCCATGCCGGCACCCTCCCACCAACCCCGCCTGTTTACTTTTGTGCTATTGTGTTCAAATGCATTCGTTCCGGCGTACCGCTACCCGCCTTGCCGACGGGCGCGAGCTCTTCTACTTCGACGACTCCGAGCCGTACGTTTCCGGGGCAGCGACCCGGCGCCTGGACGACCCCCGCCCGCTGGCGCACCGGTTCGACCCCGCCCCGGGCCCGGACGGCGTATCAGCGCCGGCGACCGGACCGCAGATGCGCCGCGATCCACTCACCGGCGAGTGGATCCCCATGGCCACCCACAGGATGAACCGCACTTTCCTCCCCGGGCCCGGTGCCAACCCACTCGCCCCGGCCGACCCGACCTCGGACTACTCCGACGGGGAGATCCCGGCTACGGACTACGACGTGGTCGTGTTCGAGAACCGCTTCCCCTCCCTCCTGAAGGTACCCGGCGAGGACCCCGCGGGAACTTTCGTCGATGGCAATCCGCTCTGGCCGACCAGGCCCGCGGCGGGGCGGTGCGAGGTGATCTGCTTCTCCCCCGATCCCAGCACCTCCCTCTCGCACCTCTCCCTGGCACGGGTGCAAACCGTGGTGGAGGCGTGGACGGACCGCACCCGCGAGCTCTCTTTGCTCCCCGGGGTCGAGCAGGTCTACATTTTCGAGAACCGCGGCGAGGAGATCGGGGTGACCCTGCAGCACCCGCACGGTCAGATCTACGCCTACCCCTACCTCACTCCCCGCACCGAACAGATGCTGGCCCAGGCCCGCGCGCACCGGGATCGCACCGGCGGGAACCTCCTGCGGGACGTCCTGGAGGCGGAGCTGGAGTCGGGACGGCGGGTGGTGGCTCGAAGCGAGCACTGGGCCGCCTACGTTCCCGCCGCCGCGCGCTGGCCGGTGGAGGTGCACGTCGCGCCCCTGCGGGACGTGCCCGACCTTCCCGCGCTCACTCGGGCCGAGCGCGCCGACTTCGCCGACCTCTACCTCCGCCTGCTGCAGCGACTGGAACGGTTCTTCACCGACGAGGGGGGCGAGCCCATCCGGCTCCCCTACATATCCGGCTTCCACCAGGCGCCTGTCCGCGAGGGGCGGGATGACCTGCGCCTGCACCTGCAATTCTTCTCCCTGCTTCGCGCACCGGGAAAACTCAAGTATCTCGCCGGGTCGGAATCGGGAATGGGAGCATGGATCTCAGACACTTCCCCGGAACGGATCGCCGATCGTCTCAACGAGATTACCCTCGAGACATGACCACTTGGGTGGAGCCATGGCCGGCGGACGAAGGCGCAAAGCGCGCCGCGGCGCTCTTTGCCTCCACGTTCGGGTACGACCCGGCCGGGGTGTGGGCCGCGCCCGGGCGGGTGAACATGATCGGCGAGCACGTGGACTACAACGGGGGGCCGGTTCTCCCCGTCGCCCTACCCCACCGCACCTACATCGCGCTATCTCCGCGACGCGATCGCCTCGCCCGGGTCCGATCCGCCCGGGAAGCCGACCCTTGGGCGGGGCTCCTGGATGACGTTCGACCCAGAACCGACCCCGCGGGCGGGGTGGACTCGTGGGCGGGGTACGTGGTCGGAGTCGCGTGGGCGCTAGAGGCCGCGGGCTTCCCCGTCCCTGGGTTTGATGCGGCGGTTGAATCTTGCGTGCCTTACGGTGCGGGCCTGAGCTCCTCCGCCGCCCTCGAGTGCGCCACCGCGATCGCGTTGGCGGACGCAGGGGAACTTCGGGCGGATCGGCGCGACCTCGCGGCGGCGTGCATTCGCGCGGAGAACGAAATCGCCGGGGCGAACACGGGAGGGATGGATCAGCACGCCTCCCTGTTCGCACGCGGCGGCCACGCCCTGCTCTTCGACACACGCTCCGGCGACATCAGTGACATCCGCTTCGACCTCCCCGCTCACGGCCTGGAACTGCTCGTCATCGATACCAAGGCCCCTCACGCGCTCGTCGACGGGCAGTACGCGTCCCGCCGGGCCACCTGCGAGGAGGCCGCCGCCACCCTGAACGTCGACACGCTCCGCCAGGTCACCGACCTCGACAGCGCCCTCGGGCGCCTAGCGGACGACGTTTCGCGGCGGCGAGTGCGCCACGTCGTCACGGAGATCGCCCGGGTGTGGGAATTCGTCGGGGCCCTCGAGCGGGCAGACGCGGAACGCGCGGGGAAGCTTATGAACGAGTCACACTTATCACTTCGGGACGACTTCGAAGTCTCCTGCCCCGAACTGGACACCGCCGTCACCGCCTGCTTGCGCGCGGGCGCCTACGGTTCGCGAATGACGGGCGGAGGGTTCGGGGGCTCCGCCATCGCCTTAGTACCCGCGGGCAGCGCGGCCGAGGTGGCGGGAAGCGTCCAAGAGGCATTTGCGCAGGCTCACTTCCGCCGGCCCGAGTTCCTCCTCGCTCCGCCTTCGCCGGCCGCCGAACGAGTCGGATGACCCCGGTGAGGAAGAATGAAGAGTCTCACACAAATCGAATTAGGTTAGCCTAACCTTTCCTATATACTGGCCGTGTGCTGGAGCTGCAGAACGTAACCAAAATCTTCGGAAAAGTGCCCGGGGAGCAAGTCGAGGCGCTCAAAAACGTGAACTTTCACGTCGAGAAGGGCGAGCTCGTCACCGTGGTCGGGCCCTCCGGGTGCGGGAAAACCACCCTGCTGCGCGCTATCGCGGGCTTCGAGACCCCCGACTCCGGTTCGATCTCCGTCGCCGGGTCGGCAGTGTTCGCCCCGGCGGCCCGCACCGCCCCCGCCCACGAACGCGGCATCGGCCTGGTTCCCCAGGAAGGCGCCCTCTTCCCCCACCTTTCGGTAGCCCAGAACGTCGGCTTCGGCCTCACAGGACTCTCGAGGCGGGAGCGACGCGCCCGGATCGAGGAGGCGCTGGACCTGGTGGGCCTTGCGCACCTCGGGCGGCGCCGCCCCCACGAGCTCTCCGGCGGGCAGCAACAGCGGGTCGCGCTCGCCCGCGCCCTAGCCCCCGGGCCCAGGATCGTGCTCCTGGATGAGCCCTTCTCCGCCCTCGACGAGTACCTCCGCGAGACCCTCCGCACCGAGGTGCGCGAACTGCTCGCATCTCTGGGCACCACCGCGATCCTCGTCACCCACGACCAGGAGGAGGCGCTCGCCCTCGGCGATCGGGTCGCGGTCATGCGCGACGGTGAGGTCGTGCAGGTGGGTAAACCCAAGGAGACCTACTTCCAGCCCCTGGATCTCGAGCTCGCGCGCTTCCTCGGCGAAGCGGTCGTGGTCGGCGGGGAGGCCCGCCCGGACACCCACATCGGGTGCGCCGGGGCGGCGGAGTGTATGGCCACCGGCGGGCCCGCGTGCTCGGGGGCCGCCAGCGTGTCATGCGTGTTCGGCACCCTCCCGGTCGCGTCATGGCACGGCCAGGCCGGGCTGTGCGACGTCCTCATCCGCCCTGAGAACATCCGGGTGCTCCCGGCGGAGGACACCTCCCGACCCGGCCTCGTTGGAACGATCCGGGAGCACACCTTCTACGGGCACGACGGGGTTCTGCGGATCGACGTTCCAGAACTCGCCGAGCAGATCTCCGTGCGTGTGCTGGGCGACCACGAATACGACGTCGGGAACCAAGTGCGCCTCGTCGTCGACCGGCCCGTCACCACCTACTCCAGCTAACCTCCAAAAAAAGGGGTACGAGTGAGCGGCCCGCGCTGCTTCGCTCTGCCCGCTACCGATATAGGGAGCAACCGTGCGTCACCTCACCAGGATCACCCTCGCCACCGCCGTGTTCGCCCTCACCGCGGGGTGTGCGACGTCTGGCACCCCGCCGGAGACCTCCCTGACGATCTACACCGATCAACACCTGGAGCTGGTGGAGGCCCTCACCGGGGCGTATACGGAAGAAACCGGGGTGGAGTTCCGGATCCAACCCGATGCCAACTACGGCCAGGTCGAAGCCGAGGGTGACGCCTCCCCGGCCGACCTGTTCCTCTCCGAGGACCCGGGAGCTGTGGCGCTGCTGGGCGAGGCGGGACTCCTCGAACCCATCGCGGAGGAGACCATTGCCCAGGTGGCCGACGGCCTGAGCTCACCGGAGAACCTGTGGGTCGCCTACGCCGCCCGCGCCCGAGTGCTCTTCTACAACCCCGAACTCATTGACGAAGCGGACCTTCCCGCCACCCTGTTGGAGCTCACCGGGCCGGAGTACGAGGGCAGGTTCGCCTACGCCCCCTCCGGCACCTTCCGCTCCACCATCCAGTACCTCCTTTCCACGGCCGGGGAGGAGCAGACTCGTGAATTCCTCGAAGCGGTCAAGGCCAATGGTGTCGACGAGCAGCAGAACGGCAACGTCCGCGATACCGTCGAGGCCGGCAAGCACGCGATGGGGCTCTCCAACCACTACTACTGGTACCGCAAGGCCGCCGAGGTCGGCGGCCCGGAGAACATGACCTCGAAGGTGTACCACTTCCCGGGTGAGGATCCGGGAAACCTGGTGCTCTCCTCGGGTGCGGCCATCCTCGCCGGTAGCGAGAACAAGGAGTCCGCGGCAGAGTTCCTCGAGTGGCTCACCAGTGAGGACGGCGGCCAGCAGATCCTCATGCACGGCGACATCTCCGTCTCAGGTGCCCAATACCCCGTCGCCAAAGGCACCTCCAGCGACATCGCGGGAAGCCTGGACGAGATTCATTCACCCGCCTACGACATGGGTATCTACGCCGATCAGAGCGAGGCGGAAGAGCTCCTCAAGAGCCTCGGCATGACGAACTGATGCCGCTGCCTAGTACGCGCCGAGCGGCCATCGCGATCCCCGCGGTGGCCGTCGGTGTGTTGTCGCTGCTTCCGTTCATCTACCTATTCGCCGCCGGCATCTCACTCGAGGCGATCACCACCCTCTTCACCTACCCCAACACGGCGGGTGACATCGCCCGCACCATCGGGCTCACCCTCTCGATCACCGCGGCCGCGATCGTGCTCGGGGTCGGCGGGGCGCTCGTCGTTGTTCGCACCGACGCCCCCGCCCGCAGGCTGCTCACCGTGGCGCTCGCGATGCCCCTGGCAGTGCCCCTGTTCGTCAGCGCGTACGCCGCCTACTCGGCCAACCTCCTCTTCGCACCGACGCTCGATCTCGTCACCTCCTTCGCCGGGGCGACGGCGGTGATCTCCCTGGTGCTCTACCCCTACGTCTTCCTCGCGTGCGTGATCGCTCTGCGCAACATCGACCCCGCCCAAGAAGAGGTCGCCCGCAGCCTACGCTCCCGCCCGTGGGCAGTGTTCTGGCGGGTCACCCTCCCCCAGCTGCGCACGGCCCTGGCCAGCAGCGGGCTCATCGTGGCGCTCCACGTGATCTCCGAGTACGGCGCAATGATGCAGACCCGCCAACGCACCCTGACCACCCGGATCATGTCCGACATGCTCGACTTCGGGGATTACGAATCGGCCCGGTCGCTCTCGCTACTGCTCGCGGGGATCGCGTTCATCGTGATCCTCAGCGGACGGGCCTTCGCGGGGTGCACCTCCCCGCTCACGGTGAGCTCCCAGGCCTCCCGCATGCCGGTGCGCGCCCCGCTGGGGCGAGCCCGCGGCCCGGTGTTCGCGCTCACCCTGCTCATCCCCCTCCTCGCCCTGGGGCCGACGGTATTGATGACCGCACGCGGGCTCACCGCCCCTCACCTGGACCTCGTGGTCGACTGGTCCAGCGTGTTCTCCTCGGCGAGTGTGACCTTCAGCTACGCCGCCTGGGCCGGGCTGGTGGCAACGCTGTGCGCCCTGCCGGTGAGCTGGTGGGTGAGCCGGTACCCCTCCACCTGGTCGAACATCACCGAGCGTTCGGTGTGGCTCGCGCACTCGATCCCCAACGCCGTCCTCGCCCTCGCCCTGGTGTTCCTCGCCACCAGACTCGTTCCGGGCCTGTACAAGACAGCTCCGCTGCTGGTGCTCGCCTACGTGATCCTGTACCTGCCCCTCGCCGTGACGAACCAGAGCGTGGGCCTGCAAGGCGCGCTGGAGAAGTACGACGAGGCCGCCGCCTCGCTGGGCACCGGCCCGTTCAAACGGCTGATCCGGGTGACCCTACCGATCGCGCTGCCGGGAATCGCCACGGGCGCGCTGCTGGTGGGGTTGGACGCGAGCAAGGAGCTCACCACCTCCCTCATGCTCCTCCCCTTCGACACCCAGACACTCGCGACGGGGCTGTGGGCCACCACCGCCGGGGAGACCCTCGACTTCACCGCCGCGGCCCCCTACGCGCTGATGCTGCTCATCCTCGGGTCCGTTCCGGTGTACCTCATCGTCCGCCGAACACTAAAGTTCGTGCCCTAGGCCGCACTCCCGCGCCCTTGCGCATTTCCCGCCCAGACCCCCGGCATCTTTCTGGCGCCTCGGCACTCTCGCCGGGCCAGTGGGAAGGTAACATGCGCCGCGCGTAGTCCTGCCGTGCAGGTGGGTTGCTACTGGGTACACAGTTTCGTGGAATGATTGCGCTATGAGTTCGGTTCTTCTCCACGTCGAAAACAAGGTCGCAACGATCACCCTCAACCGCCCCGAGGCGCTCAACTCCCTCAATGCGGAGATGGCCCGCGAGTGGACCCGCGCGTGCGAGTCGGCGGCCGGCGACGACAGCGCCCTCGCGATCGTGATCCAGGGAGCGGGTCCCGCCTTCTGCGCGGGCGGTGACGTCAAGGCGATGTACGCGATGCCCGATCGCGGCGCCTCCATCACCGCGCTCGCCCGCGAAATCAACCGCGGGTTGCGTGCCCTGACCCACTCAGTCAAACCCGTAGTCGCAGCCGCGCACGGCACCACCGCGGGCGGCGGGCTGGGGGTGCTTCTGAGCACCGATTACGCAATCATCGGGGAGAGTTCCAAG
>CAJDUU010000001.1_pt1 | contig 63484 bp, 56 predicted proteins | sample 7391041 | NCBI WGS metagenome assembly CAJDUU01 (sample SAMEA7055689, study PRJEB34461) | soil metagenome | biome: terrestrial ecosystem; feature: Peninsula; material: soil | place: Antarctica | collected 2016 | reverse complement strand
CAACTCCCTGACTGCGCTCGCACGCGCCTATCACACCTCGACCACCCCGTCCTCGCGGGTGTTGGAGCACGGGCTGGACGCCTCTACCGTGCATTCCCTCAAGGGATTCTTCGGGGCGGGCAGAAGTATCGAAAATGGTGGTTCTCTTACACTGATCGCCACCGGGGTCCGTGGTACCGACGCGGATGGTTTCATCCTGCGCGAACTCGAGCCGGTGGCGAACTCCCACATCGAACTCGCCTATGGAGAGGCGGAGCCGAAGGTCGACCCCGCTCGGACCTATGCGCGCAATCTCGACGCTGTCTTCGACGTCGAGGAAGTCGCTCCCCGGTTGGTGTTGCGCAGGCTGCTACAAGAGCGTGACGATGCCGCAGCGTGGCTGGAAGAGCAGTTGAACGGCAAGACGGCAGACCGGTTCCTCTCAGAGTCTGTGAAGGTAACGCCGCGAGAAAAAGCAGAGATTCGGCGGTCCTTGGCGTGAGTAGTAACGAGTTCGAAGGGGCTTTTCCGCTCCTCGATGAGTACGCCGAAATCGAGCGGCAGCTCGCTGACCCGAGCGTGCACGCCGACCAGGCGAAAGCACGTTCCCTCGGCCGCCGGTACGCCGAGCTCGGTGGGATCGTCCGCGCTTACCGGGAGTGGGAAAGCGCCTCTCAAGATGCGCAGGACACCTCGGAACTCGCGGCCGACGACCCAGACTTCGCAGAAGAACTCCCCGCGATGCGCCAACGAGAGGCCGATGCCGCTGATCATCTGCGCACGATGCTTATTCCGCGTGACCCTGACGACGCGCGGGACGTCATCCTGCAGGTCAAAGCAGGGGAGGGGGGCGAGGAGTCAGCGCTCTTCGCCGGGGATCTGGCCAGGATGTACCTGCGTTTCGCCGAACGCAAAGGGTGGAGCACTCAGATCCTGGACGCAACGGAATCGGACCTCGGCGGCTACAAAGACATCTCGATCGCTATCAAAACCAAATCGATCAGCGACCCCGCGGAAGGGGTTTGGGCTCAGCTCAAGTACGAGGGAGGGGTCCACCGGGTCCAACGGGTACCGGTGACCGAATCCCAAGGGCGGATCCACACCTCCGCCGCAGGGGTGTTGGTGATGCCCGAGGTGGAAGATGTCGGTGAGGTGGAGATCGATACCAACGATCTGCGCATCGATGTCTACCGTTCCTCGGGTCCGGGCGGGCAGCACGTCAACACCACTGACTCGGCTGTGCGCATCACCCACCTCCCGACCGGGATCGTGGTCGCGATGCAAAACGAGAAGTCTCAGATCCAGAACCGGGAAGCCGCGATGCGGGTGCTCCGTGCGCGGTTGCGGGCAGCCAAGCAGGAAGAGTTGGAAGCCCAACAGTCCGAGGCGCGGCGGTCGCAGGTGCGTACCGTCGACAGGTCGGAGAGGATCCGTACGTACAACTTCCCGGAGAGCCGGATCACGGACCACCGCACGGGGTACAAATCCTACAATCTCGACCACGTACTCGATGGCGACCTCCAGGCAGTGGTCGACTCTGCGATAGAACTCGATGAAGCGGAGCGCCTGTCTCACGCCGGAGATCAGTGACGAAACCCCTTCGCATGCGGGAAGTGCTCCGCGCAGCTGCGAACCACCTTCGTGATGCGCAGGTCGCTTCGCCGCGGGTGGATGCGGAACTGCTCGCCGCGCATGTGTGCGGGCTCGAGCGCGTCGAACTAGCCCTCGCCGACGTGTTTCCCCCCGAAAAGCTCGGCAGGTACTGGGAACTTGTCGAGCGCAGGGCGGAGCGGGTCCCGCTCCAGCACCTCACCGGAGAAACCGGTTTCAGGTTCCTCACCCTCGGGGTGCGCCCAGGGGTCTTCGTTCCTCGCCCTGAAACTGAGATGGTTGCCGAAGCAGCGATCGAGGCCGCCCTGCTAGCGGCCCCGGGTGCCCGGATCGTGGATCTGTGCACCGGCGCAGGGGGGATCGCGATCTCGTGCGCGAAGGAAGTGCCGAGCGCACGTGTGTGGGCGGCCGATATCAGCGCTCGAGCGGTCGCGCTCACCGAGGAAAACGCCGAGCGGAACGACTGCCAGGTGCACGTGATCCAGGCAGATGTGCGCAATCCCCGCCTTTTCGATGACCTCGCGGGCAGTGTTGATGTAGTGGTTTCCAATCCCCCGTACATCCCCTTCCAGAGCGAACCGATCGATGTCGAGGTGCGGAATTTCGACCCCCCCGCCGCGTTGTACGGCGGAGGCGAGGACGGCTTGGAGATCCCCACGGCGGTCATCGATCGCGGCCACTCTCTGCTGAAACCAGGGGGTCTGCTGGTGATCGAACACGGCGATGAGCAGGCAGACGCAATGCGGGATCTGGTCGCGAAGAGGGGCGGATTCCGTGAGATCCATACTCGCGCAGACCTCACGAATCGCGATCGCATGGTGGTCGCAATTCGCGATCAGGTGGCACACTAGGAAATTGTGACTAATCTACGAGACTGCAGCGATCCCGAGGCATGGGAACCACACCTGGAAGAAGCCGTGTTGGCGCTGCGCAACGGGGGGCTGGTGGTTCTCCCCACCGATACCGTGTACGGGATCGGGGCAGACGCCTTCACCCCGGACTCCGTGGCGGCCCTGCTCCGGGCGAAAGGGCGAGGCCGACACAAACCCCCTCCCGTCCTCATCGGGGACGCCATGACGATGGACGCATTAGCGACCGACGTCTCTGCCGATGCGCGCGCGCTGGCAGATGAGTTCTGGCCCGGACCTCTCACGCTTATCCTCAAGGCCCAGCCCAGCCTCATGTGGGATCTGGGGGAGACCGAAGGAACGGTTGCCCTACGGGTGCCGAACCACCCGTGCGCGCTGGAGCTGTTGCAGCGCACGGGCCCCCTGGCCGTCTCCTCAGCCAACCGTTCAGGCCAGCCGCCGTCGGTGGAGTGTGCACACGCGGCCGAACAGCTTCGGGACGCCGTCGAGGTCTACCTCGACGCGGGAGAGACACCGGGCCAGGTTCCGTCGACGATCGTTGACTGCACGGGCGAGGAGGCGAAGATCCTCCGGCCCGGCGCCCTCAGCACCGATGACCTCGGTCGGATCGTCCCCTCACTTCTCGAACCGGCGGCCGAGGAGCAGGAGGAATCTGACGGCGCCACGCAGGATGGAGCCAGTCCTGAGTGAGGCTCTATCTGCTGTTGATGGCGTTGTCCGCCGCGGCGACCTATCTCGCGACACCAGCGGTGCGCGCATTGGCATGCCGAATCGGGGCGGTCACACCGGTACGTGATCGTGACGTGCATGAGCGTCCTACTCCGCGCATGGGCGGAGTAGCGATGTTGATCGGGATGATCGTGGCGTTCGTGGTCGCCTCCCAGATGCCGTTCCTGGACAGGGTCTTCGGCGATTTCACCCCCTGGGCAGTCCTCGCCTCAGCAGCACTGGTCACCCTGCTCGGAGTCCTCGACGATCTATGGGATCTCGACTGGATCACCAAGCTTCTGGGGCAGGTGCTCGCTTCCGGGCTGATGGCTTGGCAAGGGGTGCAACTGGTGACTTTTCCGATCTTCGGGCTGACAATCGGCTCCTCGCGACTCTCCCTGGTCGTCACGGTCCTCGTGGTCGTCACCGTTATCAACGCCGTCAACTGGGTCGACGGCCTCGACGGCCTAGCCGCAGGGCTGATCGCCATCGGCGGCACCGCCTTCTTCATCTACACCTACATGCTCACCCGATTGGGAAGCCCCACCGACTACTCCAACCTGGCCACGATGGTCATTGTGGTGGTCGTGGGCGTTTGCATCGGATTTCTGCCACACAACTTCCACCCGGCGCGAATCTTCATGGGGGATTCCGGTGCGATGCTGCTGGGAATAACAATGTCCGCTGCGGCAATCGTCGTCACAGGGCAGATCAACCCGGCAGTGATCCAGAGCAGGCAGGCGTTTCCGGCATTCCTCCCGCTTCTCCTTCCGGCCGCTGTTTTGATGCTGCCGCTGGTCGATATGGTGGCCACCACCGCGCGTCGACTCACGAAAGGGAAATCACCCTTCCACGCGGACCGCACCCACATTCACCACCGCCTCCTCGATTTCGGCCACAGTCACCGAGCGGTGGTGCTCATCATGTACTGTTGGGCCGTCGTTATCGGTTTCTCTGCGGCAGCGCTCGCGCATTTCCCGCCGATGCATGTCATTCCCATGGCACTTATTGGAATCGTTCTCGCAATCATCGTCACGGTGCGTCTGCCACGTGCCGCGAAAGGTAGATCATGACCGCTCCCTATATCCGCACCCCTGAGATCCTCGCCCTCATCCGCAAGGTGTTCAGGGGCCTCGTCCTAGTCACCATCGTGGTCGGAGGCCTCGGGGTATTGATCGGAACCGTGGCCTACGGGCTTCCGGGGCTATGGGCGGCGCTCATCGCATCCGTGTTGGGGATCTTCTTCACCGCCACCACCGTTGCGGGCCTGTACTACGCCGCGGGAAGGGGCCAAGAGCTCCTGATGGTGGTGTTGTTGGGCGGGTGGCTAGTCAAAATGATTATTTTGGGCGCGGTGATCTTCTGGCTCAAGAATCAGACCTTTTACCACAAAGGAACCTTCGCGGCGACGATCCTCACGCTCGTCATTGGAGCGCTCATCGTTGAGATGGTGATTGTGGCCACAGCAAGAATCCCCTACGTCAACGTGAACTCAGTCACAGAGAATTCGGGAGGGGAGAACGTCCCTTCCTCGCCTGAGGCTCAGCAGCCGCAGCAAATCGCGGAAAAGGGGCTGCCCGAGGAGGAGGCCGACGGCGGTTCCGGTGGGGGGAACTGAACCGTGATTCCCACGACTGCGCCCCGATCAGGTAACCTGAAAAACGTACTTTTGCCCAATTGGCATGTGGTTCGAGCGAAGAGTCGATTTCGCCAAAGAGAACCGCTGCACCTAGACCGCTGGAGAGCATTCTGTCCACCGCTGTGAACGCCCTGCCGGTCCTCGCTGAAGGTTTCGAAGCACCTGGGGTGGGGGACTTCTTCCCACCCATCGCCTTCGGTGAGGGAACGATCTTCGCGTTTGACAAGATTATGTTCATCCGTCTCGCCGTGGCAGGGTTGCTCATCCTGTTGCTGTGGCTAGGTACGCGAAAGGCAACGTTAGTACCTTCCCGCGGGCAAGCCGCAATAGAGTTCGTCCTCGACTTCGTCAGGGTGCAGATAGTCGAGCAGATCCTCGGCAAGGAGCGCGGGCGACCATACGTGCCGTTCCTCACCGCGATGTTCTTCACGATCTTCGCGATGAACATTGCCGGGATCATCCCGGGTCTCGGTCTCGCCGGGACCTCGAGGATGGGTCTTCCCCTGCTCATGGCTCTCATCGTGCTCGTGGTGTACCTCGTAGCAGGTGTGCGCAAACAGGGGCTCGGCAAATACCTCAAGTCCCAGCTGTTCCCCCCGGGGATTCCGCCGGTAGCCTACGTGCTCATCACCCCCATCGAAATCCTGCAGGTTTTCGTCCTGCGCCCGGCAACTCTGGCGGTGCGGTTGCTTGCCAACATGATGGCGGGTCACATCATGCTCGCCGTCGCGCTGATCGGAACGCACTTCCTGTTGATTCAATCGGTGGGAGCCCTCAAGGGGGCTGGGGCGCTCGCGTTCGTCGCCGCGATCCTAGTGACCCTCTTCGAAGTATTCGTTGCAGCACTTCAGACCTACATCTTCGTGCTGCTTTCTGCTATTTACATCAACTTCGCTCTGGAGGAGGCCCACTAAGGGCCTTGCTCCGGAGTTAAGACGTTACACACTCACACACAACGCCCCGCGCGGGGCGTGACTACGGAAGGAAACCCATGGAAGGTAACATCGCAACAATTGGTTACGGTCTGGCTGCGATGGGCCCGGGCATCGGCCTCGGTATCATGGTCGGTCAGACGCAGGTCGCGACCGCCCGTCAGCCCGAGGTTGCTGGTCGTCTCTTCACCAACATGATGATCGGTGCCGCCCTTATCGAGGTTCTCGGTCTGCTGGGTCTTGTCGCCGGCTTCCTGTTCTGATCGCATCTGCCCGCACATAAGGAGTAACCGATGAACGATTCCGCTATTGCCGCGGGAGTGCCGGAAGGGATCGGCGTACTAATCCCGACCCCAGCGGACTGGATCTGGTCCGCCGTGGTCCTCATCATCATCGGCTTCTTCTTCTTCAAGTACCTCATGCCCAAGATGACGGCGCTCCTCGATGAGAGGGCTGCCAAGATCGAAGGCGGGTTAGAACTAGCGAAGAAGGCCCAAGAAGAGGCCGCAGCCGCTAAGTCGGAGAAGGAAGCCGAACTCGCGGCCGCGCGCCGTGAGGCGGCTACTATCCGCGAAGAGGCCAACAGTGATGGCACCGTGATCGTCAATGAAGCCCGTGCGAAAGCACAGGCGGAAGCTGACCGGATCGTTGAAGCCGCTCAACGCCAGATCGATGCTGAACGCGCCGCTGCTGTCGTCTCCCTGCGAGACGAGGTGGGCGGACTCGCCAGCGAACTGGCGTCTCGGATCGTGGGCGAATCCCTCGCCGACGACGCCCGGCAAACACGGGTGATCGACCGCTTCCTTGATGAACTGGACGGGACGCTGGACACTGCTGGAGAGTTGGAGGCGTGATGCGGGCGACTAGTCAAGCGAGCCTGGACGGGGCGATGAGCGCGTGGGAAAGCGCGCTCGGCTCCGCGGGTTCTAGGGCCGCCGACTTCGGTGAGGAACTCTTCGCCGTGGTCGACATCCTTGACAGCTCTCCCGCACTGCGCCGCGGCCTCACCGAACCGAACCGTGACGGAGACGCCAAGGCGCAACTCGTCGCGGAACTGTTCCGAGGAAAGGTGAGCGAGGAGACGCTCGATCTGCTCTCGGGCCTGGCGCGGAACCGGTGGAGCGCCGAAGGGGACTTCGCCGAAAGTGGCGAACAGCTGGGGATCACAGCTCTGCTGGTCTCGGCCGAAGCTCGCGGAGAGTTGGCGTCGCTGGAAGAGGATCTTTTCCGGATCACTCGGGTACTCGCGGATAATCGGGAGTTGCGCCTCGCGCTAGCCAACAAGGATCGCACCCCCGATGAACGGGTGGCGCTCCTGGAATCGGTCTTCGGTGACCACGTGGGCCGCGAAGCTTTCACGCTCGCCGCGCGCACGATCAGTTCCGGCCGCGCGAAGTCCGTGACGGCAGGTCTGCTGCGGGTGAGTGAACTCGCGGCCGAGCGCCGTAAGAGACTGCTCGCGGTGGTCCACTCTGCGGTACCGCTGAGTAGTGCCCAGCAGGAACGGCTCGAAGGTATGCTCCAGCGTGCCTATGGCCGCACCGTACAGGTCAACATCACGGTGGATCCCACCGTGGTGGGTGGTCTCCGTATTCAAGTGGGCGACGAAGTCGTAGACGGCACCATGCTGTCTAAGCTTTCGGAAGCCCGCCGGCGCATCGCCGGTTGACGACATCAGACTTGGCCGCCATCAGGGCGGTTGTTGAAAGAGGAAATCGAACTCATGGCTGAACTGACGATCAAGCCCGAAGAAATTAGGGCCGCGCTCGACAGCTTCGTAAGCTCCTATGAGCCGGCAACCAGCGCCCGCGAGGAGGTCGGTACCGTCACGCTCGCAGCAGACGGTATCGCTCAGGTCGAGGGTCTGCCCGGCGTCATGGCTAACGAACTGCTCCGTTTTGAAGATGGCACCCTCGGGCTCGCCCTGAACCTCGACGTCCGCGAAATCGGTGTTGTTGTTCTCGGTGAGTTCACCGGTATCGAAGAGGGCCAGCAGGTCCGTCGCACCGGCGAAGTGCTCTCCGTACCCGTGGGCGAGGGGTACCTCGGGCGGGTGGTGGACCCGCTGGGTAACCCCATCGACGGGCTCGGTGACATCGACACCGACGGGCGCCGTGCGCTGGAACTCCAAGCCGCCGGGGTGATGGATCGCAAGTCCGTTCACGAACCGCTGCAGACCGGACTCAAGGCCATCGACTCGATGATTCCCGTCGGGCGTGGCCAGCGCCAGCTCATCATTGGTGACCGCCAGACCGGCAAGACCCAGATCGCTCTCGATACGATCATCAACCAGAAGGACAACTGGGAAACGGGCGACCCGAGCAAACAGGTGCGTTGCATCTACGTCGCGGTGGGGCAGAAGGGCTCGACCATCGCCTCCGTGCGCGGTGCTCTCGAAGAAGCCGGTGCGCTGGAGTACACCACCATCGTTGCGGCCCCGGCCTCGGACCCCGCCGGATTCAAGTACATCGCACCGTACACCGGTTCTGCGATCGGGCAGCACTGGATGTACCAGGGCAAGCACGTCCTCATCGTGTTCGACGACCTCTCCAAGCAGGCCGAGGCATACCGCGCGGTATCGCTGCTCCTGCGCCGCCCGCCGGGCCGTGAAGCGTACCCCGGAGACGTCTTCTACCTCCACTCGCGGCTACTCGAGCGTTGCGCCAAGCTCTCCGACGAGCTCGGAGCCGGATCGATGACGGGTCTGCCGATCATTGAGACAAAGGCGAACGACGTTTCGGCTTACATTCCGACCAACGTCATCTCCATCACCGACGGTCAGATCTTCCTGCAGTCCGACCTGTTCAACGCGAACCAGCGCCCCGCGGTCGACGTGGGTATCTCGGTATCCCGGGTCGGTGGAGACGCCCAGGTCAAGAGCATGAAGTCGGTATCGGGTACCTTGAAACTCGAACTCGCGCAATACCGTTCGCTGGAGGCCTTTGCGATGTTCGCCTCCGACCTCGACCCGGCCTCACGCCAGCAGCTCACCCGAGGCGCGCGTCTGATGGAGCTCCTCAAGCAGCCCCAGCTCACGCCGTTCCCGGTGGAGGAGCAGGTGGTGTCGATCTGGGCCGGTACCAACGGGTACTTCGACGACGTCGCAATCGAGGACGTCCGCCGTTTCGAGGAAGGGCTGCACGACCACCTTCGCCGGAACACCTCGGTGATGACCGACCTGGCCGAGACCGGAAAGCTGGAAGAAGCCACCGAGGAGGCCCTCAAGGAGGCGACCCTGAAATTCAAGTCCACCTTCCTGGGGAGCGATCAACCTGAAGCGGATGGCGGCCCTGCAGCCGATGGGGCTGACGTCGACATCAACCAGGAACAGATCGTCAAGCAGAAGCGGGGCTAGACATGGCTGCCGGTTCACAGCGGATCTATCGTCAACGGATCAGGTCCACAGAAACGCTGAAGAAGATGTTCCGTGCCATGGAACTCATCGCGGCGTCACGGATCTCGAAGGCGCGGGACGCCGCCGAGCGCGCGTTCCCGTACGCCTCCGCGATTACCCGTGCCGTATCAGCCGTTGCCACACACTCCGACGTAGAACACGAGCTGCTAACGGAGCGGGAGGACACCAACCGGGTCGCGATTCTCGTTGTCTCCGCCGACCGCGGAATGGCGGGTGCGTACTCTGCCACGGTTCTGCGTGAGGCCGAACGGCTGCGTGATCAACTCCGCGAGGAGGGTAAGGATCCGGTGCTCTACGTGACCGGCCGCCGGGGAGTTGGGTTTTACAACTTCCGGGGTGTGCCGATCGTCAAGAGCTGGACAGGGGATTCCGATAACCCCAAGGCGGAGACAGCCCGGGAGATCGCGAAGACCCTGGTCGGGGCGTTCAACGCCCCAGCCGACATGGGGGGCGTCGCCGAGCTGCACGTGGTTTACACCCGGTTCCGCACCATGGTCTCCCAGGAACCAGCGGTAGTACGGATGCTTCCTCTGGAGGTTGTGGAGGGAGTCGCGCCAGTTGGGGAAGACCCGCTGCCACTGTACGAATTCGAACCGAGCGCCGATGGTGTGCTGGACGCGTTGCTTCCGCGCTACATCGAAAGTCGGATATTCAACTCCCTGCTGCAGGCCAGCGCTTCTGAACTGGCCGCCCGTCAGAGGGCGATGCACACGGCGACTGAGAACGCCGAGGACCTTATTAACACCTACACGCGTCTGGCCAACCAGGCCAGGCAGGCCGAAATCACCCAGGAGATCTCAGAAATCGTCTCGGGTGCCGATGCCTTGGCCGCGAGCTAGAAGAAGGACGTAACACATGACTGCCACTGCTGAAGCGGGTGCGGCCACTAACGCTGGCCCCGGCGTGGGTCGAATCGCCCGAGTGATCGGCCCCGTCGTCGACATCGAGTTCCCACCCGACGCCATCCCCCACATCTACAACGCCCTCAAGACCACAGTGACCCTGCAGGCTGAGGGTGACCACGAGACCACCTCGGAGATGACTCTCGAAGTGGCTCAGCACCTCGGTGACAACATCGTTCGTGCGATTGCACTTAAGCCCACCGACGGCCTCGTTCGTGGTGCCCAGGTGCGCGACACCGGAGAAGCGATTACCGTGCCCGTCGGTGACGTCACCAAGGGTAAGGTCTTCAACGTGATCGGCGAAGCCCTCAACCTCCCCGAAGGGGAAACCCTCGAGGTATCCGAGCGCTGGCCGATCCACCGCACCCCGCCCGCGTTCGACCAGCTGGAGTCCAAGACCCAGATGTTCGAGACCGGGATCAAGGTGATCGACCTGCTCACCCCGTATGTTCAGGGTGGGAAGATCGGCCTCTTCGGAGGTGCCGGTGTGGGTAAAACCGTTCTGATCCAGGAGATGATTCAGCGGGTCGCCCAGGACCACGGTGGGGTGTCTGTATTCGCCGGTGTGGGTGAGCGCACCCGTGAGGGGAACGACCTCATCGTCGAGATGGAAGAAGCCGGCGTGTTCGACAAGACCGCGCTAGTGTTCGGGCAGATGGACGAGCCCCCTGGGACGCGTCTGCGGGTAGCGCTTTCGGCGCTGACCATGGCGGAGTACTTCCGCGACGTGCAGAACCAGGACGTGCTGCTGTTCATCGACAACATCTTCCGCTTCACTCAGGCCGGTCAAGAGGTCTCCACCCTGCTCGGCCGGATGCCGTCCGCGGTGGGGTACCAACCCAACCTCGCCGACGAGATGGGTCAGCTCCAGGAACGGATCACCTCGACCCGAGGGCACTCGATCACCTCCCTGCAGGCGATCTATGTGCCCGCGGACGACTACACCGACCCGGCGCCGGCGACCACCTTCGCCCACTTGGACGCGACGACGGAACTTTCCCGTGACATCGCCTCGCGAGGCCTGTACCCCGCAGTGGACCCGCTTGCCTCCACCTCCCGGATCCTCGACCCCCAGTACGTGGGTGCGGATCACTACCGGGTGGCGAACACGGTCAAGTCGATCCTGCAGAAGAACAAGGAACTGCAGGACATCATCGCGATTCTCGGTATCGACGAGCTTTCCGAAGAAGACAAGATCACCGTTAACCGTGCCCGTCGCATCGAACAGTTCCTCTCCCAAAACACCTACATGGCCGAGAAGTTCACCGGTGTGGTCGGTTCCACGGTGCCGCTGAGCGAAACGATCGAGGCGTTCGACAAGATCGCATCGGGCGAATACGACCACGTGGCGGAGCAGGCCTTCTTCAACATCGGTGGGCTCGAGGACCTCGAACGCAACTGGGCACGTATCCAGTCAGAGATCGGTTAGGAAGGGAAGCCTCGTGGCTCTCAACGTTGAAGTGGTCGCCACCGACCGCACCGTGTGGTCGGGGGAGGCCAGCGCGATCTCTGCCCCTGCGGCGGACGGTTCTATCGGGATCAGGCCCGGACACCAACCCGTACTCGCGGTACTTCGACCGGGGAAGGTGGACATCAGGCCCGTCTCCGGAGAGACCGTCGAGCTTGATATCAGCGGAGGGTTCGTCTCGGTAGACCACGATACGGTGACCATCGTTATCGATGCATCGGTGGAATCCGAGATGGGAAGCGAATAAAGCGACCGTGTGGAAGATCGCGCTCATCGCCCTAGCGGTAATCAGCGTGCTCTTCCTGATCCTGTGCGGAGTCTTCTTTTGGCGCCTGCGCTCCATCGGTTCGCGAGTGGGTTCATTCGAATGCGCCCTACTCGTGGGAGACCGGTGGCGCGCAGGCATCGCCACGTATAGCCAGAATTATCTAAATTGGCACAAAGTGGTCTCGCTGGGGGTATCGCCTGATGAGAAGTTCGATAGGCGCGAGCTCCACATCCTCGGCCGGGAACTTCGCACCCTGGAATCCGGCCCGAGCAGGGTCGACGAGGCACGATGCGTATACCGAGGGGTGGAGCTTCGAATTGCGGCGAACCGAGGGGCGTTGGACGGGCTAGTATCCTGGCTCGAAGCGAGCCCGCCGCAAGTGCACCGTTGAGCACAGAAGGAACGTGAGACCGTGAGGATTGTTGTAGCCGAGTGCTCCGTCGATTACACGGGCAGACTCAGCGCCCACCTCCCGCCCGCGAAGCGGGTACTGATGCTCAAGGCTGACGGCTCAGTGCTGATCCATTCCGACGGGGGGTCATACAAGCCGCTCAACTGGATGAGTCCTCCGTGTACCCTCCTTGAGGAGGATCCCACCGAGCAGGAGGGGGAACTCGGGGTGGAGAAGGTTTGGCGGGTGGTGCACTCCAAGGTTGATGGGGAGTTGCGCATCCGGATCTTCGATGTCGAGGCGGATAATACCTACGAACTGGGCAAGGATCCGGGGCTGATCAAGGACGGGGTCGAATCGCACCTCCAAGAACTGCTCGCCGATCAGATCGAACTGCTCGGGGAGGGGCACAGCCTCGTGCGCCGGGAGTATCCCACCGCCGTCGGGCCGGTGGATATCCTTGCCCGAGGCGCCACCGGTCACGTGGCCGTGGAGATCAAAAGGCGGGGTGATATCGACGGAGTGGAGCAACTCACCCGGTACCTCGAACTGCTCAACCGTGACCCCCTGCTCGCGCCCGTCGAAGGAGTGTTCGCGGCCCAGCAGATCCGCCCCCAAGCCCGCACACTGGCGGAGGATCGGGGGATCCGTTGCGTAGTGTTGGACTACGACGCGATGCGCGGTGTCGACGACCCTGATTCACGCCTATTCTGAAGGAATTGCAAAATGAAGGTGCTCCGCGGCAGGGTCCTCACACCAGAGTCGATCATCGACGATGGGGCGGTGGCGATAGTGGGCGAGGAAATCGCCTACGTGGGCACCTGGAGTGGCGCCCCCGAGCAGGTGCGCGAAGCGGGGGCGCAGTCCCCGGCCACCGGATATCTGCTGCCGGGACTGGTCGACATTCACAATCACGGCGGCGGCGGGGGGTCGTTCCCGGATTCTGAAACGGTCGCGCAGGCCGCGGTGGGTGCGGCGCAACACCGCCGATCCGGAACCGCGCACATGCTCGCCTCTCTGGTCACCGCCTCCGCGCAGACGCTGCGCACGCGCGTGCGGATGTTGGCTCAACTCGCTGATGAGGGCGACATCGCCGGGATTCACCTCGAAGGACCGTTCATTTCCACGGCACGGTGCGGGGCCCAGAACCCCGAACACATCGTCGAAGGAGATCCCGAGCTCACGAGCGAACTGATCAGACTCGGGCGCGGGCACGTTAAGACGATGACGCTCGCTCCCGAGACCCCGAACTTCCGTCAGGTCCTCGAGGCGCTGGTGGAAGGGGGAGCGAGCCCCTCCTACGGCCATACCGATGCCGATGAAGCGACGATGGCTGCCGCGATTGAAACCGGCCGAAAGATCCTTGAGGGGAGCGGGCGGCGGGCGACCGTCACCCATCTGTTTAACGGGATGCCTCCGATCCATCACCGCACCCCCGGTCCCGTGCCTCCCGCGCTGGCGGCAGCCAGCCGAGGCGAGGTTGTGGTCGAACTCATCGGCGACGGCGCGCACCTGCACCCGGGAATGGTTCGGGATGTATTCGCCCTCGTCGGTGCCGACAACATTGCGCTGGTGACCGACGCGATGGCGGCCGCCGGAATGCCCGACGGGGAGTACCGGTTGGGTAGTCTCGACGTCGTCGTCACCGGGGGCATCGCGCGGCTCGCAGAGGGGGATTCCATTGCGGGGGGAACCGCGCACCTCCTCGACGTGGTGCGCAGAACCGTGGAGGGTGGGGTGCCTCTCGTGGAGGCCGTGCGCTCGGCCTCATACGTGCCCGCCCGGGTGTTAGATCCGGAAGCGAACTATGGGGCGCTCAAGGTCGGTTACCGCGCCGATGTGCTGCGCGTGGACGAGCACTTGAGGATTGCCGATGGCGAGGCGTAGGAAGAAGCGCCCTTACGGCGAGCCGCACCCCGAGCTGAATGTTGACTCACTCACGCGAGGTTTCGAGCGCACCGAGACGGGTCGCGACGGAGGCACCTGGAAAGTCCGCAGGGTCTCCTCCCAAGTGAAGGAGTACACCTGCCCCGGGTGTCATCGCCAGATCCCCACGGGGATCACCCATGTTGTCGCCTACCGGGAGGATCACATCTTCGGTGCCGGTGCCGGGCTCAGCGAGCGGCGCCACTGGCACACCCACTGCTGGGGTGCGCGGTAGCGCCGCCGACGGTTCACTCCAGGCGCCCCTGCGCCCGTAGCGCCCGCGCCATCGCGTCTGCCCCTTCGGCGACGTAACGCTTCGCTGCGGGGTTCGCCGTTGACCTCTCCAGCCAGGTATTGACCCGGGAGAGAACCTCGGGTGAGGCGAGCGGCATCGGGAACATGAGTTCCAGCGCGGTTGACGCCCGTTGGACCCCCTTGGACTCCCATATCGTTTCAGCGGCCGCGAGATACTTCTCCAGGTAAGGCTCGAGCACCTGTTCCTGCCCCGGGGCGGCGAACGCCGCTGCTGTCTGGCGCTGGGTCTCGTTGGGCAGGTCGTCCCGTTCGATGACGTCGCGCCAGGCGCGGGCCTTCGCCTCCGCCGTGGGCTGGGAGGCGAGCGCGTATGCAGCGCGTTCCTGCCCAGAGATCGTATTGTCGGACTCTTGTTCGCGGAGGATATCCGGGTCACGGAATACCCCGCCCCGCGCAAGCGCAGCAACGAAGGTCCACCGGAGGTCGGCGTCGATATTGAGACCGGCGGCCCGCCCGAGCGCGCCCGGGTCCCCTTGCAGGAGCCCCCGGAGGAACTCCAGGGCCTCCCCGGAGTGGGCGGTGGCCGCCAGCGCGCGCGCGAAGGAGAGCTGGTGATCCGAACCAGGTGCAGCTTCCTCCAGGAGAGCGAGCAGCTGGTTTTCCCAACGCCCACGCACCTCGTCCCGGATGGCGAGCGGGGTGTAGTACTCCACCGCGGTGCGCACGTACATCGGAAGGTTCGACAGGGCAGTGGAGTCAGTCTCGCTGGGGAGCCCGCGCAGCACCAGCGTGGTGAAGTCGGAAGCCGACATCTCCCCGTCGCGGGTCATATCCCAGGCTGCGCCCCACACGAGTGCCCGGGCGAGGGAATCACCGATCGCATCGATGTGTGCGAGCGCGGTGCGCAGCGACCGCGGGTCGAGCCGGATCTTCGCGTAGGTGAGATCCCCGTCGTTGAGAAGCAGGAGATCGGGCTGGGCGAGCCCGTCGAGCTCAGGCAACTCGGTCCGCTCACCCGAAACATCCACCTCGATCGATTCCCGCAGCGTGAGGGAGCCTCGATCCAGGTCGTAGAGCCCTACCCGGATCCGGTGGCGGCGAAGGGTGGGGTAACTAGGGTGGGCACTCTGCGCCACCGCGAAGCCCGCGTAGTGCCCGTCGACGACGTCGAACTCGGCAGAGAGCGTGTTCACTCCCGAGGTCTGCAACCACTCCTGCGCCCACGCCTGCAGGTCTCGGCCGCTGGATTCCTCCAACGCGCGGGTGAGGTCGGTGAACTCGGTGTTGGACCAGGCGTGTTCGCGGAAGTACTGACGCAGACCCGCGATGAACTCTTCCTCACCCACCCAGGCGACGAGCTGTTTGAGGGTAGAGGCCCCCTTGGCGTAGGTGATCCCGTCGAAGTTCACCTCCACCGCCTCGAGGTCGTAATTGTCGGCAGCTATGGGGTGGGTGGAGGGTAACTGATCCTGGCGGTACGCCCAGTTCTTTCGGGCATTGGTGAACCCCGTCCACACACTCGAGTATTTCGTCGCCTTTTCCATCGCGTAGTGGGAGGCCCACTCCGCGAAGGATTCGTTGAGCCACAGGTCATCCCACCACTTCATGGTGACGAGGTTGCCGAACCACATGTGCGCCATCTCGTGCAGGATCGTATTGGCACGTTGCTCGTAGAAGGAGTGAAGCTGCCGAGAACGCGGAAGGTACTCATCGCGGAAGGTCACCGCGCCGGCGTTCTCCATCGCCCCCATGTTGTACTCGGGTACGTACAGTTGGTCGTACTTCCCGAACGGGTAGGGCACACCGAAGGTCCGCTCAAAGAATTCGAAACCCTGCCTAGTCACCGCTAGCAGTTCCTCGATGTCGAGGTGTTCTTTGAGAGACTGCCGGCAGAAGTGACCGAGCCGGATCTCCCCGCCGATCCCATCGTAGGAGTCGAAGGTGGAGTAATACTCACCGGCAATGATTGCGGTGATGTAGGTACTCATCCGTTCAGTGGGGGTGAAGTGCCAGGTGGCGGTACCGTCACCGGCCGGGACGGGCTCGGGGGTGGGGGAGTTGGAGATCACCTGCCAGTGCGCCGGGGCGGTGACGGTGAAGGTGAAGACTGACTTCAGGTCTGGCTGTTCGAATGCCGCGTAAACCCGCCGGGCGTCCGGCACCTCGAACTGAGAATAAAGGTACACCCGCTGGTCCGCAGGATCGACGAAGCGGTGCAGGCCCTCTCCCGTGCGGGAGTAGGGCAGCCGGGCGTGAACGGTCAGTTCGTTGTGCTCGGAGAGGTTGCCCAGCTCAATCCGCGAGTTGCGGTACACCTGCTCTGGGTCGAGTGGAGCACCGTTGAGGATGACCTCGAGGTCCTGCGCGTCCACGAGGTCGACGAAGGTCGCCGCACCCGGCGTGGTGGCGAAGTTGATCGTCGTGGTGGACAGGAAGTGGGTTTCTCCGGCAGTGAGATCGAGGGCGATGCGGTACGAGGAGACTGACAGGTCGGCGGAGCGTTCGAGGGCTTCTTCTCGGGTGAGGTTCATTCCGGGCATGGGGTAATTCTGCCACGGCGCCCAGGGGTGCGGGTCACCCCGGGCTCCGCCACGGGGGCTCTCAGGCGCCCCTGGTTTCCCACCCGGGAAGCAGACGGTCGAGAGCCACCCGGAGGGGGACGGAATCTCCATCCCTCCCGCCCGCACCCAACACCAACGGTGGGCGCGACGGGCGCGGGGTGACGCCCCGGAAACGGTCCAGGAGGCTCAACGGGGTGAGGAGAAGGTAGAAATTGCCATCGGTATCCACCGCCGCCTTCTCGTCTCTGCGGAGATACCACCCCAGAAGGGGCGTGCGGGCCGACCTGGACCGGCGGTAACCACGTGCGCGCAGCGGCACAGGAGAGAGCCCGGCGGCGCGGGCTGCACGAGTGAACACCTTCAGCATCGCCTCAGCGCGGCGGTGTTCAGCCTCCAGCGAAGCTTCGAGGCGGGCGAGATGGCCCGCTGCCGCCTCGGTGCGCTTCGCAGCCCACTGCTCACGCGGTGTCATCTGGCTTGGCCGGCTCGCTCTCCTCGGTGCCGTCGTCATCTGGAACCGCCGAGGCAGCCTCGCCTTCTTCATCGTAGGCAACGGTTTCATCGAACTGCTCGGGCTCTGCATCGCCGTCGGTGTCCTGCGGAACACCCGATGCCGCTTCCGGTTCGCCGTCGGCCTCGCCCTCCACGGCTCCGGCGAGTGGCGCCGCGGTGAGCGCCCCGACCGCTGTGTCGTCCCCCTCCCCGAGGAGGCCCCGCAGTTCGTCAAGATACGTGGTGATCGATTCGCGCTGCTGGTTGAGCTCCCGGAGCTCGCGTTCGGCAGCGCGCTGCTCGCGCTCCACCTTGGCGCTGGTCTCAGAGCGCAGCAGTTCTGACCCCTGCTTCGCTTCTCGCACCATCCGGTCGGCCGTGGCGGTCGCGTCGGCGATGGTTCGGGCGGCCTGCTCCTCGGCCTTCGATCGAATGTCCTCCGCCTTCTGGAGTGCGGCGGCGACGCGTGCCTCGGCGGCTGACGCGTGCTCCTGGGCGTCTGCGAGGGTCTTCGCCGTCTCTTCCTTCGCGCGCTCGTGGCGCTGTGCGTCAGCCTTTTCCGCATCTTCCCTGCGTTGCGCGAGCTCTATTTCGGTTGCTTCGCGTGCCTCCTGCGCATCAGCCTTGATCTGCGCAGCTTCGGCTTTCGCCTGGGCAAGAATCTCTGAGGCTTCCAGCCTGGCGGCCTCTTTTACTTGTTCGGCCTCCTCTGCGGCGTCCTTCCGAACCTTTTCCGCCTCGATGCGTGCCTGTTCACGCAATTCACTGGAAGCGTTGTCGGCCTCCGCGCGAAGTTCTCGGATCTCCTTCTCGGCCGCAACCCGAGCTTCCGTGGTTTCGCGCTCAGAGGTGGCCCGGATAGTGCCGAGCTCGCGTTCGAGAGAGGTGCGGCGCTCGTTACTCTCGGTTTCTATCGCCCCGGCGATTCTCGCAGCCTCGCGCTCCGCGGAGGAGACCAGTTCCTCGGCGCGGCGTTGTGCGGCTTCCAATACCCCTTCGACCTGGCTCGCGGTCGAGGTGGTCAGCATCTCAGCTTCGGAGCGCGCGGCCGCAAGGCGGTCAGCGGCTTCCGATTCGGCTTGGGCTGTGAGCTGGTCGGCCTGGGACTGGGAGAGGCTGGTGATGTCCGCGGCCTCGGCGTGGGCGTGGGAGATAATCGCGGCGGACTGTTCTTCGGCTGACCGCAGGAGTTGCTCGATCCGAGCGCCCAACCCGGTGTACGTGGGACGGTCGATCTCGTTCAGGCGCGCTTCGGCCTGGGCGAGCTGGCTCGACATTGTGACGGCAGCGGAATCGAGCGATTCGACCTGCTCGCGAGCTTCCCGGAGTTGCCGCTCCAGCCCGTTGACCTGCTCATCTACCTGGGCCCTGTCGTAACCTCGCATCACCACGGGGAAACGTGGCTGTTCGTCGGCCATAGTTCCGCTCCTTCACCTCACGGGTGTTCCAATCACCCAACCAGAGTTAGCCTAGCGTGTAACCATGGATGGGCGATGTGTGTGATTTCACCCGTGAATTTCTCTCTCAGCGGGAGAAATCGCCCATTTGGTTGTAATTACCGTAATCTTATTACGGCGCCAAGTGCGAACCGTAATTCTAGGAGCAGGCTAAGGTGATTCGACGTATTATCGCGATTGTTCTGATTGTGCTCGGCTTGGGCACGGTCGGAGCAGCGATCGCTTCGGCAACCGTGTGGAAGCCCGACTCCATCGTCACGGTTCCGCTCCCGTCGGAGCCCACCGATAGCTACGTAATCACCGATCCCGGCGTACTCAACATCGTCAACCAGACGGTAAAGGTGCACGCGGTGGCGCAGGACGATGAGAGCCCCGTGTTCTTGGCGATGGGCCGAACGGGCGAAGTCGAAGCGTGGGTCGAGGCGAGCGACCACGGCAAGATCACAGGGTTGGATACCTGGGAGGAACTCCGTTACGAACGCGTCGATGCGGTCGTACCCGAATCCGAGGATGACGAGGAGGCGCAAGGCGAGGAGGAGCCCGAACCGGCGAACCCGGCGGATTCCGACATGTGGGTCGAACAGGTCAACGGCGTCGGCGAGATTTCCTTCACCTGGGAGGAGATTCCCGGGCGTTGGTCGATGCTAGTGGCTACTGACGGGGAGAGCCCCGCCCCGATGGTGGAACTCACGTGGGAGCGGGAGGTGCCGACCCCAGCGCTGATCCCAGGCGTGATCGTGGGCGCGCTACTGACCCTCGCGGGCGCGGTGCTACTGATCATTGCGCTGAGATCCAGAAAGGCGACCACCGAGGAGGACCCGTCTGCGGAGCCAGAAATACCCGACACCAAAGACACCGGTGACACCGATGGGGTAGACCGCGGCGACGGCGAAGTGAGCCCGGAAGAAATAATGGCCGGCGTGGAAGCGTCCGCGCTGGAACGCGAGCCCGTACTCGATACGGGCGAGTTTGAATACTCCCTCAGCGCCCCCCAAGAGGTGGATGAGACCTACCCCCACTCCCTCGGTGACGAGGAGGAAGTTGAAGAGGAACGTCCTCTCACCCGGCGGGAGATCCGCGAACGCGAGCGCCGCCGCGAACGGGCGGCGGCGCTGGAGGGCGACGGGGGTGCCGCCGCGCAGGAGCGGGAACAATGGCCCACCCAGGAGCCGGCGACATCCCCGGCGCAGCAAAAGCCCGAGACCGACAGACCGCAGCGCTGGTGGCAACGCAGGCACTCACCCATGCCCGCCGCCGCGCGGGGCCCGATTGTGCTCGACGATGAAACCGGAGAGATTGTTATCACCGGGGAGATCGACGTCTCGAACCTTAACCCCCAGGCCACCGGAGATTCGTGGAGGGCCACGTGGGGGCTGGACAAGGACACCTCGACTAAGTGGGTTCCCATCGTCACACCGACTGAGGGGAATGAAGGTGAAGAAGATGAATAGGAGCTTGCGCTCAGCAACGCTGAGTCTGGGGGTCGCGGGTACGTTACTCCTCGGCGCATGCGCGGTGCCCGTACCCGAGTTCACGCCCCCTCCGGCCGAATCGCAGGTCTTTCCCGTCCTCGACGAGAGCAGGCTCGACCGCGTACTCGCGGCGGTGAATGAAACCCTTAAGGAGGCCGACCAAGACGCGGATAAGGGTGAGCTCACCCCGAGGGTCTCCGGACGGGCGGCGCAGATGCGCGGTTGGGAGTATTCCCTGGCCGAAGCGACCAAGGAGGCGGAGATGGAGGACCCCTACACGCCGCAACCCCTTGGTACTGACCCGGCGGTCTCAGTGATCGCCGCAACGGCTGAATGGCCGCGCCACATCATGGTGATAACGGACCCCCCAGAAGGTGGGAACATCCCGCTCCTTCTCGCCCTAGCCCAGGACGAACCGCGCGATGAGTACACCCTGCGCGGCTGGGTCAGGCTCATGCCCGGTGTCACCACGCCGCAGTTCCACGCACCCGAGTCAGGATCGGAACAACTTGAACCGGACGCCGAAGGTCTGCTGATCTCGCCCGCAGAAACTGTCAGCGCCTATGCTGACGTGCTCAACAAGGGGGAGGAGAGCAAGCAGCGCAAGAACTTTGCCGAGGATCAGTACCAGGAGCTGCTCGATGAGGAACTCAAAGGGCTGAAAGAATCGCTCGACGTGGCCGGGAAGGTGACCCAGGAGACCAAGGAGGCGGGCTCCACGATGGCGATGAGCACGTTCGACGGTGGTGCGATCGTGTTCGGAGGTATGACGTCGGAACAGACCTACGAGAAGACCGTTGCCCAGGCGAAGATGAAAGTAGGTAGTCTCGTCGCGGCGAAGAACGACGGAGAAGCGGACGTCACCTCGAAACTGACCGCGGTGTACCAGCACATGATCGCGTTCTATGTACCGGCCGAAGATAGCGATGAGAAAATCAGTGTCCTGGGCGCTGAGCGAGTGCTTAGCAGCGTGAAGAAGCCCGAAGAATAAGGAGTGAGCATGACTTCCCCCGAATCAGCAATCAACATCCGCGGTGCGGTGGATCTGAGCTCTTTGGCCAACCCGCCCGCGGCTAAGCAGTCCGCCAGCGGTGACTTCGTGGTGGAGGCGACCGCGGCGACCTTCTCCGCAGTGGTGGAGCAGTCCCAAACGGTGCCGGTGCTGGTGGAGATCTACTCAGCCAGGTCACAGGCGAGCGTCCAACTCACCGATACCCTCACGGCACTGGTGAGCGAGTACGGAGGTAAGTTCCTCCTCGTGCGCGTCAACGCCGACACCGAAGCGGACATCGTTGCCGCTTTCGGCGTGCAGGCGGTTCCCGCAACGGTTGCTCTCGTTAAGACCCAGCCCATCCCGCTTTTCCAGGGCGCCCCAGACTCGGCCCAGATCAAGCAGGTGCTCGACGATGTGTTGCGCGTGGCAGCGGAGCACGGTGTAACGGGCTCCCTCGAGGGTGCGGAGCCTGAAGAGGCGGAGGAGGAGGTAGAAGAACCTCTACCTCCCAACATTCAAGCGGCCTACGACGCGATAGAACGGCAGGACTACGACGGCGCGGTCGAGGCCTTCAAGGCGGAGCTGGCGAGTAACCCCGCCGATGCTGAAGCCAAGGCCGGCCTGATCCAGGCGCAACTGCTGGGCAGGCTGGAGGAACACGACCTCGCTCAGATTCTGGCCGACGTTGCTTCGCGGCCCGCCACCGACCTCCCCGCCCAGTTACTTGCGGCCGATGCCGAAATGAGCATGGCGGATCTCTCTGCGGCATTCGCACGGCTCATTTCGGTGGTGAAAGCGACGGCAGGCCAGGACAGGGAGACCGCCCGCGAACGGCTGGTCGATTTCTTCCTGCTCGCCCCTGAAGGCTCACCCGAGGTCGCCCAGGCGCGCAAGGAGCTCGCGCTGGCGCTCTTCTGAGCACCGCACGCGCCAGTCAGGTACCCGGCGCGAAGATCACTGCCCCGAGAGGCGGAACCTGCACCAGAGCAGAGGCTGGGAACCCGCCGTGTGCTCCCTGGTCGGCCACGATGCTGCCGAGGTTGCCCACTCCGGATCCGCCGTAGCTGGGGGCGTCGGTGTTGAGCACCTCCCGCCAGGTTCCCTCGCGTGGTAGGGGCAGGTGATAGTTCTCGTGCGGGGTGCCGGAGAAGTTCACCACTACTGCCACCTGTGAATCGCCTCCCTGGCGCAGGTAGGCGATGACGTTGTGGTCGCCGTCGCCGGCGACCAACCAGGTGAAGCCCGCGTGGGTGAAGTCCTCCGCCCACAACGCCGGGTACTGCAGGTACAGTGCGTTCAAATCCCTAATCAGAAGGCTGATTCCGGCGTGCCCGGGTTCGCTGGAGATCTCCCATTGGATGCTCTGGGATTCCGCCCACTCGTGCTCCTGCCCGAACTCCGAGCCCATGAACAGCAGCTTCTTGCCGGGGTGGGTCCACTGGTAGGCGTATAGTGCCCTCAACCCGGCGAGCTGCTGCCACCTATCCCCGGGCATTTTCTGGAGCAACGAGCCCTTGCCGTGTACGACCTCATCGTGGGAGAGCGGGAGGATGAACTGCTCCGAGAAGGCGTACACCAACGAGAAGGTGAGCCCCCCGTGGTGGTAGCGCCGGTTGATCGGCGCTTCGGCGAGGTACCTTAGGGTGTCATTCATCCACCCCATGTTCCACTTCAGCCCGAACCCGAGCCCACCCACCGACGTCGGCGCGGTGACCCCCGGCCACGCGGTGGATTCCTCTGCCATCATGATGATCCCGGGTTGGCGGCGGTAGGCTGTCGCGTTGGTCTCCTGGATGAACTCGATCGCTTCGAGGTTCTCCCTGCCCCCACGCACATTCGGACGCCACTGGCCGGGTTGGCGAGAATAGTCGAGGTAGAGCATAGAGGCGACGGCGTCGACGCGCAGGCCGTCGATGTGGAACTCCTCCAGCCAGTACAGTGCGTTGGCAACGAGGAAGTTGCGAACCTCGGGACGCCCGAAATCGAAGATGAGAGTACCCCAATCGGTGTGTTCACCCCGCAACGGATCGGGGTGCTCGTACAGGGGGGTGCCATCGAACTTCGCCAGTGCCCAGGAGTCCTTCGGGAAGTGGGCAGGCACCCAATCCAGGATCACACCGATATTCGCTTGGTGAAGAGCGTCTACCAGGTAACGGAACTCGTCCGGGGTGCCGAACCGAGAGGTCGGGGCGTAGTAGGAGGTCACCTGATACCCCCACGAGGGACCGTAGGGGTGTTCTGCGACGGGGAGCAGCTCGACATGGGTGAAGCCGAGCGAGGAGACGTAATCAACGAGCTCGTCGGAGAGTTCGCGGTAGCTCAAGCCCTTGCGCCACGAGCCGAGGTGCACTTCGTACACGCTCATCGGACCGGTGTGGGGGTTCGTCTCCGCACGCGTGGCCATCCACGCGCCGTCGCCCCACTGGTACGAGGATTCGGTTACGACCGATGCGGTTGCTGGCGGTACCTCGGTTGCCCGGGCCATCGGGTCGGCCTTGGCGTTCCAGGAACCGTCGACGTAGCAGATATTGAATTTGTACAGCGCCCCGGGGCTGACCCCGGGGAGGAATATCTCCCAGATTCCGGAGTTGCCCAACGTGCGCATCGAACTGCCGGAGCCGTCCCACCCGTTGAAGTCACCGATCACCTGCACGGCACGTGCGTTGGGTGCCCACACCGCAAAGGAGGTCCCGGGTACGAGTTTCCCGCTCCCAGGGGTCTCAACCTGGCGGTGATGCGCGCCGAGCGCCTTCCAAAGGTACTCGTGGCGTCCTTCACCGATGAGGTGAAGGTCGACGTCGCCGAGGGTGGGCAGAAACTGGTAGGGGTCGTGGCCCCGGTGGGAGGAACCGTCCTGGTAGTGAGCTTCCACCTCATAGCATGGGACCTCGCCCCCCGCCACCTGTGCGACCCAAATACCGCCGTGTTCGTGCGCTGCCTCAATCTCCTCACCGCCCACGTGGAAGACCACCCTCTGCGCGAGGTGGCGCACGGCGCGGATCACGGTTGCCCCCTCTGTGGGGTGCGCCCCCAGCACATCGTGCGGGGCGTAGTGGTGGCCTCGGGCCACCCGATCCAGCAGGTCCGTCGGCGGGTTGACTATGTGAGCCATGAACTCTCCCCAATCGGGCGAACTTTGATGATGTGTGCGGGTGTGTGCTGTGGGTGGAGGCGCACGAACGCCTCTGGTCCCCACGTGTAGGTCTCCCCGGAGAGCAGGTCACGCGCCTCGAACGCGCTGCCCTCGGCCAAACCGAGGGAGGCCGGGTCGAGGTACACGACGCCCTCACGCTCGGTGAAGGGGTCGAGGGTGAGCACCACGATGATCGTCTCGTTGATCCCCTCGGGGTGGAACCGTGCCGGCAGGTGTTTGGCATAGGCGACTATTGCCTCGTTGGAGGTGTGTTGCACGGTGAGGTTACGCAGGTGCTGCAACGCCGGGTGCGCGCGCCGGATCGTGTTCAACTTGGTGAGCAGGTCGGATATTCCGATCTTGCGCGCCGAATCCCAGTCTCGGGGTTTGAATTCATACTTCTCGTTGTCGATCTGTTCCTCCGCGCCGGGGCGAGCGACCGATTCAGCGAGTTCATACCCCGAGTAGATGCCCCACAACGGCGAACCGGTGGCGGCGAGGATCGCGCGGATGGCGAAGGCCGGGACACCTCCCTGTTGCATGTAGGGAGTGAGGATGTCATGGGTCGTGGGCCAGAAGGAGGGCCGCATCACCGCGGCCTGATCGCCGCTCACCTCCTCGAGATAGGTCTCCACCTCCTCCTTGGTGTTGCGCCAGGTGAAGTAGGTGTAGGACTGGTGGAAACCGATCGCCGCGAGGGTCTTCATCATCGCTGGCTTGGTGAAAGCCTCGGAGAGGAAGGTCACTTCTGGGTGCTCCTCTGCGATCTCGGCGAGGAGGCGTTCCCAGAAGGGCAGGGGCTTGGTGTGGGGGTTGTCCACCCGGAACGCGCTGACCCCCAGATCGATCCACACGCGCAAGATGCGCAGGATCTCCCGGTAGACCCCCTCGGGGTCGTTGTCGAAGTTCACCGGATAGATGTCCTGGTATTTTTTCGGCGGGTTCTCCGCGTACGCGATGGAACCGTCGGCTCTGACGGTGAACCAGTCCGGATGCTCGGTCACCCACGGGTGATCGGGGGAGGCCTGCAATGCCACATCGAGGGCAACCTCCATCCCCAGGCTCCTGGCTCGGGCGACGAACGCGGCGAAATCCTCCTTGGTGCCCAGATCGGGGTGAATCGCGTCGTGCCCCCCATCCTTCGAACCAATCCCGTACGGGGAGCCGGGATCACCCGGGCGTGCGGTGAGGGTGTTATTCCTGCCCTTGCGGTGGGTGGTGCCGATCGGGTGGATAGGGGTGAGATAGACGACGTCGAACCCCATCTCGGCGATGGCCGGCAACCGCTCCCCGGCCGTCTCGAACGTTCCGGAGACCCACGTGCCGTCTTTGCGCCGGTAGGCGCCCTCGGAGCGGGGGAAGAACTCGTACCACGAGGCGAACAGTGCCTCCTTGCGGTGAACGATTAGGGGGTAGGAGGGAGACGCACTCAGGTAGTCCCGCAGGGGGTGGCGGGTGAGCACCTCCTGCACCGCAGGGTCGAGCCCGGCGGCCAGTCGCGCGTGCGCGGGACGGGTGACATCCTGCAGGCCGGCCGCGCCGTCCCGCAGAACCCCCGCCGCGCTCGCGGGCATACTCACCTGTTCGATTGCGCGCCGAAGCAACTGCGCCCCCTCGGCGAGCATGACCTCCACGTCCACACCCGCGTCGATCTTCACTGACGCATCGCGGCGCCACGTCGAGTACGGGTCCGACCAGCCCTCCACGCGAAAGTGCCACAGCCCTTGGGCGTCGGGAGCGACGTGGGCCTGCCACACGTCCAGCCCTGGGGCGATCTCCACCATGGGTGCGGGCGGCTGATCCTCACCTGTTGGGGTGGTGAGCACCACAGATCCGCCCACGCGCTCGTGGCCGTCCCGAAAAACCGTGGCACGAACCGGGATCATCTCACCCACCACGGCCTTGGCGGGCCAGCGACCCCCCTCGACCACGGGGGAGACCTCAACAACTGGGATTCGACCCACCGGGGCGCTAGGGGCAGGAACGGGGTCGGGGCCGTAAGGAGGGAAGAATGAAGTGCTCACACTTAGAACCTACCGATCAAAATGAGATTAGTCCTCGCTTAGGTACCGATTCTTCTATACCTTTCATCCCAGTAGAATGTCCTTCATGAAAGCTATTCGTCGGTTTACCGTCCGTCCCGTGCTCCCCGAGGCATTGGCCCCCCTGCAGCGCCTCGCCCGGAACCTGCGGTGGTCCTGGCACCCGCCAACCCGGGAACTGTTCGCCTCGATGGACCCCGACCAGTGGGAATCATCTTCCCACGACCCGATCAAACTTTTGGGCCGCCTCAGTGGTGGCAGGCTCGAGGAACTCGCGGAGGACCCCTCGTTCGTCTCCCGGGTCGACCGACTCGCCAGCGATCTCGAGGCCTACCTCTCCGGCCCGCGGTGGTACCAGGGCGAAACTCGCCGCCGGGAAGAGTCGGGTGAACCGAGGATGCCTTCGGCCATCGCGTACTTCTCGGCCGAGTTCGGCATCACCGGCGCCCTGCCCCAGTACTCCGGAGGCCTGGGGATCCTCGCCGGTGACCACCTCAAGAGTGCCTCAGACCTGGGCGCGCCCATCGTCGGCGTTGGACTGCTCTACGGCGCTGGGTACTTCCGCCAGTCGCTCACCCGGGACGGACGGCAAGCCGAGACCTACCCGGTGCTGGACCCAGACAACCTCCCGCTCACGCTTCTCAGAGAGGAAGACGGCACCCCCGCGCTCGTTCGGGTCAACCTACCCGGAGGCAGGGTGCTCGCCGCGCAGATCTGGCGGGCCGATGTGGGGCGGGTGCCACTGCTGTTACTGGACTCTTTCGTCAGCGAAAACGACGAGGCCGCCCGGCGGGTGACCGACCGACTCTACGGCGGCAGCGGGGAGCACCGGCTCCAGCAGGAACTCCTCCTCGGTGTCGGCGGGGTCAAGGCCCTGCGGGTGTTCACCCGCCTGACCGGAGCCCCCGATCCGGAGGTTTACCACTGCAACGAAGGGCACGCGGGGTTCCTCGGAGTCGAACGCGTGCGCGAGCACCTGGAGCAGCACCACGCAGGGGTCGGTGCGGCGATCGAGGCGGTGCGCGCGGGAACAGTGTTCACCACCCACACCCCGGTGCCCGCGGGGATCGACAGGTTCGATGTCAACCTCGTGCGCAACTACTTCAGCGGTTCTGCGCAGGTGCCGGGAGTGGACGCTGAAACCGTTCTCTCCCTCGGGGCGGAGAACTACCCGGGCGGAGATCCCGGGGTCTTCAACATGGCAGTGATGGGCCTGCGGATGGCGAAACGAGCCAACGGGGTCTCCAAGCTCCACGGTGAGACCTCCCGGGGAATGTTCCAGCCACTGTGGGCCGGGTTCGAGCAGGACGAGGTTCCGATCACCTCGGTGACCAACGGGGTGCACGCGCCTACCTGGGTAGACCCACTATTCGCCGAAGCCCAAGCCGAGTGCTTCACCGATGCCCAGGCGGGGGACGGCTCGGGTTGGCTCGACCCGCACCTCATCGACGACGCCACCCTGTGGGAACTTCGGGCGCGGATGCGCGCCCGGCTGATCGAGGACGCCCGGAAACGAGTTTACGAATCGTGGTTGGAGCGGGGGGCAACCCCCGCCGAACTCGGTTGGGTGGAGGAGATCCTGGATGAGAACATCCTCACCATCGGGTTCGCCCGACGCGTGCCCACGTACAAGCGCCTGACGCTCATGTTGCGTGACCCGGAGCGCCTCACGCGGTTGCTCACTGATCCCGAGCGACCGATCCAGATCATCGTCGCCGGGAAATCCCACCCGGCCGACGAGCCCGGGATCCAGATGATCCAACGGTTCGTGGAATTCGCCGACGACCCGTTGGTGCGCTCGCGGATCGTGTTCCTGCCGAACTACGACATGGACATGTCACAGATCCTCCTGCCCGGGTGCGACGTGTGGCTGAACAACCCGCTGCGCCCACTCGAGGCCTCGGGAACCTCGGGAATGAAATCGGCGCTCAACGGCGGACTCAACTTCTCCATCCTGGACGGGTGGTGGGACGAGATGTATGACGGGCGCAACGGGTGGGCGATACCCACGGCGGATGGGGTCAGCGACCCCGATCGCCGCGACGAGTTGGAAGCGGCAGCGATGTACGACCTGCTGGAGCGAACCGTCATCCCACGGTTTTACGACCGCACCAACGGGATACCGGCCCGGTGGTTAGCCGATGTGCGCCACACCCTGGCGACGTTGGGGCCGAAGGTGCAGGCCACCCGGATGCTGCGCGATTACATCGCTGACCTGTACACCCCGACCGCAGAGTCCTCCCGGCGCTTAGCGGATGTGGGCGTGGCGCAGAATCTCGCGGAGTGGAAAGAGCGGGTGCGCCGGGCGTGGCCCACCACCCGGATCGACCACGTCGAATCCGAGGCCCTCGATCAGATCAAGGTGGGCCAGCGGGTGCCGATCAAGGCGTTCGTCTCCCTAGGGGAGCTCGCCCCTGAGGATGTCAAAGTCGTGCTCAACGTGGGCCGGGTCGCCGATGACGACGAACTCATCGACTCCGAGGCGGCCGTGATGGAGCATGTGGAATCCTACGAGGCCGGGCGCCACCAGTTCCGGCTTGGCTACACCGTGCGCGAGGCGGGCCCGTTCGGGTACACCGTGAGGATACTGCCGAGCCACCCCGAGATGGCGAGCACGGCGGAACTAGGGCTGATCACCCGGCCCTAACCCGATCACTTCCTGCCGAATAGTGATCCGGTGATGGCCGAGATCGCTTCCTCACCGACCCCGGCTTTGCCGAACGCCTGTTGGGCGCCGCGGATCGAGCGGTTGTTCGCCCCTTGCATCTGGGAGTTGCGCACCCCCTTGATGGATCCGGCGCGCTCGTCCGCGACCTGCACGTTGTGCATGGACGCCTTGGTCTCCGATTCGTGTTTGTGCCGCTTATCGGCGTTGCGGTAGCGGAAGAACACGAACCCGTAGAAGATGAACCCCGAAAGCAGCAGTAAGGCGCCGAAGCCGACGCCCTCGCCGTCGGAACTCGAAGCGAGAATATCGCCCGTAAGCGCAAGAATATCGACCATCACGCCACCACCATGTAGAGGAAGAAACCGATGATTCCCAAGACTTCGACGAGAGCGGAGACCGCGATTAGCTTCGGTTGATTGAGAGGTACCGAGCCCATCGTCTCACCGGTGCGGGCGTTCACCGCGACGTAGTGCAGGAACTCCCGGCCCCCGGAGCGCTTCTCGTGGTAGGAGTACAACCACACCGGCAGGTACGCGGTGAGCCAGCGTTCCCCGACCATGTTGACGTGCTCCTGATCCCAGCGCACGCCCCGGTCGTAGAATTTCAGCGTGTCGTTTGCGTTGTAGCGAGCGACGTCCCCGGTCTGAGTCTGCACCAGGGGTTGCAGTTGCTCGACGTTGGTGTCGCGGCGTTCTGAGGTGAACCCGGCGAGGTAGTTGGCGTCGTACCTCACCGAGTTCTCAATATCGAAGGGGAGGATCGTGTTGATCACGTTGTTCGTGTTCTGCAGGAAGTTCTGATCGCGCCGATCCGAGGAGGATTCCACCGTGAGCCCGGATACGTGGAGATCGAACTGCCGCCACACGTTGTACACGTCCGCGTCGTAGCGCCGCTCGTTCTTGTCGTTGCGGCGCACGGTGTAGGTTCGGGTGGTGTGTTCCCCTTGGCCGGCCAGCGTTGCTTGGGCGTTGATATCGACGACGACGTAGGGCAGGTACACCCCCATCACGTTCTCGGGGGAGAATTGGCGGCGGAAGCGGGGGTGGGCGAAGAATTTACGTTTCCCCACGAACTTGCGGATCTTCTCTATCGCGTCCTCCTTCTTCATCGCGAAGGGGAGGATCATATCCGGAACTGCGCCGTTGGGGATCTGCTGGTTCATCGAGAGCTTGTTGCGGCACCAGTGGCACCTGGCCTGGGTGCTGCTAGCGGTGTCGATCACTACTTCCGCGCCGCAGGCCGAGCATTTGAACGTGAGGACCTCATCAGTCGAGGGAGTGATATCGGCGGCACCTGAGCCGACGATGATGCCCTGCAGAGCACTGATATCCGTGGTGAGGTTGAGGCTCTCTGAAACTGAGTCGGTGACCCACTCGAACCGGCAGAAGGAGCACCGCAGCTTCCCGGTCGCAGGGTTCAACCCAATCTCTGTGGCCCCGCAACGCAAGCATTTGACCAACCCATCCTTGGAGTGGGTGTCGGTTTGGATCACCTGCGGGCCGTCCGGAGGCTCGTAGGCATTTGGGGGAGTCTGCTCCGGAACTCCAGAATCGCCAGGGACCTGCTGGGCGGGAGTGACACCGTAGTCGGACCAGGGACCTCCCTCCGAGGCGGGGTGAGTCGCCGCGGGTGGTTGCGGTGAGGAGGCCCCTGGTGCCGCGGGGTACCCCGCGGCACTGGGGGGCTGCTGGGAAGAATCCATCAGTATCCTTACAGGCCGAGAACTTTGGCCTTGGCAGCCTCGTAATCCTCATCGGTGATCAGGCCCTGATCCAGCATCTGCTTGAGCTGTCCGAGTTTGGCAACAGGGTCTTCCGCTGGTGCGGCCGGGGGCTGCTGGGCGGGTGGCTGCTGGGCGGGTGGCTGTTGACCGTAACCCTGCTGTGGTGCCTGTCCATAGCCCTGCTGCTGGGGCGGCTGTTGTTGCTGGCCGCCGGGCATCTGCGCCTGACCGGGGTGTTGGTATCCGGGTTGCTGGAACCCGCCGGCGGCTCCGGAGGCGGCACCCATGCCCATCCCCATGAAGGCCATTCCCGCACCGCCACCGGTGGGGTTCTCGCCCGCGGCCTGGAAGCCGCGCGCTGCCGCCTGTTGCATGAATGCGTTGCCGCGCGAGCCGGCGAGGGCATCGGCCTTCTTGACGTCGGAAAGCAACGCCCGGGTGTCCTCGTCGTACTCGATTGACTGGATCGCGACCTTGACGATCACCAGGCCCCGATCAGAGGTCCACTGGTAGCCCTCTTCCACGGCCGCGCTCAGCGAGTGCGCGAACCCCAGGGAGTCGGATTGAATTCGGGTGATCCGATTGCCCTTGTCGGGGTCGTTGGTGTAGATCGAGAACGCCGGCGCGAGGGAGGAGACCACCTCGTTGAAGAGCTGGGTCGCGGCATCGTTGTCCAGGTCGGTGAAATCGAACACCTGCGGGGAGCCGGAGTAGTAGGCGAGCGGAACGAACTGCTTCACAAACAGGATCGGGTCGACGATACGCATCGTGTAGGTCCCACGTGTGATCGCACCTACCTGGGCGCCCAAGTAGGCGTCGTCCCAGTAGATCTCAGACTGGGTGCCGAACTTGTTGTTCGGGATCTCTTTGAGGTTGACGTAGAACGCGAGCTGCTGCGAGCCGGGCTGGCCACCGAACTTGAAGCGTTCCCACGAGGTTGTCACGGTCGGGCTGACGATCCCGTCACCGGCGAAGATCGACTTGGAGTTCTGATCCTCGGAGTCCCAGATGAACCCGCCCGGTTCGGCAACGAAACCGGTGAGGGCGCCGTCCTGGAAAGTCAGTAACCCATACCCTTCGGGCACAACGATCCGGGATCCGTTGGTGATGATGTGTTCTGAGCTCTTGGTGTTCGATCCTCGCCCCGCGTTCGTACCCTTCGCCGCGGCAGGGAAAATCGCGGCGGTCGGGGCGAGACCCGCGGGAGGGGTGAGGAAATCCTTCCACTGATCCGCCATGGTGCCGCCGACGGCACCGGAAAATGCTTTAATGAAGCCCATTAGTAATCCTCCAAAGAGTAGCCGGAAGCAGAAACAGAAGTTGCGACGGCTTCCGGTCCGCCGCTGGACCGGTGGGAACTCAGAATACCAGAGGCCGCTTTCCCCGTGGGTTAGGCGGAGTAAATCATGCCCATCGCCTCACGAACTTCCGCGAGGGTGCTCTCGGCGGTCTCGTTTGCCTTGGCGTTGCCCGCGGCAAGGACGGAGGCGAGGTAGGAACGGTCGCTCTCCAGTTCTTTGCGCCTAGCCCGGATCGGGCGCAGGCGCTCGTTGACGGACTCGGTGACGAGGGCTTTTAGTGCGGCGCCTCCGCCGTCACCGATCTGCTCCGCGAGGGCCTGCGGGGACTCCCCGGAACAGGAAGAGGCGATCTGCAGGAGGTTCGCCACTTCTGGGCGGTTGACCGGATCGTAGGTGATGCGGCGATCCGAATCAGTGACGGCGCGGCGCAGCTGCTTGGCGGTCTCATCCTCGGTCATCGCGAGCTCGATGGTGTTGCCCCGTGATTTGGACATCTTTTCCCCGTCGATACCGAGCACGTTGGCGGTGGTGCTCAACAACGCTTCCGGGAGCGGGAAGACGGGGGCGTACTTATCGTTGAATCGGCGGGCGACAACCCGGGAGGTTTCCAGGTGCGGGAGCTGATCTTTGCCCACCGGTACCAGGTTCGCCTTGCAGAACAGGATGTCTGCGGCCTGGTGCACGGGGTAGGTGAACAGCAGCCCGCTCATGGGGCGCCCTCCGGTCGCTGCGTGCTCGGCCTTGACGGTCGGGTTCCGGCGCAGCTCGGAGTCCGTCACCATGGAGAGGAACGGCAGCATGAGCTGGTTCAGCGCCGGAACGGCGGAGTGGGTGAAGATGGGGCTCTTGGCTGGGTCGATTCCGACCGAGAGGTAGTCGGCCACTAGACCGAACACTCGTTCCGCGAGCGGGCCGGCGTCGTCGCGATCCATGATCACCTGATAATCGGCAACGATGATCCACGTTTCCACCCCGGCGTCCTGCAACCGCACCCGGTTCGCCAGCGTTCCGAGGTAGTGCCCGAGGTGGAGGCGACCAGTGGGTCGATCACCGGTGAGCACGCGGAACTTTCCTGGGTCGGACGCGATTTCCGCTTCGATCTCGTCCGAGCGCGCCATCGAGCGCAGCAACGTTTTTTCGATGTCGGCTGACATTACATCGGAGGCAGTTTCATCGTTCACCCGCCCAAGTTTAGTACCCCTGAGCAGGTGCGGCGTACCTGCGTGTCGTCAGATGGCCTGCCCCGCCACCATCCCGGAGTGGATGCACCCGCCCAGGAATGTGCCCTCCAAGGCGCGGGCACCGTGTACCCCACCTCCGCCGAACCCGGCCGCTTCCCCGACGGCGAACAACCCTGGAAGCACTGCGCCCGAGGGTGTGAGGGCCCTGGCGGAGGCGTCGGTGTGTATTCCGCCCAGAGTCTTGCGCGTGAGCACCTGCAGACGCACCGCGAGCAATGGGCCGTCCGCTTCGTCGGTCAACGGGCGCGGGGGGCTGACCCGCATCCGCCGGTCCACCCAGAACTGGCGCGCGGCGGCGGTAGCGACCACCTGGGGATCCTTGCCTAACCCGGAGGAGACCTGCAGATCCCGCTGTTGGATGGTCTCGCTTAGCGTGCCCCCATCAATACGATCCTCACCGGTGAGGGCGTTCATCTTCTCGGCGAGCTCCTCGGCGCTCTGGGCCCAAAGGAATTCGGGTGATTCATTGGCGAACTTCGCCACAGGTCCCACCGCGCCGGGCATCACCCGCCGGAGGAGGAGGGGGACGTCCTTGCCCGTGAGGTCCGGGTTCATGTCGGAGCCGGACAGGGCGAACTCGGTTTCCATAATCTTCTTGTTCAACACGAACCACGAGTGCGTGTCACCGCGCGAGGTCACGTGTTCGAGGGCACCCAGTGCGTCGAACCCGGGAAACAGTGGGGCGGGCAGGCGGTTGCCGTCGGCATCCAACCAGAGGGAGGAAGGCCCCGGGAGGATCCGGATCCCGTGCCTGCTCCAAATGGGAGTATGCATGGGGATCCCCTCGGGGTAGTGCCACATGCGGTCCATGTGCACCAACTCGGCCCCGGCGCGCTCCGCGATGGGGAGCATCGAGCCGTCGGTCGAGTCCGGCACCCCGGAGAGCATGGACTCCGGCAGGGTTCCGGTGGGCCACAGGTCACGAACGAGGTCGTGGTTCGCACCGATCCCACCAGAGGCGATCACCACCGCCCCGGCGCGTAGCTCGCGCTCCCCGAGGATTTCGCGGGTGCTGGGGGCGCCCCGCCGGGCGCCGTCAGGGGCGAGGATGTCGGCCTTCACGCCGCTGACCGCGCCGTCGGTGGTCAGCAGGGAGGTGACCTTGTGGCGGAAGAAGAAACGTAGCCTCCCTTCGGCTCGGGCCGTGTTCGCGGCAGAAATGAACGGGGCAAGGATTCCCGGCCCAGTACCCCAGGTAACGTGGAAACGCGGCACCGTATTGCCGTGACCGCCCGCGAGGTACCCCCCGCGCTCCGCCCACTGCACTAGTGGGAACCACCTCACCCCGCGCCGGTGCAACCATTCCCGCATCGGCCCCGCAGCGAACTCCACGTAGTGCTGTGCCCACGCGTACCCGTGGCGGTCGGGTCCCTCCCCGAGGGCGGCTCGGGGCTCGAACTGCGCGCTGCCCAACCAGTCGGAGAACGCAAGCTCCGCGGAGTCCTTCACCCCGAGGCGCCGTTGTTCCGGAGAATCGACCAGGAAGAGACCCCCGAAGGACCACCACGCCTGCCCGCCCAGGGAGGCGGTGGGTTCGGCGTCCACGACGATCACGCTGCGCCCGCGCCTAGTGAGTTCGGTGGCGGCGACCAAGCCGGATAGTCCCGCGCCTACAACAATGACATCCGCATCAGCCATGCCCTGAGCCTACTGCCCAGGTGCCGGCTCAGGTGCGGGTTTCAGGCTCCCAGTTGGTCTGAAACGGACAGGTAGATGCGCATCGACATCCCCGGTACCTGGGTTTCGCCGCCTGGGTGCAGTTGCCCGAGTTCGGGAGGTAGGGTTCCGATCTGGGGGCGCTGCCAGGTGGAGTCCCATACCAGTTCGTAGTGATCCGGGCCGCCGTGGGGAGCGGTGACGTCGACGGCGTTGAGGGCGCCGTTAAAGATCACGAGGAGCCGGCGGTCGTTCTTGGACCCGGTCTCCCTGGACATCTGCAGGACCCGGTAGTGGGGGTCGTGCCACACGTCATGACTCATGTGGTCCCCGTGCTCATCGAACCAGGCGAGGGTGGGGCGCCCTGCGGAGGTGAGGAACCGGTAGTGGTCGGGCCGCATCGCTGGGTGCGCCGCGCGCAGTTGCAGCAGGTGGGTGAAGGTGGAGAAGATGTCATCTCCGCCGACGCCGGGGCGCCAGTCCAGCCATGCGCGCTCGTCGTCGTGGCAGTACATGTTGTTGTTGCCGCGTTGGGTGCGCCCGAACTCGTCGCCACCGGTGATCATCGGAACCCCCGCCGCAACCATGAGAGTGCCGATCAGGTTGCGCATCGACTGGGTGCGATCGGCGAGGATCTGCGCGCTAGTGGTGGGACCTTCCTCCCCGTGGTTCCAGGAGTTGTTGTTGTCGGTACCGTCGCGATTGTCCTCACCGTTCTCCTCATTGTGCTTGTGGTCGTAGGAGACGAGATCGTTGAGCGTGAATCCGTCGTGGGCGGTGAGGAAGTTGATCGAGGAGACGGGGCCGCGGGGCAGGTGACCGTGGCTGAACATGTCCGCCGAGCCGGCCAGGCGGGTCGCCAAGTCGCGCAGATCGCCCCCGGGTTCGCCCGCGGTCATCGCTCCCCGATCCGCCACCCAGAAGGTGCGCACGTTATCGCGGAAGCGATCGTTCCATTCGGAGAAGGGGGCGGGGAACGCCCCGGTCTGCCAGCCGTCGGGGCCCAGATCCCAGGGCTCGGCGATGAGCTTCACGTGGGAGAGCACCGGGTCGAGGGTGAGAGCGGTGAGGAAGGGGTGCCGCGGGTAGAACCGTGACCCTTCGCGGCCCAGGGTGACGGCGAGGTCGAAGCGGAAACCGTCAACGCCGATGTCCTGCACCCAGTAGCGCAGTGAATCGAGGGTCAGCTGGATGATCCGCGGATTGCGGAAATCCAGCGAGTTCCCAGTTCCTGTGACGTCACGGTAATCTGCCCCATCCGCAGATCGCAGGTAGTATCCGGCCTCGTCAAAACCGCGCCACGAGAGCATCGGCCCATCGGGCCCACCCTCGCAGGTGTGGTTGTAGACCACATCCACGAGAACCTCTAGCCCGGCCTCATGTAGGAGGTGCACCATGCCCCGCACTTCATCGAGCACAGCGGCGGGCCCTGCATCCTGGGCGCGGCGGGTCGCGTAGGAGGGTTCGGGGGAGAAGAAGTTGAGGGAGTTGTACCCCCAGTAGTTCACTAGCCCGCGCTCCAGCAGCGAGGGTTCCGTGGCCTTGGCGTGGAGGGGGAGCAGTTGAACAGCGGTCACGCCCAGGCGCTTGAGGTGATCGATCGCCGCGGGGTGAGCCAGGCCCGCGTAGGTGCCCCGCAGGTGTCCGGGGATGCCGGGCATCTTCATGGTCAGGCCGCGCACGTGCGCCTCATAGATCACGGTCTTCGCCCACGGGATGTGGGGGCGTTCGGGGGAGTCGATGGGTATCTGGGGCACAGGGGGGAGCACCACGCCCATCGGAGGTCGGGGGAGTCCGTGCCGGGGTAGCTCTCGGGGGCATTGGTGAACTCACCGACGATTCCGCGGGCGTAGGGGTCGAGAAGGAGTTTCGCCGGATTGAATGCTCTGCCCGCCTGGCGCGAGAACTCCCCGTAGGTGCGGAACCCGTACCGAGTGCCCGCGCCGACGCCCGGAACGTGCGCGGTCCAGGTGCCGTGCGCTCCGGCCAGGAGCTTTACCTGCCGCTCATTGGGGCCGTCGAAGGTACAGAAACGCACCGCCCCTGCCTGGGGGGCGTGAACCACAACATCCACACCCTCCTCGGTCAGGTGGACCCCGAACCGTTGGGGGAAGCGGGCGGGGGAGGCGGCAACCTCTTCAGCTGCAACCGGGGCGTCAGTCATGGGGTTCCTTTTCGGGAAGAAACGCATCGTCTTCAGATCAAGCGCCTGACCATGCTACTTCGAAGTGCACGTCAGTAATGCCGATGAGGGTGATCTCCCGCGAAGTGTGTGCTGAGGCATACCGCGAGCGGGCCTGGAGATCTACACTGCTGGGGTGACACGCGCCTACCTCGACCACGCCGCGACTGCCCCCCTGCGCCCTGAAGCGGGGGAGGAGTTCCTCAGGGTTGCCACCGAATTGGGTAACCCCAACGCGATCCACGCCTACGGGCGAAATGCTCGAAGGTTACTGGATGAGGCCCGCGAGGAGGTCGCCGAGCTGCTCGGTAGCGAACCGGCGGAGATCATCTTCACCTCTGGGGGCACCGAATCGGACAACCTCGCGGTGCAGGGGGGATGGTTCGCGAAGAGGGAGGAACGGCCGGGCGTGGTGGTCTCGGGTGTGGAGCACCCGGCAGTGCTGGAGACCGCGCACTGGCTCGAGTCCGAACACGGTGCAACCCTGCACCTCGCGGAGGTGGGCCGAAGCGGTGTGATCGACCTGGACGCCCTGGCGGGGTACCTCGAACGCGAGGGCGGGAGAACAGCGCTTGTCTCGATCATGTGGGCGAATAACGAGACGGGTGCGATCCAACCCATCGAGCAGGTGGTGCAGCTTGCTGAGCAGTACCACATACCGGTACACAGCGATGCCGTCCAGGCCGCGGCGCGGGTCCCCATCTCCTTTAGCGCCAGCGGCCTCAGCGCCATGAGCATTTCGGGGCATAAACTCGGCGCGCCGGTAGGCATCGGGGCGCTCGTCGCGCGGCGGGATTTCACCCCGACCCCGCACATGCACGGGGGGCTGCAAGAGCGGGGTATTAGGTCCGGTACGGTCAACGCCGCGGGCGCGGCCGCCCTCGCCGCGGCATTGCGCCTCGCGGTGCAGGAGCGGGAGGAGGAGAACGCCCGGATCGCCTCCCTGCGGGATCTGCTGCAGGAAGGTATCCGCCGCAGCGCGCCAGATCTCACCGTGTGGGCGCAGAACCAACCTCGCCTTCCCGGGCATCTCCTCGTTTCCATTCCCGGCATCCGCTCGGAATCCGTTCTCTTCGCCCTCGATATGGCGGGCATCGCCGCTTCCGCCGGCTCGGCCTGCCAGGCCGGTGTGGTGGGGGCCTCGCCCGTGGTTCTCGCCATGGGAGGAACTGAGGAGGAGGCACGCAGCGCCCTGCGATTCACCCTTGGGCACACCACCTCCCGTGAGGAGATCGATCTCGTTCTGCAAGTATTGCCCGGGGTATTGGACCGAGCTCGCGCAGCATTCGCCTAGATCACACCGATTGAACCAGCACACACTAGAAGGAAAACGTAAGGTAGCAGGCATGAAGGTATTGGCAGCACTCTCCGGAGGAGTGGATTCAGCCGTCGCCGCAGCGCGAGCGGTCGACGCCGGACACGAGGTGGTCGGCGTCCACATGGCGTTGTCTCGTAGCCGCGCCCAACACCGTACCGGTTCACGCGGGTGCTGCTCGATCGAAGACGCTTCCGACGCGCGCCGAGCAGCCGATGTGCTGGGGATTCCCTACTACGTGTGGGATCTCTCGGATGAGTTCGAGGAGACCGTGGTCGCGGACTTCCTCTCCGAGTACCAGGCGGGCCGCACCCCGAACCCGTGCGTGCGTTGCAACGAGCACATCAAGTTCTCGGCGCTTCTGGATCGGGGGATCGCCCTGGGCTTCGACGCCGTCGTCACCGGGCACTACGCGAACATCGCCAGCACCGAGGGCGGACTGGAGCTCCACCGCGCCGTCGACTACGCCAAGGACCAGAGCTACGTCCTGGCCGTGATGGGGTATGAACGCCTGAAAAGGTCGATCTTCCCCCTCGGCGACGTCGCCTCGAAGGATGAGGTACGTGCGGAGGCTGCCGCCCGGGGCCTGAGCATCTCGGCAAAACCCGACTCCTACGACATCTGTTTCGTGGCAGACGGTGACACCCGGGGGTTCCTGCGCGAGCGCCTGGGATCCAAGCCGGGGGAGATCGTTGACGTTGATGGCAACGTGCTTGGGAGCCACGAAGGCTCCTACGGGTACACCGTCGGCCAGCGCAAGGGCCTGGGAATCGGGCGCCCCGCCGAAGATGGAAAACCACGGTACGTAATCGCGACCGAGCCGAAGACCAACCAGGTGATCGTCGGCTCCGCGGAGCTGCTCTCGGTTGATGAGCTCACCGCGGAGGAAGTGGTGTGGCTCGCCGAGGATGTCGACCCAGCCGAATGCGATGACCTAGTCATCCAGATCCGTGCGCACGGCAGGGAGATCGCGGCAGATGTGAAACTCGCTGAGGGCCGGATTATCGCTCGGGTCGCGGAGCCGGTCCGCGGAGTGGCCACGGGGCAGTCCCTCGTGGTCTACCAGGGGACGCGGGTTCTGGGGCAAGGATCAATCTCGGCCACCGCGCGGGTGGGGGACGAAATCGCCCCCTTGCTTCCGGTGTAAGCCAGGTGGGTACCCGTCCCCGCCTCGCAGCTGCCGTGCTGGTGGCGTTCCTGCTCGTAGGCACCTCCTGTGCGGGCAAGACGGTGGTGCTGGAGGCTTCCGTCGAGCACGAACCTGCCGCGCCTCCTGCAGGAGTAGAGACTGATCCCGTGCCAACGCCGGGCCCGGACCAGGAACGGACCGAGGCGGAAGGGGCCGCCCCGTCGCGCGCTTCGGAGCCTTCTAGGCGCTCGCCGGAAACGCAAGCGTGGTGGCCACCCGCACCCTCGCCCACACCGTCGGCGCCGGAGTCACCAGCACCGCCCACCGAGACGGAAGCGGCAGAAGAACAGGGTGCAGAACTCGACGAACCGGCGGAGGAACCTAGCGCCCCCGGACCGGAGCGGTTCACCTTTCCACAGTGGGAGGAGCATATCTACGACTCCCGAAACGGCGACGCACCGGAGCAGTTTCGCGGCAGGGAGTTTTTTCAAAGCTGTGGCGATTTCGCCAGCGAGGCGGGGGCTCACGTGATCAGCCCTGATTCGGCCCAGTGCCTCGATGAGGGCAGGGGAGGCCCCGGTAGGGAGAGCGCAATCGCCGTGCGAATGGGCCCAGACCAGGTGCACGTTTGGTTCGTGCGCGTGGGACCCGCCGGGTCGGAGTATTTTATCGACCGCTCCCAAACCGGGGGAGGATGGGTGCACGCGAGGTGTGAGCCGACCGCCTCGATTGGCGTGCTCTCCTGCGACGAGCCCACCAGCTTGGATGGGCCACAGCCGGGAATTGAGGAGCCCGGCCAGACCCCGGCACCGGAACCGGATGAACCCCACACCCCGGATGAAGCGCCCGAAGATCCCATCACTTCCGATGATGACCCCGAGCACGAGGGTCTGACCTAACGACTCGGGCAGGGGAGTGGAACAATAGAGCCGTGATTGAAGACTCCGCATCTACCCGTGCCGAACAACTCGCCCGCGAAATACGCGCGCACCAGTTTGCCTACTACATAGGCCAACCGACGATTCCGGACGCCGATTTCGACGAGCTGCTGCGGGAACTCACCGAATTGGAAGAGACCCATCCAGAGTTGCGCGCTCCCGACTCGCCTACGCAAACCGTGGGAGGGGCGTTCACCACCGATTTCGAGACCGTCGACCATATCGAGCCGATGCTCTCGCTAGACAACGCGTTCGATCTTTCCGAGCTGCGGGCGTGGCACACGCGGGTGAGCCGAGAGGTCGAGGGCGAGGTCGCGCTCCTGGGGGAACTGAAGATCGATGGCCTGGCGGTCTCATTGGTGTACACCAACGGGATCCTTACCAGGGCATTGACGCGGGGGGACGGCACCACGGGCGAGGACGTAACGTACAACGTGCGCACCATTTCCACCGTACCCATCCAACTGGAGGGTACCGGCCACCCGCAGGTGTTGGAGATCCGCGCCGAGGTGTTCTTTCCCTTCGAGGCATTCCAGGAGCTCAACGCCCAACTGCGGGAGGAGGGCAAGCAAACGTTCGCCAACCCCCGCAACACCGCAGCAGGGTCGCTGCGACAGAAAGATCCCCGTATCACCGCCCAGCGCAAACTACGCCTCTACGCGCACGGCTTCGGCGCGATCGAGTGGGAGGGCGGACCGACTCTGCGCCGCCAGAGCGAAGAGTACGAATACCTGAAGCAGTGGGGGGTGCCGGTCTCCCCGCACAATCGGGTTTTCCCCGATATCCAGGCGGCCATCGAGCATATCGATGAAGTCGAATCGCAACGGCACGACTACGAGCACGAGATCGACGGGTTCGTCATCAAGGTGGACGACCTCGCCACCCAGCGCGAACTCGGTGCCACCTCCCGCGCCCCCCGCTGGGCGATAGCGTACAAGTACCCGCCGGAGGAGATGACCACAGAACTCCTCGATATCAAGATCGCTATCGGGCGAACCGGCCGGGCGACCCCGTATGCGCTGCTGGAGAAGGTGCTCATCGCAGGTTCGCAGGTGCGCCAGGCGACCCTGCACAACCAGGAGGTGGTGCGGGAAAAGGGTGTCCTGATTGGGGATACCGTGATCGTTCGGAAAGCAGGCGACGTCATCCCGGAGGTGCTCGGCGCGGTGGAGGCCGACCGGGACGGGAGCGAGAGGGAGTTCGTGATGCCCGAACTGTGCCCGGAGTGTGGAACGCCGCTTCGCGCGATCAAGGAGGGCGACATCGACCTGCGGTGCCCGAATGCGCGCTCCTGCCCCGCACAGGTGCGCGGCAGGGTAGAGCACATTGGTTCCCGCGGCGCGCTCGATATCGACGGCCTGGGTGAGGTGACCGCGGCCGCGTTGACCCAACCCCTCGAGCCGCTGCCGCCACTGCTGATCACTGAGGCGAATCTCTTTGGACTCACCGCCGAGGAGCTTTTCCCGATCACGGTCGAGGTGACTGATCCGGAAACTGGGATGCCACGCCTGGACGACGACGGCACCCCGCGGATCCGTACCCCTTTCCGCAGGAAGCGCCGACTCACTGGCAAAGACCCCGACGGACCCTTCACCCCTGACTCCCACGAGTTCGCCGGGACGGAGGAGTTCGTGCCCTCAGAGAACGCCCACAAGCTTTTGCGCGGTTTGCGGGAGGCGCGGAACAAGGATCTGTGGCGGCAACTGGTAGCCCTGAACATCCGACACGTGGGGCCGGTCGCCGCGCGCGGATTGGCTCAACACTTCGGATCCCTCGGCGCGATCGAGGCCGCCAGTGTGGAAGAACTCGCCGACGTCGAGGGGGTCGGCGCTGTGATTGCGGAGTCAATCGCCGATTGGCTCGCGGTGGACTGGCATCAGGAGATTGTGGCCGAGTGGCGCGCGGCGGGGGTGACGTTCGAGATACCGGGGCATCCCGGTCCCGGCGGGGGAGCCTCTGGTGGCATCCTCGAGGGGCTGTCGATCGTCGTCACTGGGTCGCTGGACGGTTTCACCCGGGATGAGGCGAAGGAGGCCATCATCAGCCGCGGGGGCAAAGCCACGGGATCGGTATCGAAGAAGACCGATTTCGTCGTCGTCGGTCCCGGCGCGGGGTCCAAGGAGGATCGCGCCCGCGAACTCGGCCGCCCCATCCTCGACGAAGAGGGGTTTGCCCTCCTCCTCGCGGAAGGCGCCGAAGGCAATGCTGGCCTCGAGGAGTGGATAAGCGAGGACGGGGCGCTCCACCGGCCCCGGATCCGCCCCCGGGTGACCGGAATCGTGCTCTATCAGGATCTCGGGCGCCCCGGGTACGCCGCTCTGGGGGAGCCCTTCGGGAGCCGCGAACTACGCTTTGGGAAACAGTGCGGGCGCTCCCGCCCGGGTCAGCGGAGGGATCATCCTGCGATGAAGTGTTCGTACACCCAACCGACTACCAGGTAAACCACGTAGGTACCGATCGCAGCGTAGGCCGCGAGATTGGTCCAGAGCGTCCTCAGCCTGAATGCCCAGGTGAGGGCGACCAGGGCGATGAGCAGGCACATGAGTGGAAAAGAGTAGCGCTGGACGAGCCCGAAGACGCCCGGGACCGTCGCGGGTGCCATGCCCACCACCGCCCAGACGAAGAATGCGCCCATGATCCCGGCGGCGGTGAGGCCGAGGGGGAGTCTGTTCCGCCGAGCGAACGCCACCAGGGGAGGGGGCGGGAGATCCTCAGAATTCTCGTCCTTCTCCACACCCAGGTCAGTGTGTTCATCGAAATTGCGCATAGCTGTAGTTTATTGCCCTCGGTGGGGTATTACCCTAGAGCAGTGAATAAAGACGAGCACAACATCGTTGGAGCCCATCTGGTGGGCTCGATGAGCACGAAATCTGCGAAGGAAACCCTCACTCTGGCTTCGGAGCACCTCGGCGAGCACCTGCGCCGAATCCCAGACGGAGAGGTCGGCAAGCGCTTCCACTGGATCCTATTCCAGGGGGAGGTGTTTGAACACACCCCGGGCCTCACCAGAATGGGGGAGGAGCCGGTGTTCGTGGCTGGGTTCGACCTGCGGCCATTCGTCCTGGATGGCACAGTAGCCCCGGAGGCAATCGAACTGCCCGCCTTGGGATACGCCGAAGCAGCTCTGGAGTCCTACGCCGACTTCTCATCGCTGCGCGAGCAGGGCGTGATTCGAAGGGGAACCCGATTCCAAGTGAGTCTGCCTACACCCCTGGCTCCTCTGACCACCTTCGTCCACCCCGAGGCGCGCCCTGACCTGGAGCGCGCCTACACCTCCGCGCTCATCGATGAGATCAACGAGATGACAGCCCAGATCCCGCTGGAGGATCTCGCCATCCAATTCGATCTGGCGATCGAATTCTCATACATCGAGACCGAAGCCGGCCGGCCGGTGGCGATTCCCTCGCACGCCTGGTTCGAGCCACTGATGGAAGGGCTCATCGACCGGGCAGCGAGGATGATCGATTCGGTGCCGCTGGGCGTCGAGGTCGGGGTTCACCTGTGTTACGGGGACGTGGGGGAGAAGCACTTCGTCGAGCCGCTCGACACGGCCAACCTCACCGCCGTCGCGAACGGCATCGCCGAAGCCGTGGACAGGCCCCTGAACTGGGTGCACCTGCCCGTGCCGATAGATCGGGACGATAGAGACTACTTCCTGCCGCTGGCGAATCTCAGCGATGCGTACGAGGAGCGCTACCTCGGGCTCATCCACCACCAAGACGGCGCGGCCGGGGCGCAATCGCGAATCCAGGCCGCGACGAGCGCGGGGATCACCGAATTCGGAGTAGCGACCGAGTGCGGTTTCGGCCGAGGGCCCGCGGAGAGAACGATCCCGCTACTGCAACTGCACGCCGGTGTTGCCACACCACTACCCACCCACAGATAGACTGAGGATCATGCCGAAAATGACCCCTGAGGAGGTCGCGAAGATCGCACACCTTGCGCTCATCGACCTCACCGAGGAAGAAAAAGAACAGTTCGCCCACGAATTGGACGCCATTATTGACGCCGCAAGTACCGTGGCCGACGCCGTTTCAGACGATATTCCCGCAACCAGCCACCCCCTACCGCTTTCCAACGTGTGGCGTGAGGATGTCCCCGGAGAAACCCTCCCGCGTGATGTCGTCCTCGAGGCTGCGCCAGAAGCCGAGGAGGGTCGCTTCGCCGTCCCCCAGATCTTGGGAGAAGACGCATGAGTGATCTCACCCGTAACACAGCAGCCGAACTCTCTCACGCGATCCGAAGCGGTGAGACCACCAGCGTGGAGGTCACCCAAGCGCACCTCGATGCGATCGCGGCGACCGATGAGACGATCAACGCCTACCTCAACGTCAACACCGATGAGGCCCTCGCCGACGCCGCGAGGGTCGATGAGCGCCTAGCGGCCGGGGAAACACTTCCCGAGCTTGCGGGGGTGCCGGTCGCGATCAAGGACTCAATCGTCACCAAGGATCAGGTGACCACCGCGGCGTCGAAGATGCTCGAGAACTGGGTGCCCCCCTACGACGCCACCGTGGTGCAACGCCTCCGGAAGGCCGGGCTGCCCATCCTCGGCAAATCCAACCTCGATGAATTCGCGATGGGGTCCTCCACCGAGTTCTCCGCGTTCGGCCCCACGCGCAACCCTTGGGATACAAGCCGTACCCCCGGCGGCTCGGGCGGTGGATCATCCGCCGCGTTGGCGGCATATTCCGCACCTCTCGCGCTGGGGTCAGACACGGGCGGGTCGATCCGTGAACCCGCGGCGTTCACCGGAACCGTCGGGGTCAAGCCCACCTACGGCGGGGTATCCCGGTATGGGCTCATCGCCCTCGCTTCGAGCCTCGACCAAGTGGGCCCCGCCGCCCGCAACGTGCTCGACGCCGCGCTGCTGCACGATCTCATCGCGGGGCACGACCCGCGTGACTCCACTTCCCTCCCCGAGAACCTCGGTTCCAACGCAGACGCCGCCCGCCAGGGCGCTACCCGGGACCTCACCGGTGTCAAGGTCGGGGTGATCAAGCAACTCTACGGATCGGGATACCAGGAGGGTGTGAGCGAAAGTTTCCAAGCTAACCTGGATCTCCTCACGAAAGCGGGGGCCGAGATCGTCGAGGTCGACTGCCCCTCCTTCGAGGCTGCGCTGGCGGCGTACTACGTGATCATGTCTGCCGAAGCATCCTCCAACCTCGCCCGCCTCGACGGCATGCGCTACGGGCTACGGGTGAACCCCTCGGATGGGCCGGTGACCGCGGAGCGTGTGATGGCAGCCACCCGAGGCGCAGGTTTCGGCCCCGAGGTGAAGCGCCGCATCATTCTGGGAACCTACGTGCTCTCCGCGGGCTCCTACGACGCGTTCTACGGCAACGCCCAGCGCGCGCGCACCCTGGTTCAGCGTGATTTCGCGCAGGCGTTCACCCAGGCAGATGTCATCGTCTCCCCCACGGCCGCGACAACGGCCTTTTCGATCGGGGAACGGATCGATGATCCCATGGCGATGTACCGAGGCGATTTCGCCACTATCCCGGTGAACCTCGCGGGCCTGCCGGCCCTCTCGCTGCCTAGCGGCGTTGTGAACGGGTTGCCGGTTGGCCTGCAGGTCATCGCACCTGCCCGGCAAGACACCCGCATGTATTCCTTCGCCGCGGCGGCGGAAGCCCTCATCAACGCGGAGGGTGGCCCGATCCTTGCATCCGCTCCTAACTACAAGGAGGCGAAATGACCGTCATTGACTTCGATGATGCGATCAAACGCTACGATCCCGTGCTCGGGATCGAGGTACACGTCGAACTAGGTACTAAGACCAAGATCTTCGACGATGCCCCCGCCCACGTGGACGACGAACCCAACACCGCCATTAATCCGACCACCCTCGGGCTGCCGGGCTCCCTGCCGGTGGTGAATAGAACCGCGGTGGAGTACGCAATTCTGATCGGTCTCGCGCTCAACTGCGAGATTGCCGAATACTCCAGGTTCGCGCGGAAGAATTACTTCTACCCCGATATCCCGAAGAACTTCCAGACCTCCCAATCCGACGAACCCATCGCCTTCGACGGGTACCTCGACGTGGAGCTCGACGACGGTGAGATCGTCCGGGTCGAGATCGAGCGTGCGCACATCGAAGAGGACGCGGGTAAGAACGTGCACGTCGGTGGCACGGCGGGGCGGATCCACGGGGCGACCTACTCCCTGGTGGATTACAACCGCGCAGGAATTCCTTTGGTGGAGATCGTTACCCGCCCCATTCTCGGGGTCGGGGAGAGAGCCCCTGAGGTTGCGCGCGCATACGTGAAGACTCTGCGGGATATCTTCCGCGCGATCGGAGTCTCGGAGGCGCGAATGGAGCGGGGGAACGTGCGTGCTGACATCAACCTCTCGCTGCGCCCCACCCCTGATTCGCCTCTGGGCACTCGCACAGAGACGAAGAACGTCAACTCCTTCCGTTCCATCGAGCGCGCGGTGCGATACGAGATTTCCCGCCAAGCAGCTGTGCTGGACGCGGGGGAGGAGGTTACCCAAGAAACTCGCCACTACCACGATGACACCGCCTCGACGTCCCCCGGGCGGCCCAAATCGGACGCGGAGGATTACCGTTACTTCCCCGAACCGGACCTCGTTCCACTCACCCCAGACCGGGCGTGGGTAGAAGAACTTCGGGCGAGGCTACCCGAGATGCCGGCCGCTCGCCGGCGCAGGCTGCAACAGGAGTGGGGCTACTCCGATCTGGAAATGCGCGACGTCATCAACGCCGACGCGATGGACGTGATCGAAGCGACCGTGGCGGCGGGCACCACCGCCGCTGCGGCACGAAAATGGTGGATGAGCGAACTCCTGCGGGTGGCCAACGATCGCGGGGTGGACCTGCCCTCACTCACAACCCCTGAAACCGTGGTCGAGCTCCAAGGGCTCATCGATTCCGGGCGGATCAACGACAAGCTCGCCCGCCAGGTGCTGGAGGGGGTCTTGGCCGGAGAGGGCAGCCCCGAGGAGGTCGCCACCGCCCGGGGCCTTGAGATCGTCTCGGACGACGGCCCGCTGCTTGAAGCGATCGACGCGAGCCTCGAAGCCCAGCCCGACATCGCCGAGAAGATCAGGGAAGGCGACATGAAGCCGATAGGCGCCGTGATCGGTGCCGTGATGAAGGCGACCAGGGGGCAAGCTGACGCCGGGCGCGTGCGTGAACTCATCCTTGAGAGGGTGAACGGCTGACACGCAGGTCGTGATTCTGCACCGCGGCAGCGGGGGCCAATCGGCCCCCGCTGCCGCGTTTTACGTTTCGGTGCGCGGTGGTGCCTCCGAATGCGCCGCAACCGCTCTGCCGGGTGTGGCGTACTTCGCTCCAGGGGCGGTAGGTGTCGCTTTTGCAAGCAACTTCACCCAGAGGGAGGCTACTCTCGAAGTCGCGAGAATGATACCGTAATGGGGAAGGTTAGTTTCAAGATGTGGAATAACTACGATTGGACGTGACACTCATGAATGTGAGCGGCATCGAGATCACCGCGGATCTTCCCGAAGGCGCGGAGGCGGTCGTCAACGAACGGGCGCTCGAACTCATCGTCAAACTTCACCGGGCCCTCGAGGGCCGACGCCAGGAGGCGCTCGCTTCCCGCGCGGCCCGGGAAGCCGAGATAGCAGCTGGGGGAACCCTCGACTTCCTGCCCGAAACCGAGCACATTCGCAACGACGAAGCGTGGCAGGTTGCTCCGCCGGCCCCCGGTTTGGAGGATCGCCGCGTTGAGATCACCGGCCCCACTGACCGCCGCATGGTCATCAACGCTCTCAATGCGGGCGCTAAGGTGTGGCTCGCGGACCAAGAGGACGCGAACACCCCGCACTGGGATTCCGTCATCGGCGGTCAAATCAACTTGCTCGATGCGGTCAATCGGGAAGTGGATTTCACTCACACCAACGGCAAGCACTACGCCCTCAAGCCCGACGAAGAGCTCGCCACCATCGTTGTGCGCCCCCGCGGTTGGCACCTCCCTGAGAAGCACATCCTGGTGGATGGTGAAGTCACCTCCGGCTCGCTGGTCGACTTCGCTCTGTATGTATCAACCGCTGGGCTCCGCCAGATCGAGAAGGGCCTAGGCCCCTACTTCTACCTGCCCAAGATGGAGCACCACCTCGAGGCGCGGATGTGGAACGATGCCTTCAACATTGCTTCCGACCACCTCGGCTTCCCCCGGGGAACCATCCGCGGGACGGTGCTGATCGAGACCATCCCGGCGGCGTTCCAGATGGAAGAGATCCTCTACGAACTGCGGGAGCATTCGGCCGGGCTGAACGCAGGGCGGTGGGACTACCTCTTCTCCGTGATCAAGAACTTCCGGACCCGGGGCAAGGATTTCCTGCTCCCCGACCGCAACGCCATCACGATGACAGTGCCGTTCATGCGTGCGTACACCGAACTGCTGGTACGCACCTGCCACAAACGCGGTGCGCACGCAATCGGTGGCATGGCCGCCTTCATCCCCAGCCGGGATGAAGAGGTCAACAAGACCGCCTTCGAGAAGGTGCGTGCGGATAAGACCCGCGAGGCAGGCGATGGATTCGACGGCTCCTGGGTCGCGCACCCGGGGATGGTCGAACTGTGCAAGGAGGTGTTCACTGAGGTTCTTGGGGATAAACCCAACCAGATCGATAACAAGCGCGAGGACGTCGAGGTGTCCGCCGCCGATCTGCTCAATGTGGCCGCCACCCCGGGCGATGTGACCGAGGAAGGGCTGCGCAACAACATCTCCGTCGCGATCCAGTACCTGCGCGCCTGGCTGAGCGGGTCGGGTGCGGTGGCGATCTTCGACCTGATGGAGGATGCCGCGACTGCGGAAATCTCCCGCTCCCAGATCTGGCAGTGGCTCCACAACGACGTCAAACTCGCTGACACCGGTAGGGTTGTCACCGCGGAGCTGGTCAACGAGATCACCGAAGAGGAAGTGGCGAAACTTCCGGGTGATCCGGCAGACTATGAACAGGCGAAGAAGACTTTCTTGGATGTCGCCGTCGCAGAGGAGTACATCGACTTCCTCACCCTTCCCGCATACGAGAGGATGAACTAATGACCGAACTGGAGGTTGGAACCCAAGCCCCGGATTTCACCCTGATGTCTCACGAGGGTGAACAGGTCTCCTTGGCCGCCCTGCGGCAAGAGGCCGAAAAGGGCGTGATCGTCTACTTCTACCCGAAGGCGGCGACCCCAGGGTGCACCACCCAAGCCTGCGACTTCCGCGATAACCTCGCCTCGCTCGAAGGCGCCGGTTACCGGGTAGTCGGAGTCTCCGCGGACCCCGTGGAGGATCTGCAGAGTTTCGCGGCGCAGGAACAGCTCACCTTCCCCCTGCTCTCCGACGAGGGGGCACGTGTGGCCCGTGAGTGGGGTACGTGGGGAGAGGTGACGTTCAACGGCAAGACGTTCGAAAGCGTGCTACGTTCCACGTTCGTCGTCGCACCTGACGGCACGGTAGCCATCGCGCAGTACCGCGTCGACGCCCAAGGGCACGTGGCCCGCCTGCGTGAGGAGCTCAACGGGTAGGTTTCCGGAGCACCACCCTTTAGCTCAAGCGAGGATTGCTCGGCAACAGTGCGGTGGGTCCCAGATCACTGGGACCCACCGCCTTTTTTGCGTATCGGCCCCCGGGCGCTGGGGGAGGCGTGGACTAACCTGCACCGCACGCGGGAGCGTCTTGGAACAGCAGGCAGGCATAACTGAGCTGGCCTACACCTATTCTCCAGTGAAGGGATGCCAGCGATGCCAGCCCCGCAACCGCTTTGGCTCAAGAATCCGTTAGGGATCCACGGGGTCGGCGACGCCGGTGACTAACACCTTCGACGGTTCGAGCCACGTGATCACCCCGGGCCTGGGTGCAGGTCGCCGATGTCCCGCTGCCTCCGTGGATGCGCGATCTGTACAAAGTGTGGGCGCGGCTCACTCCCGAGGCTCGATGACTCTGGGAGAGGATGGCGGCGGGCTGCTGCCCCAATCCACCGTGCAGGGCCTCGACGCCGTGTTGGCCGACAGCGAGAGGTTGATTCAGACCTGTCACGAGAGAGGGGAAGTCGCGATCCCTGGGCTTGACGTGAGCGAGCTCATCGCGACCCACTCTAGACTCGCCAGGGAACTGGTCGATATCGAGCTGTAGTCGCGGGGCGAAACCTTGGCAAGCAAGCGCGGCGCATGGTTGACAACGTCCGCGAACGGTGAATAAACTCTACATTGTAGAAGTGGTTTTCCACCTGTCGGAAACTCTCCGGAACCTCCGGTGTAGCACGTTCAGGGGCGTCAGTCGCGTCCGTTCGGACGCGCAGAACCGGAAGGGTTGCAATGAAGCTCTCGGATTTCAATACTCTCGAGTCCCGCGAGGCTGTCGAGATTCTGCTCGCGTGCGCACACGTGGAGCGATGGGCACAGGAAATCGCCTCTGCCCGGCCCTTCGAATCGCTCGAGGAGCTGGCGCAGGCGACGCAGGAGTATGCGAACCCTTGGACCGATGAGGAGATCGATGCAGCTCTCGCGCGCCACCCGAGAATTGGCGAACGCGCTCAGGGAGAAGATGCCGACGCCAAGATGAGCCGTGAAGAACAGTCGCGGCTCGGGATCGACGATGAGATCCAGCGCCGGCTGGACGCCGGCAACACCGCTTACGAAGAGAAGTTTGGGTTCGTTTTCCTCATCCGCGCCGCCGGGCGCAGCGCCGAGGAGATCCTAGCTTCATTGGAAGAGCGGATGAACAACACTCCGGAGCAGGAACGTTTGATCGCTGCGGACCAGCTCCGGCAAATCGCCGCACTGCGGCTGGAAGGAATGATCGGGTAAATGGTCTCTTTCATCACGACACACGTTCTCGACTCGGTGGCGGGTCGCCCTGCTGCCGGCATCGATGTGGTGCTCGAGCATCACGATGGTGACTGGGTGGGGGTAGCTGAGGGGAGGACGAATGAGGACGGTCGTATCGGCGATCTGGGCCCTGAGTCGCTTCCCAGTGGCAGGTATCGGATCACATTCGATACCGGTGCGTATTTCGCGAAAACGAACACCGCCACCTTCTATCCGGAGGTCACCATCACATTCGAAATCGACGAGAACGAGAAGCACTACCACGTGCCGATATTGCTAAGCCCGTACGCATTTTCCACCTATCGAGGAAGCTAGAAGGGAAACCCCAATGACTGAAGTAGATGTAACCCCGCACGAACTGCCCAGTGAGAACGCGGAAATGTTCCGCGCTTCTCACGGGAAAGGGGAGGTGCACATCGTCACGGTGGAGCGCGAGGGGTCCGTCCACCACCTCCGCGACTACACAGTGAGTTCCGCTATCCGCGGTGAACTCGACCGTATCTACACCCACGGCGACAACGCCGCCTGTATCCCGACTGACACCCAGAAGAACCTCACCTTCTCCCTGGCCCGCGACGGCATGGGCTCTCCGGAGGAATTCGGCCTCAAGTTCGGCCGCTACATGCGAGAGAACTACTCGGACATCGTCAAGGGTGGCCGATGGGAAGTGATGGCGGTGGAATGGGACCGGATCGTCACCGGTAACGGACCGCACGACTTCTCCTTTGTGCGCAAAGGTAAGGAGGAGCGTTACACGGTGGTTCAGGCCGTTGAGGACGACTTCACGGTGGTCTCCGGGCTCAAGGAGCTCACCGTGCTGAAATCCTCCGGCTCAGCCTTCGTTGGCTACCCCAAGTGCAAGCACACCACCTTGCCTGAGACCACCGACCGGATCATGTCGACCGACGTCTCCGCTTGGTGGGAGTACAACACCACGGACGTCGATTTCGACGCCGTATTCGCCAAGGTCCGCCAGGTCACCCTGGAGGTGTTCGCGGAGCAGTTCTCCAAGGCGCTGCAGCAGACGATGTGGGCGATCTCCTCCCGCATCATCGACGAGGTACCCGAGATTAACACCATCCGAATGCAGTGCCCGAACAACCACCACTTCGTGGAGGACCTCTCGCGGTTCGGGCAGGACAACCCCAATGTTGTCTTCTACGCAGCAGATCGCCCGTTCGGCGATATCACCAGTGAGGTAGTCCGCAAGGGTACGAAGCCGAACCCGGCGGCGTGGAACACCGTTCCCTCCTTTACGTAAATAAACCAAAAGTCCACCAAGCGCGGTGCGTGAGAGAAGCTTGCGCACCGTGCTTATCTCGATGGGGAGAAAATGACTGCAACGACCAAGGCCGCGACGCGGCCAGAAGATAAACGCCTCGGTATCGGGGCGAGCTTTACCTACGGCCTGCAGCACGTCCTGACGATGTACGGGGGGATCATCGCGGTCCCGCTGATCATCGGGCAGGCGGCAGGTCTCGATGCCTCCGGGATAGGCCTCCTCGTCGCCTCAGCCCTATTTGTTGGTGGGCTCGCAACAATCCTGCAATCCTTCGGGGTTCCCTTCTTCGGCTCCCAGCTCCCGTTAGTCCAAGGGGTGTCCTTCGCAGGTGTTGCCACGATGCTTGCGATCATGAACTCCGGGGATCTGGAGAACGCGAGTTCAGACGAGAAGCTGCAGGCCGTGTTCGGCGCAGTAATTGCGGCGTCGGTCATCGGTCTGGTAATTGCCCCGCTCTTCGCTAAAATAATCCGATTCTTCCCCCCTGTGGTCAACGGGGTGGTGATCACCACCATTGGACTTTCGCTCATGCCGGTGGCAGCTGGGTGGGCGATGGGCGGGGTGGGCAGCGACGACTTCGGCAGCGTCAGCAACATCCTGCTGGCCGGGGGCACCCTCGTCGTCGTGCTGCTTCTCTCGAAAGTAGGCGTCGCAGCGATTTCCCGGCTCTCGATCCTGCTGGCGATCGTGATTGGCACCGTCTTCGCCGCGATCGCCGGCAAGGTTGACTTCTCCGGTGTCGCCTCCGGCGGAATCATCGCGTTCCCCACGCCGTTCGCGTTCGGCACACCCACCTTCCAAGTCGGCGCGATCGTATCCATGTTCGTGGTCATCATCGTCGTGATGGTTGAGACGACCGCCGACATCGTGGCGGTCGCGGATATCGTGGAAACGGATGTCAGTCCTCGTCGGATCGCCGACGGTCTCCGCGCCGACATGATCTCCTCTGCCATCGGCCCAGTATTCAACTCGTTTACGCAGTCGGCGTTCGCCCAGAACGTGGGTCTGGTGGCCATCACAGGAGTTCGATCACGGTTCGTGGTGACCGCCGGCGGAATTATCCTCGTGTTGCTCGGTCTCTTGCCCGTGGTCGGGGGCGTCGTTGCGGTCATCCCGCCCCCGGTCCTGGGTGGCGCCGGGGTGGTCCTGTTCGGCTCCGTGGCAGCCGCCGGGATTCGCACATTGAGCAAGGTGCAGTACGACGGCAACATGAACCTCATCATCGTTGCAACGGGAATCGCCTTCGGTATCCTTCCAGAGGTTCAACCTGGCATCTACAGTGGTTTTCCCACTGCAGTTCAGATCATCCTCGGATCCGGAATCTCTGCCTCCGCGATCGTTGCGGTATTGATGAACCTGCTCTTCAACCACTTCACCAAGGGCACCCCGGATCGGCCGTCAGTGTTCGCCGCTGGCACCGGTCGCGTCATTACCTACAAGCAGATCAGGCACTTGCGTGATGGGGACTTCGTTAAGGACGGCAAGCTCCACACCGCTGACGGGGAGGTCGTCCCAGTAGTGTCCAAGGAGGAGGTGCGCGCGATCGCAGAGGATGGGGATCGGGGGGATGCACTACCTAGGGGGGATGCGCAGTGAGGGCCAGGAGCTAGCGAAGTAGGTGCGACCAACCTATTTGGCCAAAAGGGCCTCGGAGATCTCCTGAGCCACCTCTTTGAGAACTGGTACTGCCGTTTCTCCGAACTCATAGGTCACGCGTGCATCCGGCCCAGAGATGGATAGGGCGGTGGGTGTTGGGGTGCCTGGGATCGGGACGGCGAAGCATCTGACCCCGAGCTCCTGTTCGCCGTCGTCGATCGCGTAGCCCTGGGCCCTGATCTTTCCGAGTTCCTCCAGCAGTTCCGGTTGGCTCGTGATCGTCTTGTCGGTTGCCGGCGGCATCCCGACCCGATCAGTGATCTCTAGAACTGTTTGATCAGGGAGTTCGGCCAGAACTGCCTTGCCCACCCCGGTGGAGTGAGTGAATACCCGGCGGCCGACCTCGGTGAACATGCGCATGGAATGCTTGGAGGAGGCCTGGGCCACGTAGACCGCCATATCGCGATCGATCATCGCGAGGTTGGCACTCTCTCCCAGGTCGCTTGCCAAGCGGTTGAGGAAGGGTTGGGCCACGGTGCCGAATTGACGCCCGGCGCTCTCGCCCAGGCGGATGAGCCGAGGCCCCAGCGAATACTCTCGAGAGGGCAGCTGCCGGACGTAACCGTGGGCGAGCAGGGTTCGCATGAGCCTGTGTATGGTCGGCAGAGGCAGCTCCGTCTGGTTCGCCAGTTCACTCAGGGTCGCTTGGCCGCCCGCGTCGGCGAGAAGTTCAAGAAGTTCGATGGTCCTGTCGACGGATTGGACCGTCCCGGACTTCGGTGTTTTGGGCATCGCTACTCGCATCCGTCCTAGATCTACAAACAATCATCTCCAACACTGTGAAGTTGTTTGCTTCTCTTCGCTAGAATTTACGGCTAATATTTCAGATAGCGAAAACTATAGTCCACACTGCGACAGATCGGAACAAGCGATGTCAGCTATTCCTAGCCCTAGCTACTCTATTACTATCCGCCTCGAGGCCCCAGTCGGCCCGCGTACCACCACCGACCTCGTCTCTACCGTGGGGGAGACGGGCGCGGCAGTGACGGCGGTAGACGTCGTCGAGGCCACCGACGAGATGATGGTCGTCGACGTTTCGGCGAACGCGAGGGACGAGGCGCATGTAGCACAGCTGCGTGGGGCGCTGGAGCAGATCGACGGCGTTACGGTCAAGCACGTCTCCGACGCGACGTTCCTGATGCACCTGGGCGGAAAACTTGAAGTCCGCCCCAAGGTAAACCTCCGCCACCGAGATGACCTCTCCCGCGCCTACACCCCCGGGGTGGCCCGCGTGTGCCTCGCGATTGCAGAGAGGCCGGAGGATGCACGGCGCCTGACGATCGCGCGGAACACCGTCGCAGTGGTGACGGACGGCACGGCCGTCCTCGGCCTCGGTGATATCGGACCTGCGGCAGCGATGCCGGTGATGGAGGGGAAGGCGGCGCTCTTCAAGCAGTTCGGCGGCGTCGATGCGTGGCCGGTGGCCCTCGACACCAAGGACACCGAGGAGATCATCCGCATCGTCAAGGCGATCGCACCCGCGTACGGAGGGATCAACCTCGAGGATATCTCGGCTCCCCGCTGCTTCGAGATCGAGCGGCGACTCCGCGATGAACTCGATATCCCCGTCTTCCACGACGACCAGCACGGAACTGCGATCGTCGTGCTCGCCGCACTGATCAATGCGCTCAAGGTGGTAAAGAAGGATCTTAAAGATGTCAAGATCGTAGTTTCCGGGGTTGGCGCCGCAGGAATGGCGATCATCCGGCTCCTGCTCGGCCAAGGTGCACGCAACCTGGTGGGCTTCGACCGTAATGGTGCGATCCACCCCGCCAGCGAGTACTCCGATGAGCACCGCGAGTGGCTGGTGAAGAACACCAACCCTGAAGGCTTCGACGGGAGCCTCGTCGACGGACTGGAGGGCGCGGATGTGTTCATTGGCGTCTCCGCGGGGAACATCCTCACGGGTGAGGACATCGCCAGGATGGCGGACGGCGCCATTGTGTTCGCCCTCGCGAACCCGACGCCCGAGGTTGACCCTCTCGCCGCGGCCCAGCACGCCGCCGTGGTTGCGACGGGACGATCGGACTACCCCAACCAGATCAATAACGTGCTTGCGTTCCCGGGACTGTTCCGGGGCCTGCTCGATGCTCGGGCAACATCGATTTCGGATGATGTGATGCGCGCGAGCGCGGTGGCGATTGCCGGCGTGGTCGACTCCTCCAAACGCAACCCTTCCTACATCGTCCCATCGGTGTTCGACACCGAGGTGTCGAAGGCGGTCGCGGCGGCGGTCGCGGAGGTCATCCGCCTGGAGCGGGACAGCAACGGTGAACCGGAGCCGAGCACTGGGAGCCTGCCTCTGGGGGCGGGGGACGCGTGAGCAATCTGTACACCTCCGACCTGCGGAACGAGATCGAAGCGCTTCTCGCGCCGGTAGACGAGGAGTACACCCGGCTCTACCCGCAGGATGCGGGTACCCGACAGCCGATCCACTCCGTCTACCTGCCGGGCCACAAGTACGCCCCCGAGACTCCTTCCCAGTGGGGCAGGGCGGCGCTCGACGCGGTGAACAGTGCGGGGGGAATGAGCCACCTCATCGGTGTGCACGGTCTGGTTGACGACCCGGGGGAGGCGCAACTCATTGCGGAGAAGGTGGAGCTGAAACTGGCCACCGAACCCATCGAGGATCTCCGGATTGACTTCGAGGACGGGTACGGGACCCACCCCGACGAGGACGAGGATGCGGCCGTGACTACCGCGGCGAACCACCTCGGACGCGCACTCGCAGAGGGCCTAGCCCCACCGTTCGTAGGAATCAGATTCAAGGCGTTCGAGCCGCGTACCCGGGAGCGGGGTTTGCGGACCCTCGAACTCTTCGTGGAGACCCTCGCCCCTCACGGCCTTCCCGATAATCTCATTCTCACCCTCCCGATGGTCACCCACCCCGCTCAGATCGAGGCGATGGTGATGTTCCTCGAGGGGCTTGAGCGCAAGCTCGGGCTGCCTTTCGGCCGCCTGACCTTCGAGATCCAAATCGAGACGCCCCAAGCGATCATCGGGATTGATGGGCGGTCCCCCCTGGGCCCGATGATCGCGGCAGGAAAGGGACGGATCACCGGCATGCCCTACGGCACTTACGACTACTCCGCCTCAGTAGGGATCGCCGCTGCCTACCAATCCCTCGAGCATCCCTCGGCCGACTTCGCCAAGGCTGTGATGCAGGCGTCCGCCGCGGGGACCGGTGTGCGCCTCTCCGATGGCTCTAGCAACATCATGCCGGTTGGGGCGGGCCGCGACGGCGCCTGGAAGCTCCACGGAGCCCTCGTCACCAGGTCGCTGCAGCGAGGCTTCTACCAGGGTTGGGATCTGCATCCAGCGCAGCTTCCCAGCAGGTATGCGGCGACCTTCGCGTTCTTCCGCAAGTCCCTGGCCGATGCGAACAAGCGACTGTCCGCCTACCTCGGTGAAGGGACGGCGGAGATCATGGACGAACCGGCCACTGCCCGAGCGCTCGCCGATTTCCTCAAACGGGGCCTGCATTGCGGGGCAATCTCCGAAGACGAGGTCGACGTGCGCCTCAGCCAGCTTGACCAGTTGATCGCGCCGTAGCGGGGCGGGGTGGTTGTTCAGGCGGGAGTGCTCCACGTGTGCACCGGGTCATTGGAGTGCATGCGTTCTAGGTAAAGCTCCAGCATCCGGTGCAGGGCGGCCCCCCTGCCCAACCCGCGACGCTCTAGGGTCTCGACCGTCTCGACCTGCCAGGAGGCGCCGTTGCGGCGAAGTTTGCAACGGGCCTCGATGATCTGTAGGTAGTGGTCGATCACCGAACGGTCGACCTTGCGCCGCTCCAGGCCCTCGGCCGCGAGGGGCAGGAGATGGCGCAGGATCAGCTCGTCCCAAGAAAGTTCCCCGAAACCCGGCCAATACATCCTGGCTTCCACCCCGTCGCGCGCCCCAGAAGCGAAGTTTTCCTTCGCCGCGGCAAAGGACATCCTCGTCCACGTGGGCCGTTCCTCGGAGGCGAGCATCTCCAGCGCCCCGTAATAGAAGGCGGCGTTCGCAATCGTGTCGGCTACGGTCGGGCCCGCGGGCAGCACGCGGTTCTCGACCCGCAGGTGCGGTTTGCCGTCAACGACGTCGTAGATCGGCCTGTTCCACCGGTAGACCGTGCCGTTGTGGAGCCGAAGCTCCTGCAACCTCGGGGTGCGCCCCGCCGCGAGTTCCGCTTCCGGATCCTCGTCAGTGGTTTCGGGGAGCAGCGCGGGGAAGTAGCGCACGTTCTCTTCGAAGAGGTCGAAGATCGAGGTGATCCACGCGTCGCCAAAGAACACCGGTGGTCGCACGCCCTGGTTGCGCAGTTCGGGCGAACGAGTATCGGTGGCCTGCAGGAAGAGTTCGGTGCGGGTTTCCGCCCAGAGCCGGTGGCCGAACAAATAGGGCGAGTTCGCCCCGAGCGCGAGTTGGGGCCCGAGGAGCAGTTGCGCGGCGTTCCACGCGGGAGCGAAGTCGCTGGGGGAGACCTGCAGGTGGAGTTGCACGGAGGTGCAGGCCGATTCGGGTGCGATGGTGGAGGTGTACATCTTTAGCGGCTCAGGGCCAGAAATATCCAATTCGATATCTTCCCTGCGGGCCGCGAAGACGGCCTCTTCCAACGCGTGATACCGGGGGCTAGCGCTCATCCAATCCCCGACCAGGTGTTCGGGGCGAAGGGTGGGCAGGATCCCGATCATGGCGATCGCCGTGCCTGCGGACCTGGCGCGCGCATCGGCCCTATTCAGGGCCTCTCGAAGATTGGACTCCAGCGAGAACACCGCGGTTCCAGGCATCGGGGCCGGGGGAACGTTGAGTTCGATGTTGTACTTCGCCAGTTCGGTCTGGAAGGCGGGATCCGCAATCGCTTCAAGAACCTGTGCGTTCTTCATCGCGGGCAAGCCATCGGAGTTCACCAGGTTGAGTTCTATCTCGAGGCCGGTGAGCGAGGCGCTTTCCTCGAACTTGTGATGCGCCAGCATCTCAGCGAAAACGTCCAGGCATCGGCGCACCTTGTGCCTGTACTCGAGTCGTTGCTCACGGGTGAAGGTCCGTGTGCTGATGTCGTCTCCCATGCCGCCTCCTCGCGATGCTCCTCATTTCACCATTAAATCCCGCTCCCGGGGAACGAATGGGCAGTGCCTCCAACCGGATCGTTCGCACGGGGCCGCTAGGGCGCTGCTTGACCATGCGAGGGAACCCCGATACTGTTCCATGTATTAGAAGTTAACTTCCGCAATGCGGAATGTACTACTCGTAGGGGGAAGACGTGACCCAGCCTCGATACACCGTGAACTGCTCCATCCTGCTCACTGACCTGCCTCTGCTGGAGCGCCCCACAGCGGCGCGCGCAGCAGGGTTCGAGGGGGTGGAGTTTTGGTGGCCTTTCGCCACCTCGACGCCCGCCCAGGATGAGGTCGACGCATTCGTCAGCGCGATAAAGGATGCCGGAGTTCAACTCACCGGTCTGAACTTCAATGCGGGTGACATGCCGGGCGGCGACCGTGGGCTCGTGTCCTGGCCAGATCGGAGTCAGGAGTTCCGCGACAACCTCGACGTTGTTACCAGGATCGGGGACGCCACCGGGTGCCGGGGATTCAACGCCCTGTACGGCAATCGGGTAAATGATTCCTCGCCCGAGGCGCAGGATGAGCTCGCAGCGGAAAACCTCGCTCTCGCGGCCCAAGCCGTATCCCGGATCGGCGGCACGGTCCTCGTTGAACCCGTCAGTGGCGCCCCTGCGTATCCTCTGAAAACAGCAGCCGAGGCGATCGCCGCGATCGACCGCGCGGGGGAGAGCAACATTGGTCTTCTCTTCGACGTGTTCCACCTGTCAGTCAACGGTGACGACGTCGACGCGGCGCGGCGGGCGTATTCCGACCGAATCGCTCACGTTCAGATCGCAGATGCCCCCGGGCGCGACCAGCCGGGAACGGGCAACCTCCCCATCACCCGCTGGATCTCAGACCTCAACGAAGGCGGCTACGACGGCTGGGTCGGGCTGGAGTACAAGCCGGCGACCGAGACGTCAGCCGCCGACCCATTCGCATGGCTGCCCGCTGCTCAGCGCGGCCGCAACTAGGAGACAAGGAACCAACCATGACCAACATAGCTTTCATCGGTCTCGGGATCATGGGTGCCCCCATGGCCGTGCACCTGCAGAACGCCGGCTACAACGTCACCGGCCGCAATCGCAGCCCCAAGTACGAGACCCTCATTGCCGCGGGCGGTAAGAGCTCGGAATCCGTAGCCGAGGCGGTAGCGGACGCTGATGTGATCGCCATTATGGTGCCCGACTCCCCGGACGTCGCCGGCGTGCTGCAGGACGAAGAGGACGGGGTCTTCGTGCACGCCAAGAAGGGGGCGCTGATCATCGATTTCTCCTCGATCCGCCCCGACGTCGCGGTGGATCTCGCAGCGCAAGCTAAGGAGAACGGGTTCCGGATGCTCGACGCCCCCGTCTCCGGCGGGGAACCGGGAGCGATCAACGCCGCACTGTCGATCATGGTCGGCGGCGAGGCGAGCGACTTCGCCGAAGCGCGCCCCATCTTCGACGCTGTCGGCAAGACCATCGTGCATGTGGGCCCAGCAGGCTCCGGTCAGACCGTTAAGGCAGCGAACCAGCTGATCGTGGCGACGAACATCCAGGCGCTCTCCGAAGCGGTGATTTTCCTCGAGGCTTACGGCGTGGACATGCCGGCGGCCATCGAGGTCCTCGGGGGCGGCTTGGCCGGTTCCGCAGTGCTCAACCAGAAGGCGCAGAAGATGCTCGACCGCGAATTCTCACCCGGGTTCCGCATCGACCTGCACCACAAGGACATGGGCATCGTCACCTCCGCCGCGCGGGAGGCCGGCATCCCGCTGCCCGTCGGGGCGGCGATTGCCGAACTGATGGCATCCGCCCGGGCTCAAGGAGACGGGGACCTCGACCACTCGGGACTATTCCGTACCACCGCGAGGCTCGCGGGCGCGGACGAGTAAATCCCAACACCAGACAATCTCAAGGAGGCTAGGGACATGGCACGTATGCGCGCTGTTGACGCCGCAGTGGCGATCCTGGCGAAGGAGGGCGCCACCCAGGCATTCGGGTTGCCAGGCGCCGCGATCAACCCGTTCTACTCCGCGATGCGCGAGCACGGGGGGATCAAGCACGTGCTCGCCCGTCACGTCGAAGGCGCCTCGCACATGGCCGACGGGTACTCCCGTACCCATCCGGGCAACATCGGGGTGTGTATCGGAACCTCGGGCCCTGCCGGGACCGATATGATCACCGGACTCTACGCGGCATGGGCGGACTCGATCCCGATGCTGTGCATCACCGGCCAGGCTCCTGTAGCAAAGCTCGACAAGGAGGATTTCCAGGCTGTCGACATCGCGTCGATCGCAGCTCCGGTAACCAAGTTCGCCAAGACTGTGCTCGAGGGGGGCCAGGTTCCCCAAGTGTTCCAGAGGGCATTCTACGAAATGCGCTCAGGGCGGCCCGGGCCGGTGCTGATCGACCTCCCCATCGACGTCCAGATGACCGAGATCGAGTTCGACATCGACGCCTACGAACCTATGCCCCTCGCGAAGCCAGCGGCAACCCGGGTGCAGGCCGAGAAGGCTCTCGATATGTTGTTCGCCTCCGAAAAGCCCGTCATCATCGCTGGCGGCGGCATCTTCAATGCCGTAGGAGAGCAGCAACTGGTGGAGTTCGCCGAACTCACGGGGGTGCCGGTCATCCCCACGCTGATGGGCTGGGGTGTCATCCCTGACAACCACCCGTTGATGATCGGGATGGTCGGGCTGCAGACCTCCCACCAGTACGGCAATGCGAGCTACCTCGAATCGGACTTCGTGTTCGGGATCGGCAACCGCTGGGCCAACCGGCACACGGGGAACGTCGAGAGCTACCGCAAGGGACGCACCGTCATCCACGTCGACATCGAACCCACCCAGATCGGGCGAGTGTTCGCCCCCGACTTCGGGATCGTCTCCGACGCGAAAGCGGCGCTGGAGGCGTTCATCGAAGTGGCGAAGGAGCGCAAGGCCGCCGGGCAGATCCCGGACTACTCCGGATGGGTCGCCCAGTGCGCGGAGCGCAAGAAGAGAATGCTGCGCAAGACCCACTTCACCGAGACCCCGATCAAGCCTCAGCGGGTGTACCAGGAGATGAACACGGCCTTCGACGCGGATACCCGTTACGTCACCACGATCGGGCTTTCGCAGATCGCCGGCGCACAATTTCTCCACGTGTACAAGCCGCGGCACTGGATCAATGCCGGGCAGGCCGGGCCGTTGGGGTGGACGGGGCCGGCGGCGCTCGGGGTTGCGATCGCGGCGCCGGAGGAGAAGGTTGTCGCGCTTTCCGGTGACTACGACTTCCAGTTCATGATTGAGGAGTTGGCGGTCGGCGCGCAGTTCAACATCCCGTACGTACACGTGGTGGTGAACAACTCCTATCTCGGGTTGATCCGGCAGTCGCAGCGGGCGTTCGAGATGGATTATCACGTGCAGCTCTCGTACGAGAACATCAACTCCCCGGAAATGGGTGGTTACGGCGTCGATCACGTCAAGGTTGCCGAAGGGTTCGGCTGCAAGGCTATTCGAGTCACCGACCCGGAGGATCTCTACGAATCCTTCGCGAAAGCCCAGAGCATGGCCGAGGAGTTCCAGGTTCCCGTCGTCGTCGAGGTGATCTTGGAGCGCGTGACGAACATTTCGATGGGGGCGGCCGAACTCGACGGGGTGGGGGAGTTCGAAGCCCTCGCGATCTCCGCTCAAGACGCCCCCACGGCACTGGCTCTGCTTGACTAGAGCCATGTACGTCGTCATCGCTCCGGACAAGTTCAAGGGGTCACTCACCGCCGCCCAGGCCGCGGAACACCTTGCGGTTCCGTTCCGTGAGGCCGGGTTCCGCGTGGCCACGATTCCCATGGCCGACGGGGGTGAGGGCACCGTGGACGCTGCGATCGCCGCCGGTTACCAGGCGGTGGGCCATCGGGTCACGGGCCCCCTGGGAGATCCCGTGCAGGTGCAGTACGCCTGGGACGAAGCCTCGGGCACCGCGGTGATCGAGATGGCGCTAGCCTCCGGGTTAGCGATGACCAACGCGAC